>Ga0335069_10012243_pt1 | contig 12074 bp, 5 predicted proteins | sample Lox_Sample_11_FD_206714 | JGI IMG/M metagenome (GOLD analysis project Ga0335069, IMG submission 206714) | Soil microbial communities from Loxahatchee National Wildlife Refuge, Florida, United States - Lox_Sample_1.1 | ecosystem: Environmental > Terrestrial > Soil > Wetlands | place: USA: Florida...
TCGAACACCGACGAATCGGTCAGAACCTTGTTCGCGTAGTAGCTGCCGCCGGGAAGCGCTCCGGCCGCATAATGCGCGTAGTTGTAGACGGCCTTCGGCTGGTAATTCCCCAACCCGCCGATGCCGGGGTTCGTCGACTGACCCGGCTGGTTCGGGGGCTGGACCACGCCGTTGGCGCCGATCGCCCAGCCGGTCGTCCATTCGCCGATGATCGCCTGCGTCGCGATGCTGCTTCTGTTGTCGAAATACATGATCGGCACCGGCCAATAGGTGCGGCCCTGGGCCCAGGAAGTCCGATTCACCGTGCTGTTGACCAGCGCACTGTTCGGACCCTGACCGGGCGTGAACTCGTTGATCGTGATCTTGCTCAAGCCGGCTCCATGAGCATCGCTCGGGGAGAGGAACCACCAGGTGATCTGGTCGTCCGGAGGCAGCTGCCGGGGATTGTTCGACTTGACGTTGCCCCACTCGGCATTCGCGCGGATCTCGGTGTGGCTGCCCGCGGAATTGAACAGCTTGGGATCAAATTTCAGCGCGCCGTAGTAGCGGGTCGTGTTGTTGAAGGCCGGGCTCTGCTGGTACTTCTCATCGTCGCTCAGCGCCGCAAACCGGATGGCCAGCTCGTCCTTGAGGAGCACCTGGTTCAGATCGATCGTCTCGCGCCAGGAACCGTAACTGCCCGCCTGGACTTCCACCTTGTACGCATCGCGGCTGGTGATGGCGTCGTTCAGGCTGGCGTTCATGACGCCGGCAGGGCTGCCGTTGCCAAACAGAACGGAATTGGGTCCGCGCTGGAGGTCGACGCGGCCCACGTTGAAGCTGTCCCACGGAATGAACGACCGGAAATAGTTCCGGGTGTTGTCCGCGGCATCCAGACCGCGCACGCGATTGTTGTTGCTCGGAGTGATCAGCGCCTCGGTGTAGATCGTCTGCGACGCCTGGCCCGAGTAGTTGCCCTGGATGCCGCCGACCTCGGTGTTCGTCGTGTATTTGAACAGGTCGCCCGCGTTCTTGACGTTCGTGTCCTCGAGGAACTTCTCCGTGACGACCGAAATGGAGGAGGCGACGTCTTTCAAGTCAGTGCGGACGCGCGTGCCGGCCAGTGTCGCCGTGGCCTGGTAGCCCGTGTCCTCTTCCGCGCTCACCACAAACGGTGACAACTTCACCGTTTCTTCCGTCGCCTCGGCTGCGCTTGTCGGCGCTGGCGCAGGTGCCGGAGCGGCCGCCTGCCCGAGCATCCTCGGGGCGACCGCGAGACTGAAAACGGCAGACGCGAGAAAGGCGCCGACCGTAACAAATTTACGTGTCATAGGGTTCGTTGGTTTGGGGGTTGGTACAACATCCCAGTTCCACGGGGGATAGAACGGGCGTCCGGGCGAGACTACGCCTTTGCCACACCTCCGTGAATGAGTTTGGTTGCCTAATGATTTAGACATATTGCCGCGCGGGAATTCGCCCAAAAGGCGAACGTTTTGCCTCAGTCGCGTTGCGCGCCGGCAGGCGCGCGAACCGGTTCCACCCGCGCATGGATTCGGCCAGCCACCCGCCTTGTGCTGGAATCCCGCCGAAGGTTCAGGCGACGCCGTTGACCCGGGCATCCCGAGTCTTCCTAAGTCGCTGTCTTGACCTTGTTTTTCTTGCGGTACTCCCCGGGCGATTCGCCCGTCAAGCGCTTGAAGACAACGCACATGTACTCGACGTGCTCGAATCCGGTGAGCTCGGCGATCTTTTTGAGGGGGAATTCGGTCTCCAACAGCAGCTGGCGGATCCTGGCCACCTGCACGCGCCGGATCTCGGCCTGCGGGGACCGGCCCAGGAACCGTCGAAGTTTCTTTTCCAGCACGCTGCGGGAGGCGAAGGCGTGGCGGAGCACGTCCTCGACCGTGATCCCGTGATACGCGTTCTCCCGGATGAAGCTGAGCGCCGCCGCCACATTCTTGTCGTCAATCGCCAGGATGTCCGTCGAATGCCGGGTAACCACGTCGACCGGTTCGATCCGCACGTCGAGAACCTCGGGCTTCCGTCCGGCCATCATCTGGTCGAGACACTCCGCCGCGCGGTAGCCGGACTGGAACGCGTTCGTCGCGACGCTGGAAAGCGGCGGGTAGGCCAGTTCGCAGCGGCTCGTGTCGTTGTTGGCTCCCAGCACCGCCACTTCCTCCGGGACGAGCAGGTCGGACGTCTTGGCGGAGCTGATGACCTGCAGCGCCCGCATGTCGTTGCAGGCCATGACCGCCACCGGCTTCGGCAGCCGGCGCAACCACGCGCCGATCGCCGCGGTCTGCCGCGCGTCCCAGAACGGCGTGAGGTCCCCCGGATACTCGACGTCGAAGAGATGGCATTGGTGCCCGGTCAGCCGGAGGGCCTCGACAAAGCCGTCGCGCCGCTCGCACGACCAGCCGGCGTTCTTGAATCCGCAGAACGCATAGTGCCGGTAGCCCCGCTCGAGGAAATGCTCGGCGCCGAGATGCCCCACCGCGACGTTGTCCGGCCGGATCTTCGGCACCCCCCGGAAGGGCGGCATGTCGTTGAGGTCGACCAGGGGCAGCTTCAGCTTCGCGCACGCCTCGACGAGGGCCGGCCGCGTGTGCCGGCTGATGACCCCGTCCCACGTCTTGCTTTGCACCCAGCGCGGATCGACCTCGGCCCGCGCCTCGTCGTCGAGAAACGCCGCCCACGGCCGGTGCGACCGCTCGTAATGGGAGATGCCCTTGAGCATGGCTGTGCACTCCTCGAAGCGGGTCATGAAGACGAGGAGCACGTGCGGTCTCACGGCCGGAAGCCTGCCGGGGCCGGCGGTGCCATGCAAGCGCGCGGCGCGGCGACCCGTTCGCATGGCTGAGGAAGTATTCGCTCGCGTTGGCTTGCTCCCGCGCTAGCACTGGCGAACCCCCAAACCCAGACTCCCATGGCCACCCCGGAACTTCCGCGTCTTCGCGAGAAATTGTGCTACGGCTTCGGCGACCTCGCCTCCGTCCTCTACTGGCAGACGTTCATGGTGTATCTGACCTATTTCTACACCGACGTCTTCGGCCTGCTGCCCCTGGTCGCCGGCGCGATGCTCGGGCTGAGCCGCTTCTCGGACGCCTTCTTCGACCCGGTCATGGGCATGATCGCGGATCGCACGAAGACCCGCTGGGGCAAGTTCCGCCCCTACCTCCTCTGGTTTTGCGTGCCCTTCGCGGTCGCCGGGGTGCTCACGTTCACCACGCCGCCGCTGGGCGCGACGGGCAAGCTGGTGTGGGCGTGCATCACCTACAACGTCCTCATGCTGCTCTACACGGCGATCAACATTCCCTACACCGCCATGTTGGGCGTGGTTTCGCCCGATGCCAATGACCGCCGGACGATGTCATCGATCAAGTTCGTGGGCGCCTATGCGGCGGGCATGATCGTCTCGGCGACCCTGCTGCCGTTGTCGTCCTATTTCGGCAGCGGGAACGATCAGCGCGGCTGGCAGCTGTCGTTCGTGGTCATCGGCGTCGCCGCGGTGGTCTTTTTCCTGATCACCTTCTTCAACACGAAGGAACGCGTTCAGCCACCGAAGGCGCAGCAGACGTCGGTCGGGCGGGATCTGCTCGATCTCATCACCAATGGCCCGTGGCTCATCCTGCTCGCCGCCACGATCACGTTCATCCTGTTCGTCGCCGTGCGCGGCAGCGTCACGACGCACTACTTCAAGTACTACGTGGGCACCCAAGGCGTCACGCTTCCGTTCTTCGGAACGCACCAGTACACCTTCGAGTGGCTGGTCTCCACGTTCAACACCAGCGGCCAGCTCGCCTCGCTGCTCGGTGTCGTCCTGGTGCCCTTTTACGCCAAGCGGGTGGGCGGCAAGGCCGCGTTCGTGTCGATCTTCCTGGTCGCGATCGTCAGCACCGGCGCCTTTTATTTCATCAAGCCCGACCAGGTCCTCCTGCTCATCGGACTCAACCTGGTGGGATCGATTACGGGCGGCCCATTGAGCGCGCTGCTCTGGGCCATGTATGCCGACACGGCCGACTACGCGGAATGGAAAAAGGGCCGCCGCGCCACCGGGCTCGTCTTCTCCGCCTCGATCTTCTCCCAGAAGCAGGGCTGGGCGATCGGCGCCGCTGTCGCCCTGGGGCTCATGTCGGCCGTCGGGTTCCATGCGAACGTGGCGCAGACCGCCGAGACGCTCCACGGCCTGCGCCTGCTCTTCGGCCTGATTCCCGCCGCCATCGGCCTCGTCTCGGTGGTCATCCTGCTGTTCTATCCGCTCAACGAAACCCGGATGAAGCAGATCGGCGAGGAGCTGAAGGCCCGGCGCGCCGCCGAGCCGGAGGCCGCCGCCGCCGCAGCGAGCTGATCGGGCGGGTCGGGGAAGGCGACGGAGCAGGAGAAAGTCACGAGAGCCGGGGCGCTGGCTCTCTCCTCACGGCTCGCTACCCGCTACTCGCCTCAATACGTGTCCGCCAGGGATCGCCAGGTGAGCGCGCGGCGCAGGCGCGCCGCGGTCTGCGGCCGGTCGAACGCGACCGTCACCGTCTTCCGCTCGCCGGGATAGAGCTCGAAATAGTTGTCGCCGGCGCGGTGGGCGACGCCCCGCAGGTCGAACGCGAAGCGGTGCTGGAACACGGGCGAGCGGAAGGTCAGCTCCGCCTCCGTCGGCGAACGCAGCCGGACCGCGGCCGCGGTCCGCCCCCGCGGCAGCGACAGAAACCGCGGCGGCGCGAGGAAGACCGTGTCCTCGCTCACGCGCGCACCGCCGACGTCGAGCGCAAGGCGCAGGTAGAGGTGGTCGCGGCCGTGCGCCGCCAGCGGCCGGGCCAGATCGAGGGTGCGCTGGAGCACGCTCTCCCGCGGGCGCAGCGCCACGCGCTTCCGGCCGCCGGCGACGCGGCGGCCGTCGAACCGGACGAGGTCCCAGCGCAGCACCCCGGCCGCCGGCTTCGGGGCGTCGCACACCGTGTAGAGGTGCACCTTGCGGACGCTGCTGCGGCGGTAGTTGTTGGTCGTCGTCTCCTCCTCGCCGGGCACGTGGGCGCAGGCGATGGCCGGGGCGAAGAACCGCCGGGCGACGTGGTGCAGCGCCTTCCAGCGGCCGTCGAATTCGAGGGAGCTCCAGGACGCGACCGGCCAGCAGTCGTTGAGCTGCCAGTAGAGCGCCCCCATGCACCGCGGCAGGCTGCGCCGGTAGTGCTCGACGCCGACCTGCATGCAGTCGGCCTGGTTGAGCTGCGAGAGGTAGAGGAGCGAGTCCTGGTTCTTCGGGAACCGGTACCGGCGCGAGACGTAGTCGAGGATGATCTGGTTCCCGAACCGGTTCTTCTGGTGGTTCGTCATCGTCGGCCCGAACACGTTGGCGTCGTCCGGGGCGCAGAAACCCGCCTGCGTCTCCCCCGAGGCGAAGCTCTGCATGCCGAATTCGGAGGTGAAGCGGAAGACGCGGCGCTCGTAGTCCTTGACCGGCTGGCGCGCGTGCCAGACGTCCCAGAAATGAGTGTCGCCGCGCCGCTCCCCGGCTGCGTGGCCGGCTTCGAACCCGCCGCGCCACGGCGACGACGGCCAGTACGGCGTCACGCCGTCGACCGCGGCCGTCACCGCGGGCAGCGCCCGGTGGAAAAGCGCCGCGTAGTCCGCGCGCGCCCGGCTGGCGGGCGGCAGGTCCTCCGGGTTGCAGGCGAACACCTCGTTGTTGCCGCACCACAAGGCGAGGCAGGCGCGGTGCCGGAGTCGGCGCACCTGGCAGGCCGCCTCGGCGCGCGCGCTGGCGAGAAAGGCCGCGTCCGCCGGGTAGCGCGTGCAGGCGAACATGAAATCCTGCCACACGAGCAGGCCGAGCTCGTCGCACAGGTCGTAGAAATCCTCGCCTTCGTAGATCCCGCCGCCCCACACCCGCAGCATGTTCATGTGCGCGGCGGCGGCGCTGCGCAGGTCGCGCGCGTAGTCGGCGCGGGTGAGCCCGGCCACGAAGCTGTGCGCCGGAATCCAGTTCGCCCCCTTGGCGAAGACCGGCCGGCCGTTGACGACGAACTGGAACGACTCGCCCCAGCGGTCGGCGTGGCGGTCGAGCGCAATCGTGCGCAGCCCGATGCGCCGCGTCCACCGGTCGACCACGGCCCCGTCCGCGCCCACCGCCTCGACCGCGACCTCATAGAGCGGCTGACCGCCCTGCCCGTTGGGCCACCAAAGCCGCGGCTTTTTGATTTTCGCTTTTTGGTTGTCGATTTGGGCGACGACCCGGCCGTCGAGGGAGACGGTTCCGGTGAGCGCGACCGCGGGGTCGGGCCGCGCGAGCTCGGGCGTGAACGCGAGGACGACGGACCCGTCGGGCCGGTGGTCCTGCGTCACGCGGACGCTTTCCAGGCGGTTGCCGGTCCAGCCCTCGAGGCGGAGGTCGCGCCAGATGCCGGCCGTGACGAGCCGCGGGCCCCAGTCCCAGCCGAACTGGCACTGCTGCTTGCGGATCCGGGTGCATCCGCCGACCGGGTCGTTGATCTCCCGCGGGCGGTGCCCCGGGCGCCGCGTGCGGATGTAGTCCGTCGCGCTGGCGAAGCGGATCGCGAGCTCGTTGCGGCCCGGCCGCAGCAGGCGCGTGACGTCCCACCGCCAGCCGATGAACATGTTGTCGGTGCGGGCGACCTCGCGGCCGTTGAGCCGCACCGTGGCCACGGTGTCGAGGCCGTCGGCCGCCAGTTCGACGACCTCCTCCGCCCCCAGCGCGGCCGGCACGGTGAAGCTCGTGCGGTAGTCCCATTCGCGGTCGGCGATCCACTGCAGGCCCAGCTCGTTCGTGCCCCAGAACGGATCGGGGATCAGCCGGTGCCGGAGCAGGTCGCGGTGGACACAGCCGGGGACCCGGGCCGTCCGCCAGCGCGACCGGCGCGTGGCGTCGCGAAAGAACCAGCGCGCCGTGGCCAGTGGGTGCCGGATCATGCGAGCAGGAAATCGCCCCCGGCGACTTCCTCAGAGGTGGTACTGCTTGACGAAATCGACAACCTCCTGCGCCTGGCAGAAACACAGGGCCGTGAAGGTGTCGGCCGCGCCGTAGTAGAGCGCAATCCGGCCGGTGGCCGTGTCGCAGAGGCAGCCGACCGGGAAGCAGACGCCGGGTACGAAGCCGGCCAGCTCGTAGGGCGCCTCCGGGTTGAGGAGCGCCTGGTTGCATTGGGCCACGACCTTCCAAGGCTGCTCGAGATCGAGCAGCACGGCGCTGATCGAGTAGACGTAGCCGTTGCAGGTGGTCGTCACCGCGTGGTAGAAGAGGAGCCAGCCCTCGCTCGTCTCGAGCGGCGACGGCCCCGCGCCGATCTTCGTGCCCTGGAACCAGGGCCAGCCGCGGCCCATGACGTGCCGGTGCCGGCCCCAGTGGATCATGTCGGGGCTCTCGCTGATGAAGATGTCGCCGAACGGCGTGTGGCCGGTGTCGCTCGGCCGGCTCAGCATGAGGAAGTTGTCCTTGAACTTGCGCGGGAAGAGCACGCCGTTGCGGTTGTAGGGCAGGAAGGCGTTTTCGATCTGCTCGAAGCGCACGAAGTCCGTCGTGCGCGCGATGCCGATGGTGGGGCCGTGGTAGCCGTTGCACCAGGTGATGTAGTGCACGCCGTCGACGGGCGTCACGCGCGGGTCGTAGGCGTACTCGTGCTTCCGGACCTCGGGGTCGTCGCAGCGCAGTTCGATCGGCTTCGGCTCGAAGGTGAACTTGAAGCCGTCGGGGCTGCGGCCCACGTGCAGGTGCGGCACCCGATCCATCCCCTCGGTCCGGAACACGCCGATGAAGGCGCCCTGCCACGGCACGACCGCGCTGTTGTAGATTCCGGTGACCCGCGGCAGCGGGCGGCGGCCGACCACGGGATTGCCGTCGTAACGCCAGATCACGTCGGGATTCCCCGCCGGCTTGGGCTGCCAGGGGATGTTGGGGACGGCGGGGCCGACAAGGGATAGCTTCATGGCGGGGAAATCAGAGCGTGGGTATTGGAGCGAAAGCGACGGCGAGGCAAGCCCGGGCGCCCGTTGCGCTTCAGGCGCCGCGTCGGGTTGACCGCAGCTGGATCGGGACCGTGATGTTAGCGCCCGTCCTCCGAAAGGAAATGAGACTGGTTGTGCGCCTTTGGAGATCGATTTCCGGCCCCCCGCCCCTCACCAACGCCCGCCGCGCCCCAGGCCGGGGTGCCTCAATCCCCATGATCCCGCGCGGATGCCAGACCGGCCGGCCCCGAGGGTCGGCCGGTCGCCGGACTCAGCCGCGGAAACCGCGGCCGGTCGCTAGAACGTGTACGTCGTCGAGACTTTCCAGGAACGCGGATCGCCGACGACGAGCGAGCCGCGGCTGCCGGCGGCGAGGATATAATCCTTGTTCAGCGCGTTCGCGATCTGCAGGCGAACGGTGAGGTTCTTCAGGCGGTAGCTAAAGCCGACGTTGACGAGCGTCCGGGCAGCAACGAGGAACGAAGGTTGCTGCGGAACAAAGCCGACGCCGCCGGCGATGGGCAATGTCGTCGTGAGACCGGTGACGTTTTCGCCCGCCACGTTACTCTTGTAGTCGATGCCGACGTTCATGCCGAAGCCACTGAGCGGGCCCTCGGTGAACTTGTAGTCGACGTAGAGCGCTCCCGCATGGTCCGGCACCGCGCGCACCCGCACCTCGGTGATCGGCTGGCGCTCCCGGAAGCTCGTGTAGTTGCCCAGGATCGTCAGGTTCCGGTTCAGTGAGTAGGTGCCCTCGATCTCCCACCCCCTGGACTCCAGGTTGAGATAGATCGGATTCGGCAGCAGAGCCGCCGCCGCCGTGTTGCCCTGGGCGGTCAGCAGATACCAATCGCTATTGGGCACCGGGTAGTTCTGCTGCGAGATTTTGAAGTACGCGAACGAGCCGGTCAGCCGTCCGCCGAGCAGCGAGGTCTTCACGCCGAACTCATCCTGGCTGCCGGAGGTCGGCAGGAATTTCTGTACGGTCACGGTCGTGGGCACGAGCAAACCCGTCGCCGTATCCGTCTTGGCATGGAAGGGGTCCGGACCGAACGTCGTCGTGCTCTCGAGGTAGGTCCCGGGGTTGAGTTCGCCCGGCATGGTGCCGCCGGTTGTGTTACGGCTCGCATAGAGCGAGACCTCCTTGATCGGCTTCACCACGATGCCGTACGACCGGGCCGTGGTCAGCAGGCTATAGCTCGGCGCAGCCAGCAAGATGTTGGCGTTGAGGCTCGTAAGCGTGCTGTCGGCGCGGCTCAACACGCCATAGAAACGGGAGACCCCGCCGGACAGAATCAAGCGGTCGTTGAAAAGATTCAGCGTCTCGAACAGGAAACCCTGCAACGTGGACTGCTTCGACGTGATGTCGCCGCCGCTTTGCGTCGCGGTCGGGTTCTTGGCCGTGTTGGGGGCGACGGGCGGGCTGAAGTCCGACGGCGCGATGGCCGGGAACTGGTACGGCGGGTAGGTGATGGCGAACAAGCCGGGGTACGCAACCCCGTTGATGGTGGCGCCGGCGGGATTATTGGCCACGGGTGGACGATTGGTCGCCGCCGCCCAGTTCCTGTAACGAACTTTGGAGAAGTCCGCCGTGAAGCCGCCGAGGGTCATCGACTTAAACCAAGAACCCTCGAACTGGGCCACATAGTCGTTCTTGAGATGGGCCTCCTCGTATTCCAAGTCGACCCGGGTGACGCTGTGGCTGTAAAACCACAGCATGGGGTCGGTGAGCGGGCCGGCGGCGCTGACGGGCGTCACCGTGTTGTCGGCGTTCGTCGTCGTCGACCAATAGACGCCGGGCTCCCAATTGCCCGTCGACGGATTGCGGGTGCCGCCGTTGAGGGCGTAGGAGGCCGGGGCCCCTGCCGGGCGCGTCGCCACGTTGTTGATGGCCGAATTCGTGCCGCCGACGTCGATGCGCCGGACGTGATCGGCCATGGCGTAAAGCCGCGACGACACGTGGTCGCCCAGAATCGAGCGCAGCTCTGCACTCATCCGCTCGGTCGAACGATGCCGGGCATCGGCGGAGTCGCCGAACGACCAGTCGCGGGGCAGGCCACGGGCGATGATGGCGGTCTGGGTGCTGCCGATGCTCGGGTCGATCGGCAGGCCGCCCATGTTGGTCTCGCGGTTCTGCAGGAAGTCGGCCTTGAGCACGAGCTTCTGCGTGGGCGAGAGCTCGACCGAGAAGGACGGGGAGATCTCGTAGCCGTTGCGGAACATGTTCCGGATGTACATGTGCGTGTTCCGCCAGACGCCGAAGACCAAGCGGAAAGCCGCGCGGTTGTGCTCGTTGATCACGTAGTTGGTGTCGATACCGAGGTCGTTGCCGATGTACTGGGCAAGGTCGAGGGTCACCGACGTCGTGTTCTTGGCGAGCGGCTCCTTGGTGATGGGATTCATGACGCCACCGGGGCTCCCGCCGGGCACGAGGATGGCGTTCGGGCCCTTGATCACCTCGATGCGGTCGATGTTGAACTGCGGGATCGACATGCTGTAGCCCGATCCGCCGGAAATCACCGACCCGTCGATGAATTCCTGGGAGACCTGGAAGCCGCGGATCATGTAGCGGTCGCCGCCAAACGGGAGCGTCGACTCCACCACCGGGGTGACGTACTTGGCGGCGTCGAGCATCCGGAAACTCAGGGTGTCCGCGATGAGTCCCTGGGTGACGACGGAGAGCGTCTGCGGCACATCCTGGAGCGCCACGGCGACGCGCGTCGCCGACAGTGCCTGCTGGGCCTGGTAGGGATTGACGCCCCGCTCGGTCACCTCGAACTTGGGCAGTTCGATCGTTTCCGAGGAGACGTTCGCGGAACCTTGCTGGGCAGATGCGCGGGCGGCACCCAGGGCAAGGGCGGCCGCCAGGGCGCAGAGCGATCCACGCCTGAGCGTGGGGAAACGCAGGGGTTTCATGGTGTCGTTGGTTGGGGTTGGGACTGGCAGGATTTCAACCCGGACCTGCGGCGCGAGAGGACGGAGTGGGGGTACGGCCCGGGTGCGGCCCGGCTTGGGGTAGCGGGGTGATGGACGGCGACGGTATCGGGCGCGTCCGGAGCCGCCTCAACGGAGGCGGTGATCGGACAGTAGGAATTTCTCTGGAAATGATCGAAATTGATCAAATCGCTGATCGCTAGCGATCATATCGCCGGCCTCGCGGCCGGCCCGCCGCCGCGGACCCCGAGGGGACACGACGACGCCGGCCCGCTCCCCGGCGCGGCGGAGATCCCGCTCAGCGAGCCGCCGAATCGACCGGGATCGCGAAGATCGCGCAGCTCAGGGCCGGCAGCTCGAGCGCCGCCGGGTCGAGGTCCGCCGTTTCCCGGACGTCGACCCGGCGCGGCTCGCCCGGCGTGTTGTGCGCGAACTCGTCGCCGCCGGCCAGCAGCCAGCGGGTCGCCCGCCCCTGCACGGCCGCGTGCCGCAGCGCGAGCGGGAGGCGCACCGGCGCGGCCGTCGGATTGACGACCCCGATCGTCAGCGTGCGGCCGTCCGCCGTCAGCGCGGCCGTGACGTCGACCGGAGCCCAGGCGTCGGGCAGGGTCAGCGGGATCGTGCCGAAGTGGTCGCGGTACATCTTGAGCACGAGGCCCGTCGTCTCGAATTCCGCCGCCGTCTTGCTGGTCTTGATGCAGCCGATGACGTTCACGGTCTGGGCATAGAACGCCATATGGATGATGTCCGTGTTCCGGAAGTACTCCTGCAGTCCCTCGGCAACGCCCAGCCCGTCCGCGAGGTCGTAGACGCACCCGAGCTCGCCGTAGACGTAGTCGCGGTGCCAGTAGTTCCACTCGTCCATCGAGATCGGGACGATCCGGCCGTGGAGGCCGGGCAGGCCCGCCTGGAGCGCGCGGTGGGCTTCGGCCTTGTGGCGGATCGTGTCGCGGAGCTTGGTGACATGCTCGAGGAGGGGGAGCCGCCCCTGCTTGTTCCAGGGTACGCGCCCCTCGTAGAAATGCTCGGAGATCAGATCCATGCTGTCGGCGCAGCCCTCGAGCATGCCCTGCGACCAGGAGACCTCCCGCTTGGTGTCGTTCGGCCCGGGCAGCGTGTGCTTGCCGTCGATGTCGCCCACGGCGATGAGCACGACGTGGGGGTCGGCGGCGCGCATGGCCTCGGCCGTCCGGTTGTGCTTCAGGATG
>Ga0335069_10012244_pt1 | contig 12073 bp, 11 predicted proteins | sample Lox_Sample_11_FD_206714 | JGI IMG/M metagenome (GOLD analysis project Ga0335069, IMG submission 206714) | Soil microbial communities from Loxahatchee National Wildlife Refuge, Florida, United States - Lox_Sample_1.1 | ecosystem: Environmental > Terrestrial > Soil > Wetlands | place: USA...
GGCTGGCCGGTTTGCGGGTCGCTCCAATCAACCTGAATGAACTGCTGCGCGATTTGGAGGGTGATGCGGACCTGGAAGCCGGTGTTCGCCTGTGGCGCAAACAACTCGCCCGGGCTCGCTTTGTGCGTGGAGCCAGCTTGGACGCCCAACCAGCAGCGGGCCAGCGTGAGCGCCGCCGCCGGCCCTGCCTCTGCCGGAGGGTTTACGTGCCCAGGCCGCACCTGCTGTTCCAGCAGCTTGGCGAACCGATAAACCTCGCTCGCCAGCCATTTCCAGGCGGGGATGGACTCGGGCAAAGTCAGCTCGTAGGCCACGCCGGCTTTGACCGGCCCGATGTCCACGTCCGAGAGCAGGCGCACCTCGACGCGGTCATCCGGGACGGGGAGGCGTTTGTGCAAGCGGCTTATCAGCGCTCGCGCCGACGGCCCCCGGCTTCCACAGTGGTCCCACAGGTTCCGGCCGCCAACTTCAAGTTCACAAGTCAATATGTACCAGGACGCCATTGCGCCGTCGTTTAGGTACACGAGCCCACGCGCCACCGGTTTCCGCGCCTCGCCCTCAACCCACTGGAAGTGGAAACACCCCTGCCTCACATCGAGCGTAACCACCAAGCGCAATGGGCCCGCGGCCGAAGCAGCCGCTTCGTCTTGGCTGGCGTGGGGAAGCTCAGGTTGCTCCATAACCGGGAAGGCGGCGCCTATCTCGACGCGTCTCTGATCTTGAGCCGCTCACACATGTGCCAATGCGGCATACGATATAACCGCCCCAATGCTCCAGGCAAATCCCGGCAACCGCCCAACGACGTGGCTCACGCCGCATCAATCAGCTCGATCCGGTGCTGGTGCCGCCCGCCCTCGAAGGGAGTATCGAGCCAGATGCGGACAAGCTGCAGAGCCGTATCCAGGCTCATCATGCGCTCGCCGAGGGAGAGCACGTTGGCGTCGTTATGCTGCCGGCCCAGGCGGGCGGAATCCTCGTTCCAGCAGAGGGCGCAGCGAACGCCTTTCACGCGGTTGGCGACCATGGCCTCGCCGTTCCCTGAGCCGCCCAGGACCACGCCGCGCTCGAACTCGCCCCGCGCCACGGCCTCCGCCACCGGGCGGATGAACAGCGGGTAATCCACGGGCTCCTCCGAGTGCGTCCCGAAGTCAGTCACGCTGTGCCCCTGTGCCTCGAGGAACCCCCTGATCTTCTCCTTGTACAGGAAACCGGCATGGTCCGAACCAATGGCTATCTTCATGCGGGTGCAATTTGCCATTTGCTATTGGCTATTTCCAATCTTCTATTCCCCCATGCAAGCGATGGTCCTGCACGCGCAACGGGAGCCGCTCCGCCCGACCGAACTGCCGGTGCCCACACCCGGGCCTGAGCAGGTGTTGATCCGCGTGGGGGCCTGCGCCGTCTGCCGCACCGATCTGCACGTGGTGGACGGCGAGCTGCCGCGCCCCAAGCTGCCGCTGGTGCCGGGGCATGAGATTGTGGGCGTGGTCGCCGGCACAGGCGAAGGCGTGGAGCGCTTCGCCCCCGGCCAGCGCGTTGGCGTGCCTTGGCTCGGCTGGACCTGCGGCGTGTGCGAATACTGCCGCAGCGGCCGCGAGAACCTCTGCGACCAGGCGCGTTTCACCGGCTATACGCTCGACGGCGGGTACGCGGAGTACACCGTTGCCGACCAACGGTTCTGCCTCCCGGTCCCGGAGGGCTATTCCGATGCGCAGGCCGCGCCGCTGCTCTGCGCCGGGTTGATTGGCTACCGCTCGCTCATTAAGACCGGCCAGGCGGGCCGCGTGGGCATCTATGGCTTTGGCGCGGCCGCACACATCGTGGCGCAGGTCGCCAGGTTCCAGGGACGGCAGATTTACGCGTTCACGCGCCGGGGAGATCGCGAGGCGCAGCAGTTCGCGCTGTCGCTCGGTGCGGCCTGGGCCGGGGACTCTGACACGCTCCCGCCGGTGAAGCTCGATGCCGCGATCATCTTCGCGCCGGCAGGCGAGTTAGTGCCGCAGGCGCTCAAGGCGCTGGCCAAGGGCGGCACGGTCGTCTGCGGCGGGATTCACATGAGCGACATCCCGTCGTTCCCCTACGACCTGCTTTGGGAAGAGCGCCAGGTATGCTCGGTCGCCAACCTGACGCGCCGTGACGGCGACGAGTTCTTCGCCCTGGCTCCGCTGGTGCCGGTGCAGACGACCGTGCAGACCTTCCCGCTGGCGCAGGCGAACGAAGCCCTGCACCGTCTGCGCACCGGCCAGATCAATGGCGCGGCGGTGCTGGTGCCGGGCTCGGGCTGAGCAGGTCGTCCACGGCAGGGGCCAGCCCCACCAGGTAGTCATCCCCCTTGGGATGGTGGGTCATAGCCACCAGAATGTAGTATCGCCCTGGCCCGGTCACCACGGCCGTATCGTGATACCAATCCTGCCAGGTGCCCCATTTCCGGATGATCTGCACGTCGCGCCCCGCCAGCCCGTTCACGAACTTGATGTCATCGTGCGGGATGTCCGGCGAGGCGAAGATATCACGCATCGTGCGCGAGGCAGCGGGCGAAACGAGCTTGCCCTGCTCGAGCAGGAGAAAGAAGCGGAGCAGTTGGCGCACGGTGGCCGCATGCGAGTTGTCGCTCAGCGGATCGCCAATGCGCTCGCCGCCGCCCCCGTAATGCCGGCCCACCCAGATTCCGCCGCCGTGGTTCGTGTTGTAGAAGTCGTACGAGTTGAGCACCGCCTGGATCTGCCGCAGACCCATCTCGCGGGAGAACTTGGCGGCCATCTCATTACTGGAGGCCTTCGCCATGAGCCCCAGTTCGTGGCGTGTGGCGGGGTCCAGGTTCGTCGCCGCCGCGGGATGCAACTGGAAGTAGGCCAGCAGGATGCCCACCTTGGCGACGCTCGCCGCGTAATCAATCCGGTCCGGGTGGATCATCGCCAGCCGCAGGGTCTTCAAGTCCAACAGCCCCACGGCCGCCTGCTCGGTCGTGAGGCCGAATTCCTGGCGCAGCTTCGCGTCAATGGCTTCGAGTTGCCGTTGGAGGCCGGGATCGGTCGGGGTGTTGTAGCCCAGGGTATAGTCTTGCATGCAGGGTGTCTGAGGAGGCGCAGCCGCGGCGGCAGAACAGCATACGGTTGCTGCCGAGAGCAGCGCCAGGCAGCCGGATGCGACGTAGGGACGCCTCGCCGAGGCGTCCTTGTCAAGGCAGTGGCGGACGCCTCGGCGAGGCGTCCCTACCCTGCGCCTACCCAGCCTCATTTGCAGGCTCAGGCGGCGCTTCGCCGGCGGCGGTGGCCTGCTCGGCCGCTTCGAGCGTCGCGTAATACACGCCCAGATTATGTTGCGCGGTCTTATCTCCCGCCCGGGCGGCGCGGATGAACCAGCGCACGGCTTCGCGCACATTCTGCGGCACACCGCGCCCGGCCTGGTAGCACAGGCCTAGATTGCATTGGGCGGGGGCGCACTCCTGTTCGGCGGAGAGGCGGTACCATTTGACCGCTTCCTGGTAATTCTGCGGCACGACCTGCCCCGACTCGTAGAAGACACCGAGGTTGAACTGCGCCTGCGGTTCGCCCTGCTCCGCGGCGGCATGATACCACTTCACGGCTTCGGCGTAGTTCTGCGGCACGCCCTGCCCGGTCTCGTAGAGCACGCCAAGGTTGAACTGCGCTGCCGGGTCCCCCTGGTCCGCCGCCTCGCGGAACCACTTGGCCGCCTGGCCCATCTCCTGCGGCACCCCCAGGCCATTCAGGTAGCAGAAACCGAGGTAGCACTGCGCCGCCGCGTCGTTCTGGTCGGCGGCCTGGCGAAGCCACCGCACCGCCTGCTCATAATCCTGCTGGATGCCGTGGCCGGTCTGGTAGCAAATGCCCAGGTAGCATTGAGCTGCCGCATCGCCCTTATCGGCGGCCATGCGCAATTCATCGAAGCTTTGCCAGGTGCGACGGTTTGCTTGCATTCGTTTGCCGGTTACGCTGCCCTTTGTGTGCCGGATCGATTCCCTGCCTCCGAGCCGGCTCCCAGGCTCGCAGTGCCAAAATAGAGGGTAATACCCCAAATTCAAGTTGCGATTTGCGTTCCCTATCCCCAGGCCAGGGCGACTCCAAGACCTGCCCAAGCCCCGCGTACGAGCGCAGGGTTTGGCCGGAGCTATCCATTTCAAACGACAGGTGGACACAGCCCGGCTGAGCCGGGGTTAAAAATGGAGGGTCGGGCATAGCCGATAGCCAATAGCCGATAGCCAATGCACCCCAGCGGCCCCGCGCCACCTGGCCGGATTGGCTATCGGCGATTGGCTTTAGGCTATCCTCAGTCCTCCATCCTCGGTCTCGGCTCTACCCCGCTGTGTCCACCTGTGATTCTCTCCTTGTTCAGGTAGGGACGCCTCGCCGAGGCGTCCGCGTGCGCCGGAAACGGACGCCTCGGCGAGGCGTCCCTACCCAGCTAACGATTCACCCGTCAGCCTGCAGAGCGGCCGGTTGCCGAGGCCCCAGCCGCCCCGGCCATTCGCGAACGCGCCGACGCTGGGCTAAAATGCCCTGCTGTCATGAACCACTACCAGACGTATCGCGGCCTGCCCGCGCTGGCCGGTATCTGCCCGATGGACCAGGCCATGAAACCCGGCCTCTCCGTCGAGGAATGCGTCCGCCGGCTCAAGCGTTATCATTACGCGTTCAAGCGCCTCCACCAGATCTTCACTGCGCGTATAACCGCCGAACCGGCCTACGAACTCAAGATGGCCTTCAGCCTGCACGCCCACCTCTGCGCCGAACACGTCTCGGCCCTGCGCAAGCGCGTCGGCGAAATGCGCGAACCCCCGCTGGGCCTCGAAGCCGTCCCCGACTCGAACCTGGAGATATTCTTCGACGAAATCCTCGGCGCCCCGACAACCGCCGACCTCGTCCTTGGCCTTTATGGGAAAGCCTTGCCCGCGCTGAAGAGCGCTCTCGAGAACCATCTCCGGGACACGAATCGGCTGGCCGACCATCCTTCCATGCGCGTATGCCGCTTCGCGCTGCTGGAGTTGGGAGACATGCTGGAGTTCGGCGCGCAGGCGGTAGCCTCGCTCGTGGATGCTCCCGCCCGCGCGCAGGCGAAGGATTGGCTTGTCCTGCTGGACGACTGCCTCGCTGCCGCCGGGGGATTGGATGGCACCGCCGCGCCGCGCCCGGCGACTCTCCAGCGCCGGCATTCGGCTCGGCCCTACCACTACGACGGCGTGCCCCGGCGTGACGAACGCTTCCCTGACCCCTACAACATGGGCGTTAACGCCGAGGTCTTCCTCTACGACCAGCAGTTCCCGCCCGAGCCTAAGACGCTGATGATGTTCTACAAGCGCCTGCGCGAGGTGGATGTGCCCGAGATGATGGCCAGCATCATCACCGAAACCCCGGACAAGCCCTGGGACTACTACCGCGACATGACCCGCCAGCTTTGGGACGAAGCCCGCCACGCCATGATGGGCGAGGTGGGCTTTGCCAACCTGGGCATTGATTGGCCGAAGGAGGTCATGATCAATTTCACCTGGTCCCTGGCCCTGAACACGCAGCTCAAGCCCATCGAACGCCACGCCGTCCTCTACTTCATCGAGCAGGGCCTGATGCCCAAAACCGGCAAACGCTTCGAATGGGAATTGGGCGTCGCCTCGCACAACCCCCTTTCCGCCCTGTTCCAGGACTACGACTGGGCCGACGAAGTGCTGCACGCCCGCATTGGCCGCGACTGGTATCTCCGGGACTTCCCGAACGCCCAGCAAGCCGTCCGCTACGGGGACGAATGCTGGTCGCGGGTCCTGATGAACTGGGACACCTGGCGCCAGCAGGGCCTGACACAGCACCGCAACTGGTGGCCCGGCCTGTATCGCCAGGCCTGCCGCCACTGGGGCGTCGAGCCCGACCCGGCCGTGCTCGCCTACTCGACTACCTACCAAGCCGTCCGCGCCGACCTCAAGGAGCTGACCGGCTCGGCGTAAGCCGGAGCGCCCGCCTTAGACGGCAGGTTTAGCCCCACCTGGCCCTGCCAGCTAAAGCCGGCGCTCCGCCCTGTCGGCCGCTTGCCGCCCCTGCCAAGCCGGAACTCCTGCCTATCCTCGCCCTTACCTCACCGTAGAACCTCTGCAAACTTTGCAGAGGTTCTCCGGTGAGGTAACTGAGGGGGTAGGGCGGGGGTGCGAAGGGATGCGAGCACCAGCGAGGCGTGGGGTGTGGAATGCTGTCCAGAAATTAGGCACGGGGGCGCGAATAACACAGCGCGGCAGAGCCGCAACCGACGTTGCGGGACCGAAAATAGCCGATACCCAATAGCCGATAGCCAATGCGGCTGTGGCGCCCTGGTATGGTAGGGACGCCTCGCCGAGGCGTCCGCTCCCGCCGAAGATGGCGTCCGCTCCCGCCGAAAACGGTCGCCTCGGCAAGGCGCCCCTACCTGCCAGGTTGATAGTTATTCCCCCCGATGCAAGTTTGTGGTTACGCTCCCCGGCCATGAAGATCAGAATTGCGCAGTTTGGGCTGGGCCCGATTGGGCTGGAGACGCTGAAGCTGGCCGCTACGAAGCCCTGGGTGGAGATCGTCGGCGGCATAGACATTGACCCGGCAAAAGCTGGAAAGGACCTGGGCGAGCTAACGGGCAGCAAGGCGCTGCGGGGGCGCCGGGGTTATCGCTCGCTTGGAGAGCTGGTTCGGCAGGCCAAGCCAGACCTGGTCTTCCATACGGCCGTTTCCCGGTTCAAGGACGCATTCACGCAGATTGAGCCCATGGTCCGGCAGGGCATTAGTGTGGTGTCCTCCTGCGAGGAATTGGTCTTCCCCCGGCTGCGGGAACCGCGGCTGGCGGCACGGCTCGACCGGCTTTGCCGGGCGCACGGGGCGCGCGTGCTCGGCACGGGGGTTAACCCGGGCTTTGTGATGGACGTGCTGCCGGTGTGCCTGAGCGGCGTCAGCCGTGAGGTGCGGGCGGTGCACGTGCAACGGGTCGTGAACGCTTCGACCCGGCGCGAGCCCTTGCAGCGCAAGATCGGCAGCGGCTGGCCACCTGCGCGCTTCCGGCGGCTGTTCAAAGAGGGCAAGGCGGGGCATGCCGGGCTCAAGGAGTCTCTCGCTTTGATCGCGCATTGTCTGGGCTGGAAGCTCGGGAGCGTCGTGGAAACGGGCGATGCGGTAGTGGCAGACCACGACATTCGAACCCGGTTTCTCTCGGTCAAGAAGGGCCAGACGTGCGGCCTGCACCAGCGCGCCGAGGCCAGGGTGGACGGCAAGGTCCGCCTGACACTGGACTTGAAGATGTATCTGGACGCCGCCGACCCGCACGATGCGGTGCAGATCGAAGGCGAGCCGCCGCTGGACGTGGTGATCCGCGGCGGCGTAGCCGGTGACCAGGCGACGGTCGCCGCCCTGGTAAATGCCGCGGCCCGCCTGCTGCAGGCACCACCGGGTTTGCTGCTTCCGACGGACATGCCTGTGCCGCACATGGGGTAAAACCCCTCACGGGGCCTACGCAAAAGCCCGGGAGGTTTGTCGGGATTACGCCTAGGTTGCGCCCACGAAGTCCGGGGCGGACCTTCCGGTGTAGGTGCAAGATGAAGATGTTATTCTCCGCGACCGACGCCGCCGAGATTCGGCAGGTGAGGAAGAAGCTTTCCGAAGCAGGCATACGCTGCAGGCTCCGGCACAATCCCCTGGCGGGCGACGTGTTCGGGGTGCCAGCGTGCCCGGAGCTGTGGGTCTCGGAGGATGGGGACATTATCAGGGCGTTGCGGCTGGTGGGGGTCGAACGGCTGCGCCAGATGACGGCGGTGTTCTAGGGTTGGGGTTTCCCGGCGCGGCGGCGGCGCAAGGGAGGATGGAACGTCGGGAATAGCCGATAGCCCATCGCCAATAGCCAAACCGGCCCAACGGCGCTCCGTGGCCGGCGTTGACGCGCAGGCAGGCTTGGGCCAACTTCCACGCCTGTTCGCCGGGCCGTTTCCCCGGCGGCATCATGGGCAACGACATTCAAATCCTCCCGCTGTCGCGCAGCCCGCGCGACGTGGCCCGTTTCCTCCAGGTCAGCTATGGCATTTACGGGGATGACCCGTATTGGGTGGCGCCGCTGCTCATGGACCTGAAGAAGGTCTTCACGGACGCGAACCCGCTGTTCACGCATGCCGAGATGCAGCTCTGGGTCGCCACGCGCGACGGACACGACGTGGGCCGCATCGCCGCGATCCTCGATCACAATCACAACCGGGCCGCCAACGACCAGGCTGCTTTCTTCGGCTTCTTCGAGTGCGTGGACGACCCGGCGGCGAGCCGGCCCCTGTTCGCAAAGGTGCTGGAGTGGGCGCGCACAAAGGGCATGAAGCGCGTCCTCGGCCCGATGAACCCCACGACCAACGACGAGTGCGGCCTGCTGGTCGAGGGTTTCGATTCGGCGCCGGTGATCATGATGACCTACAACCCGCGCTACTACCTGCCGCTGGTCGAGGCGGAGGGCTTTCGGAAGGCAAAGGATCTGCTGGCCTTCAATATTCCCTTGAACAACGTTCCCCTGGACCGCCTCGGGCGGATCGCGGCCAAGATCAGGCAGCGCCACGCCGGCCTCGCCTTCCGGCCCGTGCGGCGCAAGACGCTGGACCAGGACCTGGCCAAGGTGAAGGAGGTCTATAACGAGGCCTGGCAGGCGAACTGGGGCTTCGTGCCGATGACCGATCCCGAGGTGGACTTCATGGCGGCCCGGCTCAAGCCGCTGCTGATGGAAGGCCTGGTCTGGCTGGCGGAGGCGGGCTCGGAGCCAGTGGGCTTCCTGCTGGCTTTGCCCGACTACAATATCCCGCTCCAGCCGCTGCGCGGGCGCCTCCTTACGCCCCGGGTGCTGAGCTTTATCCCCTACCTGCTGGGCTGGAAGTGCCCGCCGCGCACGCGGGTGATCACGCTCGGGGTGAAGGAGAAGTACCGCAACAAGGGCCTGGAATCGGCGATGCTGATCGAAGGACTGCGCGTGGGGTTCAACGCGGGGGTGAGGGAGTCGGAGGCGTCGTGGATCCTGGAGGACAACGAGGCGATGTGCCGGGTGATCGAGGCCATCGGCGGGGTACGCTACAAGACGTATCGGATCTACGAGCGCGCGGTGTGAAGCTGCAAGGTAGGAACGCCTCGCCGAGGCGTCCGCTGCGGGCGCAAGGCGGACGCCTCGGCGAGGCGTCCCTACCCAGTGGCTCAGAGCTTCATCCAGGCGCGCTTCTTAAAGGATTCCTCCACCGCCGCCAGGACGCGCTGGTTGGCCACGCCATCCTCGAACGTGGGCTGGACGGGCTTCCCTTCCGCGCAGGCATTGACGAAGTCGGCGACGGTGTGGACGAACGTGTGCTCGTAACCAAGCAGGTGCCCCGCGCGCCACCAATGATTCACGTAAGGATGCGCGCCGTTGGGCTGCAGGACCAGGATGTCTCGGAAGCCCTGGCGGTCGGGCAGGCTGTTCGCGTCGCAGAACTTGAGGCGGTTCATGTCCTCCATATCGAAGACCAGTGAGCCTTTGGAGCCGTTGATTTCGAACGCCAATTGGTTCTTGCGCCCCGGGGCGTAGCGGGTGACCTCGAGGTTTGCCAGGGCGCCGTTGGCAAAGGTGCCGATGAACACAGCGGCATCGTCCACGGTGACTTTGCCCATCGGCACCGGCGGCGGGGCGAGCACAGCGGCCTTGCCGGGCTTGGGCTTGGAAGCCGGTGCTTTCGCCGGCGCAGCCTGTGCCTGAGCGGCTTCCCGCGGCAAAGGGCGCTCCTTCACGAAGATGTGGGTGAGACCGCACACCTCGCGGAACTCGCCCACGAGGTAGCGCGCGAGATCAACCAGGTGCACCCCGATGTCGCCGTGCGCGCCGCTGCCGCTGACGGCCTTGTCCAGTTTCCAGAGCAGGGGCGCCTCGGGGTCCACGAGCCAGTCCTGGGCGTAGCGCGCATGGAAGTGGCGGATTTGGCCCAGCGCCCCTTCCGCGATGAGCCGCCTGGCGTGGGCGATGGCGGGCACGCGGCGGTAGTTGTGGCAGACCATGTGCACGATCCTGGCGTTCTGAGCGGCGGCGAGCATGGACTCGGCCTGCTTCACGTTCAGGGCCAGCGGCTTTTCGCAGAGCACATGCTTGCCGGCTTTGGCGGCGGCAACCGCAATCTCGGCGTGCGAGTCGTTATGCGTGGTGATGTCAATCACATCAATCAGCGGCGACTCCACCAGCTCCCGCCAGTCGTTCGAGGCGAACTGCCAGCCGAAGCGGGCGCGAGCCGCTTGCACGCCGGCCGGGTTGCGCCCGCAGATCGTATGCAACTCCGCCTTGGCCTTCAGGCAAAAGAAGAAGGGGGCCTGGCGCCACGCATTGGAGTGGGCCTTGCCCATGAAGCCGTAACCAATCATTCCTACCCGCAGTGTCTTAGCCATAATCCAAAGTTGGGGTTGAATTAGCAGCCCCGCCCTTTATAGTGAGAGCCTGTGTTGTGGTCAACAAGTTATGCCCTATACCGCTCTTGACATTGCCAAACGGCTCGGGGGCGAAGTCGTGGGGGATGGCGCGCTGACCCTGAGAGGTTTTGCCCCCGCCGACCGCGCCCAGCCGGGCGACCTCACCTTCGCGGAGAACGAGAGTTACTTCGCCCGCGCCGAGCAGAGCGCCGCCTCCGCCGTGCTGGTAGATGGGCCGTTCACGTCCGCGCGCAAGACGCTGATCCGCGTCCCCAATGCGCGCGTGGCTTTCGCCAAGGTGCTGCCGCTGTTCTTCCCCGAGCCGGTCTACGCGCCCGGCGTCCATCCCACGGCTATCGTTCCGCCCAGCGCCAGCGTGGACGCCTCGGCACATATCGGGCCTTATTGCGTCCTGGGCGAGCGCGTGCGCATCGGCCCGCGCGTGGTGCTGCAAGGCGGTAATTACGTCGGGGCCCAGTGCCAGCTCGATGAGGAGACCAACCTGTTCCCGAACGTCACGCTTTATCCTGACACGCAGGTCGGCAAGCGCGTGCGCATCCATGCCGGCACGGTCGTGGGCTCGGACGGCTTTGGCTACGTGCTCGACAACGGCATGCACCGCAAGGTCCCCCAGATCGGCAATGTCATCATCGGGGACGACGTCGAGATCGGGGCCAACGTCACCGTTGACCGCGGGGCGCTGGGGCCAACGGTCATCGGCAAGGGCACCAAGATTGATAACCTCGTGCAGGTCGCCCATAACGTGACGATCGGCGAGAACTGCATCCTGGTGTCGCAGTGCGGCATCGCCGGCAGCACCAAGCTGGGCAGCTATGTGATTCTGGGCGGCCAGGTCGGCCTGGCGGGGCACCTGAAGATCGGCAGCCGCGTCTCCGTCGGCGCGCAGTCGGGCGTCATGAGCAATATCCCGGACGGCGAGAAGTATCTCTGGACGCCGGCGCAGCCCGACCGCATCGCCAAGCGGCAGATGATTGCCTTGCAGCAATTGCCCGAGCTCTACCGCCGGGTGAAGCAGTTGGAGAAACAGCTCGAGGTGAAACAGGAGCCGGCAACTCCGGCGGATGCGGAACCCGTGAAGTAAGCGCCAGTTATCTCTTATGCGGCGGACGCCTCGGCGAGGCGTCCCTACCCTGCTGCCGGCCGTGCCTTCTGTTTCCGCCGGCACCGGCTACTTCCATTGCCATGAAGTCAAACGGTAGGGCTCGGGTTTTCTCCAGGCCTGCCACCAGACGACTGCCTCCGCCTCTTTCTCTTTCCCATCCACCTTCACCTTTAGCTTGAGCCGGTAATTCATGCCCGCCACGACCTGTTGTTCGGCTCCGGTGATGGCAGCCAGTTCAATCCGCCCCGGCGGCTCGGTCTTGTTATCCTGCATAACCTGCTGCTGAGCCTTGACGGCAAAGGCGGCCGCGCCCATTACCGCTTTGTTGGTCACCGCTACGGGGCTATATCCGCCCGGTGCGGTCTCCTGCGCGAGACTCGTGAGTAAACCGCAGGTGGCGAACAGAACGCAGGCTGCGGTGAATTTGAGCTTCATGTCTTTAACCGTTCGTGTTGTTGGCCGGCAAACCTATTCGGTGTGTCGCGCTGCCGGAATCCTGCACGCGTGCGAACCCACAGGCACGGTAAAACTTATCCGCCGAGACTGT
>Ga0335069_10012245_pt1 | contig 12072 bp, 10 predicted proteins | sample Lox_Sample_11_FD_206714 | JGI IMG/M metagenome (GOLD analysis project Ga0335069, IMG submission 206714) | Soil microbial communities from Loxahatchee National Wildlife Refuge, Florida, United States - Lox_Sample_1.1 | ecosystem: Environmental > Terrestrial > Soil > Wetlands | place: USA...
CCGAGATCCGGAACTGGGTCGCGAACGGGACGTTCCCCGCGGAACTCGAACGCGAAATCCGCGAGTTCCACGCGTGGCTTTCCGCCGGAACGAGCGACCTGCCGGTTGCGGTGCGATCCAGCGCGACCGCCGAGGACTTGCCGGACGCCTCGTTCGCGGGCCAGCAGGAAACCTACCTGAACGTCGTCGGCATCGAGGCGGTCCTCGACCGGATCCGCCACGTCTTTGCATCGCTGTACAACGACCGCGCGATCTCCTACCGCGTCCACAAGGGCTTCACGCACGGCGAGGTGGCGTTGTCCGCGGGCATCCAGCGGATGGTCCGCAGCGATCGCGGCGCGGCGGGCGTGATGTTCACGATGGACACCGAGTCCGGCTTCCGCGACGTCGTCTTCATCACGTCGAGCTACGGGCTGGGCGAAACCGTCGTCCAGGGCGCCGTGAACCCGGACGAGTTCTACGTCCACAAGCCGATGCTGAAGGCGGGGCGCTTTGCGCTGATCCGGCGCAGCCTGGGGTCGAAGCTGATCAAGATGGAATTCGATCCGGCGGCGACGAGCGGGCGGACCGTGCGGACCGTCGACGTCGCGGATGCCGACCGTCGCAGGTTCTCGATCGCCGACGACGAGGTCCTGGAACTGGCGCGCTACGCGATGGAGATCGAGCGCCACTATGGCCGGCCGATGGACATCGAGTGGGGGCGCGACGGCGTCGACGGCAAGATCTACGTGCTGCAGGCGCGCCCGGAGACCGTGAAGTCGCGCGACGTCCACGGGCAGACGCAACGCTATCGCCTCAAGTCGCGCTCGACCGTCCTGGCGAGCGGGCGCGCGATCGGCCAGCGGGTCGGCGCCGGGCCCGTGCGCATCATCCACGACGCCTCGGAGATGGACCGCGTCCAGCCGGGCGACGTCCTCGTGACCGACATGACGGATCCCAACTGGGAGCCGGTGATGAAGCGCGCCGCGGCGATCGTGACGAACCGCGGCGGCCGGACCTGCCACGCGGCGATCATCGCGCGCGAACTGGGCATACCCGCCGTCGTCGGCTGCGGGGACGCGACCGGACACCTCGTCGACGGCGCGATCGTGACGGTCTCGTGCGCCGAGGGCGACACGGGCAACGTCTACGACGGCAACCTCGACGTCGAGGTCGAGACGGCCGCCGCGACGCGGATGCCGGACCTGCCGGTCAAGATCATGATGAACCTCGGCAATCCGGAACTCGCGTTCGAGATGCAGGGCCTGCCGAACGCCGGCGTCGGCCTGGCGCGCCTGGAATTCATCATCAACAACCATATCGGCGTGCATCCGCGCGCCGTGCTCGAATACCCGAACATCGACGCCGACCTGGCGCGCGCCGTCGAAAGCCTGGCGCGCGGCTATGGGACGCCGCGCGACTTCTACCAGATCCGGCTCGCGGAGGGCATCGCCACGATCGCCGCCGCATTCTGGCCCAAGCCGGTCATCGTGCGCATGTCGGATTTCAAGAGCAACGAATACCGCAAGCTGATCGGCGGCACGCGCTACGAGCCGGACGAGGAGAACCCGATGCTGGGGTTCCGCGGTGCCGCCCGCTACATCGCGCCGACGTTCCTGCAGAGCTTCGAGATGGAGTGCAAGGCGCTCAAGCGCGTGCGGGAGGATATGGGCCTCGTCAACGTCGAGGTCATGGTCCCGTTCGTGCGCACTGTGGACGAGGCGCGCCGCGTCTCCGAACTGCTCGCGTCGCACGGGTTGCGGCGAGGCGAGAAGGGGCTGCGCGTCATCATGATGTGCGAGGTACCTTCCAATGCGCTCCTTGCCGACGAGTTCCTCGCGTACTTCGACGGGTTCTCGATCGGCTCCAACGACCTGACGCAACTGACGCTCGGCATCGATCGCGACTCCGCGCTCGTCGCGGAAGGCTTCGACGAGCGCGACCCGGCCGTCAAGATGCTGCTCGCGCGCGCGATCGACGCGTGTCGCGCGCAGAAGAAATACGTCGGTATCTGCGGGCAGGGCCCGTCGGACCACGCCGACTTCGCGATCTGGCTGATGGGCAAGGGCATCGAGTCGATTTCGCTCAATCCGGATTCGATCGTCGAGACCTGGAGGCGGCTGGCCGCCGTTGCCGGCGCCGCGCCGTGATCGAGATCCTGGTCGCGCTGGCGGGAATCGGCATTGCCGTCGCGATGATCCTGGGGGCGCGCGGCCGCAGCCGCGAGGCGACGCGCCGGGAAGCGCCGGGGCCCGATCCCGGTCCCTGAAGGACCCACGCGACGCGCGTCAGCGGGAGCGCTGCTTCAGGAGCCGGCTCTGCGTGCGCTTCCAGTCGCGTTCCTCGTCCGCCGCGCGCTTCTCGAACTGCCGCTTGCCCTTGGCGAGACCGAGGGCGAGCTTGACGCGCCCCTTGCTGAAATGCAGGTCCAGCGGCACGAGCGTATAGCCGGCGCGTTCGACCTTGCCGATGAGCTTGCGGATCTCGGCGCCGTGAAGGAGGAGCTTGCGCGTTCGCGTCGGCTCGGCGACCTCGTGCGTCGAGGCGGTCGCCAGGGGCGAGACGTGCGCATTGATGAGGTACAACTCGCCGTTGCGGACGATCACGTAGGCCTCGTTGAGCTGCGTTCGACCGGCCCGTACGCTCTTGACTTCCCAGCCCTTGAGGACGAGACCGGCCTCGAAGCGCTCTTCGATCGCATAGTTGTGGAGCGCCTTGCGGTTTTTCGTTATCGACATTCGTTCGCGCCGTCACGGTCCGCGGCCGGCGCGGACGAACATCCGTACAATCGACCAGTTTAGCGTCTGCACCATGCATCGCATCGAGCGCTCCGTCATCGTCCCGTACGCGGCGACGCAGATGTTCGACCTCATCGCCACGGTCGAGCATTACCCGCGCTTCCTGCCGTGGTGCGCGGCCGCGCGGCAGTTCGAGACCGGCCCGGGCACGACGGAGGCGACGATCGAGATCGCCTACCGCGGCGTGCGCAGCAAGTTCTCGACGCGCAACCGGCTCGACCGTCCGGCGTCGCTGACGCTGGAACTCGTCGATGGGCCGTTCAAGCATCTCGCCGGGACCTGGACGCTCGCGCCCCTCGGCGACGCAGGCTGCCGCGTGCATCTGCTGCTGCAGTACCAGTTCATCGCGGGCCCGTTGGGTCGCGCGATCGCGCCGGTCTTCGATGCGCTTGCGGGCTCGCTGGTCGACGCGTTCGTCCGCGAAGCCGAGGCGCGCCATGGCTGACGAGAACGGCGCGGTGCGAGTCCTCGTCGTCCGCCATGCCGGCGAGCAAGTCCTGGAGCAGCGGCACGTGACGCTGGCGGCGGGCAGCACCGTGGCCGACGCGATCGTCGCCGCCGGCTGGCTGCCCGTCGATCCGCAGACGGTGATCGACGCCGGCGTCTTCAACCACGCACGACGCCTCGACACGCCGCTGGCCGACGGCGACCGGGTCGAGATCTATCGGCCGCTGCGGGTGGATCCGAAGGAGGCGAGGCGCATCCGCGCCACGCTCAAGGGACGGCGCGCGACCGGCTGAAGCGTCGTGTCGCTCAGTGGCAGACGCTCGAAGCGTTGGAGCGGGCCCGCTCGAGCTCGGCGGCGCGTTCGTTCTCGTCGAGGAAGTGCGGGTTGCCTCCGGCGTCGGTCCGGTTGATCCGGATGCCGCTTTCCAGCGACCGGATGTAGCCTTGGGCGCGTTCGCAGTCCTTGGCCATCTGCGCCGACTTCGACTCCTCTTCGGCCGCCTTCTTCTCCGCCTCGGCGCGCGCCTGCTGGCGCTTGCGGAACTCCTGCTCCTGGTCGGCGAGGCTCTTCGGCGCCGGCCGCGTCGTCGGTTCGCGGATATCGGTCGCGCCGCCGCGCGCCGCCGCCGCGGGGCTCCCGGGTCCGCCGGGCTCTGGGTTGACGCTCGAGGTCGCGGGATTCGCGGCGGGCGGCGTGCCCGCGGGAGCGGTCGTCGGCGCCGGGGCGGCGACCGACGGCTGCCGGACGATCTGGCCCGCCCGGATGCCGGACGGCGGCGGGCTGTCGGAATACACCATCCGCCCGTTGTCGTCCTTCCACGCCCATTGCGCGGATGCCGATCCGATGGCTCCCGCGGCAAGGACCAGCGCGAGGCCGACGCGAGCGATGCGAAGGGCCGTCCAACGGGCCAACGGACGTGAGTCCATTCGGCGAATCGCAAGTTTCATCGTGCGCGCTCCGCACATACCCCAATTGTGGTGATTCTATCCCGGATATCGCCGGCGGGGCGGATCGGCCGCGTCGCGGCGACGCGCCGGGACGGGCGGTCCGCGGGCGGTGGCCGCGCCCTCGATGCTTATAATCCCGCTTTGAGTCAACAGGACCTGCTGCCATGCGGTTGACCGAGAGGGCGTTGACCTTCGACGACGTACTCCTGCTTCCCGCGTATTCCGACGTTCTCCCGCGCGAAGCCTCCCTGAGCACCCGCCTTTCCCGGCGCATCGCCCTCAACCTGCCGCTCGTCGCTGCGGCGATGGACACGGTCACCGAATCGCGCCTCGCGATCGCGCTGGCGCAGGAGGGCGGTATCGGAATCATCCACAAGAACATGCCGCCGCAGCAGCAGGCGGCCGAAGTCCTGAAGGTCAAGCGCCACGAGGCCGGCATCGTCCGCGAGCCGATCACCATCCCGCCCGACATGATCATCCGCGACGTCATCGAACTGACGCGCGTGCATCGGATATCCGGCCTGCCGGTCATCGAGGGGCGACGCGTCGTCGGCATCGTCACGAACCGCGACCTGCGCTTCGAGACCCGCCTCGACGCCCCGGTGCGGGAGATCATGACGCCGAGGGAGCGTCTCGTCACGGTGCACGAGGGCGCGACGCTGGACGAGGCCAAGGCGCTGCTGCATCGCCACCGCCTCGAGCGCGTTCTCGTCGTCGACAGCGACTTCGAGTTGCGCGGCCTCATCACCGTCAAGGACATCACGAAATCGACGGAGCACCCCAGCGCCGCGAAGGACGAACACGGCAAGCTGCGCGTCGGCGCCGCGATGGGGGTCGGGGAGGCCGAGGAGGAGCGCGCCGAACTGCTCGTGAAGGCCGGCGTCGACGCGATCGTCGTCGACACCGCGCATGGCCATTCCCGCGGCGTCCTCGACCGCGTAGCCTGGGTCAAGCGCAACTTCCCGCAGGTCGACGTCATTGCCGGCAACATCGCGACGGCCGATGCCGCGCGCGCGCTCGTCGAACGCGGCGCTGACGCCGTGAAGGTCGGCATCGGTCCCGGCTCGATCTGCACGACGCGGATCGTCGCCGGCGTCGGCGTGCCGCAGGTCACCGCGATCGCCAACGTCGCTCGTGCCCTCGAGGGGACGAACGTGCCGCTGATCGCCGATGGCGGCATCCGCTATTCCGGCGACATCGCGAAGGCACTTGCGGCGGGCGCGCACAGCGTGATGATGGGCAGCATGTTTGCCGGGACCGAGGAGGCGCCGGGCGAGGTGATCCTCTACCAGGGCCGCTCCTACAAGACCTACCGCGGGATGGGAAGCCTCGGCGCGATGCAGCGCGGTGCCGCGGACCGCTACTTCCAGGACTCCGACGCCAACGTCGAGAAGCTCGTTCCGGAAGGCATCGAGGGGATGGTTCCTTTCAAGGGCAGCGTGCTGTCGATCGTCTACCAGCTCGCCGGCGGCCTGCGCGCCAGCCTCGGCTACTGCGGGTGCACGTCGGTCGAGGCCATGCGCACGCGGGCCGAGTTCGTCGAGATCACGAACGCCGGCATGCGCGAATCGCACGTGCACGACGTGACGATCACGAAGGAAGCCCCGAACTATCGCGTCGAGTAGGGCGCGCAACCCGGACCGTGCGCTACCGGACGGCCCACCGCAAGAAGACCGCATGGCCCACGATCGAATCCTGATCCTCGACTTCGGCTCGCAGGTCGCGCAGCTGATCGCGCGGCGCGTCCGCGAAGCGTCGGTCTACTGCGAACTGCATCCCGCGGATGTCGGCAACGACTTTATCCGACGTTTCGCGCCGCGCGGAATCATCCTGTCCGGAAGCTACCAGTCGGCTTACGAAACGGCGACGGACCGCGCGCCGTCGGCGGTCTTCGAACTCGGCGTCCCGGTCCTCGGAATCTGCTACGGCATGCAGACGATGGCGCACCAGCTCGGCGGCAAGGTCGAGTTGGGGGCCGTGCGGGAGTTCGGTTACGCCGAGGTTCGCGCGCGTGGACACACGAAGCTGCTGGAGGGGATCCAGGACTTCGCGAACGCCGCGGGACACGGCATGCTGCGCGTCTGGATGAGCCACGGCGATCGCGTCGTCGAGATGCCGCCGGGATTCCGCCTGATGGCGTCGAGCGAGAGCTGCCCGGTCGCGGCGATGGCCGACGAGGTGCGCGGCTTCTATGGGCTGCAGTTCCATCCGGAAGTAACGCATACGCTGCAGGGCAGCGCGATCCTGAGGCGATTCGTCCGCGACATCTGCGGTTGTCGCGGCGACTGGAACATGCCGGACCACGTTGCCGAAGCCGTCGAGGCGATCCGCGCCCAGGTCGGAAACGAGGAAGTCATCCTCGGATTGTCCGGCGGCGTCGACTCCTCGGTTGCCGCGGCGCTGATCCAGCGCGCGATCGGGGCGCAGCTCACCTGCGTCTTCGTCGACACCGGGCTGCTGCGCGCCGGCGAGGCGGCGCAGGTTGTCGAAACGTTCGAGCGCCACTACGGCGTGCATCTCGTCCACGTGGACGCGTCGGAGCGATTCCTCTCGCGGCTGGCCGGCGTCGCCGATCCGGAGGCGAAGCGCAAGATCATCGGGCGCGAGTTCGTCGAGGTCTTCCAGGAAGAGGCGCGGCGGCTGCCGCGCGCCAAGTGGCTGGCGCAGGGGACGATCTACCCCGACGTCATCGAATCGGCCGGGGCGACGACAAAGAAGGCGACGACGATCAAGTCGCATCACAACGTCGGCGGACTCCCGGAGACGCTGCAGCTCAAGCTGCTGGAACCGCTGCGCGACCTGTTCAAGGACGAAGTGCGCCGCCTCGGAACGGCCCTCGGCCTGCCGGATGCCATGGTCAATCGGCATCCGTTCCCCGGGCCCGGCCTTGGCGTGCGGATCCTCGGCGAGGTGCGCCGCGAATTTGCCGACCTGCTGCGCCGCGCCGACGCGATATTCATCGACGAGCTGCGCGCTTCCGGCTGGTACGAGCGCACCAGCCAGGCGTTCGCGGTGTTCCTTCCGGTGAAGTCCGTCGGCGTGATGGGCGACGGGCGGACCTACGAGTGGGTCGTGGCACTGCGCGCGGTGGAGACGCAGGATTTCATGACGGCGCGCTGGGCCGAACTGCCGCACGACCTGCTGGCGCGCGTGTCGAACCGGATCATCAACGAGGTCCGCGGCATCAACCGCGTCGTCTACGACATCTCCAGCAAGCCGCCCGCCACGATCGAGTGGGAGTAACCGAATTTCGGGCAAAAGTGGCAACTGATTGCCCGCCTGAGATGAATCGAAACAGCGGCGTTGGATCATCGAGGCTGCACATGGCGCCCTGATTCATAGGGGCGTGTCTGCAAACGGAATCACCTGCATCCGCTCGACGAGCTCTCCGTACGGAGCGACCGTACCCGGAGGCATTGTCGCCCGCGACAGAATCGGCGCCGGCGCCTCGGCAGGTGTCTGCGCTTCGTCGGCCTTGAAGACCGTGCCCATGAAATCCCGGGTCCCATCCGTCAATGTCACGCCGGGATTCGCGGCGTTGATAAGCACCCCCTCGGGAAGTGATCCGGTTCGTTTGCCGCGGGTGGCGCCGAGAACGATACCGATCTTCGGTTCCATGCTCGGCCCCGCCCGCCGTTGACGCGGATGTTCTGCCCGGTAACCCAGCTGGCCCCGGGCCCGGCAAGAAAAGCCACCACGTTGACGGTCTCCTCGATTCGTCCGATGCGTCCCATCGTAGTCATCTTCTGCTGTCCTTCGAAGAATTCTGCGGGTCGAGTACGAAACACCGGTGTGTCGGTCGGTCCTGGGGAGACCCCATTCACCGTGATCGTGCGGTGGCGAATTTCCATGGAAAACACCCGTGAGAACTGTTCTCGGGCTGCCGTGTCTTGGCCGGCGCGTTCGAGGGCCTCCGCCAGCAGCGCATCGCGATTGCGGAAGCGGGCCTGGAAGCCGCCGTGGGTCGGACCGGACTCTTTCATGATGTCGGCTACGCCCACGCCCTGGAAGCCACCTCCGCGGATCGCGCGGGCGGCGACCGCCACGATGCGTTCGTGGCTGATGTCCTTGCGGCTCGATGGGGCGTGCATGGCGCATCCTCGCAGGTAACATGACGAGCATCATAATTATTATTTCCGAGACGTCGAGGTGAGCCATGAACAAGCTGGATACGGCAGAGGCCTGGATTCGACAAAGAGAACGCGTTGAGACCGCGCTGCACGCGGGCGGTGGCGCGCCCGGCGTGCCACCCGGCAGTGCCCTGGCCGGCAAGACGGGTCTGCAGATCATGCAGAGCCTGCTCAGTGGTGAACTGCCCTATCCACACATGGCGCAGACGATGGATGTGGCCTTGATCGAAATCGGTCCTGGCCATGCCGTATTCCAGGGCACGCCTCAACTCAAGCACTACAATCCGATGGGCGTGGTGCATGGCGGCTGGTTTGCCACTTTGCTCGACTTTGCGCTGGGCTGCGCGGTGCAGACGACGTTGGGCGTCGGCGTCGGCTACACCACGGCGCACCTCAGCGTGCACATGGTTCGGGCCGCCACCACCGACACCGGTCCGCTGCGTGCCATCGGCAAGGCCGTGCACAGCGGCCGCCAGATGGCGACGGCCGAAGCGCGCATCGTCGCCCCGGATGGCAAGCTGTTTGCTCACGCCACCACGACCTGTGTCGTATTCCCGGCGCGGGCCGGATAGCGACCCGATGTTCAGAGTTCGACGTGTGGTCGATCGGTACCAGACGGCTTTGCGACATCGACTTGCGACTTGTGCATGTCGTCTGTTCGCCGGCCTGCGCCGATCGAAGCAAGTCGATCGCGGCGGTGGGCACCGGGCGGGTTCTTCAGATAGCGGCGAGCGTCCCCCCGGTTACGTTATCCTAGGGGCACGTGCTCGCGCGAACTGCTGACGAACGATCGGGAGTCATGCGGCCGCCGAGCGAACGCAGCCTTCCCCTTCCATGGCCCCGTCGACGACGCCCCCCCGCCGAACGAAGCGCCGCATTGGAGCGCACGGTGGCATCGCACCGTCGGCTGGCAGCGCAATGCCGGCGCCGATGTCCGCGTTGCCGCAGCCGCCACCGGCTGGACCCGAAGGGATCGACGAGGCGACGTGGCTCGACGTCATCCACAAGATGGACGAGGTCTACACGAAGCTGATTGCCGACGAAGTCGCGCTGGAGGAGAAGAACACCGAGCTGGAGCGCTCGCACCAGTTCATCTTCAGCGTGCTCGGCGCGATGTCGGACCTCGTCATTGCCTGCTCCGACGACGCGCGGATCGAGGAGATCAACGGCGCATTGTGCGAGCTCGTCGGTGAAAGCGACGCGAACCTCATCGGCACCTCGGTCTACGAACTGCTGGCCGATCCGCGCGACGTGGAGCTGGCGCGGATGATGACGGCGCGAGTGGCCTCGTCGCGGGAGCGCCTCGGCGACACGATCGAACTGCACCTGCGGTCGCGTGACGGGCAGGCGGTGCCCGTCGAGGTCCAGTGCACGCCGCGATTCGACGGCAGCGGACATCGTGCCGGCTTCGTGCTTGTCGGCCGCCCGGTCGGCGAGCTTCGCCGCGCGTACGAACAGCTGCAGGAGGCGCATGCCGCGTTGAAGCGCACGCAGCAGCAGCTCCTGCATTCGGAGAAGATGGCGTCGCTCGGGCGTCTCGTGGCCGGCGTCGCCCATGAACTCAACAATCCGATCAGCTTCGTGCTGGGCAACGTGCACGCGCTCGAGCGCTATTGCCGGCGCCTTTCGGAATACATCCACGGGATGCACGACGGGCTGGGGCCGGCGCCGCTGCAGGAACTTCGCGAACGACTGAAGATCGACCGCATCCTGGACGACTTCCCGCCGCTGATCGAGGGTACGCTGGAGGGCGCCCAGCGCACCGCGGAAATCGTCAATGGCCTGAAGCGCTTTTCCGCTGTCGATCGCGCGGAGGCGAAACCCGTCGACCTGGCCGCGGTCATCGAGCGGGCAGTCCATTGGGTCCGCAAGGGCGCGCGGCGTGAGATGGCGGTCGATTGGGACGCGGCGCCGGCCCTGCTGGTGCTCGGATCGGCGGGCCAGCTGCTGCAGGTGTTCATGAACCTGATCCAGAACGCCTACGACGCGGTGGCAGGCGACGACGAAGCCGGCGCGGCGCCCGCGAAACCGCGGCTCGCGATCCGCGCCGAGCGAGTCGGCGACCGGATTCGCGTCAGCTTCCGCGACAATGGGCCGGGGATCCCGCCGACGGTGCTGCCGCGGATCTTCGATCCCTTTTTCACGACGAAGCCCGTGGGGCAGGGGACCGGCCTCGGGCTGTCCATCAGCTACGGCATCGTCGAACAGCACGGCGGGACGCTACGCGCGCAAGACACCGGCGCGGGTGCGGAGTTCGTCGTCGAATTGCCCGCTCTGGCGCAGGCAGCAGGTTGACAGGCTGTTGAAGTGCGGGGTGGCGTAGGCCTGCGCATCAATGCACCGTGCAAACCATGCACGGGTCGAAGGAACGCACGATGTGCTGCACGGCGACCGGCGTCTTCTCGTCGGGGCCGACCGGCGCACCGACCAAGGCCGCTTCGAGCGCTCCGGGTCGCCCACCGGCGTCGCGTGGCGCGAAATTCCAGCTTGTCGGCGCGACGATCTGGTAACTGCTGATCTTGCCGTCGCGAACCGAGAGCCAGTGCGCCAGGCTGCCGCGCGCGGCCTCCGTCGTTCCGACACCGTCGCCATGGTCCGGCAGCTTGCCGGGAACATGGCACGGCTCGCCGGGGCGCAGGCGGGCGACCCAACGCTCGATCGCGAGAACGATGCGCGCCGTCTCGACGAGACGCGCCAGGACGCGCGTGTAGACGCAACCGCCCGCCCGACGCTCCTCCGCGACGATCAGCGGCTGTCCGCCGACCACCTGCCTCGCCAGCGCGCCGGTTTCCAGGACGTTGCCGCGATAGCGCGGCGCCTTGTTCCACGTATAGGCGTCCGCGCGATCGGCGCGCGGAATCGTCACGCCTTCGGCCGGGTGCCGCGGCGGACCCGGCGCGTATCGGCTGCTCGAGACGTCTTCGGTGATTGCCGACAGGTCGACATCCTCGCGGATGCCGCCGGATGCGACGCCGGCGCCGAACTCATGCGCGCCGCCGTCCTGAGGGTAGGCGCCGTAGCTGAGGTAACGCCCCGGGCCGCGCCCGAGGGCATCGAGGCGGGCATCGCGAGCGATCCGGAGAAAGAGACCGAAGTCGCCCGCGACCGCGTCGAACTCCGCGGCCAGCGTGTCCGCGTCGGACAGCGCGGCGATGCGTTCCAGCGGAGCCTGGAACAGCGTGCGCTCCAGGAAGCCGCGCAGCTCGCGTACGCGCGACCCGATCCGTACCACCTCGGAGGTGTCCACGGCACGGGCGCTTCCGCCCGGCAGCAGCGACTGCGTGTGCGGCCATTTCCCGCCGAGCGTGCCGAGAATCGTGAACCAGCGCGCCCGCGCGGCGACGGCGGCGCGCGCGTGCGCGCCCGACGCGGCCGCGAACCGGCGCGCCGCCTCGGCGAACCACGGCCGGTCGCGGTAGGTGTCGCGCGCAAAGTCGGGCATGAAGAACAGGTAGAAGTGCGTCAGGTGGTCGGCGACGTTTTCGACGGCCAGCATCAGGTTGAGCAGGTCGCGTCCCGCGGCCGGCGGAGGCGGCATTCCCAGCGCCTGGATCGCCCGTGCCGCGGCCATCGACTGCGAGACCGAGCAGATGCCGCAGATTCGGGGGACGACGACCAAGGCATCGTGCGGGTCGCGACCGAGGAGGATGTTCTCGAAACCGCGGTACATCGGCGCATTCACGCGCGCCTCGGCGACCCGCCCGTCCGCGATCGTCAGCTGGACTTCGAGGTCGCCTTCGACCCGATTGAAAGGACCGACGACGAGCCGG
>Ga0335069_10012246_pt1 | contig 12072 bp, 6 predicted proteins | sample Lox_Sample_11_FD_206714 | JGI IMG/M metagenome (GOLD analysis project Ga0335069, IMG submission 206714) | Soil microbial communities from Loxahatchee National Wildlife Refuge, Florida, United States - Lox_Sample_1.1 | ecosystem: Environmental > Terrestrial > Soil > Wetlands | place: USA: Florida...
GCACATAGCCGAGCGGGCGATAGGGATAATTGCTGAAGGGATCGGGGAAAGGATCGAACTGATCGAGCGTGCCGGTGAAGTCGGGATTGGGGCGGAGATTGGCGGTGATTTCCTGCGCCCGCGATTCGGCGATGCCGATCTGGCCGGCGCGCAGCGTGGGATTCGTGGCTTCGAACTTATCCCGAATCTCCGGCCAGGTGAACGCCCGCTGGGCCAAAACGCAGGGGAGAAAGCAAAACAACACGCAAATATGGCGTAACTGGCGGTTCATAGTCTCCTTTCCGCAGGTTTCCTTTGTACAGGAATCGAGCCAAATGCCCATGCGCCGTTGCACACGTCGTCGGCGCACGTTGTGAGTCTATTTATGTCTGGACTATTGGAGTGGCGGCGCGCGTCCTGGCGTCGCTGTAAATTGGGGATCCAGGCTGGACCGGCATTCCTCGACAGTGGCGTGCCAGTCTGACTGAGCCACAGGCCGAAGGTCGGACAGATGCGGGGACTGCAATGCAGGCAGGTGCCCAACGCAACAGAGCTCGCAATCCGAGCCAATGGCGTCTGAATGATGGTGCGCGGGCGAGGCTGCAGCGGCGCTGACAATCAGCGCAGCACACATGGCCGTCAATAACAGGGCGGCTTTCCAGCGGCGCCTGCTCAACATCGCCTAATAATACCAAGCATTTGCGTAAGGTGTTACACTTTTCCCGCGGCGCTATTTCGGTACGACAATCTCAATTACCGCCAGCCCATTCACCTGCAATTCGAGGTCAAGATGAGTGCCGGCTAGGCGGAGTTGATCGGCGGGAGGAAGCGCGCTGGCTACGTTGATTTTGCGGATCTGCTCTTCGGTCGGGTATTGAGGGCTGCCAAGCGCCCGATACGCGGCGAGAGCGTTGCCGTGATCATCATCCACCACGCTGAGCGTGACTTGGGTATTGGCCGGAACGTGGTCAAACGCGAGGCGTAGAGGAAGCTCTGCGCCGGATTTATCGGGATCCACCAGATTCCACACAGCCAGCGCGAGAGAGCCATCGGCGCGACGGGTAACGAGGATATTCGGTGCGGCATTCGCTAGGCGCCGGTCACCCAAGCGATGCAACAGACTGAAAGCGTAAAAGCTGGGTTTGTTGATCCCGCCCTTGGCGCGCAACCCGAACATGCCCACAAAAGGCGCTGCGATGGGGCCGCCTTCCTCAAAAACGTCGGAGAACGTCCAGAACGAGAGCATATCGGCCAGTCCGTCGCACTCACGCACCGTGTTCGCCAGGGCAGCGCCAACGAAGCTTGTGTCGCGGGCCTCCTTCATGCCGGGCACATTCCACTCCGTAAGGAACAAGGGCAGGGAAGGCATCGGGGAGCTTTGAATCTCCTTCCGTACCTTGTCCACGGCGCGGCAAACGCGATCGTCCATGGGGATTTCTTCGTTCGTGCCGAAGAGGTCTTCGACAGTATCGTCGGCGTAGGCGTGCGTCGAGACGAAATCAACCGGAGCATGATGCGCGGCCGCATACTGAAGGAAACTGGTGACCCATGCGGCGGCCGCAGTCGCCGGCCCTCCAACGCGCAGCCGCGCGCTGACAGCTTTCAGGGCGCGCGCCGTGTGCTCGTAAAGCGAGAAGTAACTTCGGTCGCGCGGAATGCCGTTCCAGAAATCAATGTTGGGTTCATTCCAGACCTCGAAGTACCACTGCGATACTTCCTCGATACCGTAGCGCGCAACCAGGTGGCGGGCAAACTCGGCAATGAGCGCGTCCCATCGATCCAGGCTTTTGGGCGGCGAGACGTTTGGCTTATACCAAAATGGGTGGAGCGCGTCAGGATTGAAGGCCAGCTTGCGCGGCATGAAGCTGATTTCGACGAAAGGCCGAACACCTTGTTTCAACAGGCCGTCATAGATTTGATCGACATAGGAGAAGTTGTAGACCGGATTCCCGTGCTCATCTTCGTTGTAGACCCCGACTTCATCGTGAAAAATGGCGTGGAAGCGAACGTAGTGGAAGCCGGTGGCATGCTTCACGGCGGCGAGATCGTCGCGATAGCTTTCGCGAAGCGACAGAATCGCGCGGCCCGACCCAAAGGCTTCTTCCCAAACGTGCGGAAAGGGCGATGTGGGGGCCTGCGCATCGATTACGATCTGCTGCTGAGCCGCACACTCGCCGGGTGAAACGGCGAGCCATAGGAAAGCGATACACCAGCGCCGCATGCAACTAGTATCCACCGGCGAACGCCGTGAAACAGAGCTAGTGATCACGGAAGGCTTGAGTTTTCTTTAACACTGAGGAATCCCGTAACCTTTTTAACGTTCCAGAGTATAAGGATTATGCTGCAGGACCTTCGGTTTGCGTTCCGTGAGCTGCGCAAGAAGCCCGGCCTGGCGTTGACTGCTGTTCTTTCCCTGGTGCTTGGAATCGGCGCGACGACCTCCGTCTTTAGCGTCATATACGGTTTACTCGCCAACCCGTATCCCTACAAGGGCGCCGATCGTATGATCCACTTGACAGTGATCAACGAAAAGGGCGACACGCGGTGGATCGCGTTGACCGGCCCGCAGATCAAAGCTCTTCGCCAAGTCGGCTGTCTCGAGAGCGTGGCGGCAACCTGGGGGACATGGAATCTGACGACCACGGACGAAGATCTTCCCGAGGATGTTCCCTCCACCCAACTCACCGGCAATGCCGGCGTTCACTTCGGTGTGCCCGCCATGCTCGGACGTACCATCATTCCCTCCGACGCGCCTGACGGCCAGGATCCGCAGTCCGTCGTGGTGCTGAGCTACCGGTTCTGGCAGCGCCATTTCAATTCGGATCCAACCGTGGTGGGTCGCAACCTGCAACTGGTCCATAAGAATTACACAATCATTGGAGTTCTGCCGCCACGTTTCACCTGGGAGGATGCAGCCGTCTACGTTCCGTTGAAGCTCACCAACGATGCGAACATCCAGTACGGGCCGCTGGTTCGTCTGAAGCCGGGCATCAGTCATGAGGCGGCTAATGCCGAGTTGCAGCCTATCATCGAGCAGTTCGCTAAAGACACCCCCAGTCATTTCCCGAAGAAGTTTCGCGTACATGTGAAGGGCCTCAACGAACAGTTCGAGGAGCACCTGGGACGGTCGCTCTATCTCTTGTTCGCGGCAGTGGCGCTGCTTTTGCTCATCGGCTGCGCGAACGTTTCCATCCTGCTGCTGGCACGCGGTACCGCACGCCAACATGAGCTCGCGGTTCGTAGCGCGATTGGAGCTACACGCTGGCGCATTCAACGGCAACTGTTAACCGAAGCGCTGGCGCTATCGCTTACCGGCGCGCTGGGCGGTGTCGCGCTGGCGTATCGGTTGCTTCCGGTGCTGGTGGGCTGGCTGCCGGAGTTTTCGTTTCCGCACGAAGCCGTAATCCGGATCAACCTGCCTGTGCTGGGGTTCAGCGTGGTTCTCGCCGTTATTACTGGCGTGATGTCGGGCCTCGCGCCGGCGTTCCATCTTTCCCGCCCGGAAATTGCGCAGCTCATGCATTCGAGTTCACGGCGCTCGACTGGTGGCGCGCGCGGGAAGCGCACGTACGATCTGCTGGTGGCCGGCCAGATCGCCTTGACCCTGGTGCTTCTTACTTCGGCGGCGGCCGCCATCAATGGCTTCGTGCGGCTGGTGCGAACCGATCTCGGTTACGACCCGCATAACATCATGTCGGTGGGCATCCCGGTGCACCAGAATTCGCACGTCAGTTGGGAGGATCGCTCGGCGTACTTCCGCCAACTCCTGGCGCGTGTGCAGACGATTCCGGAAGTCGCTGCGGCGGGCATCTCGACTAATGCGACGCCGCCATCGAACGGTTGGGATCAAACGCTCGAAATCTTCGGCCGTCCGTCGGGACAGCAGGAACAAGTGCGTGCGAACTTCGTCAGCCCCGAGTATTTTCCGGTTCTGCACATACCGCTACTGCAGGGACGCCTCTGGGACCAGGCCGAAATCGTGCGCGGCGCGCGGCTGGCAGTGATCAACCAAACCATGGCGCATCAGTTTTGGCCGCACGGCGATGCGCTAGGCAAGCTAGTGCGTATGCCCGACATGAAGGGCCAGCCTCCATTTGGCCTGGCGGTACCTGAAAGCGATAGTTGGCTACAGATTATCGGCGTGGCAGCCGACGCCCGGGACGACGGGCTGCGCAAGCCCATTAAGCCGGCCGTGTACGTGCCGTTCACGTTCCGGATGGGAATGTGGACTCAAATCCTGGTCCGCGCCAGAATCTCGCCGCTGGCGATTCTGAATCGCGTTCGCGCCGAGGTGAAGGCCGTGGACCCCGATCAGCAGGTATTCGGCGAAACGCGCGACCTCGAGCAGTGGATCCAGCGCGAGGATGAGTATGCGTACGGACGTCTGGTGGCCGCGCTGTTCAGCGCCTTCTCCATCGTTGGTTTGGCGCTCGCGGCGATCGGACTATTCAGCGTTGTCTCTTACGGCGTTTCCCAGCGAACGAACGAATTCGGTATTCGGATGGCGCTGGGCGCCACGCGCACGCACCTGCTGCAGCTCGTGTTCAGTTCTATCTCACGCTGCGTCGTAGGCGGACTGGTCCTCGGGCTGGTGCTCAGTCTGCTGTCCAAGGATCTTCTGTCGAAGTGGGCCGAAGGCAGCGCCACTAATCCCGTAGCATTCCTCGCCGTTACTCTGCTACTGGTTCTGACATCCGCCGTGGCAGCCTTTCTGCCGGCGCGCCGCGCGTCTGGCGCCGATCCGATGGACGCGCTGCGCTATGAGTAGCCGGGCCACGCACTTCGTGGCTTTCTTATATCCTGTCGAAGTAGTATGCGATTCGCCCTCTTCGTGTTGGTTTACGTTCTGTCCACTCTCCCTTCGCTGAGTCAGGCGCTTCATCCCGTGCCTCGCTTCCCGATGCCGTCGAGTCCCCTCCGAATCATTCGCGCCGCGGAGTTGACGAAACCTTTTACTGTGGCCGGCGAAACGGGTGCCGTCTTCGGCCGGCAGGATGGCTCTTTCGAAGCGTGGATTTTTCCTGTCAAGATTCTCAGCGCGTTCCAAATCACTGCGGAACTTGCCAATTACCCTGTGCCCATCGAATTGAACCCGCTGGCCGCGGTTATCGAGGTCTATCCGGACCACACCACCATCACGTATTCACACGCCGCGTTCACGGTGAAGCAGCACATGTTCGTCCCGCGGGGTGGTGACGCTACGGCGGGCCCGATTGTGCTGTTCGAAATCGCATCCGTGGGACCCCTGCGCCTGACGTTTCGCTTCCAGCCGGACATGTTGCGCATGTGGCCGGCGCCCAACTTCGGCCGGCCCGGCGGCGAATGGGTGGCGCAGGGTGAGAACGGCTATTACGTGCTGCACACCGATGACCCGGGCTTCTCGGGCGCCATCGCGATTCCGCGAGCGACGCCCGGTATACTGCCGCCTTATCAGGAACGTCCGAAGACCTATCCGCTCGAGCTGAAGCTCGCGTTTGATCCGCGCAAGGATTCGGACGTGCTCTTTCCACTCCTGATGGCGGCGGGTGACAGTCCCGAGTCGCTTCGCGGCCAGTTGGAGACTGCGAACGCGCGGATTCCGCGGCTCTACCAGCAAACCGCAGACTACTGGGCGCATTTCTTCGACAAGCGGTTGACCGTCGAAACACCCGACAATGCGCTTAACGACGCCATGCGCTGGGCGGCAGTGGCCATCGATCAGGCGCGTGTACGTTTTCACGACGAAACAGGAATGATCGCGGGCTACTACGCATCCGGAGACTCGGCACGTCCCGGCTTCGCCTGGTTTTTCGGACGCGACACTCTCTGGACACTCTATGCCGCACACTCCTACGGCGACTTCGCGCTAAGCCGTACGGCACTCGAATTCCTCATGCGGCGCCAGCGTGCCGACGGTAAGATGATGCATGAGTTTTCGCAAACCGCGGATCTGGTCGATTGGAAATCCACGCCCTACTTTTATGCCGCGGCAGATGCCACTCCTCTCTTCGTCATGACCATGGACGACTACGTCAACACCAGCGGGGATACGGTCTTCCTGCGTGACCATTGGGACGCCGTCAAGCGCGCCTATGCATTTACGCGGGCGCACGATTCGGATGGTGACGGCATTTACGAAAATACGGAGGGCACCGGATGGGTGGAGTCCTGGCCGGGCGGAATGCCGCATCAGGAAATCTATCTGGCCGCGCTCGATCAGCAATCATGCGCGTCGATGGCGCACTTGGCGGCGCTCATGCACGAGGATGCCCTGGCGCAGTCCGCACGCGAGCAATCCGAGAAAATCCGCGCCAAGCTTGCTCCCGAATACTACGACGAATCGGAGCAGTTCTACGCGTTCAGCCGCAATCCGGGTGGTACCAGCGATAAGACGGCAACGATCTACCCTTCGGTCGCGTGGTGGACGGGCGAGTTATCTTTGCCGCACGCCGAGTCCATGCTCAACCGTTGGGCTTCGCCCGAGTTCTCGACCGACTGGGGAACGCGCGACGTCAGCGACAAAGAACCCATCTACGATCCCATCAGCTACCATCAGGGCACAGTCTGGCCGCTATTCACGGGTTGGGTGTCTCTTGCTGAATATCGCGCCGGCCGGCCGGTCTCCGGATTCGCGCACCTGATGCAAAACGTGGATCTCACGTACGCGCAGGATTTGGGCGCGGTGGCGGAACTGCTCTCCGGCCAATTCTTTCAGCCGCTGGGACGCAGTAGCTCGCACCAGACCTGGTCATCCGCCATGGCGATCACGCCGGCGATTCGCGGGCTGTTTGGACTCGATTGGGACGCGTTGCATCACACGCTCCGCTTGGCGCCTCACCTTCCAGCGGCGTGGGATTCCGCGCAACTGCACCACGTTTCAATAGGCACATCCCAGTTCGAACTGACGTTCAAACGAAACGGAGAGTCTCTCATCGTGGAAGCCCGGTCCGCCCAGCCGGAACGGTTGTGCCTGGTTCCGCAAACGGCGGCGCGCGAGGAGTGCGCTGCAGCCCCCGCGACGAATCACCAGTTGCGTATGGAATTGCCGCCGGTCGAGGTTGGAATCGCCCACGGCCTGCCCGAAGCAGGCGAGCGCACGCAAGAGTTGAAAATGCTGAACGAAGAGTACGCCGCCGATCAGCTCGTACTGACCGTGGAAGCCCCCGGGGGTTCCACGCACGAGCTGCCGTTGCGCATCAACCGGCCGGGTTTGCGGCTAACCGGCGGCGAAACGGACGGCCACAGTTTGCGCATTCATTTCCGGCCAGGTGTTGGCTACCAGCGCGAAGTTGTCACCTTGCGCTGGTGATCTTGCGGCTTCTAGATCTTGTTGCCCGCGATCATGACCATCTCGATCGTTCGCGTATTGCGAATGTCCTCAAGAGGGTTCTTTTCCAGCACGACCAGATCTGCCCATTTCCCACGTTCCAGAGTGCCCAGGTCTTTCGCTTGTAGGAACTCGGCCGCGTTGCGGGTCGCGTCCGTGATGACTTGTGCCGGCGTCAGCCCTGATTCCACCATCAATTGCAGCTCCCACTGCTCAAAGTAGCCGGGGAAACGCGCCGGCGGACCACTATCGGTGCCGAATCCGATCCTGACGCCGGAATCCGAAAGCTTCTTTAAGTTCGCCATCGCAGTCGCAAGAAACGCCGGATATTTGGCAAAATCCGGGTCGGCTGCGATCTTGTCTTGATATGCCTGACTTTTCAGCGTGGCAAGCACGGTTGGCGAGATACCGCGCGTGAAAAAAGGGTCTTCGAGCAACGGGCTGGGTTTGCCGAAAATGAACACGGACTCCTCGCGCGTCAGCGTAGCCGCTTCTTGAAATGCACCGTGCTTTTTCATGGCAGCGATCAGTGCGTCGTCTACCGGCTTATCGCGAACACTGTGTGCGAGCCCGTCGAGACCGGCCTCAACCAGCGCTTTGGCATCTTCGAGGTAAAACACGTGCGCCGCAACCTTTAAGTGATGCCGGTGCGCATCGGCGATGATGGCTTTGGCAAGGTCGAGAGGAATCTTCTTTTGCCGGCCCAAATGATCGTCCACCCAGATTTTGACCAGGTCCACTTTCTTGTCGGCGAGCCAGTCGACGTCCTTGTCGACATCCGCTTTGCTTCCCACTTCGAAAGGCACCCCCTTCATACCGGGTGCCGTGGTGGGGTAACCGCCCACACCTGTGAAGCCGTGGCCTGCGGTGAAGATGCGGGTCATGTGTGGCCGGCCGGAGCGTTGCTCCTCGCGAAGCTGGTAAACCAGGTCCGCATCCGTACCCATGCTCACGACGCTTGTCACGCCATACGAAGCGTAAAGCTGAAGCTGCTTTTCGACGTTCTCGCGTATGTAGTTTTTGGGATCTTGCGCGAGCTCGACCGTGTTCCCCAAATGCCCGTGGAGATTGATAATGCCCGGCATCACAAATTTGCCGGCCAGATGCGTGACCGGAGCGCCTGCCGGCGCTTTGAGCCGGGATAACGGCCCAGCCCATTGAATGCGGCCATCCACGATGATCAAAGCCGCGTTGGCGATAGGTGGACGGCCGGTACCATCGATGAGCGTGAACCCATCGAGCACCAACGTTTCAGCCGCCGCGATCCCGGACCAAACGACCAGGGCGGCGGTGAGGAGCATGAGTTTCATGAGATCGAAGCGGGATTGTAGCACACGCCAGGAATTCGGTTTGGACCGCCATGATGTGATACCCGGCACGTCGTTGCGTTCACGACGGGGAGGCTCTAACGGCGATGAAACGTATCAGTTATGCGTCATGGATACTGCTTCTGGTAGCCCCGCTGCGGGCCGACGTCTAACCTTTGGAACCGAGAACTGTCTCGGAACGGGCTGCTACGGCGCTTCGGACCCCACCGCTGGCGCGACCCTGGCAGGTCTGGCGCCGAACGTGGTCACCGATGCCACGAACTCGTACGGCATAGCCGCTGACGACTTCCAGTTTCCGGTCTTTGGCCAGCTGTTCCTGGTAACACTGAACGGAGGCTCCGATCCGAGCCTGACCACCAAATTGGAATCACTGAACGAGAGCGGCCCAGTGGTGCACTTCTTTACCATCGGGCTCGATCCCGCGCTCGACAATCCGAGCCACACTCTCACACTCTCGATCAACGAGGGCGGTGACGGTGGTGACGGATTTGCCGTGGACTTCCTAACTCTTGGAGTGGAAACTGCATCGGCGACGACTCCGGAGCCTTCGGGGATCGTGATGAGCGGTATGGTACTTGGTGTCATTTCTATCGCCTTGTGGCTCAGGCGCCGCCGGACCGTTTAGCGCCCTCGGTCCGATCAGCGAATCGGCTAGTTGGTGGACTAACCGCGAGCTCCCGCGTCCGAAGGTCACCTCGACGGGGAGACTCGGTCTACCAACCCTAGCTCTCGCATGTTTCAGGCTCCATCCGGCTGGCCAGAATCCAAAGCCCGGGCTTTTTCGTAGCACCCTTTGGAGATTGGTGCTACTATCTTAAATCGGTAGCACGTTAATCAGTTCTGTAGCAATCCAGAGAGGGATCTATGGCCCGGCGCTTGGCCGTCATCGCTTCCATGTTGTGCGCAACTATATGGTGTGCTTGGGCGGCAGACGTGGTCGTAACAGGAACGGTCGTTGACGCATCTGGGGCCGCGATTGCCGGCGCCGGTGTGGAGCTTCAAAGCCCGAACCGTACCGTACTCAGAACGACCGAGTCGGATTTGGCTGGCTCTTTCACGATTTCCGGACTCCCAGCCGGTAATTATCGGCTGGTGGTATCTCACACCGATTTTGAAACCAAAGAAATTCCGGTCACGATAGGGGCCGAAGCGCCCGCCCCGTTCCGCATCTCTCTGGCTTTGGGATTGGTAAGCACCACCGTAAACGTGCAGGGCCGTGAGGATGACCTGGTCGGAATCGCCCAATCCGCGACCCAGGGAACGGTGGGCCAAACGGAACTGGTGGATCGTCCCATTCTTCGCTCGGGAGAGGTTCTCGAGACCGTTCCCGGAGTCATCATCACGCAGCACGCCGGCGGCGGCAAGGCGAACCAATATTTTCTTCGCGGCTTCAATCTCGACCACGGCACGGATTTCGCCGTTTTCCTCGACGATATGCCCCTGAACCTGCCGTCGCATGCGCACGGCGAAGGGTACGCAGACATGAACATCGTCATCCCGGAGTTGGTGCAACGGGTGAATTACGAAAAAGGTCCTTATTACGCCGATGTCGGCAATTATGGCTCCGCCGGATCGGCCCATCTGGAGTTCTACAAAACGCTGCCCGAGAACTTCTTCCAAGTGGAAGGCGGCATGTACGGCTATGAGCGGGCCGCTTTCGGCGCGTCCCAAAAACTTGGCTCAGGCAATCTGCTGTTCGGCGGAGAGTTCTACCACGACGACGGCCCCTGGAAACATCCCGATAATTTCTACAAATACAACGGCCTTCTGACGTACAGCCAGGGCGACCAAACCAGCGGTTTCAGCATCACGGCCCATGCTTACCGCGGAACATGGAGCTCAAGCGACCAAATCCCCGTCACTGCTACACCCCTTGTCGGATTTTTCGGTGCGCTGAACCCATCGGACGGCGGCAATTCAGATCGTTACAGCTTGCAGGGGGAATGGCATCGCCAAAACGATCATTCGCGAACGCAAGTCACGGCATACGGGTTCTACTATTACCTCAACCTATTTTCTGATTTCACGTACTACCTGGACGACCCCGTCAAGGGTGATCAGTTCGAACAGCAGGACAGCCGTTTCGTGTCCGGGATCGATGCGCGCCACACGCTTTTCAACAATTGGTTCGGCCGCAGGGTGGAAAACACTTTCGGACTCCAACTCCGCAACGATTGGGTCCACAACGGCCTTTACCGGACGGAAAATCGCCAGCGCACCGACAAGAATGATATAAACGCCTGCAATGACGAACCCGTCGACGCATGTAATACCGATCCAAATCTGACCGCGATCTTGCCCGCGGACACGGATGTGAACCGATTCACTGACACGATGCTCGGTTTCTCTGTTGAAAACAAAATTCAGTGGGCGGAAAAATTTCGCACAGTCCTGGCCTTCCGTGGCGACGAAGCTTTCTACAACCTCACCAACCTGACTCCCAGCTATACAGCCAGCGAATTGCCTGGCGCTCCAGTGGTCAACCTTGCGGCTGCCAATTCGGGAGCGGTCAGCCAGTTCATGCCGGAACCCAAATCAAGTTTGATCTTCGGCCCGTGGTCCAAAACGGAGTTCTATATACAGGGCGGATTCAGCTTCCACAGCAACGACGCCCGTGGCGCGACACAGAGAGTGGAACCGATTTCGCCGGATAATCCATTTCCCACGGCCACGTCGAGAATCCCCGCCCTCATCCAAACCAAGGGGGCGGAAGCCGGCGTGCGCACTACAGCTCTCCCTCATCTGCAAAGCACATTTTCGCTCTGGTATCTGTATAGTCGATCCGAACTGCTGCAGGACGGCGACACCGGAGGCACGGCTGCTTCCTTATCGCCGAGCAACCGATACGGCGTCGAATGGGCGAACTACTATACGCCATGGGAACATTGGGCTTTTGATTTTGATATGGCGGGTTCCCGCGCCCTTTTTACTTCTATAGACCCGGATGATGCGGCGCCGGGAAGCCCGGGTGCCAGGTGGGTGCCGGAGGCGGTTGGACTGGTGGTTTCTTCAGGCATCACGATGCACGATTACAAACGCTTTTCGGCGAGTTTGCGCCTGCGCCACTTTGGCCCGCGCAATTTGACGTCCGACGCCATTTATCGGTCAAACTCAACAGCGCTGCTCAACGCGGAGGTCCGTTACCGAATTACCAGGAAATGGAGTTTCTTCGTCGAGGCTTTGAATTTGCTGAACCGCAGGGACCACGACATTGACTATGCCTATGAGTCTCGCATCACGCCAACAGCCGATCCGGCATTCACCGACGTTTACCATCCCGTCGAACCGGTTCAGGTGCGATTCGGCCTGCGAAGATACTTTTGACAAATGCCGGGCGGTCGTCCACTTGCTTTGCTGTTTGACCCGCTGCACGACGGTTTCCTATACTAAAGAGACCGGTTATGTATATCTTGATTACCGTCATTCACGTCGTGGTCTGCATTTTTCTAATCATCGTTG
>Ga0335069_10012247_pt1 | contig 12072 bp, 7 predicted proteins | sample Lox_Sample_11_FD_206714 | JGI IMG/M metagenome (GOLD analysis project Ga0335069, IMG submission 206714) | Soil microbial communities from Loxahatchee National Wildlife Refuge, Florida, United States - Lox_Sample_1.1 | ecosystem: Environmental > Terrestrial > Soil > Wetlands | place: USA: Florida...
AACTTGTAGTTATGCTGCCGAGTATGGTCTCGGTGACGGTGCTGGCGAGCGGCAGCAAAGGGAATTGCACCCTGGTCGCCAGCTCCAGCACGCGAGTCCTGGTCGATGCCGGCCTCTCCTGCCGCGAAATCCTTCGCCGTCTATTGCTTTGCGGGGAAGAGCCTTCCCGGCTGGATGCTGTCGTGATCACTCACGAGCATGCCGACCATGTTGCCGGCTTGCGAGTGTTGGCGCGCCGGCTTAAGGTTCCGGTCTTTATCACTGGCGCAACCTACCAGGAATATCAGCGCTGTGTGCGCGATGGCGCCGGAAGGCGCGCGTCGTTGGACCGGCATGAGGCGTTCCAATCCGGCTCCGGTTTTCAGATTGGCGACATCGACATTATGCCGTTCACCATACCTCACGATGCCGTAGATCCGGTTGGGTTCACCCTTTGTGCCGAGGGGATCAAGATAGGAATCTGCACGGATCTGGGCTATATCCCGGCCAGTGTTCGCGACCATCTACGCCGATCGCATGTTCTGATGATCGAATCCAACCATGATCTCGAGTTGTTACGGGGAGGGCCGTACCCCTGGAGCGTGAAGCAGCGCGTCATGAGCCGTGTGGGGCACTTGTCGAATGACGCACTCGCGGATTTCCTCACGACCGACTATGATGGAAGTGCAGAGTTCCTCATCCTGGCGCACCTTTCGGAGCAGAACAACCATCCGGAAATTGCGCGCGTGACCGCGGAACGTGCTTTGGGCGCCCAAGTCAGCCTGTTGCACAATCGCTTGATGCTGGCGCCCCAGCATGAACCCCTGGCGGCGGTTCGACTGTAGTTCAACGCCTCCTCGCGCATCTCCCGGAGCGCGAGGCGTCCGGTTCACACTCTTCGATGGCGAAATGCACTGACCCCGTCATTGGCAAGATCCTGGCAGGATGGCGCTACGATATTTCCGGCATTGCGCCGGAGATGCGGGGCGATTACGAAGCCCATCTGAAGGAGTGCGCGTTCTGCCGCTCGCGCCAGCGGCTGCACCGTGGCATCGATATCGGGCTGATGGCGCTGGCCTCGGCGTCCATGTTCGTCTTCCTGCTGGCCTACGGCATCATTCGCCACTTCAAGCCTAGCCATGCCTTCTGGCTGGAGATTGGCGCGATCGGGGGGTTTCTGCTCTCCATGCTGGTTTGGCTGGTTGTCGCACTCGTCACTCCCGCGCCGCTGGTGGTTAAGGACGCGGCTATGAGTGGCGCCCGCCTCGGCTTGGAGAAGCTGCCCGAAGAAATCAGGGAACGCATTCCGGAAGACCTGCGGCTGAAGATATCCGGCCAAAGCTAGCCCTGGATTTTCAGTGGTGCGCAATTTTCGGTCCGAGGCCGAATCATCTCCCAATGCCTAACGGGAATACTCCGATTGCCGACAGGAAAGGGAAAGAATCCGTAACGTGAAGATCTGTAGGCCAAGACGGCGGGAATCGTGGATCCCCGGTGTGACGTCCTCGACGCGCGGAATCGGACCGTCAAAACGAAATTGCAGAGCGTTCGCTGGCTGGATAGGGTCGAAGCTCACCCGATATTCCGCGGGCGCCGGATCCGACAGCCACAGGTCACGCGCCTCCGGACCAAGAGCGATCTGAATCCTGTGGCCTCGTTCCGCAGGCGAAGGTTGAAGCTTCATTTCGATACAGAGCGGGCCCTGAAACGACTGGTTCATGAAAAGTGTCGGCACTTGCGCCCTGTCCGCGTCGGTCCAGCGGCCATCGCTGCCGGGGTCGGCGAAGCCAGAGCTGTTACGAACAAACTGGGGCCAGCCGCTGCGCGCGAACACAATGCCCTGCTCTGGTGTTGCCGAATAATGCGGGGGCTCCCAGTCATCGGTTTTCCGGTCGATGTAGTAGGCGCGGTAGTTCGGACTTACGCGTGGATGCAGCACGGCATAGCCCGAGTACAATTCCACGGACAATATTCCTACCAATATGAGCGCCCGAAATAATATTTCCCGTCGCATGCTATACCACTATGTTCGTACGGGAGAACCAGGCTATGACCATAAAAGAAGCCATCCCACCGGCAAAAGCGAAATAAACCATACTGGCGCCAACTGAGCGTCGTAGCGCGAGGAAAATCGCGAACAGCAGGGGTGGCTGCCACCATAAGTAACGGGGAAAACCCCAAGGCGCTCCTTGGGACATAGGAATCAAAATAGTTAGAGCCAGGAAGACTCCATACTCCGGATGCCGCCGCATCAACCAGGCACTTACCGCCAATCCTGCGAGTCCCATGACCGTCCACACACGAAACCAGCCGTGGTCACGGTACGAATAAGTCATGGATACAAAGGGATTCATAATCGTGTGATGCCAGGCCGCCGTCTGCAAGTGCAGAAATGCGAGCGCATCGCCGCAATGATGGTATAGGTATAGCGAGTAAAGACTCAGCCCGAGCGGACACAGCGCCAGGCCCGTCAAGATTCTGAGTGATCGGTCCCTTAAGGTCGGGCGCAAGCCGACTTCGCGAAGAAACACAATGGCGTAAACCAGCACGAAGACAACGCCCACGATTCGAGTAGCCGAGATCCCCGCGCCCAACAGTCCGGCAAGAATCCACTTCTGCCGCTCCAGTGCCCAGAACCCAAGGCAAATCAGAGTGAAATATAGAGGCTCACTGTATCCCGCATGGCCATAGATAAGATATGGATTGATTGCGACCAACATGCCTGCCAGGAACCGCTCATTCACAGTCCGCAGACGCGGACCCATCCAGAGTAGAAACGCGAGGATGGCAGTGAAATACTCGATTTTGGCGGCCAATACGGTCGCCGCGTGCGCCTCAAGGTGGAAAAGGTGTTTGCACGCACTTCCCGTCAGAGGGAAAAGCGGAAAGAAACTCCAATTCGCGGAATTCTTCAATTCTTTGCGCGGGACTATGTCGTACCCGTTGCCGGCAATCGACGAGTACCAGGAACAATCCCAGTAGCAGAAGCTCGTCCACCTGGTCGATTGCGCCCCCTCCGTCCAATGTGCCACTTGGCCGAAGCCATACAAGAAACAGCAACTCACCACAAACGCTACCGCACTGACCCAGAGTTCCGGGTGAGCGTTGCACCAGAGCCCGATGCGCCGCGACAGAGTCTGCGCCTTGGGGGATATGCCTATGCCGAGACTTTTAGAATTCAAGAAGCTCCTTCTAAAATTCGCAAATAAGCAGGCATGCCCGCGCGGCGGCATAGATGGCGAGCAGCGTTCATCACTCCACCCACTGACTGTATTCAATCCCTTCCTGCACCGGCACTGCGAGCGGCACGCGGGGACCTAACAAGCCCAGCTCCTCCAGTCGTGCCCGCACCGACGGCGCGATCCTCTTCGGATGCAATAATTCCCGGACCTTGGCTTGCGCTTTGCAGCCCACGGCTGACGCAGCTTCGCGATTGCTCTCAATGTAGCGCATTATGTCGGCGGCCGCATCCAGGTCGGGGTTCGCCCAATGAAATCCCGCTTTGTAGGGGCCATGCGTCTGCTTGATGGTGATCAGTCGGTGCGGAACAAGATAGCTATCCTCGTTGGACATGAAATCCAAATTGCCTGAGTAGCCGGTTGCGATCACCGGTTTGCCGTACAGCATTGCCTCCGCCATGGTGAGCCCGAAACCCTCGGAGCGATGCAGCGATACATAGCAATCGGCCGCCTTCATAAGGTTCTGCTTCTCCTGACGCGTGAGTACCGCGTCCAGAATTCGCACATTCGCTCCCTCGCAGGCGCGTTGCAGCAGCTTCAACTCCCGCTGATGTTCGGCGCTGTGCGCCGACTTGATAAGCAGTTGCACGTCTTTTCGGTTCCCAAAGGCGTTCTTATAAGCCTTAATCAATCCAAGCGGGTTTTTTCTTTCCAGAAAGCTGTGAAAGTCGAAAAGGAACAGAAAAAGAAACGTACCTTCATCGATGCCAAAGGGGCTGCGGTCTCCCAGGGCATCAACCCCCTCCCCGATTTCCAACGACAGGGGCACCGCTCGAACGGGAACGGGCGAGGCGGCCGCAATCGAGTCCCGGCCAAACTGGCTGCAGGTCCAAATTTCATCCGCAAACTCGAAAGCGGGCGCCCATTCGGGCGGGAATTCGGGAAGCTCCCAGGCCCAGTATGCGATGTTGAAGTGTCCCGCAAAATAGGTTGGATTTCGGGTTGCGAAATCGTAGTACCCGTCCCCATTGAGCGCGATCACGTTCACTTGGTAAGGGTTGTCTATGCGCAAATTTTCAGGGTAGCACTCAACATTTTTCGATCCCGAATCCACTCTGTTATTCACGCAATAAGGCAGGCCGGTAGCCTGAAACGTCCTCAAATTGCTTCTGGCGATTTCTCCAACGCCCTTTTCCGATTGGAAGTATCCCAACAGGTTTACACCGCTGGCGAAGACAGGCTGCGGACCGGAAACAACGCTGTTCCCGAGTAAACCCAACTCTTCTAGCCGCGTGCGAACTGAGGCTGCGATCGTCGCCGGATGGAGTAGCTCACTGACCTTCCGCCTGGCCCTTTGTCCCACGGCAGCGGCGGCTTCACGATTAGTTTCCACGTAGCGCATCAGGTCGCACGCGGAATCCAAATCCGGATCGGCCCAGTGGTAACCTGCCCGATAGGGGCCGTGGGTTTCCCGGATCGTGATTAGCCGGTACGGTACAAGGAAGCTATCTTCATCAGACATGAAGTCAACGTTCCCCGAATACCCAGTCGCGATTACCGGCTTGCCGTATAGCATCGCCTCCGCCATGGTCAATCCAAACCCTTCGGAACGATGAAGAGAAACATAACAGTCCGCAGTTTTTATTAAGCTCTGGACCTGCTGATGAGTCAGCACCGCGTCCAGCAAACGGATGTTTGCGCCGCCAAAAGCGTGCTGAAGTTTCCTGAGCTCTTCTTCATGATCGGAGCCATGACCGGACTTTAATAGCAGTTGCACATCTTTTCTGGTTCCGAAAGCTTTCTTATAGGCTTCGACTAAACCGAGCGGGTTCTTTCGTTCAGTAAAGCTATGGAAATCGAAGATGAAGAGGAAGAGGAAAACATGGTCATCAATACCGAATGCGCTCCGGTCGGCATGAATATCGAGCTGCGCATCGATCTCCAGTGAGTGGGGCACGACACGCACGGGAACAGGAGAGCGGGACGCCACCGAATCGCGCGTGAACCGGCTCGGGGTCCAGACTTCATCAGCGTAACCGAATGATGCAGCCCACTCTGCAGGAAACTCGGGAAGCTCCCAAGCCCAATAACCAATGTTGTAATGGCCGGCAAGATAGGACGGGTGTGCCGGCCCGAAGTTCAACAGGCCGTCAGCATTGATGGTGAGAAGATTTACGCGGTAAGGATTATCGCTGGTCAACCTATCAGGCAAACGCTCCAGGTTCTGCGATCTGGTATCTACCTGGTTATTTATGCAGTAAGGGATGCCGGTAGACCGGATTATCCTCAGGTTGCTTCTCGTCCCCTCACCTACACCTTTCTCTGACCCGAAGTAGCCCAGCAGGTTTACACCCGGGGGGAATTGTGATCTCTCGTACGTACCTTGAATCTTCGCCTCAGAGGTCAACCACAGGAAAGGGTCTCCCAGGTGCGCCACGTCCGGTCCGAGACTCCAGTAGAACTTGCGGGCGGACGGCGGAATCTTCACGCCATTGGAAAAAAAATCGTGGGCATATGTCCAGGCACTCGTCTCGACCCAACCCTTCTTGACCAGTAATTCCCGGTAGTCGGAATAGAGTTTGCGAGCGTCTCCGATGGTCGCCATCTCGAAACGGTTCTGGTATTTGGAAACAATCCATGGCTTGTTGGGGTCGAAGCCGCTGAAATGAAAAAAGTACAGCGGAAGCTCGTTAACCGTAACCTGCTCTTTCACCGAGATTGTTCGCTCGTGCAGGTTCCAATAGGCTACATTGAAGCCAGGGTGGCGAATGATCTCCACCCCATCGAATAATCCCGGAACCATGTCCATCCAGCGCTGGTCAACAAAAAGGTTATCCTGAAACGAGACAATGCAGTGGTGATATAGCTTCTCCGACCACCAACTCAGCAGCCGTTTCGATTCCAGCGAATTTCGGACGCCGAAAAAGCCGAGATTGTAGCTTCCCGCCTGAAGGATGTCGTGCTCAGTGAGGCCGCGTCCGTCGTTGGGCAGCGGCGAGAGAAGATGCGGGGTCAGCAGAACATTGGCCGTTTCCAGCTTATCGGCAAGATAGTCGAGAGGTCGAAATATGAGAATGTCGGGGTCGAGATAGAGAAGCTTCGAGATCGAGTGACGCTGAAAAAGATAGTCCAGGAAATAAGGCTTCACCGCGGTGCTGGCTTCTAGGACGGTGTACTTGAATAAGAAGCCGTTGAGGTTCGGAATATCCAGGTCAGAAGCCAGTACTGTGTGAAAGTCCTCCGACTCAGGGTTAAAGAACCCCTGGGGCGAGTCCAGCAACAGAACAAAAAAAGGCGAATCCGGATGCACCGCATGCCATGACTCCGCCAAGGCTCGAGCCATCGGCAGATAGTTTTTGGCAATAATGGTACAGGCCGCGAAGTTTATGTTCGATGATTTCATTTCCATCGGCACGAATACAGGTTACTTTCACAGGCGTTGGGCAATGGCTGCGTATGCCGGCGCCCGCATACGTCCGCCGGAAGAGCGCGAGGTTGCAGCAGTTTCCTCCGTTGACGATGTTCCCGCTCCGTCCGATGCCGCAACCGCCAGAACCTGCTGAGGAGCCAGCACACAGATCTGGCAGGCACCGAAGCCATTGCTCTCGATCATGGACTTCAGAACTTCCGGATAGATGGCGCGAAGATGAGTTGGATCAATGTGCGAATTGCGGCCAAACGGAAAATCGGAATCGGGATTAATGGTTTCAACGACCAACAAGCCGCCTGCCTTCAGTTTGCTGGAGCAGTAACGGACCAGTTCTATCTGAAGGTGGGGAGGCAAGTACTCAATCATTCGCGAGCAGAAAATGCCTCCCAAAGAACGATCGGAGATACGCGCCAGATGCTGGAAGACATCCTCCTCCACCACCTTTACCGACTTACTGCGTGCCTCCTGGCAGGCCAGACGGTCCGAATCGACTCCATAGCCCGAAACGCCCTCCTCCTTCAGCAGTTCGAGAAATTCTCCGCGCCCGCAACCCAGATCCAACACCGGCGAATGGGCGACGAACAATGGTGCATAGGGCGCCTGTTGCTCCTGGGTAGCCCGCCGGGCGGTTCTCAGACTTTCCTGCAGAGTTTCCGGCAAGCCGCCTCCCGATTGCAGAACCTGCTGCTGCAGCGAAGCGATGGCGCGCGCATGATACTCCAAAGTCTGATTCACAATATCGTGGTACTCATTCAGCGAGCGCGTATACCAACTGAGCGACCGGCGCACGAATTTCTTGAAGGCCTGCGCTGCACGATTAGCCAATCCGGCATTTCGCGGATTGAGTTGGCCAACTCCATTACGAACTCTCCAGAGCTCCGCAGAAGACTGGTCCAGTCTTGAGAGATCAACCCGAGATGGCTCAGCCGCCGGATTAGCCGGCGAATTCCCATTGGACCCATTACTCTGACTACGGGCAACGTGGGCTCTGAGAACCGCGAGTATTTCCTGCTCGTCCATTACTGCTCCTGCCATTGTCTTAGCTATTTATCTCGGCCGTCCTGACCGAAGTGCGGTCATCAGTCTCCGGATGGGGGCCGTTACTTTCCAGGATAGAGATTTCTGTATCTGCTCGCATTTGCTTTCCTCCCGGACAAGCAATTCACGCGTGGCCTGCAAGGCCGCAGAGGCTTGGCCCAGCTGGACTTTAGTTTTGTCCAACTCACCGGTAGCTTGGTCCAGTTGACTTGCAAGTGTGTCCCGCTGCTGCTGGGTCGCGGCTAGTTTCTGCCTTTCCAACGCCAACGACGCGGAGAACGTGCTGCGAAGCATCTGCGCTGCGGCGTGACCGGTGGGCGTCACCTTCAAGTCTACGGTCAGCTTCAAGGGACCGGCTACCTGGGCTGAGGTGTTCAGCAGAACCTGCGGATCCTCGCCTACGTTGACTACGAACGAGGGCTTCTCCGGATGAGGAATTGCAGTGCCGGCGAGAAGTAACTCTGGTCTTTCGGGCGACGCTGGAGAACTCCATAGAAGATCGCCGGTTTCAGCGGAGTGGATCAGAATGTCGCCCATCTCGATGAACGAGGTTTCGCATCCCGGATCAATCCTGAGCGGACCTCTGATGTTCGTCTCGCGAAAATCAAAGACCAGGGTGTTCCATTTTCCCGCACTCATCTTGCGAATCTGACAGACGGCGGGAGAATATCCACCATTGACCCACGGGAAAACCTCAACTCTTATTTCCGAAGGAGCCTCGACCTTAGCCCCGGTCATCGCCGGAAGGCTGCCCAGCACATGTTCCAAGTGCGACGCGTAAGTCACATAATGACGGCGAAGGTCTTCTTGCAGGGCCGGTGAACTGTCGAACAACAGTTTCGACAACGGTGTTGTGTTGTGGCCACCTGGTTTGCGAAGTACCCCAAGACCCCAGCTGTGATGAAACTCAAACGTATCGGGAAACTCCGCCTTGATCTCCTCCCACAGGCGCCAAACCCCGAAGTCCTGATGCCGGGGACAGATATCGTGCAGCAGGACAATTCCTCCTGGTGCGACCTTGGGCAGCCAGTTGCGGAAGTCGTGAAGTACCGCCTCGTACGTATGCAGCCCGTCGATGTGCAGCAGGCCGATCGAGTCGTCACCAAATTGCGCAAGAGCGTCATCGAAGCTTCGGCGTAGCAGGTAGGAGAACTGGCGGTAGAAACGACTGTTGTATCCGCTGACCTCTTCGAAAACTTCTTCGCCGTAATGGCCGGCGTGCTCGTCTCCCATCCAGTGATCGACGGCATAACACAAGCAGCTCAGACCATGTTCCTGCACCGTCTGGCAGAAGGTGAAGTAGGCCTCGCCCCAATGCGTGCCGAGCTCCACAAGGAGGCGGGGCTCGAGGGCGACAATCAGATCGCTGGCGAAGGTCAGATGCCCGGTCCACTCGCCCACATTCCTGGGCTTGTAGCGGCGCGGGAGAAACCTGGGCGGAGGCAGTTCGAAGGCTGCCGCCGTCGTGTGCGCTTGGCGCTGCACAGAAGGTGCTGCGTTTCCTTCGCTGATGCGCTCTGCTGTTGGCGATTGGTGGATCGTTCCTGCCAAAATTTCGAACTCCGACACGCCGGGGCGCTCATGCTGGCGAGATCCGACCCGGCGCCCAAGACTGAGAAATAATGCCGATCCGAGGCGGTATGCTCCCGATTATACAAGGAACATGCAGCGCCGATCGATCCAGAGAAGCCGTTCCTGATAGCAGAAAAACGCCCGAGCGGCGGTCGCTCGGGCGCTAACTGGATCGGGGTTGAAGCTAGTTTCAGGCCAGCCCGATGCGGGAGATCAGCATGTCAATCAGCTTGATTCCAATGAACGGAACGATGACGCCGCCGACGCCGTAGATCCACAGGTTCTTCCGCAGCAAGGCTGCCGCGCTGAGCGGACGATACTTCACTCCGCGCAGCGCCAGGGGAATCAGCGCGATGATGATCACCGCGTTGAAGATCACGGCCGAGAGAATCGCCGACTCGGGCGTTCTCAGGTGCATGATATTCAGCGCGTTGAGGACCGGGAAGGTGCCCGCGAACATGGCGGGGATGATCGCGAAGTACTTGGCAACGTCATTGGCGATCGAGAATGTCGTGAGCGAGCCGCGCGTCATCAGCAACTGCTTGCCGATGGCGACCACTTCGATCAGCTTGGTCGGATTGGAATCCAAGTCGACCATATTGCCGGCTTCCTTGGCCGCCTGGGTGCCGGTATTCATGGCCACGCCGACATCGGCCTGCGCCAATGCCGGAGCATCGTTGGTGCCGTCGCCGGTCATCGCGACGAGCTTGCCTTGCGCCTGCTCGCGGCGAATCAGGTCCATCTTGTCTTTAGGAGTGGCTTCGGCCAGGAAGTCGTCCACGCCCGCCTCGCGTGCAATCGCTGCGGCGGTGAGCGGATTGTCGCCGGTGATCATCACCGTCTTGATGCCGATGGCGCGCAGCTGATCGAAGCGCTCGCGCATTCCGCCCTTGACGATGTCTTTGAGGTAGATGACGCCCAGTGCCCGCCGCTTCTCAGCGACTACCAGGGGTGTGCCACCGGAGCGCGCAATTTTCTCCACCGTGCTCTGCACCTCGGCGGGAACGCTCACGCCATTGCCGGCAAGATAGCGCTCGATGGCATCTGTCGAGCCCTTGCGAATCTGATTGCCATTCATGTTCACGCCCGACATGCGGGTCTGCGCGCTGAAGGGAACGAACTCCATCTCGTGGGAACTCAGCTCGCGTCCGCGCAGTCCATAACGCTCCTTTGCCAACACCACAATCGAGCGTCCCTCCGGCGTCTCATCCGCCAGCGAGGAGAGTTGCGCCGCGTCCGCCATTGCCGCCTCGGTCACTCCGGGAGCGGGAATGAATTCGGCGGCCTGGCGATTGCCCAGCGTGATGGTCCCCGTCTTGTCGAGCAGCAACGTGTCGACATCCCCCGCTGCCTCCACGGCGCGGCCCGACATGGCGAGAACATTGTGCTGGATCAGCCGGTCCATTCCGGCAATGCCGATGGCCGACAGCAAGCCGCCGATGGTCGTCGGAATCAGACAGACCAGCAGCGACACCAGCACAAACACCGTTTGCGGCGATCCGGAGTAGATGGCGAAGGGCTGCAGCGTGACCACTGCCAGCAGAAAGATGATCGTCAATCCCGCCAGCAGAATATTCAGCGCGATCTCGTTGGGGGTTTTCTGCCGCTCCGCGCCTTCCACCAGCGCGATCATGCGATCCAGGAAGGTCTCGCCGGGGTTCGACGTGACCTTTACGCGAATCTGGTCGGAGAGCACGCGCGTGCCGCCGGTGACGGCTGAACGGTCTCCACCAGCTTCGCGAATCACAGGCGCGGATTCGCCCGTGATCGCCGACTCGTCCACCGAGGCCACGCCCTCGATGATCTCACCGTCGGACGGAACGAACTCGCTCGCCGAGACCACGACCACGTCGCCGGCCCGAAGCTTCGAGCTGGGCACCTGTTCGATCTGGCCGGACTCGAGTTCGCGATGAGCGATGGTCTCCGAGCGTGCCTTGCGCAGCGTATCGGCCTGCGCCTTGCCGCGGCCCTCGGCCATCGCCTCGGCAAAGTTGGCGAACAGCACGGTGAACCACAGCCATAAAGTGATCTGCAGGTTAAAGAGGAAGTGTCCCCCGCCTCGCACCAGCAACACGGTTGTGATGACGCTGCCGATCTCGACCACGAACATAACGGGATTGCCCATCATGTGCCGCGGGTCGAGTTTCACGAAGGAGTCGAGAATGGCGCGCAAAACAATCTTGCCTTCCCAAATAGCCCTCTTGCGCGGCTTCATCGGAGATTGGCCCATACGCACCATCTGCGGTTCGGTAGCAATCGACGGTTCCATAGTACTTGCCATTGCGAGTTCCTCAGAATGTCTTACCTGCTGCCATCAGCAGGTGTTCAAGAATTGGTCCCAGGCTCAGCGCCGGGAAGAAGGTCAGCGCGCCAACGATCAGAATCGTGCCGATCAGCAGCACGGTGAACAGCGGCGTCGTCACCGGGAAAGTCCCGAGCGACGGCGGAACGTATTTCTTCTCCGCCAGATTGCCGGCGATGGCCAGCATGGGAATGATCATCAGGAACCGGCCGATCAACATCGTGAAGGCGCCGGTCACGTTGTACCAAAGAGTGTTACCGTTGATCCCGCCGAATGCCGAGCCGTTGTTTCCCGCCGATGACGTGAAGAGATAGAGCATCTGGCTCAATCCATGCGGCCCCGGGTTGCTGATGCTGGAAGTCCCGAATCCATTCACCGATGAGATTCCGGCGAAGATCAGGATCACGAGCGGAAAGACCAGCGCCACCAGCATCGCCATCTTCACGTCATAGGCTTCAATCTTCTTGCCGAGATATTCCGGTGTGCGCCCTACCATCAGCCCGGCGATAAACACCGCCAGCACGATGTAGATCAGCATGCCGTACATGCCGGCGCCTACTCCGCCAAAGATC
>Ga0335069_10012248_pt1 | contig 12072 bp, 12 predicted proteins | sample Lox_Sample_11_FD_206714 | JGI IMG/M metagenome (GOLD analysis project Ga0335069, IMG submission 206714) | Soil microbial communities from Loxahatchee National Wildlife Refuge, Florida, United States - Lox_Sample_1.1 | ecosystem: Environmental > Terrestrial > Soil > Wetlands | place: USA...
CCTGCTGGACGACGGCCTGTATGAAGAGCTGGACACGGACCTGGTCTCGCTCGATCCGCTCGGCTTTGTCGATTCCAAGCCGTACACCGAGCGTCTTGCGGGTATGCAAACCGCGACGTCGTTGAAAGACGCCGTCATTTCGGTGTCCGGGAAACTCAACGGCCGGCCGGTGTACGTTTGCGTGCTCGAACTGAGGTTCATCGGCGGGAGCATGGGCGCGGTGGTCGGCGAGGTAATCGCCCGAGCCATCGAGCGTTCGCTGAAGGATCGTACGCCGTTGATCATCGTGTCCGCGTCCGGCGGCGCGCGCATGCAGGAGGGCGCGGTCAGCCTGATGCAACTCGCCAAGATTTCCGCTGCGCTGATGCGCCTTGATGAGGCGGGCGTTCCGTTCCTCAGCGTACTGACAGACCCGACCACCGGCGGCGTTACCGCGAGCTTTGCGATGCTCGGAGACCTGAACGTTGCGGAGCCGGGAGCGCAGATCGGTTTCGCGGGCCCGCGCGTGATTGAGCAGACGATTCGCCAGAAATTGCCCGAGGGATTCCAGACCAGCGAGTTCCTGCTCTCGCACGGCTTCCTTGACGCCGTGGTAAAGCGTGGGGAGATGAAGGCTTTTCTGGCGCGTGCCCGGGATTTCTTCGCGGGTTGATCCTCAGCGATCGATTTGCTTCAACTCGTAGCCGTGATCGGCGATGCCGGCCATCAATACTTCCGCCGCGTGTCCGTGGTGCTCGAAGATCTGGCAAATGAGGTCGGTAACTCCCTCGTATCCACGTTCATAGAAGACAAGGATGGACGGGCCGGCGCCGCTGAGCACGGAGCCAAGCAGGCCGGGCGCGCGCAGTCTCATGATCTCTTCCAGACCCGGCACAAGCGGGGCGCGGTAGGGCTGGTGCAGGCGGTCCTGCAGCGCCGCCGGGAAGGCGCTGGTGGTGCCCGTAGCCAGCGCGGCAATTAGCAGAGCGGAACGCTGCACATTGAAAACCGCGTCCTGGCGGCTGTAGGAGGCGGGCAGCACCGCGCGCGCCTGCACCGTGGGCAGTATGAAATCGGGCACGACAATGGCGATCCCGTAGCTCCTGGGAAGCTCCACCCGTACCGCGCGCGCCACGCCGCCGCCGTCGATCGCGCTGGCCACAATCGAGCCGAGCACGCACGCCGCAACGTTATCGGGGTGACCTTCAATGCGGGCTGCCTCGTCGAGAATCCGCAGTGCCTTCCAGCGCAGGTCGAGCAACCGGTCGGCAATGACGACGCCTGCGGTGAGCGCGGCCGCACTCGACCCGAGTCCCTTGCCAAGGGGAATGTCGTTATCGATTTCGAGCTCAACGGGCGGCAGTTCACAGCCAGTGTCGGCGGCGACGGCGAGCGCGGTTTGCCAGATGAGGTTCTCCGCGGTGACCGGGATCGATTCGGCGTCGCGCCCGTATGAACGAATCGTCAAACGCTCGGCGCGCCGGAAGCGGCACGTCAGGTAGATCTCCAGGGCGAGTCCCAGCGCGTCGAATCCGGGCCCGAGATTTGCACTCGACGCCGGGACCCGCACTTCCCACCACGGGCGTTCAGTCATTCTCTTCGTTATCCCTCATTGGAGCGTAATGGTGCGAACTTCGCGGCACGACTGGTAAATCGATGTTACGACTTCAAGCGCTTTGAGGCCCTCTCCGCCCGAAGAACACGGCTGGCGTCCGGTCCGAATCGCTTCGCCGAAATCGAGGAACTGGCGCTCGAAGGGCGCGAGGGAAATGGCCATGGGATCGGAGGCGCCGGAAGCGACATCACATGCCAGCGGCGCCGGCTCGCCCAAGTCGTTTTGCACATCCCACGTTGTGAGCTTGTCGCCGGTGACAATCGCCGTGCCTTTCGTGCCGTGAATCTCAACGCGTTCGCTGTAGCCGGGCCAGAGCGCGGTGGAGGCCTGAATGACGCCGGTTGCGCCTGAAGCATAGCGCAGCACCGCGGAGATGACGTCTTCCGAAGCGATGGCATGCAGTGTACCGATCTGCCACATGCCAGATACCTCAGCAACTGCGCCGATGAGAAACAGCAGCACGTCCACCTGATGGATGGCTTGATTGATCAGCGCGCCGCCGCCTTCGATGTCCCAGGCGCCTTTGCCGGGACGCGCGTAGTAGGAAGGCGGGCGATGCCACTTCACGTACGCGTCGGCCTGGAGAATTCGACCCAGCCGGCCTTCGGCGATGGCGCGATGCAGAAACTGCACGGAATCGTCGAAACGGTGCTGGCTGACCACGTTCAACACGATGCCGGCACGCGCCGCGATCTCCACCATTTCATGTGCGGTCGCAACGTTCGTCGCGATCGGTTTCTGAACCTGGATGTGACGGCCCGCTTCGGCGCAGGCGCGCACGGGTTCGAGGCGGAAATTGGGAAACGTGCACACGTCAATGAAGTCAAGCCGGGCGTCGCGACAGAGGTCTTCCCAGGACGGCATAAACTCGCAGTCATGGAGCCTGGCAAAGCGCAGCCCGGCCTCGGCGCTGCGGTTCGCGCACGCAATCAGCTTGTAGCCAATGTTGCGGTACGCTTCGGCGTGCTTGTGGGCAATGGCGCCCGTACCAATGATTCCGACTCGCATGCGGGGATAATCCATTATGTTCCGGGCGCGTCACGCGGTGCGTGATACATTGGGAAATCGGCCCGATTTCTCCCATTTTTCCCATGTCAGACGAGTCCACGGCAGGAGCAAAGTTCGACCGTCTGGTCGCGTTGATGGCGCGGCTCCGGGCGCCCGGCGGCTGTCCGTGGGACCGCGAACAAACGTTCGATACCATCAAGCCTTACACGCTGGAAGAGACCTACGAGGTGCTCGACGCCATTGACCGGCGCGACTGGCGCGGGCTGGCCGAAGAGCTGGGCGATTTCCTTCTGCAAGCCGTCTTCTATGCCCAGATGGCCCAGGAAGAGGGCCGGTTCACAATCTCCGACGCGCTCGACGCAATCTGCCAGAAGTTGATCCGGCGGCATCCGCACGTGTTCGGCGACGCTGAAGCGAAGACGCCGGATGACGTGAAAGTGCGCTGGGACCAGATCAAGGACGAGGAGAAGAAACAGCGCGGCGATGCGCCCAAAGCGTTGCTGTCGTCGGTGCCGCGCAACATGCCCGCGCTGGTGGAAGCACAGCAGATCGCTTCGAAGGCGGCGGGAGTCGGCTTCGACTGGGCGAACGTGGAACAGGTGATCGACAAGCTGCATGAGGAGCTGGATGAGCTGCGCAGCGCGCGCAACGGCAGCGATCCGGCACAGGTGGCTGATGAACTGGGCGACATGCTCTTCGTCATCGTGAACATCGCTCGATTCCTGAAGGTGGATCCCGAACAGGCGCTGCGCGGAACAAATGCGAAATTTCGAAAGCGCTTCGGTTATGTGGAAGAGCAGCTCGCCGGCCGCGGGCGCAAGCTGACTGAGGCGCGCATCGAGGAAATGGAAGAGCTGTGGCAGGAGGCCAAACGGTCCGATGCCTGAGATTCGCGAGCTCACCGCGCATCACGAGTTTCGTGAGGCGGTGCGGCTGCAGGGCATCATCTGGGGATTCGAAGACGTCGACATGCTGCCCGTACGGTTGTTCGTGGTGGCGAGCAGGATCGGCGGCCAGGTGCTGGGCGCTTTCGACGGCGATCGCATGGTGGGGTTCTGCATCGCCATTCCGGGCGTGAAGCGCGACGGTGGCGCGTACTTGCACAGCCACATGCTGGGTGTCCTGGCGGAGTATCGCAACACCGGCGTCGGCCGCGCTCTCAAGATGGCGCAACGCGATGACGCGCTCGCTCGAGGCATCGATCTGATCGAGTGGACCTTCGATCCCCTGGAACTGAAGAACGCATTCTTCAACATTGAGCGGCTGGGCGCGATCGCGCGGCGGTACGTGCACAACCAATACGGCGCCACCAGCAGTCCGCTGCATGGAGGGTTGCCAACGGATCGCTGCGTGGCGGAGTGGTGGCTACGCTCGCCGCGGCGGAGCCGGCCGGTGACGGTGCGGGTGGCGGTGCCGGCAAACATCGCCGAGCTGCGCACGGCGGACCCGGCGCGGGCGCGTGCGATTCAGACGGCCACGGGCGAGATGCTGGAACGTGCTTTCGCCGAGGGCAATGCCGTCGTGGGCTTCGAGAGGTCGGACGAGGCGGGAACCTATCTGCTGGGCCAATGGGAACCGGAATAGACAGGATCGTACTGCGCGAGATTCGCATGCCGCTGGTGCGGCCTTTCGAGACCAGCTTCGGTCGCACCTCGGAGCGCCGGATCGTTCTGGTGGAGGTTCGTTCGGAGGGTCTTTCCGGCTGGGGTGAGGTCACTTGCAGCGAAGAGCCGTTCTACAACGAGGAGTGGACCGATTCCGCGTGGCTGATCCTGCGCGATTTCGCCACCACCGGCCGCGCCAGTGGCATTCGCGGACATCGGATGGCGCGCGGCGGGCTCGAAGCGGCGATGTGCGATCTGGAGGCGCGGCGCAACGGCGTACCGCTGTGGCAGCAGATCGGTGGCGGGGCACGACGCGAGATTCCCTGCGGCGTCTCTATCGGCATTCAGGAATCGGTGGATGAGCTGCTGCGGCGCATCGAGACCGAGGTCACTGCCGGCTATCAGCGCGTCAAGATCAAGATCAAGCCTGGCTGGGACGTGAACGTGGTGAACGAGGTGCGCAAGCGCTTCCCGCGCACACCACTGATGGCTGACGCGAACTCCGCCTATACGCTGGCCGATGCCGATCATCTGCGGCGGCTCGACGATTTCTATCTGATGATGATTGAGCAGCCGCTGGCGCACGACGACATCATCGACCATGCTGAACTGCAGGCGAAGCTGGCGACGCCCATCTGCCTCGACGAATCGATTCGCACTGTGCATCACGCCGAACAGGCGATCCGGCTGCGCGCCTGCCATATCATCAACATCAAGCTGGGCCGCGTGGGCGGTTTCTGCGAGGCCCGCCGTATTCATGACGTCGCGCGCGCTGCGAACATCCCGGTGTGGTGCGGCGGAATGCTGGAATCCGGCATTGGCCGCGCGCACAACATCGCGCTCTCGACCCTGCCGGGTTTTGTGCTGCCCGGCGATGTCTCCGCCAGCCAGCGTTACTGGGCGCGCGACATTGTCATTCCGCCCGTTGAGATCAGCGCGCAAGGCGCCATCGCGATTCGCGACGAGCCCGGCTTTGGATACGAGATCGACCGCGAATACCTCGATTCGATCACCGTGCGGCAGGAAGTCGTCGGCCGATGAGCGGCTCATCGCACCTGCGGCTCTATTCGCTGGTCGGCGCGATGGTCTTCTTCTATTCTCTGAACTATACCGTCGCACGATTCGCACTGCGTGAGTTCCCGCCGGCGCAGTTGACCGCGGTGCGCACCGCCGTGGCCGCCGCGGTTTTGCTGGCGATCTGGCATACGGGTCCGCGTCCCAGACTCTCGCGCGGCGACCTCGGTCTGCTCGCGCTGCTTGGAGTGATCGGCATTACGCTGAATCAGTTGCTGTTCGCGTTCGGCGTGCAGCGTACCAGCATCGCGCACGCGTCGATTTTGAGCGCGACGGCGCCGATCATGGTGCTGCTCATCGCGGCGTCGATTCGCCAGGAGCGCGTGACGTTGCGCAAGTTGCTGGGCATGCTCATCGCGATCGCGGGCGTGGTGGTGTTGCAGAGGGAAGCGAGCGGCCATTCGGTGGCCACCTTCTCCGGCGACATGATCATTCTGTTGAGCGCGGCCGCGATCGCGTTGTACAGCGTGCTCGGCAAGCACGTCACGGCGCGGTGCGACGTTGTCACTCTGAACGCGATCTCCTTTTTTGCGGCATTCCTGTCGCTGACGCCGTGGCTGTGGCCTCCGCGTGGGTTTTCCTACGGCGCCGTCAGCACCGGGGGCTGGCTGAGCCTGCTCTACATGGCGATCTTCCCTTCAGTGATCAGCTACTTGATCTATTGCTACGCGCTGACGCATATGCCGGCCTCGCGCGTGTCGGCGTTCGCCTATCTGCAACCCCCGCTGGCCACATTGCTTGCCGTGCCGCTGCTGGGCGAGCCGGTGACGGCGTCGCTGGCGAGCGGCGGCGCATTGGTGTTGGCGGGCGTCTACGTGACGGAGCGCGGCTGATGCGCGAATTTCTGCGACTGCTTGCTCGCAACCGCAACTACCGCTATACGTGGATGGGCCAGATTGTGAGCGAAATCGGCGATCACTTTAACAACATCGCTGTCTTTGCGCTGGCAATGGCGCTGACGAAATCAGGCCTCGTGGTGACGTTCATCATGCTGTCGCGCGCCGTGCCTGGCATCGCCATGGGTCCGCTGGCCGGCGTCCTGCTTGACCGCTTCGACCGCAAGCGCATCATGATCGCCAGCGACCTGGTGCGCGCTGTGATCGCCCTCGGCTTCATCCTCGCGGCGAAGGGCCACGGCATCTGGCTGCTTTACCTCTTCAGCGGACTGCTCATGGTGGCCTCGCCGTTCTTCACGGCCGGCCGCTCGTCGATTCTGCCCACCATTGCCAGCCGTGAGGAACTCAACACCGCCAACGCGCTCACTCAGACTACGCAGTGGCTCACGCTGTCGATCGGCGCGTTCCTCGGCGCTGTTGGCATCGCGGTGGGCTACGAATGGGCGTTCGTCTTCAACGCGCTCTCGTTCGTGTTTTCGGCCTGGGCCATCGGCAGGCTGAGCGCCCCGAAGAACCAGAGCTTCCGCGCCGAGCGAAAAGACCTCACCGAGACCGATGTGGTCCGTCCAGTTCACGAATACCGCGAGGGCCTCCGTTACATGCGCTCGGTGCCTCTGGTGTTCGCCATCGTACTGTTGGCCGTCGGCTGGGCCTCGGGTGGAGGTGCGGCACAGATTCTGTTCACCCTGTTCGGAGAGATCGTATTCAACCGCGGCGCCGCGGGCATCGGTATCATCTGGGGTTGCGCCGGCGTCGGCCTGCTCCTGGGCGGCTCCGCCGGTCACTGGCTTGGCAAGCGTCTCTCCTTCGCCGGCTACAAGCTGACCATCTTCCTCGGCTACCTGATCCACGGTGGAGCCTATGTCTTCTTCAGCCAGGCGAAAATGTTCGCCCTCGCGCTGACGTTCATCATGCTGTCGCGCGCCGCCATCGCGGTGAACTCCGTGCTGAACTACTCCTACCTGCTGCGTTATGTGGACGACCAGTACCGTGGCCGTGTGTTTTCGACCATGGAAACGTTGACCTGGAGCACCATGATGCTATCCATGACCGCTGCCGGCATCGCATCCACGCAGTACGGCCCACGTACCATCGGCGCCGTCGCGGGCGTGCTGAGTTCCTCCACCGCGCTTTTTTGGGGCTGGGCAAACTGGACCGGCGGGCTGCCGCGCCCCGACCCGGTTGGCATCGACGCCCGCGAAGTGGAAGTCCACGGCGACCCCGTGGTATAGCACGGCCAAACCGATCCAAAGCACTACGAAAGAACTGGGCCCACCGGCCGCCTCCTTTCGTGTATCTTTTTTGGAAGGGGGTCGTTCCGTCTACGTTGCGGCGGCGCGAACTTGCGGCATTGCCGGCTGCGGGCCAGGCTCAGCCCCAAAACCTGGTTCGGGCTCATCCGATAATTGAAAAGGCAGCACGTTTCCTGGGAGGGAAGAAGCTACATGGTGAACTGCCCCGTCTGTGACGCAGCCATCGACGTCGAAGAAGATGAACTGGATGAAGGTGAGACCATCTCCTGCGATGAGTGCGGCGCCACTCTGAACGTAGTCGCAACCGATCCGCTCGAACTCGCGCCGAGTGACGATGAGGACGACGAGGACGACGAGGACGAGGACTTCAGCTTCGACGAGGACGACGAGGACGAGGATGAGGACGACGACGAGGATGAGGAGGAAGAAGACGAAGAGGAATGGAAGTAGAGTTGTCCTCGCGGCTCTCATTCTGCTGACCGTGGTGGGCCTCTTCGCCCGCGACAAGAAGGCTGCTGAGCCCTATTCGATCGTGAGCGGCACGGTCTTCCGCGAGCCTGGTCTTGCCCTGCAGGGCGCCGAGGTCACTATCACGCCGAAGCTGGCCGACGGTTCACAGATCAAGCTTCGCATCACCCACGCGATATCCGACGATCGCGGCGAGTTTGCCTTCCGCGTGCCGGGCATCGCAGCCACCTACAAGGTACGCGCGACGGCGAAGGGATTCCAGCCCGATGAAAAGACCGCCGAGGTCACCAGCGAGGGTGAACGCGTGGACGTAACCTTCATGCTCGAGAACGAATCCAACCATTAGATGAGCCTGAGAACGCTGGCGTTGATATTCATTCTGGCTCCCCTCGCTTCCGTGGCCTTTGGCTTCCAGGAAGGTAACGATAGCGCAACGCGTGCGGTGAAGGGCGTGGTGACAGGCGCCGATTCCCGTCCCGTGGATGGCGCAGTCGTTCAGCTTAGCGATACGCGCACTCTGCAGATTCGCAGCTTCGTCACCAAAGCCGACGGCGCGTACCACTTCGCGGGCCTCAGCACCAACAGCCCCTACGAGATTCACGCCGAGCACAACGGCGCCACCAGCGGCACCAAGCGGCTCGACGTCTACAACCAGCACGCGGTGGTCACCATCAACCTCAAGCTGAACAAATAACCCGGTTCGTCCAGCCCGATAGAATCGAGTTATGCTCAAGCCCACCATCTTCCGCGAGTACGACATCCGCGGCGTCGCCGAGACCGATCTGTCCAGCGAGGGCATCGAGCAACTCGGCCGCGGGTTGGGCACGTACTTCCTCCGGCACAGCGGCAAGGCCGTTAACGTGGGTCGCGATTGCCGGCTGAGTTCGCCGCGCCTGCGCGACGCGCTGGTGAAGGGCCTGCGGGCGAGCGGATGCGACGTCACCGACCTTGGCGTTGTCCCCACGCCGGTTCTTTACTTCTCCGCGCAGCACCTGAAGGCCGACGCCGCGGTGATGATCACGGGGAGCCACAATCCGCCGGACTACAACGGCTTCAAGTCGATGTGCGGCGAGGGCACCATCCACGGCGAGGCGATCCAGCAGGTGCGCCGGCTGATCGAAACGGGCGATCTGGAGCAGGGCCATGGCAGCGAGCGCTCCTTCGATGCGGTGACGCCATATGTGGACGATATCGCCTCGCGATTCCAGTTCTCACGCCGTGTAAAGGTTGTGGCCGATGCGGGCAACGGGACAGCCGGCCCGGTCTTCCATCGCATCCTGAAGGGTCTGAACATTGACGTGACCGAGCTGTTCTATGAGATGGACGGCCATTTCCCAAACCACCACCCGGATCCCACGCAGCCGGAGAACCTGGCGGCTCTGCAGAAGGCCGTGCGCGAGACCGGCGCCGAGCTGGGCCTGGCCTTCGACGGCGACTCGGACCGCATCGGCGCTGTGGATGAGCGCGGTGCCCCTGTGTTCGGCGACATGCTGATGCTCATCTACGGCCGCGAGATCCTGTCGCGCAAGCCGGGCGCGACGTTCATCGGCGAAGTGAAGTGCTCACAGACCATGTACGACGAGCTGAACCGGCTGGGCGGCAACGCCATCATGTACAAAACCGGCCATTCGCTCATCAAGGCGAAGATGAAGCAGGAGCACGCCGAGCTGGCGGGCGAGATGTCCGGCCACATGTTCTTCGCCGACCGCTACTACGGCTATGATGACGCGCTCTACGCTGCCTGCCGCCTCATCGAGATCGTTGCGAACTCTGGCAAACCGCTCTCGGCACAGACCGCCGACCTGCCGCGTTCCGTCTCCACCCCTGAGCTGCGCCTCGATTGCCCCGACGAAATCAAGTTCGAGGTGGTGGCCCGCGTAGCCGAGGCTTTCCGCGGCAAGCGCAGGGCCATGGACATCGACGGTGTCCGCGTGCTGTTCCCTGAGGGCTGGGGCCTGGTTCGCGCGTCCAACACACAGCCGGTGCTGGTGATGCGCTTCGAGGCCGCCACGGAGCCTCTGCTGGCCGAATATCGCCGGGAGATGGAAGCGGCCGTGGACGATGCCCGTGCCGCCGTTACCGCCGCTGCTTCAGGTGCTCGATAAGCGCCGCTGGATCGTCGGTAATGATCGCGTCAACACCAGTGTCAAGCAGACGATCCCAATCCTCGGGTTTGTCGGGAGTCCACGGCACCACCTGAATTCCCGCCGCGTGCGCCGCGTCCACCTGCTCCCTGGTCACCAGCGGATACCACGGCGATACAATACCCGCCCCGGCCTCCTGCGCAATCTCGACAAAGCTCCGCGGCTTGCCCTCGTACAGCGCCGCAAGCTGGATTTCCGGCGCAAGCTCCTTCATTGCACGCAAGGTGCGGAAATCGAACGACTGAAGAATGACGCGCGATTCCAGGTGATGCTTCCGAATCTCGGCGAGCACCAGCTTAACGAACTCCTCGGGGGGCGGCGTCAACTCCGGGTGCGCGGGAAAGCTCTTGGTTTCGATGTTGAAAAGGAAATCGCCCTTCGGCGCGAGGGCGAAGACTTCGTCAAGCGTCGGCATGCGCGTGCCCGGCGCCGGCTCCTGGCGCGGGAACGCCGGATTGCGCACGGCTCCGCAGTCCCACTGCTTCACCTCAGCCAGTGCCAGCTCGTGGATGGTGGCCCTCGGCTGGGGCCCGCTGCAGACCGGCGGATGCAGCACCGGATCGTGCGAGATGACCAGCACGTTATCCTTCGTCACCGCCATGTCGAGCTCGAGGGCGTCCACGCCGGCCGCGATGGCGTATTCGAAGGCGGGCAGGGTGTTCTCGGGACGCAGCGCGCGCGCACCGCGATGTCCGTGCACCAGCACGCGATGACCCGAAGGCGCGGCGCCGCTCCACAACATCAGCACAGCAAGCAACAAGGTTGGCATATTCGATAAGGGTAGCGGGCGCACCGCTCTGGATGCGCCCGCTACGGCGCTAGAAGCTGAGCTTCAGGCCGAACTGGAGCAGGCGCGGATCGAACGTGCTGGTGATCGTGCCGAAGCTGCCCTGCGTGCAGGCCCCGGTTGTCGCGTTCCAGGCGCCGCACACCGAGTTCGGGGGAAGGAAGTTGGTTTTGTTGAGCAGATTGAAGGCCTCGGCCCGGAACTGCAAGCTGGAGTTTTCGCGCCACAGGCCGAAGTTCTTCATCACCGCGAAATCGAGCTGATCGAAGCGGTCGCTGCGGGCGATGTTGCGTCCCGCCGCGCCGAACGGATGCGCCGGATCGGTGGGAATCACAATGTTGCCTACGTTGAAGTAATGTGCGATGTGGTTGTCGGCATCGTTGACCACCGGACCGGTCACGGTGACGCGGTAATTGTTCGCGCCCCGGTAATCCTGCTGGATGCCAGAGACCAGGAAGGCCGACGGCGGAATGGGGCCGTAAGCGATCGTGATGGGCATGCCGCTATTGGAGGTGTTGACGGCCGAGACCTCCCATCCTCCGGCGATGGTGTTCAGCACGCCGTTCCACGAAGAGCCGAACTTGCGGCCCTTGCCGAAGGGCAGATCGTAGACCAGGCTGAGCACGTTGGTGAACGGCTGATCGTAGGCGGAGATGGCCTTGTCGCCAAGCAGGTTCGCGGCCGTCTGCGGGCCGACGTAGTTGCCGTTGGGGTTCTCCAGCGAACCGGAGGCGTCGTCGATGGCCTTGGACCAGGTGAACGAATCGAGGAAGAACAGGCCGCCCTTGAAGCGATGTTCGAGGCGCGCCTGCAGGCTGTGGTAGTCGGAGAAAGCGCCGTTCCAGGCCCAGGTGACGTCTCCGTAGGTCGGGTACGGACGCGTGCTCTGGCGCGCCGCGAGCGACAGCGCCTGGCCCGGCTGGTTCGGCTGCGCCTGATTGAAATTGGCGAGCGTGAGCAGACGGTTGGTGACGTTGCCCACGTAGGCCACGCTGGCCATCGTGCCGGGCATGATCTCTCGCTGAATCTCGAAGAACCAGCTCTGGGTGTATGTGTTCTTCGTGTTCGGGTCTATGTAGGTGACATTGGTGTTCACCGGCACGAAGTTGGAAGGCGAGGTGAGGCCCGCGGGATAGCCCTGCTGCGTGGTCAGGAACCCGGCCTGGCTGGGCGTCTGGTTCACCACCACGAAGAACGCCTGCGGCGCGTTGATCGCCAGCAGATTCGCCGATCCGCTACGGTTA
>Ga0335069_10012249_pt1 | contig 12071 bp, 10 predicted proteins | sample Lox_Sample_11_FD_206714 | JGI IMG/M metagenome (GOLD analysis project Ga0335069, IMG submission 206714) | Soil microbial communities from Loxahatchee National Wildlife Refuge, Florida, United States - Lox_Sample_1.1 | ecosystem: Environmental > Terrestrial > Soil > Wetlands | place: USA...
TTCCGTTTCCCAGCCTTTTTTCGATAGTGTCGAGCCGAGCACGAGCCAGACTTCGCGCTCGGCGTTAGGGTCGCGAATTGCCCTTTCGAATTCTCCCCAAAGTCTCTCTCCATCGGCAGATGTTTTGACCCTGCCGTCACCGCGGCGCACTCTCGATTTCACGACGCCGTCCACAGCGTTTGAATGCCAGGGTTCATGCCATCGTTTGACATTTGGCGGCTTGAGCGGGTTGAAGAAGTTCAGGGTGCCGCAGTTCTTGACCGCCTGACCGCATACCTCGTGAAGGGCCGAGGCGCTGTAGATGCTTCGCGTCGGACGTCCCTTGCAATGGATCAACACGACGCGGGAGGCGTCCTGATCGAGCGCGATGAAATCCGCGCTCTCCGTCCCCATGTCGTCGCAGACCACCAATGACGGTCGATCCAGAAGTCGATCCAGATTGTCGTCGAACCACCCGAAGACGGATTGACTGTGCCAACCGCTCCTCGTCGCTTTGAGAGCGGCCTTGTCGCCTTTTTCAGAGAGAATCCCATTGAGCTCGGCATATGTGAACAGAATCTTGCCCACCGGAAAGCGATCGGGATCGAAGTTGGCTCCAGTGCCGATATCCGGTGAAAAGAACGCTCCGTCCGCGTAGAGAACGTTCGTGGTGTCCGGGAGAACGGTGAACGCTTGCTGACTGTTGAGAAAGGTCACCAAATCGGGTCCGGGCCGATCGCCAGTCTGATGAAACGATTCGGCGAGATCACGAGACTCGATAATGTACCGCCGCAAGGTCGGATCGAACCGCACGGACCCAAGGAAGTTTTTTCCGTGGCCCCGAACTTCGAATGCTCGCGCTTTACCCGGCTCGGCAGGCTTACAGTCCGAGCAAGCATCCTCCAGCTCGAGCCTTTGATCCGCGCTCAGCCCATTTCGATCGAGTGTCTCAAAGAGTTCACGTGCCTCCTCGAGATCGAGAAGAATATTGCGCGGGTCGGGTTTCTCAGGATCTGCCGCCAGTGCGCGAGCGTAACGGTTGAACACCTCTACGGGCGCGCGCTTGCTCAGCAGCTTCTCTTCCGCGGATTCCACCCAACTGAAATATTCAGCCACTGTGACCCGCGATCCCATCTCAGTGATATGTCCCCGACCCAGGCCGAGATATCGTCGCACCGTCGCACGTGTTCGGCGACGTGCTTCGTCATGTTCGTCGGCCTCCGCCATCGTTTCATCCAGCCGCCAAGCTTCCCTGGAAGCGCCAGTCATCGACGTCGCAACGTGCTGGAAGTCATCAAGATAGGGAACAGTGTCGCCAATCGAGGCCGCGCTAACGGAGCGAGTTCGCACTGCACGTCGGCCGAGGGCGCTATTTCGTGTGGAAACCCCGGTAATCCGCGTCCCCGCCGCCCGGGACATCAGGCGAGACAATCGCTCGCGCCCTACCGGACCTTCGACCGCCAGCGCGTCTTCGCGCAAAGGCGCGCCACCGCCGGTGTCGAAATACGAAAAGTGCCCTTGGAAGCTCCGAATCAGAATTGCATGCAGAGCCAACTCCACGAAGTAGTGGTCGCGGAGAAGTGGCGAATTACGCCACGCGATGTACAGGAACACGTGGCGATCTGCATCCAACGTGAAATGGCGGTGAGTGAGAGCTCGTTCGTCAAGCGAATCCCTCACACCGTCCAGAAAACGCGCTAGCTTGAACGAAGGGGCAGTATTCAGGAAATGAGCCGACGTTGGCACGGCTATGCTCGCAGCAACGTCGATGTCCATCTCCAAGTCAAAGCGTTCCCTGAAATTCTCGGCTATGTAGTCAAGCGGCGGTAATTCCCCGAGCGACTCCTGCACGATGTCCGGAGCCCCACGCGTCAAGCCTTCCTTCGTGAGTGCATCGTCATATTGTAAGAATCGCTCCCAGTTCCGGGCGATACGGCCGGCACGATGGTCCATGACCAGGGCGCTTTGGTTTGCCTTGCGCCCGGGATTTCGAATGATACGGCCGACCTGCTGCACGAGTGCACGCACGGATCCGAGTGGGCCGTATAGGGCGACCGCCCTAAAGCTCGGTCCATCGACGCCCTCCAGCAATTTATGCTGATGAACCCAAATCGCCGGCGCGCCGGCTGTCTCTGGATCAGGCGGGACTCGTAGCTTCCACGGGTCTGCTTTCGTGTCAGCGGCGGTAAACCTCTCGTGCAATCCAACGACGGTCAACCCCTTTTGCTTGAAGGCGGCGCCCATCTTTGCAACATCGTCCTTGCGCTCGCAACGCACGATCAGTTTGTGAGATTCGTCCGGAGGCTTACCGAATTGCTGTGTGAAGCACTGCAACACGCTGTCTGCAAACGCCGCTGGCGTATTCTTGCTTTTGGCTTGCACGACTTCGACTCCGCGAATGAATCGGTCGCGCTGGGCATCACGAAATCGAGTGACGTGAATGGCATCCGGATCGATAGCGAAAGCGCGTAAATCGTTTCGGTAGGGTGTAGCCGTGAATAAGATCGCAGGTTTATTGAATCCGCGTATGGTCACACTCCAAGATCGCGCGGGCTCGTAATGCCCCTCGTCCACGAGCAAAACGTCGATCGATCCTGCAAACTTTGAAAACTGTTGGGGCCTCTTCTGACGATAACGGTCGATCAATTGGATGGTGGAGACGAATATTCCGTCGGTGCCTTTTGAAACAATGTCTGGCATTTCCTTGAGGATGGAAACCGAGCGCCGGAGATCGCTAGGATCGATGCCTTGTTTTTGAAAAAAGCCATTTGGTCGCCTTCCACTGAGTTCCAATTGCAATTGGTCACGGATCGCGAGCCGGGGCGCCAACACAAGGGCTCGCTTGATCGCATATCCCTCGTGCGCGAGCAATGCGATGATGGCTGTCTTACCGCCCCCAGTCGGGATATTGATCAACGCAGATCGTGGCGGTGCAGAAGCTCGGCTCTGACGCCGGAGATATTCTTGAGCGGTGCTCAGCGCATCCGCTTGGTGTTGCCACAGCTTTACCCTGCCCTGCAACGTCGGCTTCGCCATGGCCGCCCCTCTTCCACGAGCCCTGCCTGCCGCTCCACGCCACGATCGGGCGCGGCGAATATCATAGTCAAAATCCGCAGATATGCACGTATTTGCTGTGGACTTGCTAGACAGCGTCAGTGTATCGCCGGGTCGGTACTTATTTCGCTGCGAGCAAGAAGAACCACCAAATTTGGCATACCGGCTTGAGACAATGGATGCTGATCGCCTCGTGCTCCCAATCCGGTGTTTCAGAGCACCAGCGTCATCACCCAATTCCTAGCCCGCGCTGCCTGCCGATCCTCCACGAAATCCCCTCCTCCCGCGCGATCCCGCTGACCGATTTGCCGAGGTTGCGTTCGAGCACCGGCCGCCATGGCACCAGCGTGAACTCCCGGCTCTTCGCGATCACCGCGAAGCGTCCGCTCGCGAGATCGAGATGCCGGCGATAGACGCCCTCGATCCGCTCACCGGCTCTTGCCTCGGCGTAATGGAGCCCAAGCTCATCCGAGAGCTGGGTCGCGACGCGCGTCAGTTCTCGCCGGCGCAGCAGCCCCAGCATGTTCGCGCGGTAGACGATCCGATCCTGCTCCTGGCGGGCTAGCTCCTGCTGGATGAGCCATTGCTGCCGCCGCGCGAGCGCCTCGCGCACCTCGCGCCCGAAGCCGGCATCGCGGACCGGTGTTGGCGCGGATGCCACGAGCTCGCGATCGAGCCACGTCGCGCCCTCGGCCGTGACCTGCCGCTCCAACGGCAAAGCGGAGAGCGTCTCGGCCGTGACCGGACTCGCTCGGGCCTGCATTCGCTCGAATGCCGCCGCGCGCTCGAGGTGATCGGGCGCGATGAGCCAGGTACCATCGGAGCTGCGCTCCACGGCAGCGCCCAAGCGTCGCATTGCCTCCAATCGGCGCACATGCGTCTCCGCGAAAGCGACGGTTGCCGTTGGATCGTGGCGCAGATGGATCTCAATGTCGTAGCGGCCGCCGTTCGCAGCGGCTATCTCCGCGACAGTTCGATCCACGGCCTTGGGCTCCGCTCGCTTGGGCTCGATGGCGATGATCGCACCCTCCGGCATCACGTCGGTCGCGCCGGCCCAGCCGATCTCGACGTAATGAGCGCGACCGTCGACGCCGTCGACGATGAGGTAGTGCCGGTCCTCGCTCTCCGCGGAAATCCCCCGCGTCACGACACGGCCCACGAGGCGCCGCGCATTGGGATCGGCCGGGTCGTAAATGACATAGTCCGATGCCGCTCGCTCCATGCCGTCACGAGTCATCGCATGATGCAGCGTCTTGATGATGTCGTCGCGCTCGCCCATGCGGCGCAGCGTCGATTCGAGCTCCGCGTCGAGACGCCACCGTCCCGGCGCGATCTCCTCGGCGAGACCGAGGCGCCGCAGTTTCTGGAGGCGCCCGGCGCGGAGGGTTTGACGGAGGCTGTCGCCGGAAGAGCCGCCCGATGCAATCAGCCCTTGCCCATCGATGTCCCGCACGAGGCTGCGGTCGAGGCTCGTGAAGCGCTCCTGCTCCACTTCCTGCCGCAGTTGGCTCTCGATCTCGAGGTCCGACCGCGGGCCGAGGTCTAGCGTCACGATCTCGGCCGCGCGCTCGCGCATGCCCTGGGCGATGTAGTCGCGGGCGATGACCAGGTCCTGATCGCGCTCATCCTTTCCTCGCAGGACGATGTGCGTGTGGGGATGGCCGGTGTTGTAGTGGTCGACCGCGACCCAATCGAGCCGCGTGCCGAGATCCTCCTCGACCTGCGTCATGAGACGCCGAGTGAAGCCCTTGAGGTCCTCGTATTCGGCCGCATCCTCGGCGGAGACGATGAAGCGGAACTGGTGCCGGTCGCCGTCCGAGCGCTCCAGAAAGGACGCGCCGTCGGCCCGGTCGGTGTTCGCGTCGTAGAGTTCGCCGGGAAGCGCCTCGCGGGTGACGCCCTCGCGCTTGACGTAGCGGAGATGAAGCTGCGCTGCTTTCATCTTCTTTCCGCCGAGCCTCACGATGCGGGTCTTGATGACGACCCGGCGGATGCGGAAGGCGGCGTAGCGATCGCGGGACGCCAGCACACGACCGACGCCGGCGCCGCGGCCGACGCGATTGCCGTGAAACTTCCCGCGTCCGGCCGAGACGCCGCGCGAACGCCCACCCGCGAGCGCCGTCGCCCGCAGGACCCGCTGCAGGTATCGCCGTCCCTGCGCGCTTCCGCGGGAGCGGACCTTGCCGAGCTTCGGATCGAACTCGTCGTCGCGCGTCATGACCGCCATGCCTCCTCATCGATGCGAATGCGAGACGAGAAGGCAATGACGAGGCGGTCGCGCAAGATGGCGCCACGGAGATCGCGGCGCGCCAACGGCTTGGCGCGATCCCGGCGCCGGGCCCAGAGGGCATGGCGCCGTGAAAGACGATGTGCAGACAACGGCATAGGGGCCCCATGGCGCCGTCCTTTTATCTTGCCCTGTCGGGCCCCTGCTCTCCTGCTCCTCCGCATCGCGCCCTCGCACTCTCTTTTCCGCCGATCGCCAAAACCGGGACTGCGAGAAAACATCGGGAGCGGTGCCCGGCAGGTAAGCGTCCATTCGTTGCACGCTTGTTCTCGCGTGGCGGAAGCTGATGTTCTTCGCCGGTGACACAGCAGCGAGAGCATGGCTTGCCACGACTGAAGAATTAGATCGACTGGGTAGCGAAAGTCGCTTTCTGGCGGATGCATTTCGGCGCCTGGCTCCGCGGCGAACTCAGCCAGCGCGAGTACTGCGAGGTGCATGGGCTTTCGCGCAAGAGCTTCAGCACCTGGCGTGCCATCATCAAGTACGAGGACGCGGTGCTGGAGCGGCGTGCTCTGAACCGGCAGCGTCGTCAGTGGAGGCCTAGTCCTGGGTTTAGTCCTATGACTAATCCTATGACCGAGAGCACACCGTCGCCGCCCCTGGTGGTTCCGAAATCAGGCCGACGCCGTAATTTTGCCGAGACGGTGAAGCGGCGGATCGTGGAGCACACGTGCCAGCCCGGCATGTCGGTCTCGGCCGTAGCGCGGCGATACGGCATCGCGGTCAGCGTGCTGTTCCGCTGGCGCAGGGACCTTGGGCTCACGCCCAAGGCGGCTGAAGCGACGCTTCTCCCGGTCAAGCTTACCGATGCCGGCGAGGCCGCTAGCCCGGCACCGTTGGCAAGCTCGGAACCATCGCTTGCGCCGCCCGCCATCGTCGTCGAGCGTCCCGTGGCGGGCATTGAGATCGAGTTGATCGGGGGCCGGCGCGTGCGGATCGATCGCGATGTCGATCCCGAAACGGTGCGGCGCCTCGTCCTGGCACTCGAGGGCAGCGCGCCATGATGATCATTCCGTCGGGTGTGAGAGTGCACGTGGCGCTCGGTTACACGGACATGAGAAAGGGCCTCGATGGCCTCGCAATGCTGGTTCAGCAAGTGCTGGCCAAAGACCCTTTCTCGGGCCATCTCTTCGCGTTTCGCGGGAAGCGGGCCGACCTGATCAAGATCCTTTTCTGGGACGGCAACGGGCTCTGTCTGTTCACCAAGCGGCTGGAGCGCGGGCGCTTCGTGTGGCCCTCGACACAGGCGCCGGGTGACGCCGTCATGCTCACGCCGGCGCAGCTCTCGATGTTGATCGAAGGCATCGACTGGCGCGCACCCGAGCGCACGTGGCGCCCCGCGGTAGCGGGGTGACATAGCATCGTTCGATGCAAAAAGTGCCCGCAGAATCGAGAAAAATCTTGGTTCCATGGGGTCACGCAAGTAGAATCCGCTATGCGTTTCGACCTCGAGAATCTTCCCCACGACACTGTGCTACTGCACCGGCTCGTGCGCGATATGGCGGCGCAGCTGGAGGCCGATCGGACGCAGCTTGCCGCGGCGCAAGCGGAGCTCGAGAAGCTCCATCTGATCATCAAGAAGTTCCAGCGCATGCAGTTCGGGCGGCGCTCGGAACGGCTCGATCCGGATCAGTTCTCCCTTGGCCTGGAGGACCTCGACGCCGACGTAGCGCAGGCCGAAGCGCAGCATCCGACACCCGCCGCGCGGGATGTCGAGGCCGCTTCCAAGCCGGCGGGGCAGCGCCAGGCGCTGCCCGACCATCTGCCGCGCGAGGATGTAAAGCATGACATCGATGCGAGCGCTTGCCCGCGTTGCGGCGGCGCGCTTCATCCCGCTGGCGAGACCGTGAGTGAGATGCTGGACTGGGTTCCGGCCCAGTTCCGCGTGATCCGCATCCGCCGTCCCAAACACGCTTGCCGCGCCTGCGGCACGATCCATCAAGCCGCAGCGCCCGGGCGCCTGATCGCCAAGGGAATGGCGACACCGGGGCTCATCGCGCATGTGCTGGTCAGCAAATATTGCGACCACACACCCCTCTATCGCCAGACGCAGATCTTCGCGCGCCACGGGGTCGAGCTCGACAGATCGACCCTGGCAAACTGGGTCGGCGGGGCCTGCTGGTGGCTCGAGCCGCTGCACGCGCGGCTGGCCACGCATCTGCTCGGATCGGTCAAGATTTTTGCCGACGATACCTCGATTCCAGTGCTCGATCCCGGTCGCGGCCGGACCAAGACCGGGCGATTGTGGGTCTACGCGCGCGACGATCGGCCGTGGAATGGCCCCGATCCGCCGCTCGCCCTTTACTTCTACAGCCCCGACCGCAAGGCAGAGCGCCCGGCTGCCCATCTCGATGGCTTCAGAGGCGTTCTGCAGGTCGACGGCTATGCCGGATTCGAGAGGCTGGCCGATAATGGCGAGGTCACGCTCGCCGCCTGTTGGGCCCATGCGAGACGCAATTTTTATGAGTTGCACGTGAATTATGCTTCGCCGATCGCCGAGGAGGCGCTGCGCCGCATTGCCGAGATCTATGCCATCGAGGCACGCATTCGCGGACGATCCGCCGGGGATCGCCGCCTGGTGCGCGACGCTCAATCGCGGCCGCTCGTCGAGGCGATGAAGGGCTGGCTCGAGCGGGAGCTCGGCCGCATTCCGGGCCGCGGCGACGTGGCCAAGGCGATCCGGTACATGCTGGCGCGCTGGCCCGCCCTCTGCCAGTTCCTCGATGACGGGCGCATCGAGCTCGATACGAACACCGTCGAGCGAGCGATTCGCCCGGTGACTCTCGGCAGAAAGAATCACCTCTTTGCGGGTAGCGACGGCGGTGGCGAGCGTTGGGCCACGGTCTGTTCTCTCATTGCGACAGCAAAGCTCAACGGCGTCGAGCCCTTTGCCTATCTCCGGGATGTTCTCCAGCGCATGGCCGACGGCCATCCCATGAGCCGCCTCGACGACCTCCTGCCCTGGAATTGGACGCTCGAAAGCGTCAAGCACTGATCGACGTGCTGTCACGGGACGCTTACCCCGGCAGCACCGCTCCCGACGCGGCAAAGGGGCGTCTAGCCCGCCGCCGCGAACGCGGATTCCGCGCTCTCGATTCCCTCGAAATACCCCACCGCCGCCATCGCCCGGAGCCGGTGCCGAGCGTCGACGAGGCAGGTCGCGACGTAGTAGTGCCCCGCGAAATGCCCGAGGACGGCCACCCGCTGCAGCGCCTCCTCTCCCTCCTCGAACGACTCGCAGAAGGAGCCGAGACGCTTCTCCGCGATGCGTCCTTCCCAGCAGAAGTCCGCCTCCTCCGCGGAAAGCACACGCTGGATGACGGCCTCGATTCCCTCGCATCCGAACTCCTCGATGAGGCCGCGGACGAGCGCGGGGAAGCGGTCGAGCTCGGCGTGCGGATGCTGCGATTGGATGCTCATGATTCCCTCCGGGGCTGATATCCTCACGATCGAGGACGAGCCCGGGGATCGGCCGGCGAAGCGGCGGTCAAGGACGCCGCAGGCGCCGCGGAGCGGGGCGCGGGGGAGCCAAAATGCGCAGCATTTTGGGGGGACCGCGCATCCTTGAGGGCCGCTTCGTCCTGGCTGGTAGGATGGAGCGACCGAGACGAGCCCTCTCTCTCCGCCGCGCACTCCGACCGACCCGCGAGGACGGTTCAAGGACCCACCGCGGGATCGGGCGCCGGCGCGCTCCCGTTGCGCAGCGGCACGAACAACGAGCTTCCGCGCGCATTGCTCTCGACAGAGTCTCCGCTGCGCCGGATGAAGAAGAGTGCCGCGCCCGAAGGGTTGCGGCCGCGCGCGGCGATACCGTTCGAGGGAGCTTCGCGGGGCGCAGAGCCGTTCCCCGAGCCCTCTGCGAGGACGCTCTCCGCGACGCTCGGCGCAATCGTGGTGAGATAGCGCCAGGTTTCCGGCGGCAGCGGGCGGCCCAGGCGAAGGTATTCCTCGAAGCGCCTGGGACCCGCGTGATAGGCGGCGAAGCAGCCGGGATATCCGTAGCGATCGAAGAGCTCGCGAAGGAAGGCCACGCCCGCGAGGATATTGTCACGGGGATCGTAGGGATCGGCGCCAAGCCCATAGCGCTGACGCATCGCCGCGTAGGTCTCGGGCATTACTTGCATGAGGCCCATTGCGCCCGCGCTCGAAGTGATGGGGACGCCATCGAGCGTCGTGAGGCCCGCGCTCTCCGTGCGCATCACGTCGCGGATCCATTGCTCCGGAACACCGAACCGCCGCGACGCCTCCGCGATGAAGGGCTGCCATTGGTCGATGGCCAGCGAAGATTCCTGCGCGGGATTGCTCGCGGCAATGGCCGCTGGTGTCGATGCGGGAGGCTGCGCCGTCGGCGCGCCGGCGCTGGTCGCGATGAGTACCGCGAACGTCACCAGGTCCATAACGGGACGAGCCTCCCCAGGATCGAGGAGGCCTCCACCGCCCCGAAATACCGCCCATCGAAGGAGTCCGGGACCCCCTCCATGAGCAGAAAGACCTCGGTAGCGCCGAGCGTGCGGCAGCCCTCCCACGCTGGCAGCGGCCGGCCGCGGCGGTCGGCCGCGAGCCGGTCTGCCACCACCTCGCCATCGATCGTGAGCGATGCGCCGACGCCGCAGACGGTATCGCCCGCGAGCGCGGCCACGCGCTTCACCAGCGGCACGCCCAGAGGCAGGTATCCCCGCTCGGCGGCGAGCCCGCGCACGCTTTCGGGAAGCGCCGCGAGCACGAGCGCGCCATGGACGAGAGGATCATCGTGCGCGACCCGGTAGAGGCCGAGCGGCGCGCTCGGGCTCGCGTTCAAGACGAGACGCGGGCCCGCATGAACGAGCTCGGAAGAGGCGAGCGCCGCGACGCCAAGCGCCGCCAAAGCCGCGGTGCAGCGTCGCCGCGGGCGGCGATAGCGCAAGCGGCGCGCGGGTGCGATCGCGCCCGAGAGCCGCAACAGCGAGATTTCACGCTCACGCATCGGAGGCCGAGCCCCTGGAGCGCGCCTCCGACCAGGCCGTCAGATCGTCGATGTGATAGCGGACGTAGCGGCCGTGCTTGCGGTACTTGGGGCCGAGACCAGCGCAGCGCATTTTCTCGAGCGTGCGGCGGGATAGACCGATGTAGAAGGCGGCCTGTGCGGTGTTGAGGAAGGGGCTGCCTTTCTTGGCGCTCGCAGCCCGCGCGGCTTCGTCGTCCATGGAATACCTCGCTCTGTCGTTCCGGAAGCGACGGCGCGCGTCGCGTCCACGCAGGCGAGGATGGACGCGTATGGGCGCGTCCGGGACGGGCGAAAACCGAGGCGTGAGTTTTCGCCGGGGATGTGGAAGGAGGGGCGGTGTGTCGGCGCGCGAAGCCCCCGCGCCCGGAGGCGCGGGGGCCGGCGTCGCGTCAGTCCGCGGGATTCCAGATGACGGCGAAGGCGTCGTCGTCGTCCTGGCCCGCGGCGCGGCCGAGGTTCGCGTAGAGCTTGCGCGGGCCGAACTCGGGGGCGGCGAGGCTCAGGCTCACGTACTCTTTGCCGGAGGTCTCGCCCTTCCGCACCCAGCCGGCGCCGATCTCGATGCCCTGGGTCAACACCCGGAAGTCCGGGTGGTTGTCGGCGCTCTTCGACGCGTTGGGCACGATCTCGATCTCGGCGCGGATGCTGAGGGTCCTGAGCTGGCCCTTGTAGCCGCCGTTCGCTTGCTTGGTGACATATCCGATTGCAGGCATGGTCTCTCTCCTCTGATGTCGCGGGGGCCGATCCCCCTGCGATGGGAGACCGTCCATGGGCGCGGCCGGACCCCCGAACCCGGAGGGCCGGAGCGGAGCGGAGGACCCGAGCGCCCGTGTTTTTTGGAGCGCAGCGGCCGCGAGGAAGCCGCGCGCAGCACCGCGAGCACGGCGGGGAAAAAACTCGGGCGCGACGGTTTCAGGAGGGGACGGCCCCGCCCATAGGTCTCAGCCCAAGAGCAGGGGGTTGGCCACGAGACGGAAGGGGTACGAGCCATCCAGCTCGATCGTCACCGGGCGTATCCGGCGGGCCGAAAGGAGCCGGCTTGAGCCGCGACATTTGCCGGCAGCGTCGCCCAGCGTCGCGGCGATAGCCGACCTACAGCCGGGCTGGGCTGCTAAAATAGGCAACGAGGAGACGGTGCGGCTTGGTCGCGGAAGGGCGAGGCCTCCGGCACGGAGAACGTGAGCGCGATGCCAAAAGCGTCGGGTAGTCCGCTCCGCGAGCGAGGGAGCGCTGGGGCAAGAGAGACGCCAACGGCGAACTCCTCGGGCACTGGGGCACGCCGCGGCCGGCGCTGCCATTCACCCCGCGAGATGCCGGATGACCATGTCGATCGACGGTAAGTTCCCCGAACTTCGCAAGCGGCTCGTGATCGAGAAGGAGACGGTATCGGCTCATTGCAACAAGGTCGCAGCCCTTAAACAGGAATTTTCTCACTCAATCCGCTGTCTCGACCGCCCGCAGAATGGCACCTGCGTGACCTATGCGCTCGGCCTGCTCGACGGCTTTTTTCGCCTTTGCCGCGAGCTTCAGGGCTTTGGCGTGAAGCCAGGCCGCGCCTTCATCGAATGGCTCCTGGAGGAAGGCAAGCTCCGGGAGCTCGGCTCTCCGCAGGTCGGAGCCTTGATGTTGTATTTCGATGGGGAGACGTGGAGGCATGCCGGCGTTGTCGTGGGGCCGGAACGTGTCGTCTCGAAGTGGGGCGAGTATGCCGTGTTCGAGCACGGCTTCGCGGAGGTACCCGCAAACTACGGGAACGAGCTCAAGTTC
>Ga0335069_10012250_pt1 | contig 12070 bp, 22 predicted proteins | sample Lox_Sample_11_FD_206714 | JGI IMG/M metagenome (GOLD analysis project Ga0335069, IMG submission 206714) | Soil microbial communities from Loxahatchee National Wildlife Refuge, Florida, United States - Lox_Sample_1.1 | ecosystem: Environmental > Terrestrial > Soil > Wetlands | place: USA...
TGCGGATGCCGTGGCGGCGATAGAGGAAAAGTACGGGGTGAGCTTGAGCTGAAAGAAAAGCGGGGGCTGGGCTTCTCACCCCCAGCGCCCCGCAGGTTTCCGCCCCGTCGCAAGGCGGGGCTTTTTATTTTCCGTGCGTACAGGATTCCTCGAGGTGATGAATGCACTCGTAAAGGTAGAGGCAGTCGCAGGCTTGACCGCATTCAGGGCACGTGTGACCCTTCAAGCAATCATCACAGATTCCGTCTTTTGGTTCCTGTCCCTGTGGAATGAAGTAGTTGAGGCCCTGAACTTCCTTCCCGCATCGGCTGCATTTCACTGCGTGATCCCCTGGACGGCGCCGCCTGCATACACCTGCGGAGTGGAGATCGTGGCCGCCTGTGCGTTCACCGTCGCGCTGTAGGTGCCGGTGTCGTCGGTGTAGAAAAGCACCCCTCCCACCACCGACCACGAGACGATGGGCGAGCTGTCATTGACCAGCGTGGTGGCAGATCCCGTGGCGCCGTTGAGCTTCACGATTCCGATGGTCTGTTGCGTGGCGGGTCCTGCGTAGACCTCGCCCCCGCTGTACTGCCAATTGGTGACCGCCCCATCGGATCCAGCCGACGGCACCCCCGAGGTGTCGTAGTGCGTGAGGGATAGCGTTCCTCCCGAGACTGCGCCGGTGACGGTGTCCATGCCGTTAGTCCACAGCGCCGAGGTCAGCGCGGAGGCGAATCCCACGTAGGTGGTGGGCACATAGGAGGCGTTCATCACCGCCGCCGCCGTGGGAAGCGTGGCGATGGACATCACGCTACCGGACGGCGTGAGGGTCACCGGGAACGCCTGCACGACCACGCCAGTGATGGAGGCCCCGCCGACTGCCAGAGGGTTGCCGTCCCACTCGTCGTCTCCCTTGAGCAGGTAGAGCTTACCCGTGGCCGGGTCATACGCGGTGTGGATTATTGCCGATCCAGTACCCACCGAACCGTTGAAGGCAGTAGAAAATGAATAGGCCATTGGGTTGGAACCAAAATCAACAGCCGGTCCGGAGGATGGAATGCAGGCGGCCATTGTGTATCCTCCCGGATCGTCAATCGCATACACGTTTCCGAGTGCATCCGAATATATCCACGCGGCTGGTTGCCAAGATGAAAAGCCTGCTATTGTCGAAACGGTCGTCCACGTGTAGCTTCCGTCACTCAAGTCGGTGACCTCGCCGCTTGAGAGATCCGCCCTCCAGAGGCTGCCTGAGCTCACGTACCACGCGCTGGATCCTCGGGAGAACACCAGCGGCCAGTTATCGGGCACCTGGGTGAGGTTGGCAAGCGCGCCGCTTCCCATGTCCAGGATGCCGGTCCCGCTTCCGCCATCGTAGCTGTAGGCGATGAGCACATACTGGTCGGTGAGCTGAAGCGCCTGCGTGATCGCTACATCCACCGTTGCCCCGGTGTCGTCGGTGAAACTGGCGGTTTCGGGGATCCCCGTGGCGCTGATGGCCCCCAGCGTTGCGGAGGTCGCGGAGACCACCGATCGGCCGGCCACGGAGCGCACCACGTGAATGGATTTCGACCCCGCCTCAAGGTACAGCCCGCGGGCGCCCGAGATCATGGCGCGCGTGGGGTGCTTCCCCGCCGGTCCGATCCCGAGCTGGCAGGAGGCCAGCGTAAGGGCGAGGCCCAAGAGCAGATAATGCCACTTCATGATTTCCTCCCTGGGGTTTTCCCCAATGTATCCCTGATCGTTTCCAGCATCAACACGGCGGGACCGCGCGGGACCCGCAGGCCCTGCTCCCAATTCTGTACGGTGCGAACGGCCACCCCCAAGCGGCGCGCGAGCTGGGACTGGCTGAGGCCCGCGGATTCACGGATGGCGCGAATGGCGGCGGCGGTCACTGCAGGGCCTCCAGCAGCTTCGGCATGCGGCCGCTCTTGTACGCCTCGTCGATCATGGGGACCACGCTCTCCGCGACGGTCTTGCCGTTGGGCAGCACCGTGTAGGGCATGAACTCCGTCTCGAACTCGGCGATCCCGCTTTCCACAGTCTCAAGCTTCGCCTTGATCGAAAGCGAAAGCGCCCGCCAGCGCCGCCGGATTTCCTGGGCCAGTTCCTGCTCGGCTACCGCACCGCGTCGGCTCCTACCCTTGGGAGTCTTCGATACATCCGTGATCGACGGAAGCGGAAGCACGAACCGGATGTTCCTTCCGTGCGCCTGGAAGGCGACCGCCGCGCGCTTGGCGTCGGTCATGTAGGCGAAACCCGTGGCCCCGTAGCGCGCCAGCACCCGCTCGATCTCCGCTTTCGACCGGTCGGAGGTCACCTCTGTCCGTTCCGCGTACCTTCTCATCTCTCTCACCTCACTCGTTGAAGGATATCACCCGTTGGGGTATATGTCAACTACCCCGTGCACGGGGTATTCTCACCCTCATGGGCGCCCCGGAGCGCACGATCATCGAAGGCCGCCTCGCAGGATTGGCGCCAGACGAGCGCCGCTTTCGTATAAACGCGGGACAGGGCTGGACAGGTGAAATCATATGGCATACCCGCACAACGCTCGTCCTGCGCAATCCTCGCGCGTTCCACGCCGCTCCTGCGGGATGGCCGGACCTCGCGGGATGGGACAGCGTGGTGGTCACCCCCGAGATGGTGGGCACGCGGCTTGCGGTGTTCGTCGGAGAGGAGGTGAAGGCCGGCCGTGGGCGCCTCTCCCGGGTGCAGGTCATGTTCCGCGACTGCCTGACTCGGATGGGCGGTCGGTGGAGGGTGGTGAGGCGGTAGCGTGGGCATCGAAGGCCCACGGATCGACTCCGTTTTCCTTGCACAGTTCGAGCGAGCTCGTCATTCCAAGTCCGAAGATATCCGCCACGATGCACCAATTGCGATTCCGCTTTCCCCACGCCTTGCTTTTGATTCGGCGGATGTTTGCCAGAACGACCGGCAACCGCTTCTCATCTATGGTCATCCCACAAGCTCCTTTCCGGCCTCCGCGCGCTCCTCGGCCTCGCGTTCCAGTTCCTTTTTCTTCATCCACGCCCACCCCCGCGCATAGGGGGTTCCGTCGCGTTTCTTCGCCTGCCGCCCGATCTCCACCAGGAGCGGGACATTCACCGCCCTCGGCATCTGGCGGTAGCGCTCCACGCTCACCTTGGCGGCCTCGGCTCGCATGGGGATCTCGCGCTCACTTAGGTGGTAGTACACCCACATTGGGGCGCGTCCCAGTTCCTCGGCGATTCGCAGGAGCTCGCCCACCGGCCCGGGGTCCAGCCGCGGGGGGTCCTCCTGAAGGGCCGAGAGCCATGCATCGGATGCAGCGCCTATCCTGTCCTGCACCTCGCGGCGCTCCTCGGGATCGAGCATTGTCCACATCCGCGGCGGCGTGCGCTCCTCAAGGCGGGCGTCCACGGTCTCAAGTTCCCCACGGCTCACGGCGGCACTGGGGTCGAGCTTGCACCCTCCACGGCATGCGGGGTCGCTGCAGTACTGGTAGTCCTTCAAGGGGCACAGGCGCAGCTCGGTGGAGACCGGTGCGCGTTCCCTGCGCTCCCGGCCGTAGAAGTTCCAGGTCAGTTCAGGGAGATAGAAAAGAGGTACTCCAGGACTTGCCACGTCCGTGTGTTCGCTAACGAGATTGGCATGGTCGAAGAAAAGCGCCTCGTCCTTCCCTTGAAATGGTCGTAGGATTCGGCCCACCATCTGAAAATAAAGCGCGCGCGAAAGGGTTGGCCGGATGGAGGCACCGTATTCCACACGCGGAATGTCAAGGCCATATGTGGCCAAATCGCAGTTCGTGAGCCCATCGATCTCCCCCCGGCGCAGCGCCTCAATCAGGCGGCGGCGCTCGCCTTTTCGCATGGCGCCCTCGATCGTGAAGAACAGGTAGCCCGCCTCGGTGAAGCGCTGCGCCGTCTCGTAGGCGGACCGAACGCTGCGGCAGAAGATCAGCGCGGGTTTCCCACGGTGATATCCAGCACCGGCATGACCGATGGGGGCTCCGGGGGTCGAGATGGATCGCTGCGAAATGCTCCCGTACTTTTGGTAATAGCGAATAACGTCTCCGTAGACCTTTCGCTTTTCAAGAAGAGCCTCCAGCTCACCCGAGTCGTACTCCGTACCTCGGCGATGTACAGAGTCCAATCCTTGGATCGGAGGCGCGAAATAGCGAAGCGGACTAAGAAAACCGCGATCCGTGAGCCAAGGGATGCTCGGTCCGAAATGGATTGCTTCATAGGGTCCTCCTGCTTCTACGGCCAGTCCGCGGCCGTCCAGGCGCTCAGGGGTGGCGGTGAGCCCGATCACCCGCAGGGCGGGCTTCTGAGCGCGAGCGGCCTCGATTATGGCAAGCTGCGCGTCGTAGTAGAGATGGCACTCGTCGAAGAAGATCACGTCGGGCCAGGTCTTCACGCGGCCAAGGCGGCGCAGCAGCGTGTCCTTGGAGACAAGCTGCACCTTGAACGCCCTCGATTCCTCGCGGCCGGCGGCGATGTGCCCGTGCGGGATCTTCCAGCGCTCGAAGTGCTCGCTCGCCTGCTGGAGAAGCTCGTTTCGCGGGACTACAAACCAGATCACGAACGTGGGATTCAGGCCGCGGATGAGGCTCACCATGGCGCTCACCTCCGCGGTCTTACCCCCGCCGGTAGGTAGCTGGTGCAGCACACTTGAGTGGTCGCGGATGAGCGGGCGGATCTCGGCGACGTCGGCGGTCTGGTAGTCTCTTAACACGTCAGCCCGCCGGTGCCTCGAAGATGTTGAGATCTGTGTGGATGTTGAGATCGCTATAGGTTGAGGTTTTGCAACTCGGACAAGCACCAGTTGCAAGTCCCGACCCCATCACGATCAACACCCAATTTTTCTGTAGCTCCGCCTTTGTCATCACGCGGGATTCGTTTACCTGTGTGTGGCATTCGGAGCAGAAAAGCCGGCAGACGTATTTCTTGTCATCCGAGAGGTCATCCAGCTTTTCATAGACCACGGACCCGGGAGCCTGATATCGGTCGCGCATCTCAGTGCTCCCTTTCCCCGGCTGGGATGGCGCCGGCGGGGGCCACGATGAGGCCCGTGAGTGTCTGGCGGCACTTGGCGATCACCGAGGGGTCGGTGCAGTCGGATACAAACACCGCCGCTTTGCCTGCGCGCAGGAAGGTCGGCCGAAGCGGGATGGCCGGGCCGAAGCCCTTGATCACCCCGTAGGCCTGCTGTCCCTTGGGGTCCGGCGGGGCGAACATCAGGCACACGGTTTTCCCGGGGTCGAAGATGTAGCTGTCGGAGTCCTCGCTCACGGCCTCCGAGAAGAGGACCGCCAGCCCCAGGTGGTAGATGCACGGCAGGCCGGATACGACGCGGCCGTCAGGTTTGAGAAGTTCCATTGATGTCCTCCTTGGATTCGGGTTCATAACAACCCATCTCGCCGGGGTTGTAGCACTGGAATATTCCGTTGATTCGCCCACGGCCCTGTCCGCAGAATTGGACCTTGGATGGATTCGGCTTCTCACCGGGTCCATTGTCAGTCCATCTCTCCCCTCGCTCCCAGTAGCGGACACGACAGGAGAAGCCAGGAACCTCCACGATCTTGCAGTCCTCGTACTTGCCCTCGGTGTAGTCGAGGTGCTTGCAGGGACACATTGCCATTTCACTCTCCTTTCAGGTTTGGCACGAACGCGCGTGCTATTTTCAGTTCTGCTTCCAGCCAGCTCACATAGCCGGCGTCCACGTACTCATGAAGCGGGCCGTCCATCAGGCGAAGCACCGGGCGCCCCGCGGCGTGCAGGTACTCGGAGGAAAATGGGCGGGTGTACTCGGTGCGCTCAGGCACGGTGCGCCTCGTGGATGAGTTTCCAGTCCTGCTCCCGGATGAATCCGAGCGAAATCCATCCAAGGCAGAGCTCGAACCATGGGCTCGTGCTCCAGAATCTGCCTGGGGTGAGACGAAATAGTCTCCAAAGGGATTGCGGTGTATGCCAATAGAACCCCCGCCGCTGAGAAACGACTCCGATTCCAAGGCGTCCCCATGGAATGCGCGCATGCAGGCGGACCATTTTCCCGCCGCGCGTTGATGCACTCGTCACGCTTAACTTCGTCACAGCCCCAGCTCCTTTCGCACGCTTGCAACCTCGGGGGTCTGCTTCAGGGTCTCCAGCGCTTTTCGCACCGTCTCCCTGAAGCCCGGGGTGCGCACCATCGCCATGTCGTCGTACAGGGCGTCCAGGATGCGCCAGATCCCGCGGCGCACCTCGGCCGGCCGGCCCCGCTCGACTGCCGCGCGGTCCCACGACCACACCATCTGGATGAGGGCAGAACGGTCGCTCATTCCTTCTCTCCTCGAAAGCGGGCTGTCATCTGGTCCCAGCTCAGCGTCGCCGTTGCGCCGATGCAGTCCCGGTAGGGGCAACCCGCGCAATTCATGGCCTGAATCGCCCGGTCAGTTTCCTTGCGTCGGGCCTCGGCGATCTCGGCTTTCGTGGGCTTTCGCGCGCGGCTCATATCGGCGGCTCCCCTTCCAGCAGGCCCGAGGAGAATACCATGCAGCGGCGGGAGGTCTCACCCGGCGGGGTCACGGTTTCCCCCTTTTTCAGGCACAACAGGTGTCGTGCCAGCACGCGGCTATACTGCGCGCCCAGCATGCGGCCCAGGTGGTGGTTACGGACGGCCACGCACATCTGGCCCTTGCTGTCCACATACAGCCCGAGCTGATTCAGCGTCTTTCGGTACTTCGCGAGGTCTGCCGCGGCGTCCTCGGTGTCGTAGCCTCTGGCAAGCGTGCGCAGGAGGTGTTCCACGGTGTAGCGCTTGGTCGGGGCATCGAATAGCGGCATCACCTCGTCCATGAGGCGCTGGATCATGCTCTCGCTGTCGTCCTCGGCGCGCTCCACGGGCTTGGAGGCGTACACGGTGGGTAGCCACTCGGCGAGCTGCTCATCTGAGGGGAACGCGTTTTTCCACACCCGCCAGTGAGCCGCCCAGAGGATCCCCTCCATGAGGCTGTAGCGGGTGTCCATGCCCGTGCGGTCGTGCACGGCGACAGAGAAGCGTTCGGCCTGCTCGATGATCTCGGCAAGGTGCGCCCAGGTGAACGCCCGCACCCCGGCGCAGGATTCCTCCGTGAAGGCGCAGGCAAGGCCGGCTCGGATTTCCGCCCAGTTATTTTCGGGCTTTCGCATGTCCACCACGGCAATGCGGTTGGCGTCGGCCTCGCGCTCGTAGCCGGGCTGGATGGCGGCGTAAAGGAACATAGAGCGCGCGACGTAGGAGATGCTCCGCCCCTGGGTGGTGCCTTTGAGGATCCGCGGGCTGTCGTCGCTGAAACTCTGCCGCATCAGGGCGAACACGTTTCGCATGCGCATGCGGCTTTCTTCCTCGCCGCTCTCTGCTTCCTCCACGACCACCGGCAGGCAATCGAGCTGCAGCTCCTGGCGGATGCCGGCCTCCGTGACGTTGGTGACGTACAGCCCTCGCGCCATGCGCTTGACGACGTACTGGAGCACCGTGGACTTCCCCGAGCCCGACTGGCCCGTGAGAAACACCGCCGGACGCACGGGAAGGGCTCCGCAGAAAGGCGCAAGGACGCTCCACGCCAGGAGACGCGCGCAGTCCGCGGGGGTCTCGAAGCTCAGCGCCGACGCCGAGGCCCACATGCGCGCCCGGGTTTCTGCCACAGCAGGATTGCCGTCCAGTCCCAAGTCCAGCCGTGTTTTCCTCTGGTAGACGCGATCAGGGTCCGGCCCGCCGTAGGTGGTCGTCCCGTCGTGGTAGAGGTAGGTGGTGCCGGATGCGCCCGCAATGCGCCAGCAACCGCGCCCGCGAATCGAGCCAATATCGAAGGCTTTGCCATTGGATGCCTCAATCAGCCAGTCGATGGCCTCATCAACGTCCAGTTTCCCGCGGCTGCCCCGAAAGTGCTCGATCCACCAGCCCAGGGGCGCCAGAAGTTGCAGGTTGGTCTTGGTGAGCGATCCCAGGCGGAAGGTCTGCATGCGCTCGCTTCGGTCCAGGAAGTAGGTCAGGCCGTCGTCGGCGGTACCCAGGATGCGGAAAGGGATGGCGTCCAGCCCGGTGCTCAGGTCCGGCCGAAGAATAGGAGGCGCGTCCGATCCCCCGGAAACGGATGCTCCACCGCCATTTCCTTGCTCATGGTTGTCCGTCGCCAGTTCAGATCCGACACGCAGATATTCCGCCATCTCCTGCGGGCTTCGCACCTGTAGGGCTTCCACGATGTCGGCCGCCTGTGGCTTGATCTTGCGCGCCTCCGGTAGAGGCTCCACAACACGGACCGAGGCGCATTTACCAGCTTGAAGTCTGGCCGCAAGTTCACGTGATGTAGCCCGGCCGGGGTCGTCATCGTCCGGGTATATGACCACCGTGCGCCCGACAAGCGCAGACCAATCAACGAGTTTCGCCTTTTTCGCGCCCCCGTTCCACGTGACCGGTACATACCCCGGGATTTCCTGCGCTGCCTTCCAGCACTTCTCCCCCTCGACGATGAGGACCGGCTCATCTGGCCGGGCTGCAAGAAGATCACGTCCGAAGAGTCGGATGGGGCATCCCTTGAAGCGAACAGTCGGTCCATGGTCCCCGGTGCCAGATGCCCAGAAGCCCAGGACGATCTTGTCCAGTCGCTCGATTTCCTTCCGCTGGAATCGCTCACGGTCTCCCTTCCTTTCAAAGCGCACCGAGAGGATCTCCACGCGGCCGCTTTCATCCTTGCAGGTCCACGACCCTGCGATTTCAAGGTCCGTCCCCAGCTGTCGGGTCACCGCCGGGGAGAATGGTGCAAGCTCCAGGAGGCGCTTGGCGGTGTAGACGGACTTCGCCTCATCCACGGACAGGGGCAGAAACGAGGGGGCTGCCGAGTCGTCTCCCCGTGGGGCTTGCGCCTTCCGGGCTCCGCTGGCCCCCTCGCTCCTGCCGTCCGTGAAATCCCCACCCGTCGAGAAATCCCTCAGGGTTTCCTTCACGAGCTTCACGCGCTCGCGGAAACTGGACCGACCGGTGCCCATCCCCTTGATGAGGCCGCAGGTGTCGAAGATGTCCCAGCTCACTCCGCAGACGTGGCAGGTGACGTTGGTGTCGTAGCAGGTGGCCGATGGGTGCTCGTCGCTGTGCTCGGGGTTCGGGCAGCGCATGGTGCCATCGGGTGCGACCTCCACGCCGAGGCGGGAGAGAAACTCGCGGATGCGCGGGCGGTAGGCGGCCAGGTCGTCGGTCATCCGCGAGCCCTCACGTTATTCCTGGATCGTGGCGCGAAGCTCGGCGTCTGCGCGATCAATTTCGGCCACGGCCTTTTCGATGGCGCTTGCCTGCACGCCCGAGTCCATGTAGGTGCGCGTCACGGCGGTCTTGAGCATCCCCACAGCGCTCATGAGCGCGTTGAAGGCGTCACGGTCTACGGTCATGCGAGCATCTCCTTCGTTATTTGGCGTGAGGGATAACCGGACATCGTGAGAACCTCTGACGCCTGATTGTAGATGTCCATCATCTCGGTCACGGCGCAATCGCAACCGTGTGGTTTGAGCAATTCCTCAATCCCGGTGACGACGGCCAACTGAAGGGTATAGGCAACCTTGCTGAGCCGTTGCTCCACCGGTTCCGCCATCCTTTCAATGACCCATTCGTGATCTTCCATGGTCATCCCTCCCGTGCGTGTAGCATGCGCACCCCGTCCACTCTCGATTCCCTGATTGCCCCTTTTCTCAAGGAGTTGAGGATCATCTGTCGAGCAAGGTCTCGTCTTCCTATTTCCGTCCGGTCGTGCTTGTTGACCGGATAGTTCCGCCTCGCTGGATGCTTCTCCGGATTGCTCCACTCCCTTTTTTTTTGGTATTTCTCCTGGATTCTTCGATAGGCCAAATCAGAGGGATACATCTTTGCGAGAACAGCTATGGCCTCCGAATAGGAAACAGCGCCTTTCCGTTTCAGGAGATCACGCAAGCAGGACGTGTAGAATGATTTAGGCATTCTTCAACTTCCTGAGATGCGCTATGCCCTCGTCAATTCTGGAGACCAGCTCCCTTCTGGTTTCTGACGAAAGGACATGTACATCTTCCTCCTTGACGGCCAAGATCCTCCCTACCGCGATGCTCACTTTCGCGATGGTGCTCTGAGCCTTTCCGTTGCCAGGGTTGTTAAAACGAATCTCTTTCAAAGGCGCTGTGTATTCAGCGATGACTTGCATCATCGCCTTCTCCGATGAGGACTGCTTTCGAATCTTGTTCACGAACTCGATTACTGCTGCCGAAGGTATTGCAAACTCTTTGACCGCATTGCAGGCCCTGACAAAAACGCTGTCGATGGGAATCGTGTTCAGCTTTTCCCGGGAAGTAGCATTGATGCTCTCCGGATGCCTGATGCCAAGCCTGACCATCCGGTCCACAATCGCCCGGTCGTGAAGGAAGTCCTTTAGCCGAGTTTCCATGACGCGGTTCCATTTCGCCGCCTCAGCAATTGACATCCCCATGCTTCGCACGAAATCAGCCGCATGCTCCAAAAGGTTCTCTTCGAGTGGCCTATCCCCATTCAGCCCATTAAGGGTGTAGGTGATTAGGCGAAGTTGATTCTCAGAGAACTCGGTGACGATGTACGCCCCGAATGGATAGTTCTTCCATCCGAGATTCAGAGCAGTCTGGATGCGATGGTTCCCGTCGGCGATCACGTCCTTTTTGTGCGGCCAACGAAATACGGTAATGGGTCCCGTGTTGTCTCCGTTTCCCATGCACACCCGGAAGTGGTCCAGGTTGGATTCGATCAGACCACCCTCAACGGATCGAGCCTGGTTTGTGAGGGACGCTTTCATGTCGATCTGAGTCAGGGGGATCTCCTCCGAATGGATGAATCCTACTCCAACGTCCTCAAGCAATTTTTCTATCGCCTCGTTCCTCATCTCTCTCACCTCCAAAAATGATTTGCTACGGGAGCAACGCCCCCGGATTCGGGGTCAGCCGTCGAAATCCGCCGTGAGGCGCTCGGGGACCTTGATCTGCCACTGGTGGCACAATCGCACCAGCGCCTCTTTGTCCGCCTGAAGGCGTCGCACGCGCTGAGAGTCGATCTGCCCGCCTTCCAGGCGCTTGATGCGCTGCACCAGTTCTCGGTTTTCTTGGCGCAGCTCGCGGATGTACGCTCGGTCCTTGGACTGCTCCAGGAGCTTCCACAGGCGCCACGCGAAGCCCATCACCCAGTTCAGGTTGTCGATGAACACCCGCGCGTTGAACTCGCTCAGGTTGTAGTTGCCGTTGACGATCCTGCGGCGGTTCCACTCACGGATGCGCACGAACTCATCCACTTCCATGGCCGCGCACTCCTCGTCGCTTGGCTCGGCGTTGTATAGGGGGTTGCTCATAAGCGTCCCCCCGCGGCACGAGGATCGGTGCTCATCCAGGATCCTCAACGCTGCCAACGAGGTTGACGACGGGGATGCCTTCCTGCTGGATTCGAGCGGAGATGAGCTGCTTCTCCATCGCTCCGGCGCTCATGAGGATGGTGTCGATGTTGTGGATCTGGATTCCGCGGATTCCCCAGGTGGCAAGGCCCACGAAGCCCACGAGGATTTGCACCGAGACCATGAGCAGGCGGCGCATTTCCTCTGACATCACTGCACCGCCAGCGGAGAGGGCTACGAACACGATGAAGGTCATCACAACCCACGTGAGTCCTTCAGCGATTGCGGTGGCCACCAGAAACATGATGACGGACGCGCGCCAGCGTGATCGCACTCGATCGGCAAACGTGATAGGCATAGTTCCTCCCTATGTGTCAGTCGTCGTGCGCGGCGAAAAGCAGGGCCGCGATGCACACGCCAATCGTGACGGCCAGCGGGATCATCCACAGAAGGTGTGTCCAGTGGATCATGGCCGTACCCCGTGCAGACCGCGCGCTACACCGCGGTTTCCGTACAGGCGAGCCTCCATGTCCCGGATGCACGCGGGGCAGATCCCGTGCGTCACGCCCTCGGTGGCCTCGGTCCAGGGCTTTCGGCCCATGTCGGCGCCGCACCACGAGCAGACCACGGCTATCGTCGGTACCGTGGCGCTCACAGCCCGGCCTCCCCTCGGCGCACCAGCTCGTGAAGGTGCTCGGTCACCTGCTCATCGGAGGCAGGCGG
>Ga0335069_10012251_pt1 | contig 12069 bp, 12 predicted proteins | sample Lox_Sample_11_FD_206714 | JGI IMG/M metagenome (GOLD analysis project Ga0335069, IMG submission 206714) | Soil microbial communities from Loxahatchee National Wildlife Refuge, Florida, United States - Lox_Sample_1.1 | ecosystem: Environmental > Terrestrial > Soil > Wetlands | place: USA...
GCCGGCGAACCAGGCCTTTACGCTGACAGTGAATGCGGCGCCGGCGATCACCAGCACCAACAGCATATCGTTCACGGTGGGGGCAGCTGGGACGTTCACGGTGACTACGACGGGGACGCCGACTCCGGGTATCACGGAAACGGGTACGTTGCCGAGTGGAGTGACGTTCAAGGACAACGGGAACGGGACGGGTACGCTGAGTGGCACTCCGGCCAGTGGGGCTGGCGGGACCTACGGGATCACGTTCACGGCGAGCAATGGAGTGGGAACGCCGGCGAACCAGGCCTTTACGCTGACAGTACAAGCAGGATCAAGCACGCCGCTGGGCTTTGTGCAGCAGAACTATGGTACGCCGGTGGGGCTGCAGTCGACGGTGTCGGTGACGTATACGAAAGCGCAGACGGCGGGGAACCTGAACGTGGTGGTTGTGGGCTGGAATGATGCGACAGCGGTGCTGAGTTCATTGGTGGACACGAGCGGAAACACGTACAGCCTGGCGGTTGGGCCGACGGTGCAGAGCGGGACGGCGACGCAAGCGATTTACTACGCGAAGAACATCGTAGCAGCGGGGGCGAATGGGAACACGGTGACGGTAACGTTCAACACGACGGCCTACTATCCGGATGTACGGATAGCGGAGTACAGCGGAGTGGACCCGGTGAATCCGCTGGATGTGGTAGCGGCGGGGCAGGGGAACAGCGCGAGCAGCAACAGCGGGTTGGTGACGACGGGGAATGCGAACGATCTGCTGGTGGGAGCGAACATCGTTGGATCGACATCGACGGCGTCGGGGGCGGGGTACACGAACCGGGTGATCACGCCGGACGGGGACATTTTGGAAGATGCGGTGGTGGGATCGACAGGGAGCTACAGTGCGACGGCTGTATTGGATAAGGTACAGCCGTGGATCATGCAGATGGTGGCGTTCCGAGGGGCTCATTGAAGAAACGGAACCCGGCAAGGTAGAATAACGTGTGTATTATCTGTCAACTGCAATGAATTTCTCGTGGGCGTGACAAATTCGATCTTTGAGACAAGGGTAGAGATTTGCCATTTGGTGGAACTTTCCAAAGACATCCCCCGTTTCTTTTGAATTGTGCACACTTCCTACTTCTGTTAAATATAAGAAAACAAAGTAGGTAATCCGAGGTTCTCCAGCTTGGTCGTTCTCCACCTTGGCGAACGACTTGCAACCCTTTATTCTTCATTAGTCTGGATTCACCTCGGACCAAGGGTAGGCGCTTTCTTTGCTTTACAAAATCAAGCCGATTGCTGTAATGGAGGCCAACGGCCAACACTAGGAACCGAGGGAGGATTCATGCCTTTATTTCGTCGATTGTTCCCGTCGTTGTTCTTTTTGTTATTTGCTGGTTTCGCGGCGGCTCAAACCAATGCTCCCGCTAACCAGGAGCCGTCTACAAAACCGTCCGCGACTGCTGTCGTTGATGCAGATTACAAAATCGGTCCGCAAGACGTTGTGCGGATAGATGTATGGAAGGAGCCGGAGATCTCGCGCACTATTCCTGTACGCCCTGACGGCAAGATATCTCTTCCTTTACTCAATGATGTTCCGGCTGCCGGTCTGACGGCGATGGAACTCGCGAATTCGCTCCGGGAAGGTCTGTCAAAATACCTGAACAATCCCCAGGTAACTGTAACGGTCACCGAAATTAATAGCCGACGGGTTTATATCACAGGCGAGGTGAATCACCCGGGATCTTTTGCACTCCTTCCTAACATGACCGTCCTGCAAGCGCTTTCCAGCGCGGGTGGATTTACACAATTTGCGAAGCTGAAGAATATCTACGTGTTGCGAACGGAGAGCGGGAAACAGGTGAAGCATCCATTTAATTATAAGGAAGTGATAAAAGGGAATCTTGCTGAGCAGAACATTACTTTGCAATCCGGCGATGTCATTGTGGTTCCTTAGGATCGTATTGTGAGCAAAGTTCTCTACAAGTCCGTTGTGGCCATCGTGGTGCTCTCCGGCGCACTGTTTTTGGGCGTGCGTGTGCTCAAGGCCCAGGACGAGCCGCAGCCTCCTCTGGAAGACAAACCCAAGCCTGCAGGTGTCTCCATTCCGGTGATGAACAACGGAAATCCCTGGGACCAGGAAAACGAATCAACCAATGGTATGACTGCAGATACAACTCCTCTGACCGGAGTGCAAACACCCACGCTCGGCTCTCCCCCAGTTCTCCACAGTTACTGGGTGCCCGGGGTCCAGTGGTCTGGGTCGATCCAATCCACCGGATACAACCAGGTCTCTAATTCGAGCTGGCTCATGAATAATTTTTTTTCGGGCACATTGAGCCTGTTGAAAGTCTGGAGCGGGTCTCAGCTTGCCGTCAATTACTCGGCAGGTGGCTTTGTCTCTTCTGATAGCACTCAAGGCAACGGCTACTACCAGCAGGCGGCGTTCGCGCAGACGTTTCAATGGAAACGGGCTTCCATTCAACTGTTGGACCAGTTTTCCTATTTGCCCCAATCTTCCTTTGGTTTCGGTGCCGGCACGGGTTTAGGCATTCCCGGATCCGGCGGAACCGGGCCAGTCATTCCCGGGATGGGGAACAACTATGTCCCCAATCAAAGCATTTACGCCGCGTTTGGAAATAGGTACAGTAACGCCGCATCGGTCCAGTTTACGTACGCCACTTCGCCGCGTGGCTCTATCACCGCCAGCGGTTCCTACGGATTCCTCCATTTTCTTGAGGAGGGCAGTGTCGATAACGACGCCACAACCGGCACCATTGGATATAACTATGTCCTTTCCCGTGAAGACACGATCGGTGTCTTCTATCGTTTCAGCGCCTTTCATTTCTCTGGCGAGCCGCAAGCTTATGGTGACCATTCCGCAAACATCGCCTATGGCCGTAAACTCACGGGCCGCGTGGCTCTGCAACTCTATGGCGGGCCCAGCATAACCACCTTCCGTGTGCCCGAGAGCGGAACTTCGTCCACGCACGGCGAAAACGTCGGCGCCAATCTGTCCTATGCTTTCGACCGCGGCGGTCTATCCGCGAGCTACAACCACGGGATTTTTGGAGGCAGCGGTGTCTTGACCGGTTCGACTGGTGATTTTTTGAATGTTGGTGGCACTCATAAGCTGGGCCGTATCTGGACTGGACAGCTCAATATGGGTTTTTCGCACAACGCGCCTATCACGAACATTCCGAACACCATCTCCCAGAGCTATAACACCTGGACTGTCGGGGGAGGGATCAATCGCGCTTTGGGAAGGAATGCCACCTTCGCGATTGCTTACAACGCCACGATCACCGACTATGGTTTGGCGGGTTGCACCGGTACCGCTTGCGGCAGCTCCGGCCAGACCTTTCATTACGTGACAGTTAATTTTCAGTGGCATACGCGGCCGCTCGTTCTGGAGTAGGGCAAGTTGCGAGTTTTTATTTTTAGGACGGAAGACTTCGGCTAATGTACAAAAGCTTCTACGGCCTGAAAGAAAACCCGTTTAACGTTAATCCCGATCCGCGGTTCCTTTATCTTACGAAGGAAATCGAGGAAGCTCTGACCGGGTTAATGTACGGCATTCAGACCCGCAAAGGTTTCATCACGCTGACCGGAGAAGTGGGCACGGGCAAGACCACTCTGGTAAATCGTCTTCTGGACTGGCTTCATCACCGCAATGCCCGGACTGCTTTTCTCTTCAACTCGCGTATGAATTCGAGCCAGCTATTCGATTTCATACTCGCTGAGTTTGATATTCCCTGCGAATCTAAATCGAAGAGCCAACAGTTGATGAAGCTCAATCACTGGCTGCTCGAGCGATACCGTTTGGGAGAAACCGTCGTTCTGGTTATCGATGAAGCCCAGAACCTGACTTATCCCGTGCTCGAGGAGATTCGTCTCCTCACAAATTTGGAGACCTCAACCGAGAAACTGCTGCAGATTGTCCTTTCAGGACAACCCGAACTCGAGGAGAGGCTCAAATTGCCCCAAGTTCGGCAACTTCGACAGCGCATCATGTTGCGCTGTCGCACCCTACCCCTCTCTCAACAGCAAACGCACCAGTACATTACGGAACGCCTGCGGATCGCTGGGGCTTCGGGCGCACCGGTATTCAGTGAAAAAGCCATCGAAACCATTCATCTCTATTCATTGGGAATCCCGCGTGTCATCAATTTACTTTGCGAACATTCCCTTGTGAATGCGTTTGTCGATCAGGAGCGCCCCATCCTTCCCAAAACTGTGGAAGAAGTAGCGCACGAATTCCAGCTGGACGAGGTTGACCCTATCGCGCCGCCAGGCGGGACCAAAATCGATACTGATGTCTACAACTCCGAAGCTTTTCTCCAGAATCTTGGGGAAGCGCTCTCCCGATTTCGTCTCAGCCCCTCTTCGACGCGCGAGCGCAAGTAAATCGCTCGTAGCTCGCGAAGATTGCACGATGGTCGAAAAATCTGCAAAGTTGGTCATGAGTACTCGAAAAACAACGCGTCCGGGAACGCGGAATCATGAGAAAATCTGCCCGTGCTAAATAACCCCTCAACACAAATTGAGGAAATTCGGCGGACACTTGAGGAAAGCGTTCGAGTCAAGCAAAGCTTTTCTGACACCTTGCTTGAGGCAATAAGGCTATTCGCCGTGCGCGGATCTAATGCTTTGCGCTCTGGAGGGAAACTCGTTTTCTTGGGGAATGGCGGAAGTGCCGCCGATGCTCAGCACCTGGCTGCAGAACTCGTGGTGCGCCTGCAGACCGAGCGGCCAGGACTAGCGGCCCTGGCGCTTACGACAAATTCATCAGTGCTTACGGCAGCGGGAAACGACTACGGCTTCGAACATGTGTTTTCAAGGCAGGTTCAATCCCTTGTGGGATCGCAAGACGTGCTTATCGCACTTTCAACCAGCGGCACCAGCTCTAACATTTTGAATGCCGTTGAAGCTGGCCGAGCACGCCATGCTTACATCGTCGGTATGACGGGTGACGGCGGGGGCAAATTAAAAGACAAAGTGGATTTGCTCCTCAATGTTCCCTCGAGCGACCCGCAGAGAATTCAGGAAGCTCACATTACGATCGGGCACATCGTGTGTTCTCTCATTGAGAGACTTGTAAGAGGCTGATGGGTGCAGTCAGTACACGCACTTCATTTTTTCGGTGTCTGATAGACGGTTAATTGGACCATGCAATGAGGGGGAGCGGCATCATTGTGGAGCACTTCATTATGTGAGGAAACTCGACAAGCGCACAAACAGCGTTCAATTCTTGTTGGAATCGTAAGAAACTCGCCAAATAAGCTTTTGGCCATCGTCGGAGATCAAGAGGGAGCCGTCTGACACAACTGCGACGCCAACCATGCGGCCATAGACCTCCTTGCGCGTAGGATCAGGCACAAACCCAGAAAAGAAAGGCTGTGGTGGTCCAGATGGAACACCATTGTGAAATGGGACAAAGACAACTTGATAGCCGCTTCGGGCGCGCCGATTCCAGGAGCCGTGCTCCGCAATAAAAGCACCATGCCAGTAAGCGGGAGGGAATTGCGTGCTCTCGTAAAACGCAAATTGCAGTGGCGCAACATGCGCGTCCAAAAGCACGTCAGGTATGAGTGTTCTTGCCACCAAGTCAGGGCTCGAAGACACCCTGTTATCCAGTTTGTCCGGGCCCAAGTAGGCATAAGGCCAGCCATAAAAGCCGCCGTCAACCACATGGGTAAAGAAATCGGCGGGGACTTTGTCGCCTAGGTTGTCGCGCTCGTTCACTGTAGCCCATAGGCATCCTGATTCGGGGTTGAAAGCAATTCCAACAGCATTTCGCAATCCACTGGCGTAAATCCGCAGGTTTTTGCCGTCTGGATCACCGACAAGAATGGAGGCGCGGCGCGGATCTGGCTCAACCGAGACATTCGTTTCTGATCCGACGGAAATGAAGATTCTAGTGCCATCCGGGCTATAAGCAAGCGATCGCGTCCAATGTTGGTTATAGCCCCATCCAGGCAGGTCGAGAATGGGTTCCGCATCACCGAGCCGCTTGGAGGTGCTGGGATCGTAGCGAAAGCGTAAAACCTCATTGGTAGTCGCCACGTAGACGTGATCCGAGTGAAAAACGATTCCGAAAGGTAGGTTCAAGCGATCGGCGAAGACCTCGTATGTTGGACCGCCCGGAGCAAGTGGGGCGTGTAGTACTATGATTCTCCCGACCGCAGAATCGGCCACAAACACATCTCCATTAGGGGCAACCGCCAACCAACGCGGCTGTTCAAATCCCTTTGCCAGAATAGACACCTTGAATCCCAAAGGCACCTTTGGACGAAAGTCAGTCGGGAGCGGCACAACTACAGGGTAATTGTCGATGCGCAGCAATCTCGCGAGAATGCGCGCTCTCCAGCCGCCGACATTCAGTAACCCCAGAAATATAGCTATCCCACCCACTAGTGACAGGCAGGTAACAAGTGCTCTCCGCAACAATTTGAGCCCCTCGTTAGACACTGAAGGTCTGATGCAACCATTACTATCCTACGGGACTTTGAACTTCGAGTACATTCACTCAGTCCTTGAGCATGCAATTTCGGAGGTCGACTCCTCTTCAAATGTGCGAGTACTAGCGTACGTTATCACGAAATCCTCCAAGCCGGCTTCTTGGGCACTGAGAAGCGGGCGCAATGAACTCTTCAATAGAACCAAACAAGCTGTAGACGTTATTCGGTCGGTCAGGGAACCACGGCAATGACCTGGTTGGAATAAATGCTCTCCAGTCCGCTGAAATCGATGCTCGTGCACACGTAATAGTAGGTTGCTCCGTTGGCTACTGAACTGTCTGTGAAACTGAGCCCGGTGATCAGTTCCGAGTTAACCTTCTGATACGATCCACCGCTGGTCATGGCTCGATAGACATTGTACCCAGCTACGTTCGAAACACTTGCGTTCCACTGAAGTCGTACAGAGTGTGTTTGCTCGGAACCGACAAAGTTGATACCCGCCACGTCGGTGCTATTGATCTTAATCGCCTGAGATGCGGGACTAAACGTGTACCCAGATTTAGAGGGGGTGACCACGTAGCTACCACTCCCCAGTCCTGTGAACTCGTAAGTACCACTACTACTGGCCGTTATCGAAGACACCACTGGTCCAGTCAGACTGATAATCGCGCCACTCCCCGCGGCAGCTGGCGTGACGGAGCCGGTCAAGGAAAAGGTGTTGGCATTGGTTCCCGTGGATGAGTTGCCGCCCCGGCACGCACCCAGCAAGAGAGATGCAACGACGAATCCATTAATGCAGCCCCGTGCCAGAGAATGAACCAGGCATCGCGAAATATACCCTCGCGCCAAGATTTGAATCAGAGGTCTCAAGACGAACAAACCTCACCAAATAAGATGAAAGGCCAATCTCCAGAATGCAGCAGCTACTCCAATTTGCGCAATTCCATAACCTCAAACCGGTTGGGGGACTTACCGAATGAGGTGTCTGAACTGAGGATTCCTTATTCAGCCAGAATCATCAGTGTATAACCGCCAAGCAGACGCACTGCAAAGTCCCGATGGAACGCAAATAAAGTGCCTCGAGGAATGCGGAACAGTTTCTGGACGAAGTCCGGACCAATCTCGTTTGAGCGTGGAACGTAGAAATGATCCAGCACTTTATATCCGGCGTCGCACATTGTTTCCAGAGCAGTTTCTTTCGAGAAATAATGCAAGTGAGCGTGATCTCTTCGGCGCTTGAGCAGCCCATCCTTGCGGAGGACAGCTTGGACAGACAGATCCAGAGGGAAGTGGAACACCTTGTAACGGGCCACACTGCGTACCGCCCGAAGGAAGGAGAAATAGTCTTCCAGATGCTCAACTACGTCGAGAACTAGTAAGAGATCAAAAGTGAGGTCGTGTTGCTGTGTAATATCCGCCAGCTTGAACCGAAGATTGGCGTTTGCTCGAGATTGGCTCAACTCGTGAGCCTGAGGCGAAATGTCGTAACCTGTAAACTCCGTAGCGGGGGGCAATTCCAGTTGCAACAGCCGAAGAACCTCGCCAACTCCGCAACCGGCCTCACAGACCGAGCAGGGCTGAAGAGAATGCTTGCGGAGCAGTTGCAAAATGTATTTCACTTTAAATGGGGATTCCTCGACATGCCATGTCGGATGCTTTTGCAAGTAGCTGCCGTCTTTGTAAGCGTCAAGAGACGTCCGGGGACAGGGGGGCTGAAGGCTGGGGCTTGGAGCTGACATACGGAGCTACCCTGCGGCAGGAAATAGGCCGCAATACTAGTCTCGAGGAAAAGGTGCGTTCATTCCTTCTCGTCCAGTCAAGATCCTTCTTGTACGCCATGATCACTTGATCTAGCGCGACGTGGGATTCCATCCATTGCGCCCCTTCGATGTCCTGATGCTACGGACCGTGCACTACATCCGGGTGTACGTTGTAATGGCAAGTGATCACCGCATTGATCCCGAACATATTTTCAACGGATTCCAGAGTCAATGGAAAGTCGGGGGGAGAATCCATAGAAACCGCTCATTCCCCCAAAGCGTGCAAACTCCCGGTAGGTCGCGTCCAGAGTCCAATCAGGCGTCTTCAAATAAAAGGTGTAATAAGCCAAACCAAAGAGCAGGAATAAACTGCAGCTGAGCAGGTCAGCGGAGCGGCCTTGCAGAGCCCAATTTCTGGTCAATTTAAGCATATACAACTCACGCGCCGAAAGGGAGCCTGAAAGGCTAATGACCACCCATTAAATTATTATTACTACCGGATGAAAAGCAAGAAATAGCTGAAGGACCTAAGCGAGGGCCGATGTGGAGCGCGCTAACCAGAGAGCATGACTATTGGAAGTACTAAATTGAGCAAGATAATACTGATCGATCGCGGCAAGATTCAGGAACATTTGCTGCAAATAGCATGGTCGAAGAAAAGCCGAATGTCCGGGACCACTGCTGGATCGTACCTGAATTACCGTTTCTTCCTGTGGGGCTCCCCGGGTTCTTTCCTACTGGCTCTCGCAAGCATAGGAATCACAGCAACAGCGGCGCAATCAAAGCCATCGACTATATACTCGCTGCCTGAGTTCAATGTAACTTTCGTTAAATCATTTATCGAGCTTCTGACGAGCATCCCCGGATAGATATGGTCGAAGAAACTCAGTGCCCTTTTTCTTGTAATTTTCAGTGCCAGCCTTCAAAAAAGCCTGGCAAATTTGGGCAACACTGCGGCCCTCGGAATAGGCAATCTCCTCGAGTCGCTGCTTAAGAGCTGACGGAATTCTGAATGTGAATTGACTGTCCTTCTTCATTTCTCTTTAAGGCCAACCTTATCACAGAAGTCGTCAAGTTCCAGGACATCCTTTACGAACCGTTACAGGGCAAGAGAGTGTTGATCCTCCTGCCGCACCAGACCCTGGCACGGAGAATGCAATGGATAGTGGTGGCAGGAAGTTCGATGCCCTCTCGGGACAGCACGACACAAAGTTTTCTGGCGCCCCAATCCGGATAACGTCCGCGAGCCAGTGCCACACGCTGCTCCAAATAGGCTTCCGTTTGGCTGGAGCTTGCATCGGGCTTGCGACTTCGTTCCCTGATGCCACGAACACCGAGCTCTCGATAGCGTCGCAGCGACAAATATCCCGTTGGACGGGATATCCCAAATTCCGCGCACAAAGAACTAAAACAGCTTGCTTCTTTGCGCCGCCGCTACCCCAAACCGAACACGTTGCTCCTGAATATCCACAGCTCCCCACGCCATCGCCATACTCCCACGCTGGAATTACGCACCGGAGTGTAAAGGATGTCCCGGAGCAGACTGTAAAGAATGTTATGGGGCTGAACAATAGAAGTCCAAGGGTTCTCTATCGAAGCTTGACAAAAGATCTTAGTTGTGCTGCACTATGATGCAGTGCACTGCAGTGCATATATTGGAGACTTTGTGAATAAAATAACCAAAACTAGTTGGCGCTCAAACCTTCGCATCGCGATGGCCACTTGGGGCGATTTGGGGCCATTCCTCAGAAAATCTCTCAAGCAGGTGACGCGGGAATACTCACTTTCCGTAGCCGCCGGAGATCTCTTGCTTCTGGCAGGCAAATGGTACGTTACGCATTCCGGCTTGATAAGGCTTGCTGAAAGACGTCGGTGCTCCGGCATAAGCACTTCGATCCAACATGCGCTTTCTAATCCAGAAATACATCGCTGGATCTTCAAAGCCACTGTATATAAGACGCGAGGGGCAAAAGGATTTGTAGGATATGGCGACGCTGATCCGTCGAATGTGTCACCCATGGTCCGGGGAGCTGAGATACGGATTGCCGAAACCCGGGCCGTCAACCGCGCTTTGCGGAAGGCTTATGGGATCGGTCTGTGCTCTGTGGAAGAACTCGGGGCCTTTTCCAATTCTTCGAAAACGACCTCCACTCCCTCCCCATCTCGCAGCTCAAATGGTAATGGCTCACATAACGGCCAGCCCCGGCTGCGGGACAGGCTTTGCCTGCTCATCCGCCAGTACAACCTCGATCCCAACCTCGTGAAAGCCTACGCCGCAGACTTCTGTGGGACCGAAACTCTGAGTGGCGCCAGCCGGGATCTCGTCGAGTCCTTCATCAACCAACTCGAGAAATCCGCCAAAGAGAACCGCGACAGCCTCCTCTGCAAACTCAATTCCTATGCTCCCGTTTCGGAGGTGACCCGATGAGGCAGCATCTTCCCGGTCTTCATTCCTCGCAGCCCGCGAACAGCAGGCTTCTCGAGGGTCTCTTCCTGGTCCGTGTCGACCGAGCTCTTTTCCGTTGGCAATCCAAGAAGCCCTTCCTTGAGCTCCGTTTGGTTATCCTTGAACCCAAAGTTCAGGGGAACTTGAGCTTCTACGGAAGGCTGTATTGCACCGACAAAACTCTCTGGAAGCTGAATTGGTTCCTTCGCGATTTTGGCTACGATGCCGAACTCCTACGCTTGGACCAGATTGACGTCAAAGCACTCTTGAATTTGCAAGGAGTAGTGCGGACCTCTCATTCCATCATTAACGGCCGGACTTACCAGAATCTCGATGCCTTTGCTTCGGCAAGTGAATGGGAAGCCCTCTCCTGCAGCTCGGCAGCGGCAAGGTAGGCAAACATGACCTTCAGTCATACGCAGATCGCCAACTACCTCCGGTGCCCACGCAGCTACCGGTATCGCTACCTCGATGGTTGGCGGGAGAAGGAGAACCGGGCCGGCATGATTTTTGGCCGCTGTTTTGAAAAGGCCCTCGCAGATCTCTTTCACGGGCAAGATCCCAGCGTCGTTCTTCACCAAGAATGGGGAGGCTTCCGCAATTCTGCTTTCGAATACAAAAAAGGCGAATCCTGGGACCGACTGCTCCATCAGGGCGTCCACCTGCTACAGCGCTTTGTGCAGGACGACCGTATCCGTATCCCGGACTCTGCCCAAAACCAGCAGGTCAAGTTGGCCCGCAGCTTAGCTGGCGGACATGAATTTGTCAGCTACATTGATGCTATTGGCGCACTCGATGGGGACCGCTGTGTTGTCGACTGGAAGACCACGACAAGCCGCTATCCAGATGATCCTTTTGGCATCCTGTCACTTGATCCGCAACTGATCTGCTACTCCTGGATGACCGGGATCTCTGAGGTGGCGCTTGTCGTCTTTGTGCGAAAACATGCTCCGGAAGTCCAGTACCTGAAGGCAACGATTTCCGAAGACCAGCGGCAGGAATTCGGCCGACTGGTCGAATCGACGGTCGAACGGATCACCTCTGGTGAATTTCCCTCCCACAGTGGAATTCGTTTTCCACAAAATGGCTGCGTGAGCTGTGCCAATCTCGGACTTTGCCTCAGCAACCAGCCCTTGATCGATCAGAAACTCATTCGTATCGCGGGAGCGCAGGAACTTGATTGGCTTGACGAACTTGTGGGCTAATGGGCGGCCACTCATGGCACCGGAGATCAATCTCAAGCGAGCTGTCTTCGTTCTCGGCAAAATCGACGAGATTCTTTGCTGGGAAAAACAGCGTGTACATGAGCGGGATGTGCGTTTTGTGGATTTGGGCCGCTACCTGTGCGAAGTTCGTGCCGGGCAGTATTGGCGCATCGACAAGATGAAATCGTTCGACGAATTCATCGAAAAGCGATTTCCCGATTCGC
>Ga0335069_10012252_pt1 | contig 12069 bp, 9 predicted proteins | sample Lox_Sample_11_FD_206714 | JGI IMG/M metagenome (GOLD analysis project Ga0335069, IMG submission 206714) | Soil microbial communities from Loxahatchee National Wildlife Refuge, Florida, United States - Lox_Sample_1.1 | ecosystem: Environmental > Terrestrial > Soil > Wetlands | place: USA: Florida...
AGCCGGGCACCGGCATGGTGGGCGACCCGGCCTTGGTCGGCATCGGGTCCAGGCCCATCAGGTCGGCCGCGATCGGCCAGCCGGTCTCGGTCTGCCACCAGTGGTCGATGACCGGGACGCCGAGCAGTTCGCCGGCCCACCAGTAGGTCTCGGGGTCGAGCCGCTCGCCGGCCAGGAACAGGTACCGGAAGCCGGACAGGTCGTACTTGCGGGCCAGGGTGCCGTCCGGGTCTTCCTTCTTGATCGCCCGGAACGCGGTCGGCGCGGTGAACAGCGCCTTGACCTTGTGCTCGGCGATCACCCGCCAGAACGCGCCCGCGTCGGGCGTGCCCACCGGCTTTCCCTCGTAGAGCACGCTGGTGCACCCGGCCAGCAGCGGAGCGTAGACGATGTAGGAATGCCCGACGACCCAGCCCACGTCGGAGGCGGCCCAGAACACCTCGCCGGGCCCCGTGTCGTAGATGTTGTCCATGCTCCAGCGCAGCGCGACCGCGTGGCCTCCGTTGTCGCGGACCACGCCCTTGGGCTTCGCCGTGGTGCCGGAGGTGTACAGGATGTACAGCGGATCGGTCGCCGCGACCGGGACGCAGTCCGCGGGTTCGGCCCCGGCCACCGCCTCCGCCCAGTCCAGGTCGCGCCCGGCGGTCAGCGCCGCCCGTGCCTGCGGACGCTGCAGGATCACGCAGTGGTCCGGCTTGTGCTCCGCCAGGCCGATGGCGCGGTCCAGGATCGGCTTGTACTCGATCACCCGGCTGACCTCGATGCCGCACGAGGCCGAGACCACGGCTTTCGGCGCGGCGTCGTCGATCCTCGTCGCGAGTTCGGGCGCGGCGAAGCCGCCGAACACCACCGAGTGCACCGCGCCGATCCGCGCGCACGCCAGCATGGCGATCACGGCCTCGGGGATCATCGGCATGTAGACGATGACCCGGTCGCCCTTGTCCACCCCGAGGCTGCGCAGCAGCCCGGCGAACCGGGCGACCTCGTCCCGCAGTCCGGCGTAGGTGTAGGTCCGCTGGCTGCCGGCCACCGGGCTGTCGTAGATCAGCGCGGCCTGATTACCCCGGCCGTCTCGCACGTGCCGGTCCACCGCGTTGAAGCAGGTGTTCAGCACCCCGTCGGGGAACCAGTGGTAGAACGGCGGGCTCGAGGCGTCGAGCGCCCTGCTGGGCGCCTGGTACCAGTCGATGTTCTTCGCCGCGTCTCCCCAGAAGCTTTCGGGGTCGGACAGGCTCCGCTCGAACTCTTGCGCGTAATGGCTCATGGTGACACTCCCTCCAGGGATCTAGCGGTATCAGGCCGGGCCGGTGCCTGGCTAGTGGCCAAAGGGCGGGCACGTGAAGCGACGAAGGTCCCGGCCAGGTCCCCCGGCAGGCGCATCGGGGTCAGGAACGATAATCCAGGGCCAGCCGGCCCACGGCGTCTATGTCGTAGCTCGTGGCGTTGCCCATCACGGCGATCCCCACCTTCTGCGCCGGGTAGATGCGGATCAGGTCGAAGAATCCGGCGCCGCCGCCGAGGTGTTCCACGAACGGGGGGTCGGCGTCACGCTGGCGGGCCAGGCGGAACCAGCCCAGGCCGAGATCGAACCGTTTCCCGGTCACGGTGATCTGCCGCATGGCGACGGCAGATTCCGCGGGCAGGATCCTGGCGCCGTCGAGTTCGCCGTCGCGCAGGTGCATCTGCAGGAAGCGGGCCACATCCCGGACCGGCCCGAGCAGGCCGCCGTAGGCGGCGCCGTCCAGCAGGAACCGGCGCAGCGATACCCAGCGGCCGGTCCGGTTGCCGATGACCCAGCGAGGCAGCAGCATGCCCATGGGGCTGCGCCAGGGGTGGTATCCGGTCGCCGCGTCGGCCAGCATGTCCGGGGCATAGTCGAACCCGGTCATGCGCATCCCCAGCGGCTCGAGGATTTCCCCGCTGACCAGGTCCGGGTACGGCGTGCCGGCCGCCGCGGCCAGCGCCTGGCCGAGGGTGAGCGTGCTCAGGTTCGAGTAGCTCGACCGGGTTCCCGGCTGGAACCGGAGCTTGTTATGCCTGGTCAGCAGGTTCTTCAGCAGCGTGGCCTGGGCGGGCCCGGGCTGGCCTGCCGGGTGGATCCAGCGGATCGGGATCGGGTTGGCGAACCCGGCGCTGTGCGAGAGCAGGTGACGCGCGGTGATGCGTTCCGCGAGCGCCCGCGGCTGCATCACCGCCAGATCCGGGACCAGCGGCAGCACGGGCTCGTCCAGGCCGAACAGCCCCCGGTCGGCGAGCCGCATCGCCAGGCTGGCGGTCACGATCTTCGTCATGGAAAACCACGGGCACACCATGTCCGCCGAGGCGGGCGCCCGGGCGGCCAGGTCGGCATACCCGGCGGCCGCCGCCTCGCGCGGCCCTTCCGGCCCGGCGATCACGACGGCTATCCCCGGCACGTCCCGGCCCGTGATCTGGCGCAGCCGGTCGGTCACGCGCGCATCCGGCATAGGTCTCTCCAGGTCATCCGGTACCTTCGCCAGCACCCAACACCGTCCTCGCGGACCCGTCAAGCCCGGGGGCACCGGGCCCGGCCAGCCGGAGACCGAGGCCGCCGCCCGCGAGCCGGGCCAGCCGAAGGAATACCATTGCCTGGCCGATTGCGCAGGTAGAATTAATCCGCTACTGACGGTAAGCCCGGCGCGGCTTGCCGCCGTCCTTGACTGTGCACGGACCTGTGGGCGACCTGTGTAAAGGGACGCCGGTCCTGTGGGCCCGCCGCGGGAGCGCTGGGGAGTCCGGTGCGGGCGTGGTGCTCGCGGCAAGCCTGTCAACTGGGAGAACGCGGTTTTAAGCCCTGTGTATAAGCGCAAATAGAAACTATCCACATGCGATTCTGTAATGGCTTATAAATGAGCCGAATGTTTACCGCACGTATATCTATTCGTAATTCAGGATGAGGACCGTGAATGCTTAAAACCTAGAGACGGTGAGCCCGGGCGCTTGAAATGGGGGAGGCGAGCGCGGCGGTGGCATCCGCCATCGGAAGGGCTAAGCGCTCGCTGGCCGCAGGATACGTTCGGTGCCGGCGGGCCACAGCCAGGCGTGATCGTGTGTCGCCGCGCCGCCAGCGCGGCACCAGGCAACGAGACGCCCAGCCGCCTCTCGTGGGCATGCCTGTCCCAGGGCAGGCCGACTGCGAGTGAACGGCGCTCACCGCCGGCTCAAGGGGAGGCCGACATGAAAATCGAGATCTGGCCAGACGACACCAGCATGCCGGAGATGAACGACTGGCTCGCCGAGCTGCGGGACGACGGCGCCGCCGCCGCGCCCGCCGCCGAGCCGGACGCCGCTGGCCCGGCCGCGTCGCCCGGCGGCGGTGCGGCATCCGGCGGCGGTCCGGCGCCCGCTGCCCTCGCCGCGCCGGCCGGCGGCCGTGCCGGGCCGGCCGCCCCCGCCGCCTTCGCCACGCCCGCCGATCCCGCCGATCCCGCGGGGGAAGCCGGCCCCGCCGAGGCCGCTGTGCGGGCGGTGATCGGCGATCAGCTGCGGATGCCGATCATGTGGTGTGAGATGGGGTCCTGCATCTCCCGGTATGCCGATCCCGCGGCGCTCGGCGAGGGCGACTCGCGCGCCCGCGCGATCGGTGCTGGCTGGCGCATCGACGCCTTCGGCCGGCTGGCCTGCCCGCGATGCCAGCAGACCGATCCGGGCTTCCGGGCCTCCCGCCCCGTCGTGCCGTGGGACCGTTACACGGCCATCGCCAGGGCCGCCCAGGTCGCCGCCATGCGTGGCGAGCCGATGGCCGCCCCGCGCGTCCGGTGAGCTTCCGGCTTGGGGTCCGGATGATCCGGAAATGCGCCGGGGATGTCTTCCCCGGCCAGTGGCCGCACGCGGATGCCCGCGTCTTGACTCCCCGCCGCGACGAGATGGACCGGGGGTCGCTGGCGTACTACCCGTCACGCCTGCCGGGCAGGACGGGCCGCCAGTGGCTGATGCTGGCCGCGGAAATGGCCGGCCTGACGAGCGGGAACCCGTCGTCATCGCCGGATCCCGGCCTGGCGGGCCAGGCCTGTGTGCCGCGGATCGCCACCCGCACGCTCGGCGCGGACGCCGGATCGGTCCGCGCCGCCCGGAACTTCACCACCGCCACCTTGCACCGGTGGCACACCGCGGAACGCAGCCAGGACATCACGACCGTCGTGTCTGAGCTGCTGACCAACGCGCTGCGGCATGCCCTGTCAGGAGCCGGGGATATCCGGTCCCGGCGGCCGATCCACCTCGGCCTGCTGCAGCTCGGGCGCTGCGTGCTGTGCGCGGTCGCGGACCCGAGCCAGGCGGCTCCGGCCCCCCGGCCGCCTGGTTCCCTCGCCGAGACCGGCCGCGGGCTGCACATCATCTGCGCGCTCAGCGATCAGTGGGGCTGCACCACCCCGGGCGAGGCCGGCAAGGTCGTGTGGGCCACGTTCTACTCGCCTCGTCCCGCCCAGCCGTTACCGCCGGGTCGCGGCGGCCCGGTGCATCCCCGCCGTGGACGCCATGAGAACCATCGGCTCGCCCGGCGGCATGAGCTGGGAATCCGAGTGCCTACGAGCGGATCATCAACGAGGAGGTGCGGCTCTCCAGCGGCCGGATCGATGCCTCGGCGGGATTGACGTTGACGATGGCGGCGGGACAGTCGCCCTGCGGCGCAAACGCGACAGTGACAACGGAGCCGAAGTTTCCCGCCAGGGCCACGCCGTCCAGCACGCGAAGCGAGCAGCCTGGACCGATGAGCTGACCAGGGCTGACCCGTGGAGCGAGCGTGACCACCACCGGTACCGGCGTGGCTGACGCCGGATTATCGTTGGCCGGCGCTGCCGTAAGCGGCTTCCAGGCGACGCCCCCGGCCAGCACGAGCGCGGCGGCTATGGGGGTTACGTAACGAAGCCTGCGGAACCGGTGATAAGCGAGCCAGCTGTTAGCTGCGGCGACCATCGAGGCCAGCTCTTTGCGGGCATCCGGGTCGCCTCCCCTGGCGGCGGCCCACAGGTCGTTGGGCGAGCGCCCGAAATCGGCCTCGTCGCTGTACAGCGCACGAAGTACCTGCCGATCTTCGCCTGCGACCTCTGGCCAGGTGACGGCCTTACCCCCGGTTCGCTGCTGGAGCCGTTGCTGGATCCTGTCTTCCCGCCTGCGCAGGGCCGCTGCCGTGCAGCCAGGACTGATCACCAGTGATGCCATCGTGACGATCGCGAAGGCGGCTACCACTGCCGCCCCGACCAGGAGCAGTGCGTCCCAGGGATGCGCGGCATGACGCCAGTCAACGCCGGCGATGGAGGAGCCGGCCAGGAGCGCTGAGCCCAGCGCGGCGAAGGCGCCGACGTACCAGATGGCCGCGCGTTGCACGGCTTGATGGTCGAGACTCACATGCTGACGCTACTCCCGCGAGGGCCTGTTAGTGGCAAGTTACATGCAAGTCTTGCAAGTTAGTTGCAAGATTGATACTCTCGCCTCAACGGCGTCAGGAGGCAAGATCCATGTCAACACCGGCAATGCCGCCCGGGGGGCAGCTGGAGAAGGAAGAGCCCAGCGAGGGGCTGTTGTCCATCGAGGAGTTGCGTGAATACCTCGAGGCGGTCATGCCCATCGCGCTTGTCCGGGCATCCGGCGAAGCGGCCGAACGCGTGGTCGCGGTCTCGGAGATAGACGAGCCGGAACGCGAGGGCATGGCTACGAAGGACTTCGTCAGCTTCACTGCCCAGCTCGCGGCCGCCCTCGGGGCGATAGCTCCGGCCACCACCGTGGCGTTCGTGAATGACAAGCTCAGCAAGAGCCGGACGAGGCCATCACGGCTGGCTTTCCCGCGATGGCTCCGGCCGAATATCGACCCGGACCGCAAGCCGAAGCTGACGACCATGACGTCGTTCGCAAAGGACCGGAGCCGTCTGGTCAGGGAAGCCATCGAAGAGTCAACGCCCGTGCTCATCTCGCGGCACGGACAGGTCCTGGCGGCTCTGATCCCGCTTGAGCCAGGAGCATTTGAGCGGACTGTCTACCCGGCCGCGGGTCGCGGCAGGTCGGATGCCACCGCAGGGCAGTCAGTCCCGCAGCTGGACGAGAAGACCGCGGAGCGGATCCTTGCCTCGGACGAACCCGCGGCCGAGGCCTCCGCTCTGGGCATCGACACATCCGATTGGGGCAGCCTCAATCCGCCAGGCTGAGCAGCGGCCCGGCAGCAGGCCGCTGGGTTATTACCTAGATCACGCACGCCTCCAGGCGATCAGGGGAGGAAGGAAACGTAGTGGCGCTGCGCGGCGAAGATGATGCGTGCAGGCAAGGCGCGGAGACCCGGAGCCCGGCCACCGCGTTTCCGCGCTCTCCCGGGTCCGTATGAGATGCCCGGCACCCGGTGCGTGATTGATCTCGGCCAGCGGACAGATCCGAGGTCACCGCGATTCAGGATCGCCTTGATACGCGATCGCGCCATCCGGACCTCGATAGAGGGTTTCCTGACGATACAGGGAGTGGAGCTCGGCACAAGGGTTCCGTCCGGCTGGTTTGAATGGCTGGATGACGACCGGACCAGGTTTCAGGCCCGGTGTGCCGATCCCCCCGCCGCCGATGAGGCAGATGACGGATACCAGCCGCATAACTACTTGGTGCGAGCGAAGCTGGCTAAGCCGAGCCGGGGCGGGCAGCGTGCACTGGGAGAAGATTTCTTTCACGAGACGGCCTTGTTCCCGCCGTCAACCTAGCAATCAGGCAGGCGTTAGTCCGCGCAATGGGCTGGACTACGGTAGCTTTCCTGCCGACGGTACCCGGATGGCTGGTACTGGCGGGCATAACCGCCGGGTGGCCGAACCTGGCGGAATGCGCTCTCGCCGGTCCCGGCCCGGTACCTTTCCGGGGCCAGCTGGATCTCCTCCACGAGCTGGTAAACTTCCCCGCCTTGCCGGTAGGCCGGGCCGGTAATTTCCATGCGCCTGCCGTCCACGTGACCATCGATGGTCACCATCCACTCCCTGTTCCGCAGGTTCTCGAACCTGCGGTGGCCAGCCTCGGAGAGCTCGAAGTATCCGTGCAGGCATGACGGGACACCGGGCCGGTCTATGACATGCCACGAGTGGTCTCCCCGCCACCAGTGCAGCAGGCCGACGTTAATCTGTGCCGACGACAGCCGGTGGATGAGTATCGTCAGCGAGACGTCGGCCCGGCGGGCGAAGTGCTCCAGGCCCGCAAGCGTGTAGCGGACCTTGCGCAGCGCGCGCACCAGGCTGTCGGGCACCAGTATCGTTGCCCCGATACGGTCCGCCAGTTCTTCTTCGCTGCCCGGCAACTCCGGCGGCCCGGTCCCTTGCAGGACGGACTGGGCCGCGGGCGTGCGCAGCATGATATGGGCGATCTCATGGGCGAGAATGAACCGCATCCTCGCGCCGGTTTCCGTGCGGTTCAGGAAGATGACCGGCTGCCGCTGACTGAAATCGGTGCAGCCGGCCTGGATATGGGCGCGGCGTACCGGCGCGGCGCCCATGTCGCTGGCCAGCTTGAACAGGTCGACGGGCGGTTCGGGAGGGCTGCCGAGCACGGCTCGTATGATCCGTGACTCGATCCGGCCTCGGGTCTCCATAACGTGTCACCGTACGGCCGGAACATCCAGTCGTAAAGAAGCTTCCAGTCGCGGCCCGATCCATTGTCGCTGTACCGGACGAAGTTAGGATCCAATGTCGTAGGATCCAGCGTCGGGTTCAGGTGCTCGTCGATAAGCCTGAGTATCTCGTCTGGACTCCAGCGTTCGACCCGGGCGATGGAGCGCAGGTTCCAGTAGCTCGGCGCCAGCAGCTGGCGGCTCGCGTTCTTCGGCACCAGGCCGGGGATCGGCCTGACATCGGCCAGCCAGGCATTGAGGGAACGCATCAGCTCCGTTGCCTGCGGCGTGGTGCGCCGCGGGCCCAGGAGCAGGTCGATGACCGCGAGTATCTGGCGAGGGCCCCAGCCTTCGAGCTGGGCGATGGTGAGCAGTCTCCAGTAGCCCGACGCCAGCAGGCGGCGGCCGGCGCCGGCGGCCCGGTCCGCGGCGGGCCGTGTCAGCCTCCCCGCCTCCCGTCCGGCATCTGATTCAGGCTCCGCTGGCTTCGCGTAACGCCCCGGGCCGGCGGCACCAGGCGCGATGAGCGCCTCGCCGAATATGCGCGCCAGCATGCCGTCGTCTATCATCACCAGGGCAATGGTGGTTTCGGCCGGAGAGATCCTGCTGCGATCTATATCGTATTCGTGAGAGCGGGCGAATGCGACGGCGCAGGCGACGGCGAACTCCGTGCATATATTGTCGGTGAGAGGCATGATTTCCCTGGCGTAAGCCGACGAGGCGATCACCTTCGGCCCGCCGCGGTATCCGATCAGTGCGATCTGGGCCAGCATCCGGGTGAAAGCTTCCGGGTCGGCGCAGAGATCGATCGCGGTGACGACCCGGATTTGCTCGGCAAGTGCTTCGATAGCACGGTCACTGATCTGTATTTCCACGCTGGGAAAGCCTCGGCAGAGGAGGGAGATTATTATTTCTCTGCCCCGGGATCGGTAATCGAGGATCTCGCCCGTATTCTTTATCTCACGCAAGAGAATATTCTTCAGATGTATGGCGTCTAGAGAGCGACGCACATTCATGCGAACCACCCGGCCTTTGGGATCCGCCCTGGACGATCGTGACCCGAATAAAGAACCGAACGCATCGCGATTCTGGGCATGGCGGATTTATGTCTATTCGTTTATCGGCTTGCCAGGCGTCCGGTTGACACGCCGACTCGCGGGGTCGAATCAAACTGCAGCTAGCGGGGAAAAAAGCTTTCGGGCGCTCTGAGCCGACAATTGGCGTAGATCAGGCAGAGAGCACAACCGGTGACAACGTACCATTGCGCAAGCCGGTCAGCATGGTGTTCATATCTTCGTAAGAAGATCGGGCCGCGCGTAACGTGCCCGGATCGGAAGCCGGGGCGAAGCTGGTCATCTGGCGCCGTGACGGGGCTTTCCCGGGAGCGCTTCCGGCGCAGCCTTACCCGGGCCGTTCCCTGAGGAGCAGCAGGGCGTAGGCGGCGACGGTGGAGTCGTCGGTGATCAGGCCCTCGCCGATCATCTCCTCGAACCTGGCCCGGGAGACCCAGGCCTGGCGCATGTCCTGCTCTTCGTGCTCTCGTTCCGGTGCGCCCGGCTCCAGCCCGGCGGCCAGGTAGAAATGGCCGAGCTGGCTGCTGATGCCGTGTGCGCAGTGCAGGGACCCGAGCCTGGTCAGCTCCCGGGCACGCAGCCCCGTCTCCTGGGCGAGCTCCAGCCGGGCGAGCTCCTCGGGATCGCCTGACTGGCCTTTGGGGAATCCGCCCTGCGGGAATGACCAGGTGCGCCGCCGGACCGGGTAGCGGAACTCCTCGACCAGGTGGAAACCGTCGTTCTCGGCCGGGATGACCAGCGCGAAGTCGGACTTCTCGATGAACGCGTAGGTGCCGCGGGAACCGTCGGGCCGTTCGATCTCGTCCCGCCGCAGGCGCATCCAGTTGTCTTCGTAGACGACGCCGGAGGTGAGCGTGCGGATGTCCGCTCCGGGCATCGGCTAGGGAACCTGCGGCTCGGATCCGGCGACCGCGAGCTCGTCAGCCGGCGCGAGCTCGTCAGCCGGCGCGAGCTCGTGAGCCGGCGCGAGCTCGTCAGCGGACGCCAGGCCGTCGGCGGGCACGGCTATGCCGGCCGCCCCGGCCAGGCCGGCCGCGGCCCGGCGGTGCGCCTGGATCTGCCCGGCGACCGCGGTCACCCCGAACGCGCCCGCGATGGGCAGCGTGACCAGGGCGGGCAGCTGGTAGCGCCAGGAGAATTCGTACAGGTCCGCGCCGAGCAGCACGGCCACCGCGGCCCCGGTGATCAGCAGGCAGGCCAGGGCCGGGCCCGGATGGCGGCGCCGCCGGAAGGTGAACATCCCGGCGATCCCGGCCAGCAGGCCGAGCAGGTACACCGGTCCCGGTGTGTACCCGCCGTGCAGCTGGTAGTACCGCAGCAAGATGTCGGCCTTCCAGTGGACCCGCGCGTGCCCGCCGCCGCCCGCCTGGGCGAAGACCTTGCTGGCGCTGTTCCAGCCGTGGCGGGTGATGCCGGGCGGGTAGTACGGGTAGCCGAACTGGAACTGCCAGCGCGAGATCGGGGTGTCGCCCTCCTCGGTGTTCCTGGTCGGGGCGAACAGCTTCACCGAGTCCTTGGCGATGTCGCCGGCCACCCGCATCGGCTGCTGCCTGAGCACGCTGTAGGCGAGGTCCTTCTGCATCGGCAGCGTGTCCTCGAACTCGCCGATATAGACGTTGACCGGCTGGTACAGCACGCGCGGCGCGTACTTGCTGTTGACCAGGCCGTCCACCCCGAGGGCGGCGGAGACCCGCGGGGCCGGGCACAGCGGCCGCTCGATGGCGGGGATCTTCAGGGTGGCGCAGTCGGCCGCGTGGGCCGTCCGCCCGTAGAGGTAGGCGGTACCCATGTTGGACATCTCGAACCCGTAGCCCAGGATCACCGCCGAGTAGCTCATGTAGCCCACGATCGGCAGCGCGAAGCAGAACGTCAGGACCGCGCCGTGCAGCAACCGGGTGCGCCAGCCCCGGGCGGCGGCCAGCACGTAGATCAGGGCCGGCACGATGAGCGCCTCGCCCACCTGGCGGACCGGGGCGGACGAGCCGAGCGCCAGCCCGCCCAGGATGATGAGGCCGAGGGCGGGCCTGGGCTGCCAGAGCAGCAGCACGATCCCCGCCACGAGCAGCGCCTCGAACAGCACGTCCGGCATGATCGTCTGCTCGGCGTTCAGCTGGTAGGCGTCGAGCAGCACCGGCGCCACCGCCAGGGTGGCCAGCCAGCGGGTCACGTCACGGCGCAGCATCAGCACATACAGCGCGGCGGCCATCACCATCCCGATGACGTGCTGCAGCAGGGCCACGAAGGCCAGGTTCTCCACCATCAGCACCGGGCGCAGCACCAGCAGCGTGTAGCCGAGCGGGTCGAACGATCCCCAGTCGGTGTTGGCGAAGTCGGTCCCGAAGATGTACTTCTTCGAGTCGATGAACAGCAGCGCGGGCTCGTAGGCGATCTGGGTGAGGGCCCGCAGGAGCAGCCCGCCGCCCAGCAGCAACAGGAACAGCCAGTGCCGGCGCGCGAGGTCCACGGTGGCCCACATGATCCGGTCCAGCCGGGACCCGACCACGGCGGCCTCCTGGCCCGAACCGTCCTGGCCGGCAGCAGGCAATACGGTTTCGCTCCTGTTGGTCACGCAGAATCCTCGCCATGAGTCGCATCAGGCAGCGGGAGAAATGCCGCGCTAGTGCCCGGCCGCCTTCCTGGCAGCGCTCATTCTGCCGCATCACGAGGTGACAGACGGGACTATGAGAGAGATTCGGCCCGTGTCGTCACCAATTGCGACTGGATCGGCGTCGCGGGTAACAGCGGTGAGGTCCGGTACATCCGCGTCCGGTGCCGGGAATTAGTGCGGCTGAGTGTTTTGTCGGTGCGTGTCCTTGGCATCGCCGCATGTCCGGATCAACGTCCCCGAACGTGCGCGCCCGCGCCGCCGGTAACGGTGCCTGGGATATCCTGCGGCGGTGGCTGCGGCCGCCGTCTGCCTTCCTGTATCCGCTCGGGCCGTATTCGCCGGCTTGCCCGGATCTCTGCACCGTCTGCCGCGGCCCGGCCCGGCCCGGATTCGCCCGCTGCTATCAATGCGGACGCCATGAACTGCTCGGCCGGGGCCTGCTCGCCGGCGCCGTGGTGCCCGTTTCCTATGCGGTCAAGGGCACCCCGTTCGCCGCGGATCTGTGGCGCTACAACGGACCAGGCGGGGGGCAAATGTCCTGCTGCTTGACGACACCTGGGTGTCGGCTCGCCCCGGCCCCCTATGACCAGGCCCGCTGCGCCGTTCATCCCGGGACGTGAGCCGCCCCACCGGGATCGCGGCTCTAAGCTGGAACGGTGACCGCCGAGCCCCCCTCGCACACCGCGCTGGTCAGGCGCGCCCGCCGGATCGCCCGTGAGCTGGCCGTGCTGTATCCGGACGTGCACACCGAGCTGAACTTCTGCACGCCGCTCGAGCTGCTCGTCGCGACGATCCTGTCCGCGCAG
>Ga0335069_10012253_pt1 | contig 12069 bp, 12 predicted proteins | sample Lox_Sample_11_FD_206714 | JGI IMG/M metagenome (GOLD analysis project Ga0335069, IMG submission 206714) | Soil microbial communities from Loxahatchee National Wildlife Refuge, Florida, United States - Lox_Sample_1.1 | ecosystem: Environmental > Terrestrial > Soil > Wetlands | place: USA...
CCCGGGAGGGACCATTTGCCCGTCCACGATCTCCATACGGTCAAAGTTCTTTCGGTAGGCGTCCAGGTCCGTGCCCACATAGGAAAGGAATATTTGGTCTGAATCAGGAACGAGGAAGGCGATCTTGTTCTCCAAGAATTCCAGGTGGCTAAATGGGTCCTGGTCGAAAGAGGCCCAGAAGGAAGGGGAGGCGGCCTTTGCCAGATCGGCCAGGGACTGTGGGTCCACCGAACCCTTGGCCGCGATCTTGTTGAGTTTTTCCATGTCCGTCTGGATCACGGAGACCATCTGGCGGACGTGGGCTTTATAGCTTTCCACTATTTGTTTAGGCTGCCGGGTGCCAGGGGAAACCGATTTGCGCAGTTTCTCCAAGGCCTGGTCCATGGTGTTGCCGTAAACCACCATGGCGGTATTGATCCCCTCGGGCACCACGGCGGCCACGTTGGGATGGCTCATCAAGGGACCCTTGACCTTGGAAAAATCCGGGATGGGGTCCAGGTCCGGCAACTGCCAGTTGTTGAAAAGGTCCGGGGAGTCCTCGGAGGAGGCTTCGTACACCTGGGCGTTCCCCGCGACCGACCCGATGATGCTTTTACTCATGGTCTTGTCCATGCTGTTGACCAGCGATCCGCCGACCACGAAAAAAAAGGTCCCGGCCAAAATGATCAGGCCGATGACCACGTTCAGGAAATTCGAAAAGATGTTTCGGATTGAAATGCGCAATAAAAGGAGTGTCCATCCCATCAAAGCACCTCCGCAGTCTGTGAAAATTTTTGAAGCGCATGGGAGCGTTCCTTGAAAAACATCAATGCCTCCCGGCCGCTGCTTTGCCGTCGGTGATCTTCCCGTCGGCCAGTCGCACCACCGAATTGGCGTGGCTCATAACTTTGGCGTCGTGAGTTGAGAAGATGAAGGTGGTTTTTTCTTGGCGGTTAATCCGCTTCATGAGATCGATGATGTTCTCGCCCGTAACTGAGTCCAAGTTGGCAGTTGGTTCGTCGGCCAGTACGATCTTGGGCCTCGTCACAAGGGCCCGGGCAATGGCCACCCTTTGGCGCTGTCCGCCGGACAATTCGCTGGGACGGTGGTTGGTGTGCTTGGACAGACCTACCCTGTCCAGAAGTTCATTCACGCGTTGAGTTCTTTCTCCCATCGTTAGCTTTCGTTGGAGCAGCAGGGGAAATTCCACGTTCTGAAAGACGGAAAGCACGGGCACCAGGTTGAAGCTTTGGAAGATGAAACCAAGGGTGTTCAGGCGAAGGTCAGTTAATTGGCGGTCATTGAGGTTCTTGGTGTCTTGGCCGTCGATCAGCACTTTGCCCGAGGTAGCCGTGTCCACGCACCCAATCAAGTTTAAGAGTGTGGTTTTGCCCGACCCGGAGGGTCCGACGATGGAGAGGAAGTCTCCCTGTTCGACATTCAGATCAACACCTTGAAGCGCCCTAACGACCACCTTGTCCAGTGGGTATTCCTTAACAGCGTTTTGAATTGATACGATATCGGACATTTTTTTAATCCTTTTATTGTTATTCAATTCCGTTCCCTCAACACATCTATTTCGATCGGATGGGAATTCCTAAACGTCGGAGTAGTTACCTCGACGATGTTGAAGATATTCCTGAGCCGTGAAAGGTTCTTCTCTAGGAGGTTTCCCTTTGTTTCTATTTGTTTCTGCTGGAGGAATTTTTTTTTGAAGTGCTAAAATCCATGCATGGGGAACCAATGAGCGCGAAGATCCGAGTTCTGGTTATCGACGACGATGTGGAAATGAACGAACTTTTGAAAGATTACCTTTCGAAGTTCGAAATAACCGTTTTTGCCGTGACCAATCCCGAGGAGGGTTTGAGGTTCCTGAAAAGATCCAGGCCCGACCTGGTGCTTTTAGACGTGATGCTGCCCAAGAAGGATGGTTTCGCTGTCTGCAAGGAGATTCGTCAACAATCCAAAGTCCCCATCATCATGCTGACCGGTCGTGGTGAAGTGACGGACCGGGTCGTGGGCTTGGAAATTGGGGCGGACGATTATTTGAGCAAGCCTTTTGACCCCAGGGAGCTTGTGGCCAGGATTAACACCGTATTAAGGAGGTTGAATCCTCAACCTGCCCAAAGCGGTAGTTTGGTGTGCGGAAGTTTGAAATTGGACTTGGGTAAAGGTATGGCCTATCTCAAAGGAAAGCCCGTAAACCTAACCACTAATGAGTTCGAAATGTTGGCCTTCTTCATGAAGAACCCCGGAATCATGCTGAATCGGGACAAGGTCATGGAATACCTCCAAGGCATTGAAGGCGAGGCTTTTAACCGTTCTGTGGATATCGCCATCAGCCGAATCCGTAAAAAGATAGGTGACTCAGTGGACGACCCTAAATATTTCAAGACCTTTTGGGGTAGCGGCTACATATTCATCGGAAAAGTGACGAACCATGGATTTAAATAAGGGTGAAAATCACCAATATAAAAATCCTTGGCGCACGAAAACTTACAATGCTTCACCGCCCCGTCCCTGGTTCTACGCCAAAATCCTTTCATTCCTCATTTTGATCTTGGTTGCGTTGGGGGGCCTTTTCTTTGTTTTTCAAAATTACGCACCCAAAGCGCTGTTCGTCATCCCTGTGCTAATTTGTTTGATGATTCTTCTGGCGGCTTTTAGATTGCGGCGAATGTTCAGACCCTTGCGGTTATTGATGAAAGGTGTCGAGGAAATTTCCAATGGCCATTTGGACTTCCAATTTCCTTCCTTCGGAAACGGAGAATTTCAGTTCCTTGCTGAAAATTTCAACAGGATGGCTAAACGCGTCAAGGAAATGATGCAAGCCAAAGACCAGCTCTTGACGGACGTGAGCCACGAACTACGCTCCCCATTGACGCGCATGAGGATAGCCTTGGAAATGACCCCCGAGGGAAAGGTGCGTGACTCGATGACTCGCGCGGTGGTGGAAATGGAGACCATGCTCAACGAACTTCTGGAGACCCAGCGGCTCAGGAGCGGCCACGGCAAGCTTTCCTTGGGTCCTCTGGACCTGAACCGCCTTTCCCAGGAAATGGTCGAGAAATATAAAGATAGGGATCCGGGACTTATGTTCTCGAAGTCCAGTCCGAGCTGTGTCGTGACCGCCGATGAAGGCCGAATCCGGACCGTTTTTCAAAACATCATTGAGAACGCTTTGAAATATTCGGGGGAGCAGAAAAAGGCCGTCATCCTTGCCGTGGAAGAGGCCATGGAAAGCACTATCGTGACTTTTATTGATTATGGCCCGGGCATACCCAAGGAAGAGCAGGAAAAGGTATTTGAGCCCTTCTATAGAGTTGATAAATCCAGAACCAAAGAAACCGGAGGATATGGCCTTGGCTTGAGTCTTTGCTTGGAGATTATGAAAGCCCATGGTGGGGACATTAAGTTGGAGAGCGAAGTAGGCCAGGGAACCAAAGTTAGTCTTTTTTTCAAAAGGTAAAGGGCGCCGATCAGATATTGATGGTTAAAGGAAAACCGATGAAAAAAACTTGGATGCTCGGTTTATTCGGAAGTTTGGTTTGGTCCCTTTCAATGCCCGCATTTTCTCAAACTCCATCCACCACGAAAACGTCCCCGAGTTATTCCGAGGCGCTAAATCTTTTGAAAACTGGTTCCTTGAGTCTGGACAAAAATTCCCTCTTGAGCGCACTCCAGGTCTTCAATGACTGCCCGTCCCCCCACGAAGATGTTTTTTCATGTCCCTATCGTGCCGGCCAGACTTGTCTTTTTCTGACCAGGGCCTTCGATCTTGAAAAACACCGGGATGAGGCAGAAAAGATACTATCCGAAGGCATTCAAAGCGCCCAAGCGGCGGTTTCTTTGGCTCCTGATTCGGCGGATACCCATGCGCTTCTTGCTCGTCTTTATCAGGTGAAGCTTATGTATGGGGATATGTTCACCGGGATGGATATTGGCCCAAAAGCGGGAGCCGAAAACGAAAAGGCATTGTCGATCGACCCACAGAACGCGCAAGTTCAATTGTCGCTCGGGGTCCAATACGTGATGGCCCCATCTATCGGTGGCGGGGATGTTAAAAAGGGGATCACAACGCTGGAAAAAGCCCTTGAATTGGACCCCAAAATGGACGAGGCCTACTATTGGCTGGCCAAAGCCTACCGTAAGCAGAACGACAGGCCCCATTTTGAAGAAGCCCTCCAGTCCGCCGTAAAGCTGAATCCCCAGAACCCGATGTACCCAAAAGAAATGGCTGGCTGGAAGCCCTAACCCAATATCTTTTCAACAGCCCAAACAAGCCGGTTCATTTTAAGGGGCCGAATTTCCGCCTTGAGATCTTCACTTTCCACCAGTTCTCCCCCACCCAATCGATCAAATGCTGCAAGGGGTCCAAAAGATTGACGCCCAGGGGTGTGAGGGTATATTCCACCCTCGGCGGGACTTCCGGGAAAACTTCCCGTTCCACAAAACCGTCCCGTTCCAAATTGCGCAAGGTAGTGGTCAACATCCTCTGGGAAATGCCCTCGACCTTTTTTCGAAGCTCCGAAAAACGGGCCCGCCGGTTCGGCGACTTGGCCAGCATCGCGACCAAAAGGATGGTCCATTTATCCCCGACCTTCGTCAGGAACTCCCGGGCATCCTTGGCTTCCTCGCTTTTACAAAATAAATATTCCGTTTCAGACTCTCTGTTTTTCAAGGAATGTTTCATTAGTTACCTCCGTTTCACTTGCTGAACCCAATGTGCCTTCTTGTCGTAGCCTTACTCTCTTTTTATAGTACAAGTATAAATTAGTAACCGAAAGGAGAAATTGCAATGAAGAAGAAAATAAAAGTCCTCTATTGGGCCTTGACCATCCTTTTCCTGGTGCCGACCGCCGGGACTGCGATCCCGGAACTTTTGGGGGATGCCCCCGCAAACGTGGCCCAGGCCATGCAGTCTTTAGGCTATCCCCCCTACCTTCTGAGGATATTGGGCTTCGCCAAAATCCTGGGGGCTTTGGCGATCCTCTTCGGGCGCTTTCCCCGGCTGAAGGAATGGGCCTACGCGGGGTTCACCTTCTTATTGTTGGGGGCCACCGCATCCCATCTTCTCGCGCATGATTATGCGCACGCCCCCTTTCCCTTCACTTTCTTCGTCCTCCAATTGGCGTCTTATTATTTTTGGCGCAAGACAAGTCAAAGCCAAAATTGATTAAAAACATGAAAGGAGAAAAGTCATGGCGATTCAATTCTCGAAGATTCTAAAAACCCGTTCCAACGACCAAGGCCGGTTTTCGGCCAAAAGTGTTGACTTGAGCGGATTAGGCGAAGGAGCCTCCCCGGTCGTTGTTCTTGATGATTTCCGGGTCAGTGGCCAACCCTTCGGGCCCCATCCCCATGCCGGTTTTTCCACCATCACCTATGTCTTGGAAAATTCAGAAGGAGCCCTTCGGAGTCGGGACTCCTTGGGGAACGACATCATCATGGGCCCCGGCGGGATCATTTGGACCCAGGCGGGGAGCGGGATGCTCCACCACGAATTGCCCGCCGACGAGGGGCGAGAACTACACGGCCTTCAGATCTTCGTCAATTTGAGCCGGAAGAACAAACAAGTGAAACCTCAGGTTTTTCCCCTCCAAAAAGACAATATCCCTGAATGGAAGAACCAGACCGGCGACCGGGTCCGGGTTGTGGTGGGGCATTACCAAGGCCTCTCATCCCCCCTTTCGCCGATAGAGCCCTTCAATCTCCTCGATGTTGTTTTGACAGGAGAAGTCGACTTCCATTTGCCAAAGGGCCATAACGGCATTTTCTACGCCCTCGAAGGGGAGGCGGTAATAAGCAGTGATGGAACAGGACAAAGGATTTTTGGCGACCAAGCGTCGGCAGCTCAAGGAAGAGAGGGTGGTGGAAAGGTTTCCCTGAAGGCCCGGGGTTTCGCCCGGTTGATCATTCTTTCCGGCGCCGCGATCCATGAGCCGGTTCTGGCCCACGGACCCTTCATCATGAACGACCAAAGTCAAATCCTAGACGCCATGCAACGGTATCAAACCGGAAAGATGGGAATTTTAGAGCCCATTTAAGAGATAACGCGGTTTCACCTTACCCGGCGGAATAAGTGGCGCAGTCACCGCCCGGGAAAAGGACGGCAAGGACCTTTGTCTAAAAAAACAGAGGTTACGAACCGATGCAGGACCCCTTCAGGGGAACCAAATTAAGGAGGTTTGAAATGAACATCTTGACCTGGATTTTGCAGTCTTTGTTGGCCGCCATGTTCCTCATGGCGGGACTCTTCAAGTTGTCTAAGTCGGAGGATTATTCGAGGAAATACGGCGTCCAACCTATCGGCTTAGTGAAGTTCATCGGCACCAGCGAGCTTTTGGGCGCGGTGGGATTGATCGCCCCGGCTGCCACCCATGTCCTTCCCTGGCTGACACCCACGGCGGCCGTCGGGTTGGCTATCATCATGGTCCTTGCCACGGGTTTCCATGTCCGCAAGAAGGAATATGGTCCTTCAGGGTTTACTGCGGTCCTGTTCTTGATCTCGGTTTTCGTGGCCTGGTCTCGTTTCGCTGGTTGAACGGAACCTTGGCCATCGCCTCAAAACCATCTACAAACTAATCAAGAAAGCCAAGGACAAGCCGCCACTCTAGGAGAGGGCGGCTTGTTCCCCAATGGGTTCAGCAATGGTTCCAACAACTAATTTTCTGGGACTAACATTAATTACAATGGTTGTTATGAAATTGCTGATTTTCGGTTAGCGGACAACTATTTCTTTATTGAGGCAAATACCCAAATGGAACGCAATAGACTTTTTCGTGTTGTTGAGAACTTTTTTCGCGTCCTATAGGAGTCTTATTCAGTCGGTTTTGGCCGCCACTGACGGCCTCCGACTGCCTGTGACTGTCACAAACAAAAAAGGCTTCCAACGGAAAAATTTGTCCGTCGGAAGCCTCTGAAATGCGCCCGGAACAATGATTTTGAAGAATTCTCAATAATCACTTACGGGAATGAAATTGGTGCCCGAGGTCGGACTTGAACCGACATGACCCGGAGGTCGATAGATTTTGAGTCTATTGCGTCTGCCAATTTCGCCACTCGGGCAGCGAAAAAAAGGACCGCGGCCCTTCGACAGGCTCAGGGCACGGGAAGGGTATTTTAAGGGACCAAAAGGCAAAGTCAACCCTTCGATGCGCTTTTAGAACCACTGAATTCATAGCGCTTACTCAGGGCCGAGCCCTTCGATGGTTTGATGGTTCGACAGGCTCACCACACGCACTCTCGCCACAGGCAAGCCATCCCGCCGCTCCCGCACTCCTACAAGGGGCGAGGGAGCTATTGGCTCAACCCATCCCAAAATGCCTGAAGGTCCGGGGCGAAGGGCGACCGCAAAACCAAGGGCTCCCCGGTGGCGGGATGGGCGATCTCCAACTCATAAGCGTGCAGGGCCATGCGGGGCAAGAGCACCCGCGACCTGACCCACTCGTCAAAGTCATGCTCGTAAAAATGCAGGAAAGTCTCGTCGTCGCCCGAGTAAAGCTTGTCGCCCACGATGGGGAAACCCAAAAATTCCAAATGCACCCGGATCTGGTGGGTGCGGCCCGTGAGGGGCCGGGCCTCGATCAGGGACAAGCCGCCCCTCGCCTGAATCTTTTCCCTCCAGGCGAGGGGGATTTCATCCAACGGCCTTATGCCCAACCGTTTGAAGTTGGTGATGGAAGGCTTGCCCTTGGCGAAATCCACCCCGCCCTTCATGCGGATGGGCCCGCCCTTTTGGTCCAGGATTGGCGCGTCCATCTGGGTCTTGCGCTCGGGGAAAATGCCGAACACGATGGCCCGGTAGGTCTTGCGCACCTTGTCGTTTTCCCACTGCCAAATCAACTTCTTCAGGACCGCCTTGTCCTTGGCCAGGAGCAAAACCCCGCTGGTTTCCGAGTCCAGCCGGTGGGCCAGGTGGTAGTTCTCGGCCTCCGGGATGTCCCGGCGAAGCAGCGACATGAGCGTGTTGTTGAAATAAGCCCCGATAGCGTGCACCGGAAGCGGTGCGGGCTTGGCCACCGCCAAAAGGGCCTCGTCCGCGTAAAGGATCCTGTAATCGGCATTGACCGCCGGCTCTTCCCAGGCCGAGGTGCTATAGGCCACCTCGTCCCCCGCCCTCAAGGGCTGGCCGGGGGAAGCCGGGCGGTCATTGACCTTCACCTTCCCCGAGGCGATCCGTTCCTTCCACTGGTCCTCATTCAGGTAGGTGAAGCGCCGGCAAAGGTATTCGAGGAGGGTCTGGGAACTTTTCTGGCTGATGTAGGAGGTCAGGGTGACTTCCGGCTGGCCGGAGGGAAAAGCCTCTTTCATAAACGCATTTTTACCACAAAGTGCCCGAAGTACACGAAGTAAATCTTTGACCAAGATTTTAAAATCGTCTTTTTTCCAACTTCGTGGACTTAGTGAACTTCGTGGTGAAAGAGGCTAAAGCGGTTCAGGTTTTGCGGCGCTTGGCCTTGGGGTCGGCGGGCGTGCAAAGCCAAACCGCCGCCTGGGCCAGCCCCAATCCCAGGAAGGACCAGCGGATGCCGGGGGCGCCGAAAAGCTTCTCCGCGCCCAAAAAGGCCAATAGGCCCGCCATGCGGCCCAGCCCCAGGGGCAGTTCCCGGACCACCAAATACTCCAGCCGCCGTTTCTTGCCCTCGAAGGCCCGGTCGATGACGGCCAGCGAGGCCGCGCTGAAGGAAACCTGGAACCAGCTCACCCCGATGGAATTCAGCACCGCGAAAAGGATCAAGGCCGTCAGGTCCATGCGCCAGGTCAGGATGGCGCTGGCCGCGCCCATGAGCAGGCAGGAGGCCAGCACGCCGAAATCCCGGTTCTTGGGCGCCACCCAGCGGGCCAAAAGATAGGAAGCCGCCACGGCCAAGAGGTTCGACGCCATGCCGTAGCTCCCCACCACCCACTCGTCCTTGAAGAGCTGGTAGATGAAAAGGCTGGTGGCGAACCAAAAGACCCCGTTGCGCACGCCCCAGAGGAAATAGCCGACCATGAGCCGGTTCCAATCGGCGTTGGCGGGATGAAGCAGGGTCGAGAAATAAAGGAAGCGCCCTTTATGGGGTTTCACCCGGATGCGGGTGCTTTCGATGATCAGCCCCAAATAACCCACGAGGGTCACCAGGAAGATGAGGTGATAGCCATTCAGGCCCCAATGGCCCTGGGCGGCCAGGCTATTGACGTTCTTGATGACCCAGCCCGCCAAGGCCGGGGCCAGGATGCGGAAGATCGAGGACAAGACCAGGGACACCGAGAAGAAATAGTCCCGCCGGTGGCGGTGGACCAGCTCATAAGTGAGGGCATGTTGGCCAAGGTAATAAAAGCCGATGCCAAGCCCGCCCAAAACGCCCAGTTCCAAGGGATGGTGGGTGGAATCCTCCCGCCAGACCAGCACCGAAAGGTAAAGCAGGGCGTTGAAAAGGAACCCCAATTGGTAGCACAAAAGATAACTCAGGCGCCTGGACAGGTACCCGCCCACCGTGAAGGCCGGGATGACGAAAAAGAACTGGGACAGGTTGAAAAGCCCCACCACCTTCCAGTCATTGCTTTGGCGGAAAAGGAAGACGTTCATGAAGACGCTGGAAAGGGCGTAGGTGAAGTCGTAAAGCCCGATCATCCAGACCAGCTTGCGCTCGGGCGCCGACAGGCCGCCGGCGAAGTAATTGAGGAACCAGCCGGGATTGGTCCAAGCCGGAAGCTTAAGTTGGGTGGTCAAGCGGGCCATAATCCCCTTTCGTGAAAGGGGGGATTATAGCGGACGGAAGGCTTTTGGGGGGCGGTCCCGCGGTTTTTTCGCCCCCGCCAGGCCGATTACGCCAGGCCTTGGTCGGCCACAAAACGCCTGAGGCGGGCCAAGAGAAGCTGGAATTCCTCCGGGCTCAGGGATCGGCCCAGGTTCCAATAGATTTCCCGGCGGGCGTAATCAAAAAGGGCCGCGAAGATCTTGTCCTTCTCTTCCCCGGTCAAGGCCCGGCCCTCGGGCTGGTAGAGGTTCAAATGGTCGAAGCTTTCCCGGGTCAAACAGCGGTCCAAGACCCCCCCGATGATCTCGAAAGGGTCCCGGTTCATGCCTTGGAACATGCTGTTATTTTTCGCCATATACGAAAGCCTCAATTGCCTTTATTCGCCTCGCCTTGATTCCCCTCTCCCCTGGAGGGAGAGGGCCAGGGTGAGGGGGTTTCCCCCCTCCGGGTAAATATTCATCCGTTCTAAAAAAAATTCATTCCAGCTGACGCCTCCATGAATTTTTTAAAGGCCAAGTGGATTGCTCCCCCTTTCGCCGGGCTAAAACCCGGCTCCCGGGTAAATATTCATCCGTTCTAAAAAAATTCATTACAGCTGGCGCCTCCATGATTTTTTTAAAGGCCAAGTGGATTGCCTCCCCCTTCGCCGGGCTAAAACCCGGCTCCCGGGTAAATATTCATCCGTTCTAAAAAAATTCATTCCAGCTCGCGCCTCCATGAATTTTTTAAAGGCCAAGTGGATTGAATATTTAAAACGCATACCGCACTTCCGAAAAGAAGCCCTGGGTGGGTTCCAAGAGCCCGAAGGGCGTGTTGGCGTCGCCGCGGTAGATGTCCCACCCCACCCACCCGGTCCACTGGTCGTTGAAGGCGTAATTGACCGAAGGGCGGATATAACTGTCGTTTCGGGTCAGGTCGACCACCCCGAAGACTTCCGCGCCCAGGGCCTCGTTCATCCACTTGTCGCCGACCCTGAAGCTGATTTCATAGCTGTTGGCGTCCTGCTGGTTGTTCACGATCCGGTTAAGCTCATTGACCTGGTTCCTGAAGCCGTCCGGCGTGGAGGGCAGCCCCGCGAAATCCGTGGCGAAACGGCCGATGATCTGCAGGTTCACGTTCAGCTCCTGGTCAAAGGACCGGTCCAAGCCAAAGACCGCCATCACGAAGGGCTGCAGGCGGTTCAAGTCCCCGGCCGGCGCCTTTTCGGGGCGGGTATAGGCCGCCTCGCCCCGGATCGCGAAGGGCCCCAGGTTGTGGGCGAAGTCCGCGCCGAAGACGTCCATCGGGCTGTAGCTGACGCCCACCACCGTGGCGCCGGCGCCCTCGGAAGCCAATCCCAAGTCCGGCAGGGACCTAAAGCCGTGGAAATAGCTCACCGACCAGTCCCAGTCGCCCCCGGTCTTGTTGAGCTTCACCCCCACTTCCTCGTTTTGGAGGGTTTGGTCCGGCGTCGTCACCCGGTAGGAAACCCCTCCGCCCGCGCCCGGCAAGGGGAAGCGGGAAGGCTCGAAAAAGGGCGTGGTAAAGAGCGTCACGTCCAATTCCTCGTCCAGGTAATAGTCGAGCTTCAAGGCCGCCAAACCCACCCGCAGGTCCTCGTCAAAGGGCAATTGCAGGGTGTAGTCGTGGGGCGTGAGGTTGTCCGTGGGGTTCACGCCGTCGGCCCGGCCCCAGGGCACGCTGATCTTCCCCACTCGGGCGTCCAAGGACCCCAGGTGGAAGGCCAAGTAACCTTCCACCAAATTGAAGGCCGCTTGGCCGCCGGTCAAAAAATTGGGTTCGAGAACGTGCAGGTTCAGCTTGCCGTCCACGTCCCCCAGGGAAGGCTTGGCCTGGAACTGGGCCGTGCCCCCCCAAAGGTCCTTTTGGCCGTCCAAGAGCCGCGAGTTTTCGAAATAATCCGTGCGCAGGAACAGGCTCATCTTCTCGTCCTGCCAGAACTGGGAAATCCAGTCCGGGCCGGAATCGCCCGTGTCGGCCAGGGCGGGCAGGCCCGTGAAGAGCCAAACCCCGAGCCCCACCGCCCCGATCCAACGCCTCATTGGCGCTCCAGCGACCGGGTCGAGAAGACCGAATCGTCCACCGCCACCCCGGCGTTGACCTTGCCGAAATCAAGCGTGGTCTTATGGCCGGTCTGCACGTTGTCCATCTCCCGGTGCAGGACGACCCAACGGTCGGGGTTGGTTTCAGCCTTCTGGTAACCGCTGGTGGTCTGGACCTTGAGCAGTTGCCCGCCCAAATCGTAGTACTCCACCTTGGCCTCGATGAAGTTGTCCTTGCGGATCCAGGACACCTTCTTGCTGTAGCCGGTGTCGTCCTTCAAGGTGTCGCTGGCCGGGGTGGACTC
>Ga0335069_10012254_pt1 | contig 12068 bp, 13 predicted proteins | sample Lox_Sample_11_FD_206714 | JGI IMG/M metagenome (GOLD analysis project Ga0335069, IMG submission 206714) | Soil microbial communities from Loxahatchee National Wildlife Refuge, Florida, United States - Lox_Sample_1.1 | ecosystem: Environmental > Terrestrial > Soil > Wetlands | place: USA...
CGCCGCCCCGTGCGGCCCGGTCCACGCGGCGAGAACGGGATTGTCCTGGGCGACGCCGGGCATGCGGAACTCCTCTACGCAGACGGGAGCGCACCTCTATCCCCGCGCGCGCCGCCCGTCACTTCCCTCGCGGCGAACGCTGATCTTGGGCGACGGGCGTTGATGGTCCTGTTCGGGGACCAATGCTCGCCGGGAGGGTACTAGGTCGAGGGGACGTTCGCGGGCGCGGTCTGCGCCTTCCAGCGGAGGGTCATCTGGTCGCCGTGGATCTCCACGTCGTCCATGCGGCGCAGGAACGCCATGCCGAGCAGCGAGGCGCTCATCGGCGCCTGGTTCACCGCGAGCGGCACGTTGGTCAGCCGCAGCACGCCGACGTCGAACGTGCCGGCGGTCGCAGCGGCCATGTAGCCGACCCCGTTGGCGGTCTCGGCCGGCGCCGCGAACTTCAGTCCGGAGACGTCGATCCCGGCGCGTTGGGCGTCGGCGGGGGAGAGCAGGATGCCGTTGGCGCCGGTGTCGATCGCGAAACGCACCGGCGCGCCGTTGATCTTTCCCAGGATATAGAAGCCGCCGTCGCTGCTGGCGGTCACCGTCATCGACCGCGGCGTCTCTGCGACCGCGTAGGCCGGGATCAACTCGCCGCGCACGCGTTCGAAAACGCCCGCGAGCTCGGCGCGGAAGCTGTAGCCGAGGATCGCGATCGCGGCGACGCCGATCCAGATCGCCGCGTTGCGCGCGGCGACGCCAAGCCTCACGCTGCGCGCGAACACCAGGCCGCTGGAGACCAGTGCGAGGAAGCCCAGCGCCTGCAGCGCGCTCGTCTGGTCCAGGCTGTTGAGCTGGCCGGGGAAGGCGAGCGTCAGGCCGACGTAGGTCGCCGCGGCGATCGCCACCAGACCGAGCCAGATCGCAAAGCCGCGGTTGATCCTCAGCGGCGGCCTAGGCGGCGGGCTCTCGGCGGGCGGATCGGGCGGAAAGCTCCAGGGTCCTTGCGGGTCGGGCAGCGCGGTTGCTCCTTTATTCGGCACAGATAGCGGGCGTCGCCACAGCGGACCACCCAGGCTTGCTCGATGGATTATAGCGTTTGGATCGAGAAAGCCTATGTACCCCCCATGCTCCCGACCTTACGCCAGCTGCATTACCTGAAGCTTCTCGCCGAACACCGCTCGTTCAGCCGCGCCGCCGAGGCCGCGCACGTCACCCAGCCGACGCTCTCGGCGGGCGTGCAGGAGCTGGAGAAGATCCTAGGCGCGCCGGTGGTCGACCGCGGCCGCGCCGGCGTCATCCTCACCGCCGCCGGCGAGGAAGCCGTCGCCCGCGCCGAGGTGATCCTGACGCAGGCCGAGGACCTGGTGCAGGCGGCCCGCGGCGCGGGCCAGCCGCTTGCCGGCCGCTTCCGGCTGGGCGTCATTCCGACCATCGCGCCGTTCCTGCTGCCGAAAGCGCTGCCGGCGCTCAGGCGGCGGTTCCCGAAGCTGCGCCTCTTCCTGCGCGAGGACCTGACCGGCCGGCTGATCGCCGCGCTGAAGGCCGGCGCCCTCGACGCCGCGCTGATCGCCCTGCCCTACGACGTGACCGGCCTGGACTGGGCCGAGGTCGAGGAGGACGAACTGCTGGCCGCCTTCCCGGCCAATCACCCCTTGAGCGCCGAGGCGCGCGTCTCCCCGGAACGGCTCGAGGACGAAGACCTGATCCTGCTCGAGGACGGCCACTGCCTGCGCGAGCACGCGCTCGCCGCCTGCGGCCTCGCGCCAGCCTGGCCGAAGGACGAAGCCGAGTTCGCCGCCACCTCGCTGCCGACGCTGGTGCAGATGGTGGGCTCGGGGCTCGGCGTCTCCTTCCTGCCGGCGATGGCGGTGGAGGCGGGCCTGGCCGAAGCGGCGGCCGTCGCCGTCCGCCCACTCGCCGCCGACCACCCCTCGCGCCAGATCGTCGTCGCCTGGCGCGCCGGCTCCAGCCGCGCCACCGAAGGCCGCCTGCTGGCGGGGGTGCTGCGGGGAGAGGACTGAGGCCGAGTCCAGTCCTGCGAATCTCAGGGCGCGCCGGCCTTCAGGGCTGTCGGGCAGGCAGCACCCAGTCGCGGATCACATCGAGCGGCTGGAAGCCGAGGCGCTCGAGGATCGGTCGGCTGGTCTCGCGGGCGTCGACGGTGAGGAACCGGTGACCGCGGCGGCGCGCCTCGGCCGCGCGGGCGGCGACCAGCGCGCGGTAGACGCCCCGCCCCTGCTGCGCCGGGACCGTGCCGCCGCCGTAGAGCCCGGCGAACGCCTTGCCGGGGGCGAGTTCGAGCCGCCCGGACGAGACCGGCGCGCCGTCTAGAAACGCGACGAACAGGGCCTGGGTCGGGTCCGCCAACCGGCCGGCCAGCTGATCGGCGCGCCACGGCTCCTCGCGCCCGAACGCGGCGTTGCTGACCGCGACCAGCGTGTCGATCCCGGCGCGGTCGAGCACCTGGCGCACCTCGACGCCCGGCGGCGGATCGAGCGGCGGCATGGCCGCCTCCATGTCGAGCACGACGAAGGTCTCGGGTTCCTCCGCCTGGAACCCGGCCGCGGCGAGTTCGTCCGCCAGGTTCGCCGGCCCGTCGTGGCCGTAGACCTTCCACTGCACGCCGCGAGCGGCGAAGTGCGCCGCCTCGCGCGCCACCGCTGCGGCCGCCTCATCCGCTCCGAACGTCCACCAGCCGATGAAGTCGTAGGCGCCTTCGGTGCGCAGCACGCCGTCCGCCCACGTTCGCGTCACGCCGACCTCGGCCGGCGGATCGGCGCGGAGCTCGGCGTCGTAGCGGCGCAGGATCTCGGCCGCGTCCATCGGCCGTCAGTCCATCAGCTTGCGGACGAAGTAGGTGAACTCCAGCGCCACCCGCTCGGCGCGCTCCTGCAGGTTGGCCGACGCCGCGTGCCCGCCGCTGGTGTTCTCGAAGAAGAGATACGGCAGGCCCATCGCCGCCATCTTCGCCGCCATCTTGCGCGCGTGCACCGGGGTCACCCGATCGTCGCTGGTGGCGGTGACGAAGAACGGCTCCGGATAGGCGACGCCAGCCTTGAGGTTCTGGTAGGGCGAAGTCGTCTCCCAGAACGCCCGCTCGGCCGGGACGCCGACGCTGCCGTATTCGCCCACCCACGAGGCGCCGGCGCCGATCTTCTCGAAGCGGAGCATGTCGAGCAGCGGGACCTGGATGTCGACGGCGCGCCATAGCTCCGGGTGCTGAATGAACTCGACGCCCATAAGAAGGCCGCCGTTGGAGCCGCCCTGGATGCCGAGCCGGCGCGGCGAAGTGATCCTGCGCGCGATCAGGTCCTTCGCCACCGCCGTGAAGTCGTCGTAGATCAGCTGGCGCTTGGTCTTCAGCCCCGCCTCGTGCCAGGCCGGCCCGAACTCGCCGCCGCCGCGGATGTTGGCCAGCACCCAGACCCCGCCGCGCTCGAGCCAGAGCTTGCCGATCGAGGCGGAGTACTCCGGCAGCATCGAGACCTGGAACCCGCCGTAGGCGTAGAGGATGGTCGGGTTAGACCCGTCGAGCTTCATGGCCTTCGGATGAACGACGAAGTAGGGGATCCTGGTTCCGTCCGACGACGTCGCTTCGAACTGCTCGACCGCGTCGTTCGAAGCGTCGAACCGTGGGGGAAGGTCCTTGATGTCGGTCGGTCCGCCGCCGTCCGCGTTTGCCGAGAAGAGGTGCGTCGGGCTCAGGAAGTTCTCGACCGAGTAGTAGACGTCGTCGCTCGCCTCGCCGGCCGCGTTGACGCCCACGGAGGAGTTCGCCGCCACCGGCAGCTGCGACTCGGTCCACCCCCCCTCTCGAGGCGCGAACACTCTCATACTGCCGCGGACATTGTCGTACACCGCGGCGACGACCCGATGCGCCGTCACCGCGACCTGCTCGATCGATTCCCTTGGCCCGGGAGAGAGGATCACCGCCGCGCCGGCGCAGTCTTCGGGACGGCAGGCCAGCAGGGCGCCGGCCTTGAACCCGCGCCAGTCCTCGAGCGTCGTGAAGATCAATCGGCCGTCCAATAGTCCCTGCAGGTTGACCTTCGCCGGCAGGTCCAGCTTCACGAGAGCCTTGGGCGAAAGCCACCAGGTCTCCTGGTGGAAGAAGTCGACGTTGCGGACGATCAGCGCCACCTTGCGCCCATCGCCGTCGTGGAGGACCACCGGCGAGACGCCGACATCGTCCGGCTTGCCGCGAAACACCTCCGTAGCCTGATCGAGCCGCTCTCCGCGCCTCAGCGTCTTGACGATGAAGGGGTAGCTGGACGCCGTCATCGTGCCCGGACCCCAGTCGCGCGAGACGATCAGGGTGTCGTCGTCCAACCAGTCGGCGGTCTGCTTGCTGGTCGGCAGGGCAAAGCCGCCGGCGACGAACGCCTTGGTCGGAAGGTCGAACTCGCGCACCGTATCGGCGTCCTCGCCGCCGTCGGAGAGGCTGACGAGGCAGCGGCGATAGTTCGGCGGCGGACAGTTGGCGCCGTGCCAGATCCAGTTCTTGCCCTCGGCCTTCGCCAGCTGGTCGAGGTCGAGCACGGTCTCCCAGGCCGGCGAGGGCGTCGCGTAGCTGGCCGGCGTCGTCCGCCGCCAGAGTCCGCGCACGTTCGTCGCGTCCTGCCAGAAGTTGTAGACCGTGGTTCCGATCAGCGACGGGGTCGGGATGCGGTCGGTCGCGTTGACGATCTTCAGCGCCTCTTCGTGCAGCGCCGCGTAGCGCGGATCGCCCTTCAGCACCGGCAGCGAGCGGGCGTTCTGCTGCTCGACCCAGGCCAGCGCCTTTTCGCCATGGACGTCTTCGAGCCAGAGGTAGGGGTCGGCAGGTGAGGTCACGGCGGGGGACTTTTCCAGGGTCTGGGCGAACACGGGGAAGGCGAGCGCGGCGAGCGCCGCGATGAGCAGAGGTCGCATGCCGCGCTCTTGCCCCGCCGTAAGGGTGCGAGTCCAGCCGCGAGCCGCTATATGGCGGGGCCCATGAGCCGTCCGTTCCTGAAGATGAACGGGCTCGGCAACGATTTCGTCGTGGTCGAGGCCCGCACGCAGCCCTTCGCGCCGAGCGAAGCGGAAGCGCGGGCGATCGCCGACCGCGAGCGCGGGATCGGCTGCGACCAGCTGATCGCGATCGAGCCCTCGACCCAAGCCGACGCGTTCATGCGGATCTGGAACGCCGACGGCGGACCGGTGGAGCAGTGCGGCAATGCGGCCCGCTGCGTCGGCTGGCTGCTGATGGAAGCCAGCGGCAAGGACCAGGTGCGGCTCGACACGCCGGCCGGCGTGCTGGAGGTCGATCGCGCCGGCGCCAAGACCGTGACGGTCGATATGGGCAGGCCTGGCCTCGACTGGCGCGACATTCCGCTCGAGGAGGCGATGGACACGCGCGGGATCGAGCTGCAGGTGGGCCCGATCGACAATCCGGTGCTGCACACGCCGGGCGCCGTCTCGATGGGCAATCCGCACGTGGTGTTCTTCGTCAAGGACGCCGAGACCGCGCCGGTGCGCGAGGTGGGCTCGATGATCGAGCACCACCGGCTCTTCCCGCAGCGGACCAACGTCGAGTTCTGCGAGGCGAAGGCGCGCGACCGGCTGCGCGTGCGGGTCTGGGAGCGCGGCGTCGGCGTCACCAAGGCCTGCGGCACCGGCGCTTGCGCCGCCCTGGTCGCCGCCAGCCGCCGCAACCTCTGCGACCGCAAGGCGACGGTCGAGATGGACGGCGGCGACCTCGTCATCGAGTGGCGTCGCGAGGACGACCACGTGCTGATGACCGGTCCGGTCGCGGTCGAGTTCACCGGGACGCTGCCGTGAGCCAGCACCCCGCCATCCGACCGGGCGCCGTGGCCGTCATCACCGGCGGCGCCAGCGGCATCGGCCTGGCGGCGGCGAAGCGGTTCGCGGGGCTCGGAATGGGCGTCGTCATCGCCGATGTCAGCCAGGAAAGCCTCGACGCAGCGGCCGCCGAGATCGCCGGAGCAGCTTCGGGCGACGGCGGGCTGACCTGCGTCACCCAGGTCGTCGACGTGCGCGTGGCCGGACAAGTTGCCGGGCTGCGCGATCTCGCCTTCGCGACCGGCGACGTCGCGATCCTGATGAACAACGCCGGCGTCGGCGGCGGCGGCGGCGCGATCGAGAACGCCGACGGCTGGCGCCGGGTCATCGAGACCAACCTGTTCGGCGTGATCAACGGCTGCCAGGCGTTCGCGCAGGCGATGATCGACGCCGGCAAGCCTGCGGCGATCATCAACACCGGCTCCAAGCAGGGCATCACGACCCCGCCGGGCGACACCGCCTACAACGTCTCCAAGGCGGGGATCAAAGTGTTGACCGAGGGACTGCAGCACACCTTGCGCAACATCGCCGGCTGCGAGGTGAGCGCGCACCTGCTGGTCCCCGGCTTCACCTTCACCGGACTGACGCGGCGCCGCATGGCGGAGAAGCCGCCGGGCGCCTGGACGGCCGAGCAGGTGGTCGACTTCATGCTGGAGCGGATGGCCGCCGGCGACTTCTACATCATCTGCCCCGACAACGACGTCACCCGCGAGATCGACAACGCCCGCATGACCTGGGCGATGCAGGACCTGACCCAGAACCGCCCGCCCCTCTCCCGCTGGCACCCCGACTGGGAACACGCCTTCGCCGCCTTCCTCGCCGAGGAGACCGGCCATGGCTGAAGGGGGCCTCGACGTCGTCACCTTCGGCTGCCGGCTGAACGCGTACGAGTCGGACCGGATCCGACGCCGGGCGACGGCCGACGGCGTCACGGACGCGGTTGTCTTCAACACCTGCGCCGTCACCGCCGAGGCGGTGCGCCAGGCCCGGCAGGCGATCCGCAAGGCCAGGCGCGCGCGGCCGGACACGCGGCTCGTCGTCACCGGCTGCGCGGCCCAGATCGATCCGACCTCGTTCGCCGCGATGCCGGAGGTCGACCTCGTGCTCGGCAACGCCGAGAAGTCCGCGCCGGGCGCCCTGTGGCGGACGGGGCTGCAGGTCGGCGACATCTTCGCGGCGGCGCCCCTCACCTCGCCTCCTCTCCCTGCGAACGGGCGGAAGGCTACGGACGAGCCGGTGCGCAGTGTGCCGGAAGCCGCCGCCGGCGCTTCAGTAGCCCTCTCCCACGCACGAGGCAGGAGTGAGTTGAGGGCTGTCGGAGTGAGGGCCCGCGCTTACGTCGAGGTGCAGAACGGATGCGATCATCGCTGCACCTTCTGCGTGATCCCGTTCGGACGGGGAAACTCGCGCTCGACCCCCGCCGAGCGCGTGGTCGACGAGGTGCGCGAGCTCGCGTGTGGCGGCTGCGCCGAGGTGGTGCTGACCGGCGTCGATCTGACCAGCTGGGGCGCGGACCTCGCCGGCGCGCCGGCGCTGGGCGACCTGGTGGCGCGGATCCTGGCCGAGATCCCGGAGCTGCCGCGCCTGCGGCTCTCGTCGATCGACGCCGCCGAGATCGATCCGGCGCTGATGGCCTGCCTGGCGCGGGAAGAGCGGCTCTGCCCGCATCTGCACCTTTCGCTGCAGTCGGGCGACGACCTGATCCTGAAGCGCATGAAGCGCCGGCATTCGTCGGCCGACGCGCTGCGGCTGATCGAGGCCGTGCGGGCGATCCGCCCTGAGACCGCCTTCGGCGCCGACTTCATCGCCGGCTTCCCGACCGAGACCGACGCCGCGTTCGAGAACACCGCCCGATTCGTCGAGGCGGCCGGCCTCGCCTACCTGCACGTCTTCCCCTACAGCCCGCGGCCGATGACGCCGGCGGCGCGGATGCCGCAGGTGGAGCGCGACGTCGTCAAGCACCGCGCGGCGCGGCTACGCGCGGCGGGCGAGGCGGCGCTGGCGCGGCATCTGGATCGCCAGGTCGGTCGCCGGGTCGAGGCGCTCGTGGAAGAACCGGGCCGCGCCCGCGCCGCCGACTTCACCGAGATCGCGGTCGATAGTCGTGTCGGCCCGGTCGGCGGTCTCGTCCCGCTGACGCTCACGGGCCACGACGGTCGCCGGGCGACCGGTGTGCCGGCGTGAGCGGCCCGCCCTACAGCGGCGGCTGCCAGTGCGGGGCCGTGCGGTTCCGCGTAGACGCAGCCCCGCGTCACACCAGCCTCTGCCACTGCCGCATGTGCCAGAAGGCGACCGGCTCGCCGTTCGGCGCGTTCGCCAGCTTTCCCGCCGGCGCGGTCAGCTGGACGCGCGGGGCCCGCAAGACCTTCCAGAGCTCCGACGCGATCGCGCGCGGCTTCTGCGGCGACTGCGGCACGCCAATGACGTTCGAGGCCGCCTCGGGCGCGGGCGACCACATCGCCCTGACGATCGCCTCCTTCGACGATCCGAGCGCGTTCGTTCCCCAGCGCCAGATCATGCGGGCCGAGCGGATCGGCTGGATCGACGCGCTGGCGGGCGCCCCGGCGCGCTCCGAGGACGAGGACGCCACGGCGCTGGCGCGCTATCCCGCCGTGGTCTCGCGCCAGCATCCCGACCACGACACCGAGACCTGGCCGCCGTCACCTGACGAGAGTGGCCGATGAGCGAACCCAAGCAAGGCTGGTTCCAGCGCCTGCAGGCGGGGCTCTCGAAGAGCTCGCGCCAGATGGGCGAGCAGATGGGCCTCATCACCAGGCGCCCGCTCGACCAGGCGCAGCTCGACGAGCTGGAGGAGATGCTGATCGAGGCCGACCTCGGGCCCAAGGCCGCCGCCAAGATCGCCACGGCGTTCGGCGCGCAACGCTTCGGCCGCCAGGTCGACGAGCGCGAGGTCAAAGAGGCGCTGGCCGACGCGGTCGCCGCCGAGCTGGTCCCGCGCCAGGGCGACTTCGACCCGCTCGCGGGGCCACGGCCGTTCGTCGTCCTCTTCGTCGGGGTCAACGGCTCGGGCAAGACCACGACGCTCGGCAAGATCGCCGCCGACCTCAAGGCGCGCGGCGCCAAGGTGCTGATCGCCGCCGGCGACACCTTCCGCGCCGCGGCGGTCGAGCAGCTCGCGGTGTGGGCGGAGCGCGCCGGCGCCGCGTTCGTCTCGGCCCCGACGGGTTCGGACGCGGCCGGCCTCGCCTACGACGCCTACGCCAAGGCCAGGGCCGAGGGCTTCGACGTCGTGCTGATCGACACCGCCGGGCGGCTGCAGAACAAGCAGGACCTGATGGACGAGCTGACCAAGATGGTCCGCGTGCTGCGGAAGATCGATCCGGAGGCCCCGCATGAGGTGCTGCTGGTGCTCGACGCCACGGTCGGGCGTAACGCGGTGATCCAGGAGAACGTATTCGGCAACATGATCGGGGTCACCGGGATCGTGATGACCAAGCTCGACGGCACCGCGCGCGGCGGCGTGCTGGTGCCCGTCGCTCAGGCCTCGGACTCGCCGATCAAGCTGATCGGCGTCGGCGAGGGCATCGACGACCTGCAGCCGTTCGACGCACGCGCGTTCTCGCGCTCGCTGGTAGGGTTGGACGCATGACAGACGTGGCCAACGCCAAGCCGCTGCCGATGCTGCGCCAGCTGGCGAACGCCGCGCCCGCGATCGGCTTCCTGATCGTGCTGCTGGTCACCCACAGCTTCCCAACCGCGACCTGGGCGCTCGTCATCCTCTCGCTGCTGGCGCTGGCGCTTTCGCTCGTGACCGAGCGGCGAATCGCGCCGATCCCGGCCTTTTCCGGCGGCGCAGCGCTGGTGTTTGGCGGCCTCTCGCTCGTGCTGCACCGCGCCGATCTGCTGCAGATGAAGATGAGCATCGTCGACGGGACGCTGGGCGCGGTGCTGTTGGCCGGCCTCGCGCTGAGACGCAATCTGCTGAAGCTGCTGCTCGGCGGCGCGATCGCCCTGCCCGACCAAGCCTGGCGCGTGCTGACGATCCGCTATGCGCTCTTCTTCTGGGCCAGCGCCGTCGCCAACGAGATCATCCGCCGCACGCAGACGCCGGAGGTCTGGGCGACCTTCCGCGTCGCGGCGATCGGCGCGGCGGTGCTTTTCGGCGCGGCGCAATTCCCGCTGCTCAAGAAGTACTGGGTCGAACCCGGCCCCGCGGAAGCGCCCGAGCCGCCGGAACCGGGTTTCTGACGCCCGGGCATTGACGCCTACGGACGGTCTGTCGTGAAATTGACGCATGACTCCGCTAATGGGCGGACGACGGTCTGTCGCAGCAAAGGGGCGTCATGGCCAAGAAACAGAAGAGTCCCGACGGCGGCCTCTCGCACTCGGCGACACACCTGCTGCACCGGGTCCTGCAGCTCGCCCTCGACTACCACGCCGAGGCCTCTGGCCCGCACGGGCTGACCCAGCGCCAGTACACCGTGCTCGCCGCCGCCGGCGCGGCGGACGGGGTTTCGCAGAGCGACCTCGTGCGCGCCACCGGGATCGATCGCTCGACCCTCGCCGATCTCGTCGCGCGGATGATCGCCAAGGGCCTCCTGGAGCGCGAGCGGTCCGCCACCGACGCGCGGGCGAACACCGTGCGGCTCAGCGAGGCCGGCCGCGTCGCGCTGGCTGAAGGCGGCAGGCCGGCGCACCGCTCTGACGCGCGGCTGCTCGACCTCTTGCCGCCCAAGAAGCGCGAGTCTTTCGTCAAGACGCTGACCACGCTGGCCGCCGCCGCCGACGCTGGCTCGTCGCCGGCCAAGCCCGCCACGGCCAAGGCGCCCAAAGCGAAGGCTGCAAAGACCAAGCCTGCTGCAGCGAAGAAGAAGGGCAAGAAGGCCAAGAAGCAGCCGAAGGCGGCGGCTTAGCCTGACCTTTCCCCCGCGCCGGGGGGAAACGTCGCGATACCGCGAAGCGGGAGCGACAATGGGGCGCGTCAGAGGCGTAGTTCCCCCCGTCGGCGTCGCGTCGCTGCCCGACGGCGCGCCGCTCTCCCCGGAAGCGGAACGGTTTCACCCCATCAACACCGCCGCGAAATCCTCAGGCGGCGCGCCTTCGGGCCAAGTGGGCGCGCCCGCGGGGATCTCGATCCCGGCGACCTTGCGCTTCACCCAGATGTGCGCGGCGACTTCCAGCTCGTCGCTGCGGTCGAGCGAGCCGGCGCGCACGACAGCGACCCCGGGGCGGCGCGTGTTGGTGTTGAAGACCCGCGTGAAGCAGACCGGGCAACCGCGCTGGCGCGAGGTGCGGCTGCCGTCGGGCGAGGCGAGCTCGAACAGCGCCGGCTCGCCGGCCGTCACCTCCACCCGCTCCTCGGGCGCGAAGAAGTTCAGGCTGAACGCGCTGCCGGACCACGTCTGGCAGTCGCGGCAATGGCAGGCGTAGACCTTCGGCAGCCGCTCGAGGTTCACCCGATAGCGCACCCGCCCGCAGCGGCACCCGCCTTCGATGGTTTCGGTCATGGCGCGCGAGCTACAACGTCCGCACTCGCGACGCCACTGCGTCCTTCGAGAAGCCCGCTGCGCGCGCTCCTCAGGATGACGAACATCAATGCGGCTCCCCGGCTTTTCCTCATGGTGAGGAGCGCCGCAGGCGCGTCTCGAACCACGCAGAGCGCTCGCGCCGCGACGCCGGCTCAGACCAGGATGTTGACCAGCGAGCCGGGCGGCGGCAGGCGGTCGGCGGCGCGGGCTTCGGCGGCGGCGACGGCGCGGACGGCCTGGGCGGCGGACTGCGCGGGGCGTCCGGTCTCGGGCTCGGCGGCCTGGGCGGCGGTCGCGGCGGCCCTGCCCGCCAAGGCGGCCTCGAAGAACGCCTTTTGCGCCCCGGCGCGGGCGGCGTCCGCCCTCACCGGTTGGACATTCGCCGGCGCGGTGGGCCAGACGGGCGGACGGATGACGGGCGGGGAGGCCATCGAGGCTCCGGACGCGGCAAATCGGTTATGGTTAACGCTAGCGAACCTCGGGCGTTATGGTCAACGCGGGGTTAACCGCCGGCGCGGCTCAGCAGCGCCTCGGCGTCGGCCGCGGTGAGCGGCTGGGCTTCCTTGTCGAGGATCTTGCCATCAGGCCCGACGAGGTACGTTTCCGGCACGCCGGTGACGCCGAAGTCGATGCCGGCGCGGCCGGCCTGGTCGACGAAGATCGTCTGGTAGGGGTTGCCGTTACGGGCCAGGAAGTCGCGGGTCTTGGCCGGATCGTCCTTCCAGGCGACGCCGACGATGCGCACCCCCTCGGCCTTCAGGCCGCTCA
>Ga0335069_10012255_pt1 | contig 12068 bp, 9 predicted proteins | sample Lox_Sample_11_FD_206714 | JGI IMG/M metagenome (GOLD analysis project Ga0335069, IMG submission 206714) | Soil microbial communities from Loxahatchee National Wildlife Refuge, Florida, United States - Lox_Sample_1.1 | ecosystem: Environmental > Terrestrial > Soil > Wetlands | place: USA: Florida...
CAACCACGCCGGATGCGCCGGCCATGCAGGAGCAGTAACCAGGGTTCCATCAACGACGACGCCGGTCATCGCGACTTCGACATACTTGCCACCTGCAAGCTCCACCTCGGGCGCACAGGCAGGATACGCCGTCAGCACTTTGCCGCGCAGGACGTCAGCCGCCGCAAGCAGTTGGGCTGCATGGCAGATCGCAGCCAGCGGCTTCTGATGCTGATCGAAGTGCTGAATCATCTTCAGCACGTGGGCATCGAGGCGCAGATACTCCGGTGCGCGACCTCCCGGCAGCACCAAGCCGTCATAGTCGGCAACATTGACCAGATCGAAGGTGGCATTCAATGCGAAGTTGTGTCCGCGCTTCTCGCTATAGGTCTGGTCACCCTCGAAGTCGTGAATCGCAGTGCGAATCGATTCGCCCGCCTTCTTCCCCGGACACACTGCATGCACCAGGTGTCCCACGGCTTGCAGCGCCTGGAAAGGCACCATGGGCTCGTAGTCTTCCGCATAATCCCCGACGATCATCAGCAGCTTGGCTTCGGTCATGACTGGCTCCTGTGGTAGCTGTATAAACGTTCATTGCAACATGATTGCCGCCCGCCAACAAGATACCCCACTCGACAAACTGGCACTCTCCACGCGAGAGTGCTAGTTGACACGCCACCTCTAGGTACCTAGAATACAGAAGTCGAACTACACCTATTGTAATAAGCTCAAGTCCTTATAATGGAGTGGCTTAGGCGTTTTCATGGCAACCCCCGACAGCATCGGCCGGCGCGAACGCGAGATTCTGACCGCCATTGTGGAGAACTATATCTCCTCGGGCGAGCCAGTCGGATCGCGCACGCTTGCCCGCACGAATCGCGAAAGCCTGAGCGCGGCTTCTATCCGCAATGTCATGGCCGACCTGTCCGACGCGGGCTTTCTGGAGCAGCCCCACACTTCTGCCGGACGCATCCCGACGACGAAAGCCTACCGTTTTTACGTTAAGCAACTCACGGGCGAGGCCCGGCTGTCCCCTGCCGACGAAGACTTGATTCAGGCGACCCTGCAGGGCGCAGGCGACACGCAGGAATTTCTGGAGCGGACGTCCCACGTGCTTTCGCTCGTTTCGCACGGCGTCGGAGTGACGGTGGCGAGCAATCCTTCGCAGCGCAACGCACTGGAGCATGTGTACTTCCAGCGAGTGGGCGATAGGAAGATTCTGGCGGTCGTGGTCACAAGCGGAGGCTTGGTGCGCGACCGGGTCCTCCGTCCGGAACGCGACCTGACGGCGGAAGATTTGGAGGTCGCCGCCAATTACATCAATCAGAATTTCCGCGGCTGGGAAATGGAGGCAGTGCGCAATGAGCTTGCCCGGCGCGTGCAGCAGGAGCGCAACGAATACGACCGGCTGATGCGCTCGGTTGAGCAGCTCCAGACTGCGCTCGACGCCGAAGGCGGAGCCCAGAACGTCTACGTGGAAGGCGCCGCCAACCTGGTCGTTACGGAGCAGGACAAAGAACGCCTGCGGCAACTGCTCACCACTTTGGAAGAAAAACAGCGCATCGTCGACCTGCTTTCGGCCTACCTCGATGCACGCCAGGAGGCAGTGCGGGTCGTAGTGGGTCTGGAAGCCGCCATGCCGCATCTAAGCAATTTCGTGCTCATTGGCACTCCGGCGCGCGTAGGCGACGAGGTCATGGGCTCGCTGGCGGTCATAGGACCAACGCGCATGGATTACGAGCACACCATAACCGCGGTGTCCTACATCGCGCGACTGTTTGATCGTCTTTGGAACGAATCAACCTAGAGGTTTCATGCCAGACAAGAAGCAAAACTCCGCAGAACTGGAGTTAGATCACGAATTGCCGGCAGGCGAAGACGGCGATTCGCCTTCGGCGCAGGGCGATTCTCCGCAGAATGGCGGCGCCGCAGCGGTTGCGGAACAAGAGTCGGAACTGGAAAAGGTAAAAGCCGAACGCGCTGCATACCTTGACCGCGCTGCCCGCATCCAGGCGGAGTTCGAGAACTATCGCAAACGCAGCGTTCGTGAGCAGCAAGAGTTTCGCGAGTACGCTGTAGCCGACGCGATCAAGACCCTGCTGCCGATCCTTGACAGTCTCGACCGTGCACTGAAGACCAACGCGGCTTCGCTGGACGACTTTCGCTCCGGCATCGAGCTGATCGACAAGCAGTTTCACGACGCCCTGGCGAAGCTCGGAGTCGAGCCGATTCAGGCGGAAGGCCAGGAGTTCGATCCCAACCTTCACCAGGCAATTCAAGTGGTGGACACGAACCAGGCCGCAGACAATCATGTGGTGGAGGAGTTGCAACGCGGGTATAAGCTCAAAGACCGGCTGCTACGTCCTGCGATGGTAAGGGTGGCGAGAAGGAAGTAAGTGCGAAGGGCACAGCTTCACAACGACGCTTCGGCGCCCGCGCAGGTCAGGTTCAAGAAGCTGTTGGATGCTACAAGCACTCCAGTCCCGCGAAGCGGGACGCAGCGATGATAGCCCAGGACGCAGCGCAGCGGAGTCCTGGGCAGGCATTTGAAGAGAATCAGCGTCCCTTCAGGGACGACACAAAACAGGTCCTTCGCGGACATGTCCGCTCGGGATGACAATGCGATGATAGGGATTGCTTGCGGCGTAGCTGCAAGCTGCGCCCCTTCAACCCAAGGCACGACATTTGGCCACTAACGTAAAACGCGATTTCTACGAGGTGCTGGGCGTGTCGCGCACCGCGACTGAGCAGGAGATCAAAAGCTCCTACCGCAAGCTGGCGCTGCAGCACCACCCCGACCGCAATCCGGGCAATCCCGAGGCCGAGGAGAAGTTCAAGGAGTGCAGCGAGGCGTATGCGGTTCTTGCCGATAGCGAGAAGCGCGCCCGATACGACCGCTTCGGACACGCCGGCGTCTCCGGCAACGGGGCGAGCACTGGCGGCTTCGACCCCGGCGTCTTCAACGACTTTCAGGACATCTTTGGCGATCTGTTCGGCTTCGGCGATATCTTCGGCCAGGGCCAAGGCCGCCGACGCGCTCGAGCACAGCGCGGCTCCGACCTGCGCGAGGACATCACTCTGGAATTCGAAGAGGCGGTGTTCGGAGTCACCAGGCAAATCCAGATTCGCCGGCTCGAGACCTGCGACCAATGTAAGGGAGACGGCGCGGCCCCCGGCAAGGCTCCTATCAACTGCACGACCTGCGGAGGACGCGGCCAGGTACGCTACCAGCAGGGATTCTTCGCGGTCGCGCGCACCTGCAGCACCTGCGGCGGCACAGGTAAGCTGATCGTCGATCCCTGCAAGAAGTGCAAAGGCCAAGGCCGAGTGAGGCGCGAGCGCACTGTAACTGTCAAGGTTCCGGCCGGCGTTGAGGAAGGCGCGCGCATTCTGTACTCGGGCGAAGGCGAAGCTGGAGTGTACGACGGCCCTCCCGGCGACCTTTACGTCGTGCTGCACGTGAAGGAGCACTCGTTCTTTCAGCGTGAGGGCAGCGAACTGCACTGTGTCATCCCGATTTCTTTTGCCCAGGCGGCGCTTGGCACGGAGATTCAAGTTCCTACGTTGGAAGGCGCGCATCGGCTGCAAGTGCCGGAAGCGACCCAGACCGGCACGATCCTCCGCCTTAGGAACAAAGGTGTGCCGGTCTTGAATGGGCATGGCCGAGGCGACCTCTACGTCGAGCTGAGAGTTCAGACTCCGGACAAGCTCAGCAAACGGCAGCGCGAATTACTTTCAGAACTGGAGAACGAAGGAGCCATCGAGAATAAGCCCGTGGATCGCAGCCTCATCGACAAAGTGAAGGACATGTTCGCGTAAAGCCGCTATTCGCTTTTCGCTCTTCGCCAGAGGCACTGAGCGGGACCGTTCTGGCGAAAGGCGCAAAGCTAAGAGCGAAAAGCCAACCGCGGAAAACGGCGAAGCTACAATCCCCTTGTGGATCACGCACTGCGCACCTACGCGTGGTTTCTGCTGCTGGTGACCGTTCTGCCCGCTGCAGCGCGGCTGTTCCGGCCACGTGAGCTGGCCAAGATCCTTCTCCTTCGCTACAAAAACCCTGGCCGCCGAAAGCGCGCTCGCCTTGGCGGTCTCATTTTTTTAACGTTCGCGCTGGCTGCCATGCCGTTCGCCATACGCGCGCAACGTCCTGAGTCGCGTTGGCTGGTCATGGCACTGCTCATTGGCGCTGTGTCTTCTCTGGAATTTCTCCTCGATAGCCGCTTGTTCTCCGAGGAACTGCTGACTCGCCAAAACCGTTACTTCGGAGGAGCGTATGCTGCCATGGCAATCGCGACGTTCCTACTCCTAATGACAAGATGACCCGCCGCCGCTGGATTGCCGACGAGTTCACCTCCGACTCCGCAGCGCTCACCGGAGCACACGCAGCCCATCTTGCGCGAACGTTGCGCGCGCGAGTAGGGCAGCAGTTCGACGTTGCCTGCGGCGAGCGCGTATATCGCGCCACGGTCTCATCGGTTGTCGAAGATCGCGTGGAGTTTGCGCTGGGTGAAGAAGTTTCAGCGGCGATAGATGTCGTTCCGATCACGTTGCTGCTGGCGATCTTCAAGTTCGATCGCATGGAGTGGGCGATCGAGAAGTGTACCGAACTGAACGTTAGCACCATTGTTCCCGTTGTTGCGCGCCGCACGGAAAAGCATCTGGCGCGCGTCGCGGAAAAGCGGGTCGAGCGCTGGCGGCGAATCGCCCACGAAGCTGCCCAACAGTCGCGGCGTACTGCTCCGCCGGAGATTGCCGAACCGGTTAAGCTCTCTGAGGCTCTGCAACTCGAAGCTGAACGGAAAATCGTTCTCGCCGAAAACGAGCGCGGCGCGACGCTCAGCGAGGTTCTTCGTTCGTGTGATGACGTTCGTTCCGTTGCCCTGGCCGTCGGTCCCGAGGGCGGCTGGGCCGACGACGAGTTGGAAGCATTCGCCGCTGCGGGATGGATTGCAGCTTCGCTGGGCGACACTATTCTTCGCGCTGAAACCGCAGCTATTGCGGCACTCGCCATTGCGCGCGCCGAACTTTGCTAACTTTCCTTGCCTTTTCCTCAGAAATCCGCAGCAGCTATGCCATCGCTCCTTGCGTTTGCAACTGACCTGGACGATAATACTATTTTCGCTTTTTCTTCGATTCGGAGGGTGGTCTGTCAAAGCGCTCCAGTGACGGGCAAGCAGCGTTCCTGTTCGAGGATGCGCCTCGTTCGGAGGAGCTTCCCGTCTTCGTTCCCACCGACGAGCAGAGACAAGCGATCGAGCACGTCCATGGCCCGATGCTGGTGGTGGCCGGGGCGGGCACCGGCAAAACGACGGTACTGACACAGCGTATTGCCCGACTGCTCCGAGACGGTCATGCGCAGCCGCACGAAATCCTGGCCATCACCTACACCCGCAACTCGGCCCACGACCTCGTGGTTCGTCTGGCCGAGGCATGGCTCGGGAACGACGCTGAAGATTCCGTGCAACGCGTGCTGCGCTCGGGCGTAAAGGTCGGGACTTTTCACGCCTTCTGCTATTCGTTGCTCTGCGAGGCAGACCGCCGCTTCGAGCTTATCGACGAGAAAGACCTCTACGTCCTGCTTCGCCGAAACATCGAAGGCCTGCAACTGGAACACTTCATCACGGCGGGCAATCTGGGCAAGTTCCTTGGCGACCTGCTCAACTTCTTCCGGCGCTGCTCCGACGAGCTGCGCGGCCCTGAAGATTACGACCGCTACGTCGCCGACCTCGTCTCCGGCAAAGAGAAGCCTCCCCGTGTCTGCAGCTCGAAGCAGGAGCTTAAAGACGCCGAGGTGATCGCTCGGTGCCGCGAAATCGCGCGCGTCTTTCGCCTGGTTGAACGCAAACTTGCCGAGGCCGCTATGGGAACTTATGGCGACGTGATCTCCCGTGCTCTTTCTCTTCTGGAGGACGGCCATGCGCCGCAGTGGCTTGAGCGGGCGCGGGCGGGAGCGCGGTTTATTCTCATTGACGAGTTTCAGGATTCCAACGTCGCGCAGATCAAGCTGGCGAAGCGACTGGCCGGCAGCGAAGCCAACGTCTTCGCGGTCGGCGATCCCGATCAGGCCATTTATCGCTTTCGTGGGGCGACCAGCGGCGCCTTCGATCAGTTTCTAGTTGCCTTCGGCACTGAGCGCGTGAAGCGCGTCACCATGAGCGCCAACCGCCGCTCGACGCAAGCCGTGCTCAGCACGGCGTATCAGGTCATCGCTCGTAACCCGGAAATCGCTACCCTCGCAGTTCCCGGCGCTGACAAATGGAAGCGCCAGCCGCTGGTTCACGCGCGGACCACGCCTGAGCCGAATCCCGTTGCTCTGGTTCGCGTCTGCGGCTGCACAAGCCGGAAGAGCGAAGCGGCCTTTGTAGCTGATCAAATCGCGCGCATGCACAAAACGGGTCGCGAGTGGCGCGACTTCGCCGTGATCTATCGCCAGCACAACAATCGCGATGACGTCGTTCAGCAGCTACGCGAGCGCAGTATCCCGTTCGAGGTAGAGGGAGTCGACCTGCTGGAAACCACCTCGGCGCGCGACTTGCTGGCGGCGCTGATGGCCATCCAACTGCGTGATGCCGTGAGTCTGGTGCGCCTGGCGTCGCTTCCGCAGTTCACGGTCGACGGGGCGGAGTTGCGCACCATGCTGGCGAACGCGGGAGACGACGTGCAGGTCGAATCCATCCTCGCGCAGCTCCCCGGAGGCGCGGCGGTCATCCACGCTCTTACCGAAGCTCGACAGCAGCTCGAATCGGCCGCGAGCAAGGCTACAGCAGCAGTTACGATCGGCGCGCGTTGTTTCGATTTACCCTTCGACAACGACCGAGAAGCCTTCGCAGAATTCGTTGATCGCTGGGCCAAGAAACCCAAGGATTTGTCCGGAGAAGGTACGCTGCGCGAATTCCTCGACTATCTCGATCTGTTTCTCGAGTCGGGTGGTAGGGTCTGCCGGCCCGATGCTGACGCCGAGGGCACGCCTGCCAACCTGCAAATGGAGTCGGGCAAGGAGCAACCCAAAGCTCACGCGAGCAACGCCGTCCACCTGATGACCGCACACGCTGCTAAGGGGCTCGAGTTCCCGGTTGTGTTCGTGATCCGAGTGGGGCCGAACAGCTTCCCAACCGCCTACAAGGAGGACCTGGTTGAGTTCCCCGACGCGTTGCGCAACCGCGAAAACGTCCCCGAGGGTGAGCCGGCCAAGCTGCACGAGGAAGAAGAGCGCCGCCTGTTCTATGTGGCCATGACCCGCGCCGAGGATGAGCTGGTCCTTTCCGGCCGCGCCAAGAGCAAGAAGAATCCAGCTCCTTCGGGCTATCTGCGCCAGTTGGTCGAGCTTAAGTCGGGACCGCTGGCCGGCCATCTCGAATTCAGCGAAGTGGCGGAAGGCACGCTGTTAGAGCACGTGCATGCCAATAGGGCGCCGCGTCCGCGCGTGCATGGTTGGGTCGAGTTGCCTCCGCTCGACAGCGCGCGGGTTCTGCGCCTGAGTCCAAGCGCGATCGAGAGCTACTCGCACTGCCCGTTGCGGTACAAACTCAGCCTGGATTGGAATCTGCCGGAGGAGCCAGCAGCCGCCATGCAGTTTGGCCAGGCCGTCCACACTGCGCTGATGGGATACTTCGACGCGCTGCGCAAAGGCAAGATCGTCGATCCGGAAACCGTCGTCGCCAGCTTCCTGGATGAGTTTTCAAAAGCGAAGATTGACGAGGCCTACCAGCGTGAGCTTTACGAGTGCAATGGACGCCGGCAACTGCTCGCGTTCCTGAAGTCGCCGGCAGCCAAACCACACGGCAAAGTTTCCGGAATCGAGCACCATATTGACATGACAGTTGCGGGCGCGCAGGTAGTCGGTCGTATCGATCGCGTCGATGAGGACGAGGATGGGCTGACGATCGTTGACTACAAAACCGGCCGGCCAAAGACGCAAGACCATGCCGACGAGAGCCTTCAGCTTTCCATCTATGCTCTCGCAATGCAACAGCTTGGGCCGGTGAAGGCGGTCATCTTCGAAAACCTCGAAGACCGCAGTACTGTCGCCACCACGCGCACTCCTGCGCAGCTGCGGAAAGCCGAGGAGAAGATTGCCGAAGTTGCCGCCCAGATCGCCAGCGGCGAGTTCGACGCCAAGCCCGGCTTCCACTGTGGTTGGTGCTCGTATAGCATGATCTGCCCCGAGCAAGAGTTGGTAACGATTGAAAACGGCAGCGCGGCGAGTTAACGGCGCGATTCGCTCTTTACTCTTTCCGTTTCACGGTTGTCATCACGAGCAACGGACCTGCTGGGGCAGGTTGAAACCGGAATGACGACTCTGCATTACGTCTGGATAAGTCCTTTTTTAGGTTGTTGCCATTGGGAGCGCCTTCTTCTGGCGCGAGGGACCTGCTCTTGTCGGCACTACCAACGCCCTACTTTTGCCCAGAATGAAAAGGCTGCAACACGAGTAGGCCAAGAGCGAAAGGCCAAGAGCGAATCGCGGCTTTTCTGCTACTCTCCAAGCACGCATGAACTCGCGCGCGAATGCCTGGATTGCGCTGGCGTTGTTGACGGCCCTGAACTTTGTCAATTACATCGACCGTTCCATCCTGTTTGCAGTCCAGGAGATGATCAAGGGCGAGTTTGCGCTGAGCGACAAACAAGTCGGCTTCCTCACCTCGGCGTTCTTCTTCTGCTACATGATTGCCGCTCCGCTAATCACTCCTCTTACCGATCGCTTCCCGCGCAAATGGATCATGGCCGCCGGCGCGTTCGTCTGGAGCGCGGCGACACTGCTCACCGCCATCACGCATAACTACGACGAATTGCTCTTGCGGCATGTGATCGTCGGCATCGGCGAAGCAACGTTCGTCGTCTTCTCGCCGGCGTTCCTGTCCGATCTCTTCCCCGAACATCTGCGCGGAAGAGTGCTGTCAATCTACTACCTCGCTATTCCGGTCGGCACTGCATTCGGTTACATCATCGGCGGAGAACTTGGTGCGGCGCACGGATGGCGCATGCCATTTCTGGTCTGCGCCATTCCCGGCGTGCTGCTTGCCTTCGGTGTTCTCGCGCTACGCGAGCCGCAACGTGGAGCGAGCGATCACATCGCCGACACTCTCGAACGAGGCACGATCCTCGGCCTGTTTCGCAACAAGGCATTTTGGACCGTCTGCCTCGGCATGGCCATGATGACCTTTGCTGTCGGAGGGCTGCAGGTCTGGATGCCGACGTACCTGATGCGCGCGCGCAACGTGCCGCTGGGCAAAGCTAACCTCGTCTTCGGTGGACTCACGGTCGTTGCAGGAACGTTTTCAACATTGCTTGGCGGCTGGATTGGCGACCGTTTGCTCCGCCGCACGCCTGCCGCATACCAGCTTGTCTCGGCTATCGGCATGTCGCTGTCGATTCCCGCGATGTTGGTCGCAATCTATATCGCCGGGCCAGCGATGTTTCCGGCCATCTTTATCGGTGAGTTCCTCATTCTACTGAACACGGCGCCGCTGAACGCCGCGCTGGTGAATTCCGTCAGCGCGCGCATTCGCGCCACAGCGATCGCAGTCAACGTCTTCACCATCCACCTGCTCGGCGACGCCTCTTCGCCCTGGATCATCGGATTCATTTCCGACCGGACGAACCTTCAAACCGGCTTCCTCGCCGCCGTCGTAGCTGCGGCGCTTTCTGCGACGGTACTTTTCTATGGAATGCGCTTCGCCCCTCCCCTGCCGGAATCCGAAATTCGTGGCGCGGTTGCGGAGGGGGCGTCGGCATTCACTTCGTCGGCTCCATTCTCAAGGCATCGTTAAACCGGTTGAAGTAGTTGAACAGCCCAATCGCGGCCAGTAACTCAATAATCTCGCCCTCGTCGTAGTAACGGCGCAGCTCGTTCCAGAAAGCGTCATCCACTTCGTGCGGATCGCGTGTCACGCGCTCCGCCAGCTCCAGTGCGGCTTTTTCGGCGTCGGTGAAATCGGAGCGATTGCGAAAATCGGCGAGATGTTCGAGCTGGTCTTCGCTCCAGCCGTGCCGCCTTGCCAAGGCGGTGTGTGAGGCCAGTCAATATTCACAGCGGTTGATCTGCGAAGTGCGAACGATCACCAACTCTTTCAGCTTGGCGGGCACGGTCCCGCTGTTCATGATCGCGCGGAAGTGCGCGATCATCGTCCGGAAGATCTCCGGCCTATGCGCCACGGTGCGAAACATGTTTGGCACGTTGCCGCGTTCGTTCAGGTAAACGTCATAGACTTTCGCCGTTTCCTGGTCGACTTGGTCCTTTTCAAGGCGTGGGATTCGAGGCATAAAAAAATTCTACTCTCGGTATTGCGGCACTCCGCATTTATAATCACGCTCCATTAGCTACTCTCAATCGGCGGGGTTGCAAGATGAAGATCGACCGGGTTGCTTTGTTCTTTGTGCTATTCAGCGCGTTGCTGTCCTCAGCGCAGACCTTTCGTGGCGGAATCCAGGGCACAGTGACGGATTCCAGTGGAGCATCGGTCCCTGGTGCAGAGGTCACGGTCACCAATCCCGGCATCGGCCTCACCCGCAGTGCACAAACCGACCAGTCGGGTGCGTACGCGTTTACCGAGCTTCCACCCGGCGCCTACAACGTGAGCATTACCAAGTCAGGCTTTGGCAAAGCCACGATGAGCAACGTTCAGGTTACCGTATCGGTGAACACGCGCGCCGATGTAACCCTCTCTCCCGGCAACGTGCAGCAAACCGTCGAGGTCTCGGCGGAGGCTCCCGTCGTGGAAACGACGACTGACAACATGGGAGGCGTAATTCAGGGAGAGACGGCCGCGGCATTGCCGATCAACGGACGCGACTTCACCAAGTTGCTGGTGCTGGTGCCGGGCGCTGCTGGCGATCCCAGCGGTGCGGCCGATTCGCCCGGCTCGTACGGACTGTTCAGCATCAACGGCAATCGAGGCCGCTCCAACAATTACCTCCTCGATGGGACCGACATGAACGATGGCTATCGCAACCTGCCGGCCATCAACCAAGGCGGCGTCTTCGGAACTCCGGCTACCATCCTGCCCATCGACGCCCTTACGGAAGTGCCGGTGCTGTCGAGCACCGAAGCTGAGTATGGCCGCAACTCCGGCGCGATCGTCAATCTCGTAACCCGCTCGGGCACGAACACATTTCACGGCAGTGCATACGAGTTTTTCCGCAACAATGCGCTTGATGCGCGCAACTACTTCAACACCAAGCCCCAGAAGCAGGATGTCTTCCACAACAATCAATTCGGCGGATCGTTGGGCGGGCCAATCGTAAAAGACCACACTTTCTTCTTCGTGTCCTATGAAGGGCAGCGCGAGAACGGAGGCATTCCGGCGCCGTCCAATGTTCCGACACAAGCGCAGATCAACAACTTCATCGCGAACAACGGGCCGGTGAATTCGGTGACGCAGGGGATCCTTAATCTTCATCCCTGGGGGGTACTACCTGCAGGAGATCCCAACAACCCCTCGACCGAGAGCGTCGTGCTCTCGACACCGTTTACCAACACGGTCGATAGCATGATCGCCAAGATCGACCAGCGCCTCGGAGGCAAGCAGGGCAACGATCTGCTAACCGGGCGCTACTACTTCGGAAACAGCAACCAGAGCTTCCCTCTGGCGATTGTGGGCGGAGGCGTCGCTCCGGGCTTTAACACGACCACGCCAACCCGCGTGCAGGTCGTTTCGCTCTCATACACCCACGTCATCAGCCCGAAGATGTTGATTGAATTTCGCGGCGGCTGGAACCGCTTCTCCGAGCAGTTCTTTGCACAAGACGATAACTTCAATCCGGCAACGATCGGCCTTAACACGCTGCCGCCGGGAGCGCCTTCGCGCGACTACGGTCTCCCGCTGATCACCTTCAACGACGGGACGGCAACCATCGGCGCTAACAGCAGCGTGCCGCGCGGACGCATCGACACCAACTGGCAGTTCTTTACCAACCTCGCCTACACCACCGGAGCTCATAGCTGGAAAACCGGATTCGAGTTCCGCCGCACGACCGTCAACGGATACTTTGATAACGGCTACCGCGGCGTGCTGCGCTTCAACACGTTTGACGACTTTCTGGCGGGAACTCCCAGCGGCGGCCGTTCGGCTGAAGGCTACTCTCAGCGA
>Ga0335069_10012256_pt1 | contig 12067 bp, 6 predicted proteins | sample Lox_Sample_11_FD_206714 | JGI IMG/M metagenome (GOLD analysis project Ga0335069, IMG submission 206714) | Soil microbial communities from Loxahatchee National Wildlife Refuge, Florida, United States - Lox_Sample_1.1 | ecosystem: Environmental > Terrestrial > Soil > Wetlands | place: USA: Florida...
TGTGGCTTGATGCGGAACAGATGCGGTTCCATCGCCGTATTTCCCCACGCCAAAAGTTCCATGCGAACACCAGGACCAGCTTCGAGCACTTTACGCCGCGAAGGACTGACCAGCCGCGGATTGGCCTCCGCAGGATCGAAGAACTCGAGGATGTTCGTACGATAAAAGCGCGCGAGGCGACGCAACGTTCCGACCGAAGCGCTCATCTGCGAGCGCTCGACCGCACTGAGAAATCCGATGGAGACTCCAGCGGCCGATGCGACCTCGGCCAGATTCAATCCACGCTGCAGGCGCAACTGGCGCAGCCGTGATCCGATTCCCGCAGTCGGACTTCCGTGCGTATGCCGAATTGCGCCAACGCGCTTGAGCATCTCGACAATTGCGGGAGCATTCATGCCACGCACTTTGCGCAGGTAGCGAGCCTTCTTGAGCAGGCGAACGTCTTCATGCGTATAAAGACGATATTGGCCGCGGCTGCGTTGCGGACGCGACAGTCCGAGCCTCTCCCAGCCGCGAATCGCGGACGCCGAAATGCCGACCAGCCGCGCCACGTCGCCGATTTTGAGATAGACCTGTTTCTCAGTCGACATGAATTCGAAATGCGCCTGTCTGTTCGCCACCCCGAGAGCCGAACTTTGCTCTGAACTTTGCGCTTGACAGAAGGCTGGAGAGTCTCTAACCTTGCGCGATTATAGCAAGGTTGGTCTTTTTAACAAGGGTCGAAAAAAGTCAAAACCTAAAGCGTTCGGATCTGAGGATCTGGAGGAGCCCCATGTCGCCGTCGAAGACTTCCCCATTGAGCTGCTGGCTATTGGCAGTGTGTATGTGTCTGATCTGCAGCACCTACGTTTTTGCGCAAGGCACCGGAGGCCGCATCATCGGCCGCGTGGCGGACCCGAGCGGAGCGGTACTGGCAAATGTGAAAGTGACGCTGACCAACGAAGCCACCGGAGTCAGCCACGAAACGAAGACCACGGACAGCGGCGACTACTCTTTTCCGGAGGTTCCGATTGGAACCTACACACTCTCGTTCGATCTGACGGGATTCAAGACGAATGTCCGCAAGGGGATTACAGTCGAACTGAGCCAAGTCGTTACCTTCAATTCGACGTTGCAAATCGGTGAAACGAAGGAAGTCGTGGAGGTTACCTCGGAAGCGCCGCTGGTCGACACAACGAGTACACAACTGGGCGCTATCGTGAACAACAAGTCGGTGAACGAGCTTCCCCTGAACCAGCGCGATGCCTACCAGTTCCTGCAATTGCAGCCTGGAGTGCAGTCGCAATTGGGGTCGAGCGGAAATACTTTTTACGGCAGCGATGCCGCCGGTTCGGTTTCGGTGAATGGAGGCCGAGGGCGGGCGAACAACTTCAACGTCAATGGTGGAGATGCCAACGATCAGTTTGTGAACTCGGCGGCGGTACAACCTTCACCTGACGCGATCGCGGAATTCCGCGTCATCACCAACACCTTCGACGCCGAGTACGGGCGGAACTCCGGCGCTGTCGTCAACGTGGTCACGCAATCGGGTAGCAACGCCATACACGGCGACGTTTACGAGTACTTTCGCAACAAAGTCCTCAACGCTCAGGGATACTTCAATACGGTAAAGCCACAATTCAATCAGAATCAGTTCGGCGCAACGCTGGGTGGCCCAATCAGGAAGGACCGTACATTCTTCTTTGGGTCGTATGAAGGACGGAGGGTGCGGCAAGGGCTCTCCAGCGATCTTGTGCAATTGCCGACACCGCAGGAGGCGGGCGGAGATTTTAGCGCTAACGGCGCGTTCGGGGGTACCATCAATGACCAGTTCGTGGCGGATGCGCTCAATGCCCGAACCGATGGCACCACGACCTGTCAGCAGGCAATTGCGGCCATCCCCGGTAGTACCCCGGCGGCGGCCGGAGTTGACTGGGCTTCTGTTTTTCCCAGCAGCGTGATTCCCACCCAATGCCTGGATCCCGTGGCGGTCAACTTGCTTCAATACTTGCCGGCCGCAAATCTGCCGGGGAGCCAGTACCAGGGAGTGCCGACACAGGCTGACAATCAGGATCAATTCACGTTCCGAGTCGATCACCGGATCAATGACCGCCAGAACCTGAGCATCTACTATTACTTCACCGATGGGAGGACGCACTCCCCGTTTTACAACTTTCAGGCGTCGGGAGCGAATGTCCCTGGTTACGGCACGAGTGTGAAACAGCGGGTTCAGCAATGGAATCCAAGCCATACCTGGACCATTAGCAACAGTCTGGTGAACGAGTTCCGTGTGACTTACTTGCGAGAAGGTCAATTGACCTTCCAACACCCACAGAGCACCGGTGATGTCTCGAGTTTTTGTAACGGCCTGGCCAACGTCCCGGGCTATCAGACGAACGCCTGTTTTACGGGCGTGTCCGACTCCTCAGCGATCAACACCCAGATTGCAAACAACGGTACTCCGCAGACCGGCCAGGGGAGTGCCGGGATCTACACGGGACTGCCCGCAGATCGCACGGGCTTACCGTTCGTAGATGTCGGCGGGGGCTTTAACGTCGGAAACGGCTGGGAGGGAGAACTGCCGCAGGTTGGGAACTCGTTTCAGTTCTCCGACAATCTCAGCTGGGTAAAGGGCGCTCACACGATAAAGTTCGGCGCCGACGTGCGCCGTTCTCGATTCGATCAAACCCTGTATTACAACGTAAGCGGCAATTTCACATTTGACAGCAGCGGCACGAATGCCATCAGTTCCAGCGACAATTATCCGGGTTATTTTCTAGGTCTGGCCGATGTCTATTCTCAGGGCTCGGGGCAGCGCGAAAACATTCGCAGCACCGGCGTGTACCTGTTTGCGCAAGATAGCTGGAAGATCAGGTCCAATCTGACTCTCAACTATGGCTTGCGTTGGGAACTCAATACGCCGCTGACCGATGTTCTTGGGCACGTGCAGACATTCCGTCCCGGGGAGAACAGCACAGCCTATCCCTGCACGATTTCCAGCGAGGATGCACTCGGCAATTCGTCTCCACTCACCTACTGTCCCACGGGGCTCCTGGTTCCGGGAGATCCCGGAGTCCCCGCGGGGCTGACCTCGACCTATTACAAGGCGTTCGCGCCGCGCATCGGGCTCGCGTATAGTCCCAACTTCACCGATGGGCTTTTGGGAAAGCTTTTCGGAAGCAACGGGAAAACCAGCATCCGTACAGGGTGGGGGCTTTTCTACAATCCGATGGAGCAGTTGGTGCTCGAGCAGTTTGGCGCTGAGCCTCCTTTCGGCTCCAGCCCGAGTTTCTATAGCACCTTCTTCAATACGCCGTTTGTTGGGCAGGATGGAAGCATCGCCGCGAATGGATTTAATGGTGTTCTTACGCCTCCGAAGGGGCAGGATCCCGGTTGGGCAAATTATTCTCCAATCCTGATGTATGGAGATTTCCAGCCGCACCTGCGGACGCAGTACACCGCTCAATACAACTTCAGCATCCAACGGGAACTAACGAAAGACTTGTTATGGCAGATCAATTATGTCGGCTCGCAGGGCCACCGCCTGCTTGCTTCTCACGACATCAACCCGGGCAATCCACAAACCTGCATTGATCTGGCGAATTTGGGACAAGGATGCGGTCCGACCGGTGAAGATAGCACCTACCAGTTCATTTTGGATCCAGGGGCAACCCTTACCATGCCCAACGGCCAGGTCATTACAGGAGATGCTGGTGGTACGCCGATCTTCCTGGCGGGGACCCGGCCCTATTCCGCCCCCAATTGCGTTACCAACGGTCCTACTGCGGGCACAAATTGCCCCGCCAATGGTAATCCGATCTTCACGAATATCTTTGCTGAAGACACAATTGCGAATTCTGCCTACAACTCACTGCAAACGATGCTCGAAAAACGCTTTTCCCACGGCGTGCAATTTCAGGCCGCTTATACCTGGAGCAAATCGCTTGACTGGGCTTCGAGCTTCGAAGAAACGCTCAACCCGTTCAATCCCAAGGCAAGCCGGTCGCTTTCGCTCTTCAATTCTGCGCAGCGCTTCGTAATCAACTACGTTTGGGATCTGCCCGTGCCCAGGTACCAGGGCATCAAGGGCAAGGTTCTCGATGATTGGCAAGTTTCGGGCATCACTCAGTTCCAGAGCGGCTTTCCGATCCGTTTGCAGACACAGGATGATACTGAGTTGATTGGCAGTCTCTTCTTCTTTGGCACGGGGGCGCCGCAGCTTCTCGGCCCGCTACAGAAAACCGATCCCAAGCAGGTGCAGACATTCGATACCTATAACTATGGTCCGGTCTCGGGGCACTTTGTCTTCAATGCAGACCAGAGCCATGTGGTCGACCCGGCATCGGGGCAGTTTTCGACAACCGCCCGTTCCGTGTGCTGCGGCCCCGGCGAGAATCAATGGGACCTCACATTTTCAAAAAAGATATCGATCACGGAAGCGCAATACTTCCAATTCCGTGCCGATATTTTCAACCTGTTCAACAAGACGCAGTTTGTCAATCCTGATGGCAACTTCTCGAACTCGACGTTCGGACAGGTGCTGTCGGCGCGCGATCCGCGGCTGGTACAATTTGCTTTGAAGTTTTACTTCTGATTTGTCCGAAGCTTTTTGTCTGAAGCCGGGCGGCTTGCCCGCCCCGGCCCAATCTAATGGCCCGACCTCTACGCGAACGGGCCTGAGTCATTTTGGAGATTACGATGTATCCCGCACTGCAGAAGGAGCTCGAAACATTCGAGCGCCGCACGCCTAAGTCCGCCGAAGCTCACAAGAAAAACCTCAAACGTATTCCGCTTGGCGTCGCTAGCAACTACCGCGCTTACGATCCGTACCCGATCTTTGTGCAGGACGCGAAGGGCAGCCGGTTCCGCGATCTTGATGGCAACGAGTACGTCGATCACAATCTATGTTTCGGCGCGTTGATGGCAGGGCATTGCCATCCCGCGGTCATGAGCGCCGTGCAGAGCCGCCTTTCGACCGGCACGATGTACGGTATGCCGCACAACATGGAGTGGGAACTAGCGGAAGAAATCTGCACGCGCTTCCCGGTCGAGATGTGCAGGTTCGGCAACAGCGGCACCGAAGTGACCATGCACAGCGTGCGCTTGGCTCGCGCTGCCACTGGTCGCGACAAGATCATCAAGTTCGAAGGCGGCTATCACGGGTTGCATGATGCGGCGCTGGTCAGCGTGAAGCCGCATCCGCCGGGAGATGACTTCGGCGACATCAAGAATCCGAAGCCGGTTTCGGGCGGCAAGGGCGTGCCCAAGGCGAGCATTGACAACGTACAGATCGCGACCTTCAACGATCTCGAAACGGTCGAGCGGCGCTTCCGCGAAAACCCGAATCAGATCGCGGCTATCATCCTTGAGCCGATCATGATGAATGTTGGACTCTGCATGCCGCAGAAGGGCTTTCTCGAAGGCCTGCGCGAACTTTGCGACAAGCACGGCGCGCTGCTGATCTTCGATGAGGTGAAGACTGGTGCAAAGCTCGGCTGGGCCGGTGCCTCGGAATATTTCGGCGTCACGCCTGACATGATCTGCCTGGCGAAGTCGATCGGGGGTGGCTTGCCGCTCGCCGCGTTCGGCACGCACAAGCGCGTCATGCAGCTCATTTCCGACCACAAGGTCTTCCATGGCGGCACGTATAACACGAATCCGGTGTCGATGGCGGCAGGCCTTGCGGTCTTTCGCCATGTGCTGACGCGCGAGAATTACGCACACACCGACAAACTCAGCGCGAAGCTGACGGAAGGCTATCGGCGCATCATCGCGAAGTCCGGCCTGCAAGCTTATATCGCCAGCGCGGGCGTAAATGGCGCGTTGATGCTGTACCCGTCGGAGATCAAAAACTACCGCGACTGGCTGGCGATCGACATCGACCTGTGGCGGCATTACTGGTTCGGCATGGTCAACCGCGGCGTGATGGCGCAGCCGTATTGGTGGGACGAGCAGTGGACAATCTCCGTGCAGCACACCGAAGCCGATATCGACCAGCACCTTGCGGCATTCGCTGACGTCGCTGACTCGATGGCCGCTGCACAGCATGAACGTCTGGGAGCGGTGGCGACGCACTAGATTGATTCATTGAGCGATGCAGCTTAACCGTCGCTCAATCTCTCAATGATTCAAGACCCGATGAGTACTGATTCCAACCAGCCTCACCTCAAACGCGTCCTGGGACGCTTCGATCTGGTGTTGCTGTTTGTCGTCGCTGTCTTCAATCTGAATGTCGTCCCGTCGATTGCGGCTAATGGCGGCGTGACAGTCTGGCTCTGGCTGATCTCGCTGCTGCTCTTCTTCTGGCCGCAGGGAATCGCAGTCATCGAACTTGCGCATCGCTATCCTGGTGAGGGCGGAGTCTATCTCTGGGCCAAAGAAGTCTTCGGAGACTTCCACGGATTTCTCTCCGGATGGTGTTACTGGACCAACAACATGCTCTACGTGCCGACGGTGATGCTTTATTTCGTCGGCGTCTCAGTGTTCGCGCTAGGGCCGAGTCATGCCGGGCTTGCGGACAGCAAAATGTTCGCGATGCTGGCGTCCTTTGCGCTCCTAACGTTTCTTACAGTTTTGAATATCGTCGGACTTGGGGTGGGCAAGTGGCTCAATAATCTGGGCGCGATAGGAACATTTGTCGCGGCGATTGTCCTGATAGGTCTCGGCGCGACGGTTTGGTCGCGTTTCGGCAGCACAGTAACTGCCGCCGATTTCCGCATCCCCGCCGATCCGAAATTTGTGCTCAATTCATTCGGCGTGATCTGTTTCGGGCTGGTTGGGCTCGAACTGGCGTCAGTGATGGGCGACGAGATCCAGGATCCGCAAAAGACCTTGCCCGGTGCGGTAGCGTGGGGTGGCGTGTTATCAGGCGCGCTCTATATTGGAGCAACGCTCACGCTGCTGGTCGCGATCGGCAAAAACGACATCAGCGTGCTGCAAGGAATTGTCCAAGGCGTGAGCCATATGGCGGGCCGGGTCGGAGTGGGCTGGATTATCGCACCCTTTGCCGTCATGCTGAGTTTGTCGATCGCGGGCATCGGTTCGGCTTGGATGGGAGGCTCGGCGCGCATTCCATTTGTGGCCGGACTCGACTCCTATATGCCCTCCGCGATGGGTAAGGTGCATCCGAAGTATGCGACTCCTCATGTCGCGTTGATCGTGCAGGGTATTGTCTCGCTCGTGTTGATTGTGCTGAACTTCACGCTCTCCGGCGGCGTGCAGGAGGCGTTTCAGAAGATGCTCTCTGCGGCAGTAGTCCTGCAGCTTATTCCCTTTCTTTACGTGTTCGCGGCGCTTGTCAAGTTTGCCTTGCGGGGAGAGATGCGGGGTGCGCGCTACGGAAAAGGAAGATTATTGTTTGCCGGGAGCGCCGGATTTCTAACAACTATCCTCGGTATTATTCTGGCGTTCTCGCCAGCCAAGCAGATCACGTCGCTGTGGAAGTATGAGGCAGGAATGTTTGGGATCACGTTCGGATTTCTGGCGCTGGGTGCATTTTTCTTTTTCGGATACGGCAGGTTGAAGTCTTCTCAGCCGGCGCCGGTCGAGCAAGGAAGTGTAGGCACGGCTAGGACCACGTAGGGACAGCCGCGCTCGATGTTCAGTTGAAAATGGGAAAGGCTTAGGGTCTTCGCCCCTAAGGTTAGCAGGAGGTCTTCATGCCCGCTGGAGTTCATACCGAAGTCAAAACCTACCAGATGTACATCAACGGCGAATGGGTTTCGAGCAAGTCGAACAAGACGTTTCCGGTTTACGATCCCTCGACGGAAGAAATCATCGCGGAGGTTCCAGACGGCAATGCCGACGATGTGAACCGCGCGGTTGCCGCCGCCCGCGTCGCGTTTGACGAGGGAGAGTGGGGAAGTTCGACCGCTCAGGAGCGGGGTCGCGTCCTCTTCCGATTGGCAGAAAAAGTTCGTCAGAATGCGTCAACGCTTGCCGAACTCGAGTGCCGGAACTCCGGCAAGCCCATCGTCGAAGCCGAGTTCGATATCAATGACGTCGCCACCTGCTTCGAATACTACGGCGGCCTGGCAACGAAAGTTGTCGGCTACGTCAATCCTGTGCCCGACAACGCAATGAGCTTGTCGCTGAAAGAGCCCACGGGCGTGGCGGGGCAGATCGTTCCGTGGAACTATCCGCTGGCGATGGCGGCGTGGAAACTCGCTCCTGCGATCGCCGCCGGTTGCACTTGCGTTTTGAAAACAGCCGAGCAGACACCGCTCACCGCGCTCGAACTCGCAAAATGGTTTGAAGATATTGGACTGCCCAAAGGGGTGGTCAATGTGATTACCGGCTTCGGAGAGAGCTGCGGGTCGCCGCTCGTGAAGCATCCGGATGTGAATAAGATCGCGTTTACCGGCTCGGCTGCAGTTGGCAAGATCATCGTCAAAGAGGCCGCCGACACTGTGAAGCGCGTCACGCTCGAACTCGGGGGGAAGTCGCCAAACATCTTCTTCGCCGACGCCGACTTCGAAGCCGCCATCGATGGCGCGCTCTTTGGCGTCTTCATCAATCAGGGCGAGGTCTGCTCTGCCGGCAGCCGAATTCTCGTGCAGAAGTCGATCTACAAGAAATTCGTTGAAGCCATGGCCGAAAAGGCGAAGAAGATCAAACTTGGCCCGCCACTCGATCGCGATACCAAGATGGGTGCGCTGGTCAGCAGAGAACAGTATGACCGTGTGCTTTCGTATCTCGACATTGGCAAAAAAGAAGCTAAGGTGGCGTCTGGCGGCGCGCGCGCCGAGAAATTTACCAAGGGCTACTATGTGCAGCCGACGATTTTCTACGACGTCGATAACAGCGCGCGAATCGCGCGCGAAGAGATCTTCGGGCCGGTTGCAGCGGTCATTCCGTTTGAAGACGAAAAAGACGCGCTGAAGATCGCCAACGATTCTCCCTTTGGTCTGGCCGCGGCCGTCTGGACTCGTGACATCTTCAAGGCGATGCGCACGGTGAAGTCGTTGCGCGCGGGCATTGTCTGGGTGAACCACATGCAGCCGACCTATGTCGAAGCGCCCTGGGGTGGCTACAAGCAGTCGGGTTTCGGCCGTGAACTCGGGCCGTGGGGGATCGAAGAATATCTCGAGACAAAGCAGGTGTACATCAACCTGAACGAAGCGCCGATCGGCTGGTACTGAAGACAAGTACTCAGGTGCCAGCTAAAGCCCAACGAGATAGTGCTACTGACTGAGTTTCTAGCAAGTAAGAAAAACTGAGAACCGGAAACTGAGAACTCTATGTCCTCCATACAAATTCGTACTTCAATTCCAGGTCCGCGCTCGCAGGCATTGATGAAGCGTCGCGATGCGGCCGTTGTTCGCGCCGCTTATCATGCGACGCCTGTCTTCGTCGCAAAGGCGGAAGGAGCGGTTATCGAGGACGTCGACGGAAACCATCTGATCGACTTCGCTGGCGGAATTGGCTGCCTTAACACCGGCCATCGCGCGCCACGCGTCATCGAGGCACTTCGCCGGCAACTCGATCGCTTCTTGCACACCAGCTTCAACGTACTTCCCTATGAAGGCTATGTCGCAGTGTGCGAGAAGCTAAATGCCATTGCTCCCGGTAAAGGGCCAAAGAAGACGCTCCTTGTTACAACCGGCGCCGAAGCCACTGAGAACGCGGTCAAGATCGCGCGAGCGTATACGAAGCGACCTTCGATTATTGCGTTCGAGGATGCGTTCCACGGTCGAACCTATATGGCGATGGCGATGACGAGCAAGACACATCCTTATAAAGCCGGCTTCGAGCCATTTCCGAGCGACGTCTATCGCATCCCGTATGCATATTGCTATCGTTGCTCGTATTCGCTGACGTATCCATCGTGCGAGGTGTTTTGCGCCAAGCACATCGAGGACACATTCAAGCGCATGGTTGCCGCCGAGAACGTGGCGGCGGTGATCGTCGAGCCCATTCTCGGCGAAGGCGGATTTGTCACTCCTCCGCCAGAATTCTTCCCGACACTCACCGAAATCTGCCGCAGGCATGGAATTCTCGTGATCGCGGATGAAGTGCAGACTGGCTTCGCGCGCACCGGGGCGATGTTTGCCTGCGAGCGGCTAGGACTCGATCCTGATCTCGTCACGATGGCAAAGTCGCTGACTGGTGGATTGCCGATGGCTGCGGTGACCGGACGCGCAGACATTATGGATGTTTCTGGCCCCGGACAACTGGGGGGAACCTTCGGCGGAAATCCTGCCGCCTGCGAGGCTGCGCTCGCCGTGCTTGAGACCATCGAAAGGGAGAATCTCTGCGCGCGGGCAAATGTGCTTGGCGAACGTTTCCGCAAGCGCGCGGCGAAGTGGCAGGAACAATGCAAACTTGTCGGCGAGGTGCGGGGATTGGGCGCGATGCAGGCATTGGAACTCGTACGCTCCAGGCCGACTCGGGAGCCCGCTGACGAAGAGACGAAGCAGGTGGCACAATATTGTTATGAGCATGGGCTGGTAGTCCTTACAGCCGGGTCGTATAGCAACGTGATCCGATTCCTGATGCCGCTGGTCTTGACGGATGGGCAAATGGATGAGGCTCTGGACGTGCTCGAAGCGGCATTCGCAGACGTGGCAGCGAAAAAGCCTGCGCTCAGCGTGCAGACCGTTTGACCCTCGATCTCAGATCGATAAGGTAAACTGCCAAGCTTTGCAAGATGGACAGCCCAGGACGGCTGTCACTACACAGATTATAGAAAGCGAGGAATCATATGACTACTGCGACTGAAGCTCCGACGATGACCGGCAAAGAAATGGTCGAGCTGACCAAAAAATACACACTTTACGAGTGGTCGGCGCAGTCCAAGGTCGATCCGATTCCGGTTGCTCGCGCCAAGGGCGTTTACTTCTGGACGCCGGAGGAAAAGCGCTTCATCGACTTCAATAGCCAGCTCATGTCGGTCAACATCGGACACGGCGACGAGCGCGTAATCAACGCGATCAAAGAACAAGCCGAGACGCTCTGCTATGCGAACCCGTTTATGGCGCACGAACCGCGCGCACGGCTTGGGCAGAAGCTGGCCGAAATTACTCCTGGCGATATTGACACATTCTTCTTCACAAATGGCGGCGCGGAAGCTAACGAGAATGCCATCAAGTTGGCGCGGGCATTCACGGGGCGACACAAGGTCGTCGCGCGATATCGGTCGTATCACGGAGCGACGGCGGGCGCGATGTCGCTGACAGGCGATCCGCGAAGATGGGCCGCGGAACCCGGTATTCCGGGTGTGGTGCGCGTGCTCGACCCGTATCACGGAATTGAGCGCGGATGGGAGTCTGCGGAATCATCGCTGGCTGCGATCGAGGAAACGATTCAGCTCGAAGGTCCGCAAACGATTGCCGCATTTATTTTGGAAACCGTTACTGGAACAAACGGCATTCTCGTTCCTCCCGATGGATACCTCCAGGGCGTGCGTAAGCTTTGCGATAAATATGGAATCCTGATGATCGCCGATGAAGTAATGGCTGGTTTTGGCCGCACCGGCGAATGGTTTGCTGTTGATCACTGGAAGGTTATTCCTGACCTGATTTGCATGGCGAAGGGCCTCACTTCGAGCTACATTGCGCTGGGCGCGGTCGGAATGCGACATCACATTGCTCAGCATTTCCAGGACAAAGTTTTCTTCGGTGGACTGACTTACAATTCGCATCCGATGGGATGTGCAGCTGCCCTCGCGACGATTCGCGTCTATGAAGAAGACAACCTCATCGAAAATGCCCGCAAGATGGGCGCAGTGATGAAAGATCTGGGCGCCGAAATGCAAAAGAAGCATCGCTCGGTTGGCGCGGTGCGTTCGATCGGACTGTTTGGAATTGTTGAGCTTGTGCGCAGTCAGAAGACGAAGCAGCCGATGGCCCCTTTCAATGGAACCTCTGACGAGATGGCAGCGCTGGGGAGGTTTTTCCGCGAGAACGGGCTTTACACGCTGGTGCGCTGGAACACGTTCTTTACGAATCCGCCGCTGTGTATTAACGAGCAGCAACTGCGCGAGGCATTCGCGATCATCGACAAGGGGCTGGAGATTACTGATAGGGCAGTTGTGGACTAGCTTTCACTGGTCAGTGCTCCGTAGTTAGCAGGCAAGCGCCCGCGGAAG
>Ga0335069_10012258_pt1 | contig 12066 bp, 12 predicted proteins | sample Lox_Sample_11_FD_206714 | JGI IMG/M metagenome (GOLD analysis project Ga0335069, IMG submission 206714) | Soil microbial communities from Loxahatchee National Wildlife Refuge, Florida, United States - Lox_Sample_1.1 | ecosystem: Environmental > Terrestrial > Soil > Wetlands | place: USA...
GCGCTGACTTTCACCCATCCGTAATGGATCAAGTTGTCCGAATCGCGAAACTCTATGCCCAAATAGCGGTCGGGAAGATTCAGCCACTCGCCTAAGGTGCCTGTGCCACAAGCACCCCAGTAGAGTCCGGCCATCACCGTCGTGCTGTTGTTGAACCTCAATGTGGAGTTCACTGCTTCATTGAGCTGCATTGCCGCGGCATTATCGGGAGATATGTTCCTGGAATCGATCGCAACCGCGTTGTTGCCGGCTGGAGTGACCGAGAGGCTCCAGGAGTACCCGTCGCCGCCCGTGCAATAGACCTCCAGGAGCTTGGATTGCAGAACGAAATCCGTGACGCCGTCGCCGTTTGCATCGAGGTCGTAGGCGCCGCCAACCGGAATAGCAACGTTGACTTGCGTGTAAAGAATCTGCGCGCCGGCAGGAATCGCAAACGCTACGATCAGCGCCGTCGCCATCGATATCGAGATGCTTTTCGCCGATCTCATATCTCCTCCTCTGCTCTGCGATTTCGTGTGGCAGTGACCGGAGTTTGCTGCAAATGCTGCCGGGCAACAATGCATCGGCGATGAACTGGGAGTAACTTCCGGGTGATCCGACTATCGGCAGGCGCCGGCTTAGCGTAAAGGCATGCAGGGAGTGCGTCACGTTCGATGGTGACGGCAGGAGGACAAGGGTCTTTCGTGGGAAGTCGGTGCTACGCTATTAGCCATGGCCGATCGTACGGAACCGCACTATGTCTATACCGAAAAGCAGGCGGCAGATAAGAGCGTTATCGCGAGGCACTTTATCGACGCCAGGGCGCGCCTCAACGAAAACGTCAATCGCGCCGATAATCTGCTGGTCAAGCGCTTCTACAACCTCGATCACAACACTTATCTCGAGGGCGCGTTGCCGGCTAAATACAAGGAGCTGATGGGATTGACGGCTTCGGCCTGCCTGCGCTGCGACGATTGCATCACCTATCACATCATCCAGGCGTACAGGCTGGAAGTAAGTCGCGCCGAGCAAGAGGAAGCCCTCAACGTCGCGCTGACGGTCGGAGGGAGTATCGTCATTCCTCATCTGCGCCGCGCCTATGAATTGTTGACTGAACTCTACGGCTGAGAGGCCACGCGGCAGCCTGCTTCCGAGAGGGTAGCTTTCTAATCTGCGACAAGATTTTTGGAAGACGTCGAATGAAGCGAGATTTGTCGGGTAGAGCACGCCTTCAGGCGTGCAAGCAAGCTATTTCTCTCTCTGGAACATCGGCTTCAGCCGCTGAGGTACGACCAAATATCCCTCAGGCGCTAAAGCGCGTCTCGAACTATGGCGTGGACATGCACGCCTGAAGGCGTGCTCCACCCTGGCCTGGCTGGCAAATTTCAAACTGTCTTATTGCGTGGACCGAGGAAGTGAGATAGGTGTCGATCCGGCGGAAGAACAGTCCCATTAGTTTTTACCGACGCTGCAAGACAAAACCGCTGTTCCCCTGGTTATCAGTTCTGCCCGCCGCACCGGCACTCCACCGGATCGACCTGAGTGTGAACTAGCACGTGAGTGTCCAAACCAGCAGAACAGGAACAGGCCAACTTCAGGGCCAGATTGCGTCCCGTCGAGCCACTTTCAAAGGGCCAGCCGCCTGTTGATTCAACAGCTTTCCAACGTGTGGTACCTGGATTCCACCTGTGAGCAGCACGATTCACGTGCCATTTGCCGCCGTCTTTCTTTCGGCACGCGGCTGCGCTGGTAAGATCGGGAATTCGCCGCAGGCGCCCTTTGCCATCTGCGGCAGCACACCAATGCAACGTAAAGTCATCCCCGAGCTGCTGGACGAAGACCGGGGTACCGCCGCTGAAATAACCGCAAATTTCGCCGATCTGGGGCTCGTTAATCGATACTTCGGCGGGACGCAAACCACCGCGCGTCTGCTGCGGCGCGTCGCCGCAGAGTGCGATGGCCGCCGGCTGTCGTTGCTGGACGTCGCCGCCGGAGCGGGGAACTTACCGATAAGCGCACGCCACCTGCTCGCAACTGGCGGTATTGCATTGAGCGTGGTGGCGCTCGACCGCAGGGAATCCCACCTGAACGGCGCCTCGCCGGCAGTCTGCGCCGACGGGTTGCGCCTGCCGTTTCGCGACGGCGCCTTTGATGTGGTGAGCTGCTCGCTGTTTGCGCACCACCTCGAGCCGGAGGAACTGCGATGCTTCGCAATGGAGGGCCTGCGGGTTTGCCGCCGGGGCCTGCTCATCAACGACCTGATCCGCAGCCGAATTCATCTGGCCATGGTCTACGCCAGCTTCCCGCTGTTCCGCAGCCGCCTGAGTCGCCACGATGGCCCGGCATCTGTGCGCCGCGCCTACACCATCGACGAAATGCGCCGCCTGATGCAGGATTTGCCCGCTGCGCGACTGGAAATCTCCAGGCATTATCTGTATCGGATGGGCGTGCTGGTGTGGAAGGAAGGCAGCAACGAGCAGCGAGTAACGAGCACTTAGCAGTTAGCAATTAGCGCTTAGCAATTAGCACTTAGCACTTAGCAAACATAACTGCCCGAGTCCCTCAATCGCTACGCTAATGAGTTTGGGTGATTGCTAGCCGCTAACGGCTAAGTGCTAATTGCTAATTGCTAGTATTGTTGCCGATAGTGTGCTTATGAACTCCGACGCTCCAACGCCGCCCTCTGCCGATCAGCCGCAGGTCCTCGTTCGCAATACTGCTCAGCAGGACTTCGCCGGCATCGGCGATCTCTGCTGCCGCATCTATTCCGACACGCCGCCGTGGAATGCCGAGCAGCTTTCCTCGCATCTACGCCTGTTTCCGGATGGGCAGTTCGTTGCCGTTTTCGGCCCCGAGCAGCGGGTGGTCGGCATGTGCGCCAGCCTGATCGTCGATTGGGAAGATTACAACGATCTGGAGAATTGGGACCAGTTCACCGCCGATGGGATGTTCACCAACCACGATCCGCAGCGTGGCCGCACGCTCTACGGCGCGGAGGTAATCGTCGATCCCACGCTGCAGCATCACGGCATCGGCGACAAGCTGTACAGCGCCCGCCGCGAGCTGGCGGAATCACATAACCTCTTGCGCATTCGCGCCGGTTCGCGCCTGCGCGGCTACGGCCGGCACACCAACGTTCAGCCGGACGAATATGTGCTATCCGTAGTGGAGGGTTTGACCCACGATCCCACGCTAAGTTTTCAGCTTAGGGAAGGCTTCCACGTCCTCGCCGTCGTGCCGCATTACCTCAGCGACGATCCCGAGAGCCTGGGCTATGCCGCGGTCATCGAATGGTTGAATCCGCTGCTCATCCGCAACCACCACATCGCCGACCGCCCGACACGGTTCATACGCCAGCTGCTGGCACGAGAGCAGGCATCCGGCACGGCGCAATCCTAAGGAAACTCTGGTTCAGTCTTAGGTCGAACTGCGTAGCAGCTCGGTTAGAGGCGGCAGCAAAACGTGGCTTAATCAGAGCCCCCTAACAGTCGCCGAGACACGCGACTTCCGCAGGGCTCGCGTGGTTTACGAAGTTGAAGTGAAAGCTCGCGGCTCGGAGCTCGAAGCTACCGAATCACCAGCACTTCGCGGATGTTGTCGCGTCCCAGGAAGAACTTGATGGACGCGTAATCGCGGAAGAGGTTCTCGACGTGCCGATTGTTGAAGACGCGTTGCAGGCGGAAGCCGCGAATGGGTTGCAACTCCAGCGTATCTTTGGCGGCGATGTTGTAGCGGTAGAAGGGTGCGTCGGGGCCGGCATCTTTGGTGTGGAAGAACGCCAGCAGGATGCCCGTCGGTTTCATGATGAGTTGCACGCGCTCGATGAGGGGCTTGACCAGGGCTTCGGGGAGAAAATCCGCCAAATCCCAGAACATCACGGCATCAAACTCTTCCCGCCCAAAGTTAAGGTTCTCCCGCAAGAAACGCTCGACGTCGAGTTCAGGGGCGCCGTCGCCATTCGGAACCAGCAAAGATTTGTCGCTGGCCAGATGGAGCAGGTCCTCTTGCTGGAAGCGGTGCCCCAGCCCGGTCATGAAAGTGATGTTCGCAGGCGAGGTGGCGCCGAGGTCGAGAATCTTCAGACCATCTTCGCGAGAGATGGCGCGAATGAACTCGTTGAAGCCCGTCGAGCGGCGGCTGATCCTCTGGCCGGGGACGACGTCGTCCACAGCCTCCCGGCTTGAGCCGCCAAACCACCTGTTGAAGATACCGGAAGCCACTGCGCTTTATTGTAGGGCGATTGCGCGGAAGCGGCAACGGCTTCCAGCACCTGTGGAGGGCTTTGCAACGGGCGCACCGGACGATGCGCCCTTGCCTTACATCTTCTTGCTTTCCAGCAGCGATCCCTGGTTCGGCATAGCTGCCGAAACCGGGGCAGCTGCCGCCGAAACCTGCAGCGGCTTGGACTCGATCTTCACACCCGGCTCGGGCTTCTGAATGTCGATGCCGCCCTTGAAAAAGGCGCCATCTTCAATAGAAATTCGCGCCGTCGAAATGTTGCCCGCGAGCGACGCGCTCTTACGCAGATCGACGCGCTCGGTGGCGTGGATGTCGCCGTCAACCTTGCCGTGCACAATCACATTGCGGGCCTCGATATTGGCGCGCACGCGTCCGTTGGGTCCGATGGTGAGAGTCTGACCGCGCAAGGTGATGGAGCCTTCGACCTCGCCGTCGAGGACCAGATCCTCGCTGCCCGAGAGCTCGCCTTTCACCACCACCGACTTACCGATGGTAGCGACTTCGGCGCTGCGATATGTTTCACTACGCGGCGGTTCTGCAGGCCGCGCGGGTGCTGGGGCCGGAGGCGCCGGGCTCACGCTGGGCTCCTGGGGGGCTGAATACTCGTCTTCTTTTCGCTTCCACATGTGCTTAAGCTCCGAAGGGCGTCCAGGCATCGGCCGCCGAGGGTTTGCGGAGCACCTCGATATAGATGTCCGTATCGGAATCCGCTGCGAAGAGGATACCCAAGCGCCAGCAAGGCTGCAAACTCTTTCACGTGCAATCGGCAATTTTCATATGCCGCTGCTGGTTCGCCCAAAGTGGTCGCGCGTCACAGATGCGGCTTCAGCCTGCTCGTATAATGTTGGGTCTTGTACCGCTCCCGCCCCGCATCAGCGAATCTAACGGCGAGAGAAGCAGGGAATTTATGACGCAGATCGAACTCATCCTTGGCCGCGAAGTATTGGATTCGCGAGGCAATCCCACCGTAGAAGCCGAAGTCATCCTGGAGAGCGGCGCTCGCGGCCGTGCTGCGGTTCCCAGTGGAGCCTCTACCGGCGAGCACGAAGCTCTCGAGCTGCGCGACGGCGACAAGTCCCGCTACGCCGGCAAAGGCGTGCTGAAGGCGGTCAACAACATCAACGAAGTCATCGCCCCTGAGCTGGAAGGCGTTGACGCCAGCGAGCAGCGTGAGCTGGACAACATCATGCTCGCGCTCGACGGCACGCCTACCAAGAGCAAGCTGGGCGCAAACGCGATTCTTGCGGTTTCGATGGCATCGGCCCGCGCCGTAGCCGATCATCTCGGCATCGAGCTGTACCAGTATCTCGGGGGCTTCACCGCCGGGCTGCTGCCCACGCCGATGATGAACATCCTCAACGGCGGCGCGCACGCCGACAACAATGTCGACTTCCAGGAATTCATGGTGATGCCGGTGGGCGCGCCTTCGTTCAGCGAGGCGCTGCGCTGGGGCGTCGAGACGTTTCACGTGCTGAAGAGCGTGCTGAAGAAGCGCGGCTACAACACCGCAGTCGGCGATGAGGGCGGCTTCGCGCCGTCGCTGAAGTCGAACACCGAAGCGATTGAAGTGGTGCTGGAAGCCATCACCCAGGCCGGCTACAAGCCGGGCGAGCAGATTGCCGTCGCGCTAGATCCCGCGGCCAGCGAGTTCTACGACAGCGCGAAGAAAAAGTACGTCTTCAAGAAGTCGGACAAGAGCGAGCACTCCCCCGAGGACATGGTGAAGTTCTGGGCCGACTGGGTGCGGCAGTACCCGATCGTGTCGCTGGAAGACGGCTTCGCCGAGGACGACTGGGACGGCTGGAAGCTGGTGACCGATGAGCTCGGCAGCAAGATCCAGCTCGTCGGCGACGATATCTACGTCACCAACATCGAAATTTTCCAGCGCGGCATCGATGCCGGTATCGCCAATTCCATTCTGATCAAACTCAACCAGATCGGGTCGGTGAGCGAAACGCTGGACTGCATCAATCTCGCGCGCCAGAACGGCTACACCAGTGTCATCTCGCACCGCTCCGGCGAGACCGAAGATTCGTTCATCGCGGACTTTGCTGTCGCCACCGGCGCAGGCCAGATCAAGACCGGCTCAGCCTCGCGCAGCGACCGCATCGCGAAGTACAACCAGCTGCTGCGCATCGAAGAAGAGCTCGGCCCGGCAGCACGATTCCTCGGCCTGAAGGCGCTGAACTACCGCGGGCCGCTGGCGGCAAAGGCAGGGGCCTGAACGCGCAGTCATGACGCTTGCACAGAATATCGTCATCGGTGTTTTCATCGCCTACGCTATTTGGAATACAGGCCGGGCAGTAATGAGTTCAGTACGCGAGCGGCGCCGATTTTCGAAACGCAAGACGTACTCTCTCAGACTCGATTTGACGATTCTATTGGTCTCTAGCGTTCTCGGAGTTGGAGCGGCGCTGCTGCTCATGCTTGCCCTGGATCGCCTCGGCTTGCTGCGGACCGTATATTTGGGTTTCGGTCGCGCCGCTGATAGCTGCATGGTTGCTGGGCAACAGAGTGCGGGAGAAGGCCGAGCGCCACCGTGCGCGCGTTAACGCTCGCGATCTACGCCGCATCAACGCTGCTGCCGACCAACTCAACGCGGAGGCCGTCGATGCTCTGGGATATCAGTCGAACGATGACGAGGAAAGAGGGCGGTGCGAGACAGTACCCGGCGAGAAGCCAAGGCCGTAAACGGATCTCGCGTGTCGCCAATCTCGTCGCAGGCTTGGTTTACGGCATCCGTCATCTCATCGGGTGAGTGGCGTGCCAGGTATTCGCGAAGCGCGTCACTAAAGATTCGACTCCGCGACCGCTTCGTTCGCCGAGCAAGGCGCTCGGCGCCCTTGAAGAGGTCATCAGGGATGGAAACCGCCAGTTTCATATCAAAAGTATAGCTGGCACGGTAACTATCAATACCCGAAAACTAGGACAGCAGCAGTGAATCTGAATTTGCGTAAGCAGTTGTTTATAATCGGCACGATGAAAGAGTCGGAGATCATCTTTGCAGTACAGGAAGCTCCGGAAGGCGGCTACGAAGCTCGCGCTCTCGGGCATTCGATTTTCACCCAGGCCGAATCCTTGAACGAGCTGCGCGAGATGGTTCGCGATGCAGTGCGCTGTCACTTTGACACCGAGTCGATCCCCGCCGTCATAAGACTCCACTTTGTGCGCGACGAGGTAATTAGCGCTTGAAGCTGCCGCGTGACTTAAGCGGCTCCGATCTGGTTAGACTACTCCGTTCGCACGGATATGAAGTAGCGCGCCAAACCGGCAGTCACATCCGCCTTGTATCGAACGCTCGAGGTACTCCGCACCACGTCACCGTCCCGGCCCACAAGAATCTTACCGTCGGTACCCTAAATGGGATTCTCACCGACGTCGCCGAGTATCTGCAGATTTCGCGTTCAGACCTACAGCGAGACTTCTTTGGCGGTTAGAGATACAAATCCCCACCCAAGCCGGTTCACCTGGGTAGGGATTTTCTGCGAATGAAGCACTACACCGTCACTGCCTGTTTGACCCCTGGATTGGCGAAGCGGATGGCCTTCGCCTGCAGGATGGTTTCGATCCCGCGCAACGCCTCCAGCGCTTTCTCGGGAATGTCGCCATCCACTTGAACCACCGCAACCGCCTTTGCCTCCGGCCCGCCTTGGGCGCGGCCCAGCGAGAAGTTGGCGATGTTCACGCCATGCTGGCCCAGCACCGTCCCAACGCGCCCCACCACTCCGGGCACATCGAGATTGCGCAGGTAGATCACGTTGCCCTCAAGCGGAGCTTCGACCTGAATGCCGTCGATCTCGCGCAGCCGCAGTACCCCGCCGGGCTGCACCGAGGCCGCCACGGTGTTCTCCTGCTGGCCGCTCTTGAAGGTCATACGCAGCACGTTGCCGCCGCCTGTGCCGTCCGGTTTCTTCCGCTCGGTGATGCGGATGCCGCGCTCCTCGGCCGCCGAGACCGCATTCACCAGGTTGGCGCGCTCATGCGCGTGCGCCAACTGGTTGAGCGCCCCGGCCACGGCAGCGTTGCGGATCAGTGCCGTCTTCCACTCGGCAAGCTCGCCGCTGTAGCTCAGGCACATCTCTTCCACGCCGCCCTCGGACGATTGGCCCAGGAAAGTCCCCAGCCGCTCGCCGAGCGCGATGTAGGGCAGCATCAGCTGGTATTCTTCCTCGCTGATCGAAGGCACGTTGACCGCGTTCTGGATCACGCCCTTGGTCAGGTACTCGCGCACCTGCAGCGCGATCTGCACGCCCACCGCCTCCTGCGCCTCGTTGGTCGAGCCGGCGATGTGCGGCGTCAGGATCACGTTTGGCATGGTCATCAGCGGCGAGTCCTTCAGCGGCTCGTGGCTGTAAACGTCGAGCCCTGCGCCGCCGAGCTGGCCCGATTGCAGGGCCTCCACCACATCGGGTTCGTTCAGCAACTCGCCGCGAGCGCAGTTCACCAGCCGCACGCCCTTCTTCATCTTCTTGATGGCGTCGGCGTTGATCATGCCCGTTGTCTGCGGCGTGAGCCCCACGTGCAGCGTGATGTAGTCCGACACGGCGTACAGGTCGTCGAGCGGCGCCATGGTGACGTTCAGCTGCTGCGCGAAAGCCGGCGCGACATAGGGATCGTGCGCGACGACCTTCATGCCGAAGGCCAGCGCGCGCCGCGAAACCTCGACGCCGACACGGCCCAAGCCGACGATGCCCAGCGTCTTGCCGCGCAGCTCGGTTCCTTGCAGCGTTTTCTTCTCCCATTTGCCGGCGGTCATCGTGTGGTGCGCCCGCGGAATGAAGCGAGCCATCGATAGCATGAGAGCGAAGGTATGCTCGGCGACGGCAACCGCATTGCCGCCGGGAGTGTTCATCACGACGATGCCGCGCTTGGTGGCGGCCTCGAGATCGACGTTATCGACGCCCACGCCGGCGCGGCCGATCACGCGCAGCTTCGGCGCCTTGTCCATCAATGCCGCATCGACGAAGGTAGCCGAGCGCACGACGATTGCGTCGGCGTCAGCAAGTTCGCGCACGAGTGACTCTTTGTCGGGCGAGACCACCGTCCAATCCGGATGCTCGGCGAAGACCTTGAGGGCGGAGGGAGAGACTTTATCAGCGATTACGATTTTCATACTTTAGCCACCTCGGCGAATTGCCCTGCAAACGCCTCCTGCACGGCGCGCACGCCAGCGCCCAGTTCGAAGTTATGCGACGGCGCGACCTTCAGCAGCACATGCTCCAGTGCGCCGATGACGCCGACCGCGTCGAGATAGTCGTAGTAGCCGAGATGCGCGATGCGGAAAAGCTTGCCCTTCATCTCGCCCTGGCCGTTGGCCACCACCATGGCGAAGCGCTCGCGGAACTCCTTCACGATGGCGCTGGAGTCCACGCCCTTCGGCGCCAGAACCGCGGTCACTGCGGCAGCGGGACAGGTCGGCGCGAACAGCTCGAGGCCGAGCGCCTGTACGCCCGCGCGCACCATGGCCGCGGAAGTCTCGGCGTTGTGAATGAGCGCGTCACGACCGTCGGCGAGATTGCCGTTGCCGCCCTTGCGAATAAAATCCAGCGCGGCCGCCAGGCCGCAGATCAGCGCCACCGCCGGGGTGAACGCCGACTCGCCCTTCACCTGCGACTTGCGTTCCTTGCGCAGATCGAAGTAATAGCGCGGCTGCTTGGCGGTTTCCATCTTCTGCCAGGCGCGCTCGCTCACACTCAGGTAGGCGAGGCCGGGAGGAATCATCACGGCCTTCTGCGAGCCGCCGATGAGAATGTCAATGCCCCAGTTATCGACCTCGAAGTGCGTGGTGCCCAGGCCGGTGATGCCGTCCACCACCAGCAGCGTGTCGGTGCCCTTCAGCATCGCCGCGATGGCTTTCACGTCATGCCGCGCGCCGGTTGAGGTCTCGGTTGCCTGCATGAAGAGGACGCTTGCGCCCTCGATCTTCGATTTCACTTCGCGCAGGTCAAAAGTCTGGCCGTAAGGAACGGTGACCAGCTCGATCTGGCAGTTGAAGGCCTTGGCGAGATCGCGCCAGCGCTCGCCGAATTTACCCGCGGTGAGGACGACCACCTTTTCGCCCGGCGAAGTGAGATTGGAGACGGCGGCTTCCATAGCGCCGGTACCCGAGGACGCCAGGAGGAGCACATCATTGTTGGTGCCGATGAACGTCTTCAGATCGGCCAGGGTGCGGGAGAAAACTTCCTTGAATTCTGCGGTGCGATGGTGCATGTCCGCGGCGGCGATAGCGTTTTGTGCCGCGGGAAGTAAAGGAGTAGGACCGGGAGTAAACAGGCGTGTCTTACGTAGCATGAGCGATACCCCTGCTGATGGATTGGCGGCCCGAAGGCAGCCGACCCTCCACTATAGAACGCGACGCGCAGGCAGGCTACCTCAGATGGGCCGCCCGTGTGTGGCGTGAGTCACCGGACGATGTGATACGGCTGTCGGCTGTCAGCTCTCGGCTCTCAGTAAGCTGACTGCTGACAGCTGAGAGCAGACAGCTACCCTATAATGGCCCCATGAGCCTGACCGAACGGGTACAGAAAGACATGGTCGACGCCATGCGCGCCAAGCAAGAGCTGCGGCTCTCCACCCTGCGCATGATGAAGGCCGCGCTGCAGAACAAGCGCATCGACAAGCGCGCCGACCTCGACGAAAAAGAAGAGCTGCAAGTCTTCACCAGCATGATCAAGCAGCGCAAGGACTCGATCGAGCAGTTCGAGAAGGGCAATCGCCCCGAGTTGGCGCAGAAAGAGGCGCAGGAGATCGTGATCATCGAGGCTTACATGCCCCAGGCCGTCGGCGACGAAGAGATCGAGGCCACCGTGCGCGCAGTCATCGCCGAAATGGGCTCTCCCACAATGAAAGATATGGGCACGGTGATGAAGAACGTGAAGGCTAAATTCGGCGACGCAAGAGTGGACGGGAAGGCGGTCAGCGATGCGGTGAAGAAGCAGCTGGCGGCGGGTAACTAGCGGGGAAGCAACTTTCCTAGCGTGAACCGGGTTCTATCTACCGGGAGCGGCGGTGGTCAAAATGACTGCGATGAAACATAAGACGGCACTCTTTGCCTCAGCTTTCTTCCTGCTGTTCGCGCTCGCCACGCCGGCCTTCGCGCAGCATCCCATGCCTCCGCGACCCGCGCAGGAGCGGATTGCCCGCGTGCAATACATCTCCGGCGAGGTGTCCACCGCTCCCGAAGCCACCAATCAGTGGAGCACGGCACGGCTGAACCAGAATCTCGTCGCTCCCCAGTACATCTGGACGGGCAAGGAATCGCGCACTGAGATCAACGTTGGCGACGGCTTCATCCGCATGAACTCCGAAGCCAGCGTGACTCTGACGACGATCAACCGCAGCACCGTCCGCATCGGGCTCAATCAGGGAGAGGTGAGCCTCACGGTCCCCCACCTTTTCCCCGGCGAAATTTATGAGATCGATACCCCGAACGCGACCCTGACGGTGACCAAATCCGGTACCTACCTGGTGCAGGTCCATCCCGAGCAGGACCGCACCGCGGTGACGGCACGGCGCGGCGCCATTGTTGCCACCGGCAGCGGCAGCGCGGTCACCGTCGATTCGGGCAAGCAGGTGGTCTTCCTGGACAGGCAATCCCTGCAGCACACGGTGATGAACGCCCCGCCTAAGAGCGGCTTCGAGGATTGGGCCGGCGTTCGCGACCAGAGGCTGGGGGCCAGCCGCCCGCCATTCGTCTTTGGCTTTGGTCCTTGGCCCTACGGCCCACCGCCGCCTCCGCCGGTCTGGGTGCGCTGAAGACCCTGGCACCTCGCGCAGTTGCCCGGATGAAATCCTGAAGTTACGCCCGCAGGTAACAGACCTTATCGGACCAATCCGCGTCGCCAATTT
>Ga0335069_10012259_pt1 | contig 12066 bp, 12 predicted proteins | sample Lox_Sample_11_FD_206714 | JGI IMG/M metagenome (GOLD analysis project Ga0335069, IMG submission 206714) | Soil microbial communities from Loxahatchee National Wildlife Refuge, Florida, United States - Lox_Sample_1.1 | ecosystem: Environmental > Terrestrial > Soil > Wetlands | place: USA...
CGTCGCCGACCTCATCAAGCTAATCAAACTCCAGGGCGCCCTCTTCGGCCCCGGCCACCCCGATTCCGAATACCGGGACAACTTCATCCCCGCCCAACCCGAATCCGCCGGCGAAACCGAAACCCCCGCCGGTGAAGCAGATGCTTCCGTCTGCGGCCTGCAATCCAGCCCCGAAACCGAAACCCTCCCCAGTGATGCAGAAGCCTCCGTCTGGCCCGAGGAACCCCTCGACCAGCAACCCGGCCCCACGGAATTTCAACCACTTACCCCGGAAAATGGGTTCCTTCCGTCGAATCCCCCCGAACCCATCGACAACGAACAAGCCGCCTAACCCAAAGATGAACTAGCCCCCACCCAAAACCCCGAATCCAGCCCCAATCCACGCCCTCCGGCGCACCAACGGCCCGCACCGCCGCACGCTAACGCCACCCGTGCGCAAAGCCACCGCCTTTAGTAGTGGAAGCGATAACGCACCTCGCCATAGATCCGCCTGGCGTCAATGTAGTGCGTGCCTCCGGCCAAGCGGCCGGTGTGGCCGCCGAAATCCAACTGGTCATCGGTGGAATGGACGTGGCGGCGGCTAGAAGTTGCGTGGCTAGTAAGTATGCGAGAACGCTTCGCTGCAAGGGAACCCTCTCTTTCATTGGTGCGGACGAAGAGGCGAGACAGCAGTCGGCCGCCAACCACTCAGTCGGCGATGCGCCAGCCTAGGCCGTGCCCAGGAGACGAGGTAGCCAGTTAGTTTGTAGCCGGCTCTCGCTTCGCTCACTATGCGCGGAGACGAGATAGTGGCTATCCGGCAGCCAGGTATGATCCGCGCGCCGCGGGTTGCCCCGCGAGCGCGTGGTTCTAGTGAAGCGCTGGGAGCGCGCCGGTCCAGACCGCCGCCGGAGTGATGCACGGCGCTGCGCCGGGCGCGGCCGGAAGCTGTCCGCAGCTTTGCGGGCATTGTGACGCAGCGTCCCAACCAAGGCCGTTCTGGTTGCCGCGATGCCCCTTGCCGCAGGCGCAGGCCTTGAGCCCACGGCAACAAGCCATGCCGCAGCAGGATTCGGCGCGGCCCGCATAGAGCAAGGCGCCGGATGCGTACGGAACCAATAGGATGAGCAGAAGGGACGACGCGCACAGCGCGCGCAGGGCCGCTATCCATGCCCGGCCGAGCTTTGCCCCTGAGTGACGCAGCCTTCGGGTGAGTGTAACATGGGCGCCGGGTTACCGCGTGTCTGTTACAATCCCAAGCGACTGGAGACGCCATGCTTACGGACCGGTATATCAAGATTGTCTTAAGCGCCATCGCGCTCTTCCTGGGGCTGATCGCCATGCGGCCGTTCTTCGCGCCCGCGTCCGCCAGCGCGCAGTCGTCGCTGAACGGAGTTCAGTTCCTGCCCGCGTCCAGCAGTTTCAATGCGGTCAATACCAACAACGGAGACCTGTGGCTGTATTCGTTCGAGAACGGGCGCTACGAAGCCAAGTATCTGGGCCAGATAGTCCGCCTCGGCCAGCCGCTCCTCAATACGGGCCAAGCTCCAAGGTAAGCGCAGGGCTTATAATCTACGCACGGGCTCTTTGGCGGATATCCTACTCGGGAGCCGGAAGAGAGGGACTGGGATGCGACGCTGGACCGTTTTCGGAGTTGTCTTGTTCGCCGCGCTGGCGGGGCGCGTGGTTGTGAGCGGCGCAGCCGCCGCGAAGAGTTACCTGCTGGTGGCCAACAAGGGCGACCAGGCGCTGGGGATTATCGACCCAGCGTCGGGCAAGATGATCGCCAACGTGGCGGAAGGCGGCAACACCGGCCATGAGGTGATCGCATCGCCCGACGGCCGCATGGCCTATGTGCCTATCTACGGCGACTCCGCCGTGGGCGAACCGGGCGCCGACGGTTCGAAGCTGGTAGCCATCGACCTGGCTACGCACAAGGTGACCGGGACCCTGGACTTCGGCCATGGAGTACGCCCTCACTGCCCGAGGTTCGGCCCGACGGACGGCATGCTCTACGTGACCACCGAGCTGGACGAGGCGATCACGGTGATCGATCCGCGCACGCTGAAGATCGCCTACAAGATCCCCACCGGGCAGAAGGAATCCCACATGTTCGTCATCTCCCACGATGGCAAGCGCGGCTACACGGCGAACGTCGGACCGGGGACGGTCTCCGTGCTGGACCTGGCGGCGCGCAAGACGCTGGCCGTGATTCCGGTCTCCGGGCAGACCCAGCGCATCGCCATCTCAGGCGATGACCGCATGGTATTCACGGCGGACCAAGTCAAGCCGCGTATCGCCGTGATCGATACGGCCACCGACAAGGTGACGCACTGGGTGGCGCTGCCCGGCCTCGGCTACGGGACCGCCCCCACCGCCGATGGCCGCTACCTGCTGGCCGCCATTCCGAAGGCCAACAAGGTGGCGGTGGTGGACCTTCATGCCATGCAGGTCGTGCGCTCCATCGACGTGCCCAGCGTGCCGCACGAAGTGCTGATGGCGCCCGACCAGCGGTCGGCGTACGTCTCGTGCGACGCCAGTGGAAAGGTCGCGCAAATCAGCCTGGCGGACTGGTCCGTCAGGCTGATTGGCGCGGGCAAGACGGCGGACGGGCTGGCTTGGGCCGGCGGGGCGCTGTAGCTGCGCAAGCTCCGCGGTTCCGCGCGCCTAACCGCCCAGTTGCAGCGTGCGTGCGATATCGCCGCGGCTCTCCGGCACGAAGTTCACCGAGATGCGCTGGTTCTTATCCCGCGCCAGGTCTTGCAGCGTGACGGTCTTGCCGCCGGACTTCATCTGGGTCTTGGCGGTCACAATCATGTCATAGGGGATCTGGTCCGCCTGCACCACCACCACTTTGTGCGCCGCATCCACGCTGAGGATCTTGCCGCTCAGCTTTTCCGCGGGCCACGCGGCGCGGGCCTTCTTGGCGGTGGCGCCGGCCTTGGCCGGCGGCGTGGTCTTACGGCTCGCCGGCGTGGAAGCGGCCGCCGCCAGCGGGACCGCGGCGCACAGCGCGCACGCGGCCATCGCGGCCAGGCAGGTTCGTGGGATCTTCACGGTCTTCATGATTTCCTCCATTTCAAGTAACGGGCGCCGCGCCTACGCAGAGGCGCGGGATACGGTTTTCATTACGCCGGCCAGGGCCTGCGCTTCGTTATAGAGATTCACCAGGTCATCGCGATAAGGACCCATGAGCAGGTTCTCGGGATGCGCTTTGCCGAAATCGCCCGCGTTGCGCGCGTGGTAGGCCATAAGGCGGTTCTCGGCGAGGATCTTGTCGATGGCGCGCTGCTGCGCGGGGCTCACCACGCGCCGGATGGTCTGAAGACGGCATTCGCGGTTCCCCATGTCGTTGATGGCGGAGTCCACCTGGTTCCAGTAGTAGGATTCACCGGGGTTGTAGCTCACTTCGTCGTCGCGCGTCAGGGCGCGCAGTTCATCGGTGTTCGTCGCGATCTGCTCCACGTCCGCACGGATGTCCGAAAAGGTTCTGGCGGCCTCCGCCTTGAAGTCCCAGGTGTAGGAGGCGGCTGTGGGCTTTCCCGCGCTGCACGCCGGGACCGTAGCGGCGGACGCCGGAAGAGGCGCGAGAGCCGCCGCCAGGCAGCAGGCTCCAGCCAATAAGGGTATTTTGATTGTCATGTGATTCTCTCTCCAAAGTCAGTGACGAACGAGGCGAAAATCCGGAGCATCCTCTCGATGCCGTATCGCCGCGCGGCGACGTGAGAACGGGCACACCTACGGCGCGGGCGGGATGTTCCCGCGGAGACACCGGCGCCTAGAATGAAGCGGAGGCTTACGTATGAGAGTTTCCTTGAGATCGATTTCGCTGAGCTTCGCGGTGCTGTGGGGATTCGCCATGCTGTTCGTGGGCATCGCGCACCTGGCGGACCCGCGCTACGGCGCGCAGTTCCTTGCGATGATGAGTTCGGTCTATCCGGGCGCGGATACGGCGCCGACCATGGGCCGCGTGCTCCTGGGCGCGCTGTACGGATTTGGCGACGGAGCGGTGGCCGGCCTGCTGTTCGGATTGCTCTACCACGGGTTTGCGGGCGGCGCCCACGGCCTGTCCGGCAGCAAGAGCTAGCGCTGGCCGTTAGCGCAGCGTGAAGAGCGCCCGCGCGGCCGAGGGCCGTTCCACGAACAAAGCCACGTCGCCGCGCTTTTCCGGGGCCAAGGCGAAGGGCGGCAGCGGCGTGGACTGCTCCACGCTCAAAGCGCCGCCCTGCAAACGCACCGTGCGCTTCCAGTTAGCGCCGGAGAAGATGAGGCTGTCGCCGGTAGCCTCCACCTCCACCGGACCGGCCGCGGCGAAGAGGCCTTGCTCCGGCAGGAAGTTCGCGTTGGAGTCCTTGGCGGTGAACTCCATCCATCGGCCACCGTCACGGGCGGAAAAGACAGCCCGCGCGCGGGCGGATTCCAGCACCCATTCGGGCGAACCGTCGCCATCCAGATCGGCGCTCCAGGCCACGGTCTTGTCGCGCGGCAGCATGACGGCGCGCATCGGGATGTCGGCCTGGGCTCCGCCGGAGACGCGCAGGCGCCAGTCGCGCAGGACCGCGGCCCCGCCGCGGGCAAAGAGGCGGAAGGAGACGGAGCGCTGGTCCATGGCGCCGATGCTGATCTCCGCGTGGGCGGGCAGAATGTCCAGGCCGTCGCCCGAGGCCTCCAGCCAGTAGGTTTGAATCTCCATGGAATTATTGCGGATGGCGATTTCGAGGTCCTTGCCGCCCTTCGGATCGGCGGTCGCGGTGGGCGGCTGCGCGGTGAGGGCGGGCTCCGGGCCCAGGTGCAGTTCGATGGCGTCGCCCAGCGAGATGGCGGCGGGCGGGAAGAGCTGCAGGCGCGCGCGTCCCAGCAGGAGGCCGTCGGCCTCCAGCGCCAGATCCGCAAAATCGCCCTCGGGAGCTTCCGGCGGCGCCGTGACGCGGTAGTCGATTTCGTTGGGCGACTTTGCCGAGGGCGCGGCGGTGAATCCTGGCGGCAGGCGCAGGCGCGAGCGCGCGGCCACTTCCGGCGAGGAGTATTCGGTGGAGACGACGTTCTCACGCCCGATGAGCAGGCGGTGCGCCTCATTGAAGAACGCCGCGGTATCCGGCTCTTCCACGGCTATGCCGATGCGCACGCGATTCCCCGGCGCGGGGTTGGCCGGGATGCCGAGTTTGAGACGCATGGCCTTCTCATCCCAATCGAAATCCGAAGGCTTGCCGGCAGCGAGGAAAGGCCCCACGGGCTCGCGCTCCAGTTGCAGCGCCACTTCGCCCTTCTGGGGGGCGGCGAACTCCATGGCCAGAATGCCGTTCTCGTATTCCACCGAGAGGAGTTCCTCTGTGGCGTAGACGATGCGCTCCACTTGCGAGAACGCCGAGCACTGGGGGCATAGCCCGCTGGGGCCGAGCGCCACCTCGACGGGCAGCCAGAGGGACTCGCCGGGAGGCACGGATACGCCGGGTATGGTGAGGTTGCGGTTTCCGCCGGGAGCGCGCACGCGCACGTCGCCGCGGAAGGCCGCCTTGCCGCTGTTGGAAATGCAAAGGGCGGAGGCGGGTTCGGAGACGAGTTCGCGAGCGCGGACGGCGTCGGGCCTTTCGCCTTCGGCGGGCTTGGGAAGAGCTTTGGGGCGCATGGCGGCCAGAGGCGGCGCCCAGTTGCGGAGCAAGGCGGCGCCGCGACGGAGGGCGTCCACGGGCGGGCGCTCCTCGCCCGCCAGGCTCACGACTCCCCGGCGCACCGGAAGGGCCGGATTGGAAGCCCAGCCGGCGGGGTAGAGGGCGTCCAGCACGTCGCGCCAGAGGAGCGCACCGCGGCCGCCGGCGATGGCGTCGCGGCTGCGCAGCAGGGCGGCCGGATCTCCCGCCAAAATGGTGAGCACGGGCACGGGGGGCGGGCCGGCGGCGAAGGCAAAGCCGCGGCCTTCCACGTAGGCCACCGGACCGCCATGGCTGGCGCTGCGCGGTTCCAGGAAACGGGCCACGGCGCCCGCCCACTGGCGTTGCGCGGCGGCGCCGGGAGGAGCCGGCGAAGGCCAGCCGCCATTGAGCCAGCCGGGGATAGGGCCGAAAGGGCGGACCCAGGCAGTCAGGCCGAGGCGCTGCGCCAGTTTCAGAAAGCCGGCAAGATCCCGGCGCGGGTTGGACGCGCCGGTAAAATCGAACTCGCCGGGCCGCGTCTGGTGCCAGTTCCACGGGATGGGAAACTCCACCGTGCGCACGCCGATGGACTTCAACCAGACCAACTGGCGCTCCCAGAGGTTGGCGGGACAGAGGTAATAAGGAAACTCGACCGCCTGAACAAAGGGCGGCGAAGGCGGCTCCTCTTGCGGCGCGGCCCAGCCCGCCGCAAACGCCAGCAGCAGGGCCGCCACGCCCGTGGCCGGACGGACGGGCCGGAGCGCATCCGCCTTCGGTTTTCGCATCAGCGCCGCTTGGCCTTTCGTACGCGGTAATCCTCGATGGCCGGCATCTTAATCACGGTGCACATCTCGAACAGCCTGGAACGTGCGCGCGGGCCGATGTGGTCGGCAAGCGTGCGGCGGTACTCCGGCTTGTCGAGCGCGGTGCGCTGGGTTAGCACGCCGCCGGCGTCGGGGTCCGGCAGGTTGGTGGTGGCGATGAGCGGTTTCCGGTTATCGCAGCGGTGGGTGATGATCGAGTTGATGGTGTCCTCCACCCAGTCCGTGACGCGGTGGGCGCCCAGATCGTCCAGTAGCAGCACGGCCGTATCGAGCGCGGTGCGGTAAGCCTCTCGGTCCGACGAATTGGAAACGGGGTCATAACCGGCCTTGATGCTGTTGAGCAGCGTCTGGTAATTGCAGTAGAGGCACTCGAAGCCCTTGGCCACGATGCGGCGCATGGCGGCCACGGCCAGATGCGTCTTGCCCGTCCCGGTTTCGCCCACGAGCAGCAGGCCGGGACGCGGTCCCAGGGGAAACTCGTCGGCGTAGTTGCGGACGGCGTTCATCACGCGGCGCAATTCGGTGGCGCCGGGATCGAAATCGCCGGGCGGCGCTTCGAAGTTGTCGAAGGACGAGTTGCGGTAGAGGGGCGGAATCTGCGCGCGGTCTTCCAGGCGCGAGGCATAGCCCTCAGCCCGGCAGGAGCACGGTTCCGCGCCGGAAACGTTGGCGCGCTCGACGATGGTCCAGCCCACGCCGCCGCACTTGGGACAAACCGCTTGAGAGGTCATTGCCTCCATTATCGGTCAGACGGCGCGGAAGGAACTCGGGTTGCCGCCGGGAAGGCCGGGAGAGCCATTTTGCCTGAAATCGCTCACCCGGGCGCTGAAAGGCGTGCTACAGTTCTGGGTATTATGGCATCCCGAAGCGTCAACAAAGTCATCCTCCTGGGGCACCTCGGCAAGGACGCCGAAACCAAGTTCACCGCCTCCGGCACGGCCGTTTCCAACTTCACGCTGGCCACCAACCGGCGCTGGAAGGACCAGCAGACCGGCGAATGGAAAGAGGAGACGGACTGGCATCGCTGTGTCCTGTGGCGCTCGGAGAACGTCTCCAACTATCTGCTGAAGGGGAAGCAGATCTACGTGGAAGGCCGGCTGCAAACGCGCAGCTACGACGATAAGGACAACCAGAAGCGCTACGTCACCGAGGTGGTGTGCGATGAGTTGATCCTGCTCGGCAGCCAGCGCGGCGAGGGCGGCGAATACGCGCCGCCGCAATCCCAGCCGGTGTCCATGCCGCGCTCCGCGCGGGCAACAGCAGGCGCCGCCGGAGGAGTTTAACCAGGCGATCTCCGACGACGACGTTCCGTTCTAGCTGGAAGTTGGGGAAAAGGCTAGAGGCTCGACGCCGGCGAAGCGGCCCGCAGCGCCTAGCCAAAGGCTCTTGCGTACGCCGGTCTAGGGAACTTCCGGCCCGACTCCGGCCGGTTCGCCGACGCTTTGCAGCGTGTCCAGCGATTCGAGGACGCGCTCCAGCAAGCTGTCAGTCTGCGAGACAGTGGTCTTGAGAACGTCGATGGAATTGGCCTGCGTGGTGAGCCGGTCATCGAGCGAAGCCATGGTTTTGGCGAGCAATTGCTCGATGGCGGCGGTCAGTTGATCCACAGTGGGAATGGCCGCGAGTTTCTCCGCATGGCTGTCGAGTTTGGCCTCGATCTCTTTCCGGGCACTGGCGTTAGCAGCCTCGTCCGCGGTGAGGCGCTCTTCCAGCCGCGCGACGGATTTCTTCAACTCGTCCACGGCATCCGCGTCGGGCCCGCCCCGTTCGCGCCGGGAAAGCGTCACGGCGCCGGCGGCCACTCCGGCCAGGAAGATAGCCACTCGCGGGATATATCGAATCGCTCGATCCATCTGTAATGATCTTAATACTACCTCGGCATTGCGGATCAAGTTAACCTTTTAGTAATCCCCGTACCAAGTACCTCCGGGCATTGCGCGGCAAGGGCAAAACTGGCATTCTGACTAGGAATCGTCCGTCGTCATTTCGGATAGTTCCGGTCGATTTTCCCCGCAGAGCGGCAACTGCGGATAAAGGAGTCTTTTATCCCATATCTAGCTTCGAGCGCAAATTGGGCCCCGTAACTGGCCTAAGCGACCGCGCCCGCTCCGCGCTTCGCCAGGGAGAAAGCCTGATCTCCCTTCAGAACATCCTGTTGCGGCGATACTTCCGGCTCGAACGGGCGGAGCGTATGCTGGCGCGCCGCGCGCGGCAAGCGCGTTCGGGGAGCCGGGCCATCCGCCAATTGGAGTTGGAGCGCCAGAGGCTCGCCCGCGAATTGCACACGGGAGTGGGGCAGCCGTTCACGGCTATCCGCCTGCAAATTGAAGCGATTGAGATGCAACTGCCGGACGCGCCGGAGCAAGTGCGGCTAGGGCTGCAGCGGGTGTCCGCGCTCGTACGGGACGCGCTTGGGCAAGTACGTGCGCTTTCTCACCGTTTGCAGCCGCCGGAGTGGCAGCGGCTGACTCTCGGGGAAGCTTTGGAGCAGCTCTGGAACCTGAGCGGCATTCCGCAGCGCTTTGAAGCGCAGTTCAGCATGGAAGCGCTGCCGCGGGAGCCTGTATTGGGCGTGAAGGTACTGGCATACCGGGTGGCGCAGGAGGCCTTCTCCAACCTGGCGCAGCACTCCGGCGCCACGCGGGTGGAGGCGAGCCTCGCGGCGCGCGCGGGCCGACTGGTGCTGCGGGTGACGGACAACGGGACCGGTTTCGACGCGGATCAGGTGATCTCCGCCCCGGCGAGCCTTGGATCGGGGATTGGCCTGCGGGCCATCCGGGAACAAGCCGAGGGCATCGGCGCGCAAATCGATATCCAAAGCGGCCCGACAGGCACTACACTAGAACTCTCGGCTCCGTATTTTGGTTCCAGCCCCGAAACCGCGGACAACAAAGCTGATGCAGGAATCCCAAGCGACGACGGTAATTCTGGCCGATGACCACGGTATTGTCCGCGAGGGCTTCGCGGCGCTGTGCACGGCGAACGGGATGCAAGTCCTGGCCGAATGCGCCGACGGCGTGACGGCGGCGGAGTTGATTGCGGCGCGCAACCCGGATTTCGCGGTGCTGGACCTGCATATGCCGGGCATGACGGGCATTGAAGTGATTCGCCGGCTGCGCGCGCACGGGTGTCCCACCAAGCTGCTGATTCTCTCCATCAGCCGGGACGAACACACGGTGATGGAAGCGTTGCGCGCGGGGGCGGACGCCTATCTGTTGAAGGACGGACCGGCGCGGCACCTCATCGACGCCATCAGCTTTGTGCGCGACGGCGGCGTATACGTTTCGCCGCTTCTGCGCGGTGCGGGCCTTTTCACCAAGCCGGGGGCCAACGAAGTAGAGGACCCCATCGCATCGCTGAGCGCGCGGGAGATGGAAGTCTTCAATTACCTGGTGAACGGCCTGCGGCCCAAGGACATTGCCGAGCTGCTGGACATCAGCCCCAAGACGGTGGACACCTACCGCGCCAGCCTGATGCGCAAGTTGAATGTCCACGACCTGGTGGGCCTGGTGAAGTTCGCCATCGAGCGGAATCTGACAACCACTTCGGACCCGCGCGAACCGCGCTAGGGCCCGCGGGCAAACGCACGCGCGGCGGCGCAGGTTCTGCGATAAGCTCGGAGGTCGAGGTTCCTCATGCGACGCAGAGACTTGTTTCCCCTTCTCACGGCGCCCGCTCTGGCGGCGCAGACTCCCTCACCGGCACCGGCCGGCGGACGGCTGAAACAGACGGTGACGCGCGGCGTCTTCGGGCGCGGCATGACCTTCGAGGATACCTGCCGGACAGCCGCAAGCCTCGGCATCAAGGGGTACGACCTGATTGGGCCCGCCGATTGGCCGATGCTCAAGAAATACGGCCTGATCCCGACGATGTACCAGTTTGAGGGCAGCGTGATCACGGACGCGCTGAATGCGCCGCAGAATCACGCGCGCCTTGAGAAGGCCATGAACGGCGCGATTGACGAGGCGGCGGCTAACGGCGTCCCCAACGTGATTACCTTCTCAGGCAACCGCCGCGGGATGGACGACCGCACGGGGGCGGACAACTGCGTGGCCTTCCTGAACCGCGTGAAGGCGCACGCCGAAGACAAGGGGATCAACGTCTGCATGGAGCTCCTGAACAGCAAGGTGAACCACAAGGACTACATGTTCGACCACATGACGTGGGGCGTGGACGTCATGCAGCGGGTGAACTCGCCGCGGGTGAAGATCCTGTACGACATCTACCACGCGCAGATCATGGATGGGGACATCGTGCGCACGATCCGCGACCAGCTCCAGTGGATCGGCCATTTCCACACCGGCGGGAATCCCGGCCGCAACGAGATAGATGAGACCCAGGAGCTGAATTACCGGTTCGTCGCCAAGGCAATCGCCGACGCCGGCTTCACGGGCTATTGCGGCCACGAGTACAACCCGGCGCGGGGGCGCGATCCGCTGGCCAGCCTGAAGCAGGCCTGCGAGATCTTCACGGTCTAACGGCTCTACTTCAGAATCTGGAAGAGGTTGCTGTAGTCATCCGTCCAGAGCCGGACCTTGCGCGTGGCCTGCGAGGGCTGCGAGGCATCCACGATCATCTTGCCGAAGCCAGGCTCGGGGGCCGTGACCAGCACCCAAGTGGCCGCGAAGACGTCCTGCGAATTGTCATCGTCGGTATCGACGGTGCGCGAGAGTTTGCCCAGAGCGTCAGCCTCGCCTTTCACGACGGGCTCCAGATCCAGGAAGCGGTTTGAGATGTGGACCGCCAGGATACCATCGGGCTTCAGGTGGCGGAAGAAGAGCTTCATGGCCTCAAACGTGAGGAGGTGGACGGGAATGGAATCGCTGGAGAAGGCATCCACGGCCAGAACGTCGAAGTTTTCGGGCTGCTCCCGTTCCAGGGAGAGGCGCGCATCGCCCATGGCCACGTCGTGCTTCGCCTGGCAGTAGCGCAGGAACTTGAACTCCGGAATGGCGGTGGGATCGTCCGGAATGCTCATGCGCAGCACCAGCGGATTGATTTCGTAGACGCGATAGTAATCGCCCTTGCGTCCGTAGGCGGTGGTGGTGCCGGTGCCCAAGCCGATCACGCCCACGCGAATGGGGCCGCTCTCCTGCTTGGAACGGATGGCCACGCCGATGCCGGTGTTCGGCCCGTAGTAGGTGGTGGGGAGCAACTGGCGGGCCGGCGCCAGGAACTCTTCCCCATGGTTGATAGTGCCGTGCATCAGAGTGCGGGTGGCATCCGGGTCCGTGAAAGGCCCGGAATCCCGCACCTTCAAGGCGCCGTAGAAATTGCGGACCATGACGCGGTATCCGGCGTTCGCCTCGCGCATCTGGAAGCCCACGTAGCCGGCGAGCAGGAGGACCGCCATTTCCGAACCGAAGGCGCCCCATCCACCCCACGAGCGGGCCCAGTGGAACTTCGGGTCCCGGCGCAAAACGGCGAGAGCGAAGATGCAGGCGAGGAAGAGCGCGGCGGCGAGCATGGCCTGGTCGAAATCGTCCGAGGATTGCCAGCCCTTCGTCAGCCATCCGGCGAAGCCGTTCATGGCCTCCACGAACTTGTCGCGCTCCGCGAAGCCCAGGATGCCGCCCACGAAAATCACGACCGAGGCAAGCGTCAGCCGCGGCGCGGGCAGGAGGTTGCGCAGC
>Ga0335069_10012260_pt1 | contig 12065 bp, 9 predicted proteins | sample Lox_Sample_11_FD_206714 | JGI IMG/M metagenome (GOLD analysis project Ga0335069, IMG submission 206714) | Soil microbial communities from Loxahatchee National Wildlife Refuge, Florida, United States - Lox_Sample_1.1 | ecosystem: Environmental > Terrestrial > Soil > Wetlands | place: USA: Florida...
GAGTTCGACGCTCGGGGAACGCCGGGCCTCGCCAGGTGGGTGCGAGGTGCGTCCGCCGGGGGGCGTCGAGCGCTCTACGCGCCCGGCTTCAGGGCACGGAGTGGTCGGGCGGGCCGCTCCGCCGCCCGGGCGGCCCGTTCGGCTTCGGCCGCGCGGGCCTCCTCGTTCGCGCGCGCATAGAAGCGGGCCAGCCGCCGGAACGCGGCCGCGCTGGAAGGCGAGGTCTCGGCGAGCCAGCGCAGCTCCGCCTCGGCCTCGGCCCTGCGGCCCGCCGCCTCGTAGGCCTCTGCGAGGAGCGAGCGCGGCGCCGGGTCGCGGGGCCGGGCCGCCCGCACCCTCTCCGCCTCCGCGATCGCCTCGTCCAAGCGCCCGGGCAGTTCGCGGAGCAGTGCCGCCCGCGCGAGCCGGAGGCTCGGGTCGTCCACGAGCGCGAGCCCCCGCGCCCAGATGGCGGCGGCGTCCGAGAGCTGTCCGAGGCGCGCCCGCGCCTCGCCGAGGAGCCGATACAGGCGAGGGTTTTGGGAGGGGGTGCTCGCCGCTCCCTCGAGGAGCCGCACCGACGCGTTCGAAGCGCCCGCGCCGCGATCGGAGGCGAGGAGGAGGTCCGCGAGGTCCACGCGCGGTAGCTCCCAGGCCGGGTCGGATTCCACCGCGAAGGCGAGCCAGTCGCGCGCCGACCGCAGGTCTCCCGAGGCCCGCGCCGCGCGGGCGACGGCCATCGCGCTCGCGGCGTCCGCGTGGCCCCGCGGTGGCGCCGGTGCGCCGGGGTCGCCGGCGGCGATCCCACAGCCGAGCAGGGCCGCGACGAGGGAGGAGGGCACGCTGCCATGCTACCGCGACGGGCCCCGGCCCCTCCACACGCGGGCGGCCCGAGCGTTCGCCTTTGGGTTCGCCCACGCCCGGGGAGTAAGCTCCGCAGCATGGATGCCGAGACTTTTCGACGCTTGGGCCACCGGCTGGTGGACTGGATCGCCGAGTACCGGGAGGGGATCGAGTCCCTCCCGGTCATGAGCGGGGTCGCGCCCGGCGAAATCCGCGCACGGTTCCCGCGGGAGCCGCCGGCCGAGGGGGGGAGGCTCTCGGAGGCCATCGACGGTCTCGGGGAGCTCGTCCTTCCGGGGATCACGCACTGGAACCACCCCTCCTTCTTCGCCTACTTTCCGGCGAACACGAGCCACGCGTCGATCCTCGCGGACCTCCTGTCCGCCGGCCTCGGTGCGCAGGGCATGAGCTGGCAGACGAGCCCGGCCGCCACCGAGGTCGAGGAGGTGGTGATGGACTGGCTCCGCCAGATGGTGGGGCTGCCGGACACCTTCACCGGCGTCATCCAGGACACCGCCTCGACCACGACCCTGACGGCCCTGCTGTGCGCGCGCGAGCGTGCGACCGAGTTCGGGCAGACGCGCGCGGGCCTGCAGGGGGGCGGCCCGCAGCTCGTGGTCTACGCGTCCGACCAGGCGCACAGCTCCGTCGAAAAGGGGGCGCTGCTCGCGGGGTTCGGCCGGGAGAACTTGCGTCTGTTGCCGACCGACCGGGCGCACGCCATGCGGGTCGACGCGCTCGCCGAAGCTCTCGAGAGGGACCGCGCCGCGGGGAAGCGCCCCTGCGCGGTCGTGGTGACCACCGGCACGACGGGGACCACCGCCCTGGACCCGGTGGCGGACGTCGCCGCGCTCTGCGGGCGGCACGGCGCCTGGCTGCACGTCGACGCGGCGCTCGCCGGGACGGCCATGGTCCTCCCCGAGTGCCGCTGGATGTGGCGGGGCGTCGAGCTCGCGGACTCCGTCGTCTTCAATCCGCACAAGTGGCTCGGCACGGGCTTCGATCTGTCCGCCCACTACGTGCGCGATCCCCAACATCTCATCCGGGTCATGAGCACGAACCCGAGTTACCTGCGCACCGCCCAGGATGCCGAGGTGCGCAACCTGCGCGACTGGGGGATCCCGCTCGGCCGCCGCTTCCGCGCGCTCAAGCTCTGGTTCCACCTCGTGGACATGGGCGTCGACGGGGTGAAGGCGCGCGTCCGGCGCGACATCGACAACGCCCACTGGCTCGCCGACCAGGTGGACGCTGCGCCCGACTGGCAGCGCCTCGCCCCCGTGCCGCTCCAAACCGTGGCCATCCGCCACGTCCCGGCCGGCATGGCGGAGGAGGCGGCGCTCGCCTCTCACAACCTCGCCATCGCCCGCCGCGTGAACGAGAGCGGGCGCGCCTACCTCACGCCGAGCGTGCTGAAGGGCCAGCAGATGCTCCGGGTCTCGGTCGGCGCCGAGCGCACGGAGCGACGGCACGTCGAGGCCCTGTGGCGGCTGCTCTGCGAGGCGGCCCGCGGCGGGGAGGGCTAGAGCGTGTCGATCATCGTGGTCGACGTCGAGGCCGACGGCCCCATCCCGGGCAAGTACTCCATGGTGTGTCTGGGCGCCGTCGTGGTCGAGCCCACGCTGTCGAAGACCTTCTACGCCCGGACGCGCCCGATCTCGGAGGAGTGGCTGCCGGAGGCCCTCAAGGTGAGCGGCTTCACACGAGAAGAGCACCTCGGATTCGACGACCCGGCCGAGGCGATGCGGCGCTTCGAGGCCTGGATCCGTGAGAACTCCAGAGGACGGCCCGTCCTCGCCTCGGACAACCTGGCCTTCGACTGGCAGTTCGTGAACTGGTACTTCCACTCCTTCCTCGGCCACAACCCGTTCGGCTGGAGCGGCCGGCGAATCGGCGACCTTTACTGCGGCATGGTGAAGGATGGCTACGCCGAGTGGAAGCACCTGCGACGGACGGCTCACGACCATCACCCGGTGAACGACGCCAAGGCGAATGCCGAGGCGCTGCTTGCCATGATCGAGATGGGCCTGAAGCTCCCGGCCCGCTAGGACCTCTGGCCGCGGGGCGCGACGGGGCGGGTGGCGAGCGGGTCCTCCGGCCAGGCGTGGCGGGGGTAGCGCCGCATGAGCTCGCGCCGCACCGCCGGGTAGTGGCGGCTCCAGAAGCCGGCGAGGTCGGTCGTGACCTGCACGGCGCGCATGTTCGGCGCGAGCAGGTGGAGGACGAGAGGGACGGCGCCGCCGGCCACCGCCGGGCCCCGCGCCATGCCAAAGAAGTCCTGGAGGCGGCTCTCCACGTGAGGCGGCTTGCCGTCTCGGTGGTAGTGAACGCGCGTCGACCGCCCGCCGGCCAGCGTCACGCGCTCGGGTGCCAGGCCCTCGAGCAGCGAGCGCTCCTCGGGAGAGAGCCGGGCGAGGACGGCGCCGACGAGCCCCGCCCGGCGGAGCTCGGCGAAGCTGCGAAGGCCGGCGCAGAGGCCCCGCAGGATGTCGGCGAGATCCTCGTCCGACGGCGCTCGGAAGCCCGCCCCGGGGGAGGCGACGGAGGCGAAGGCGAGGCGGTCGAGAAGGCGGTCGAGCGCACCTTCCTCGGCGAAGGCGCGAGCGCCGCGCGCGACCGCCGCATCGGCGAGGAGCGCGGAGGCCCTCGCCGGGTCCGGGACGGCCTTGCGGGACTCCTCGAGCACGAGGTCGCGGTAGAGAGTGCGCTCGAGCGCCTCGACCCTCTCGGCGTCCTCGTCCCAGCGGACGGCCTCCTCGAAGCGGAGGTCGCCGGGACGGAGCTCGAGCAACATCTCCGGCGTGACCGCCGATGCGAGCCGGACGAGCACCTGGCCCGAGCGCCCCGTCCCCCCGCCCGGGCGGTCCCGGCGCTCGTCGGCTTCGACGGCGACGAGCAGTGCGGCGTCGCGCACGACGCTCGCCTCGTCGAGGCGAGCGGCACCTCCGCCGACGAGGACCACGTCCGCTCCTCCGGGCGCACGCCGGCGGGCGACGCGGTCCGGGTAGGCGGCGAGGGTGGCGAAGAGCAAGGCCTCCTCTGCCTGGCGTGCGGCAGGGCGTGCCGCACGCCGGGCGGGCAGAAGCCTCGAGAGCTGGCGGCGCACGCGCTCCACCGCGCCCGGCTCGCCCCCCGCCTCGTGGAGGTGGGCGAGCTCGAGCAGGTCGGACGGCCCGGTGGGCGTCGACCGCCCGCGGCTGCCGCCACGGTCGCGGCCGCCGCGCTCCGCGAGGAGCGCGGCGACGAGGACGCCCTCCTCCGCGGCGCCGCGATCGACGGCCTCGACCACGAGGCGCGAGAGGCGGGGGTGCAGCGGAAGGCGCAGCATCCTCTGGCCGAGGTCGGTGATGGCGCCTCCTGCAGCCGTGGCGCCGATGTCGTCGAGCAGCGCCCGGGCCGCCTGGATGGCCGCCTCCGGCGGGGCATCCAGCCATTCGAGGTCGGGCGCCCCGACGGCGGCGAGCGCGAGCCAGGTCTCGGAGAGGTCCTCGCGCAGGAGTTCCGGCACGTCGAACGCCGGACGGGCGTCGTGGTCGTGGCGCGTGTAGAGGCGGAGACAACGGCCCGGGGCCGTTCGTCCGGCCCGGCCCGCGCGCTGGGCTGCCGAGGCCCGGGAGATCTTCCGGAGCTCGAGTCGCGGCAGGCCCGACCACGGAGAGTGCGAGGCGACGCGGGCGAGCCCCGCGTCGACGACGCCGGTGACGCCCTCGATGGTCACCGAGGTCTCTGCGACGTTCGTGGAGAGGATCACCTTCCGGCGCGGGCCCGGGCGGACGGCCCGATCCTGCTCCTCGGGAGGCAGGTCCCCGTGCAGCGGGAGGACGTCCACCCCCAGGCGGCCGGCCACGGCGGCGCACGCCTCGGCGGCGCGGCGGATTTCGGCCATGCCCGGGAGGAAGACGAGGACGTCGCCGGAGGGGGCCTCGGCGAGCAGCCGCCGCACGGCCGACGCGACCCGGGCCTCGAGCCTCTCGTCGCGGGCGGCGTCGGCCGGCGCCAGGTGATCGACGGCGACGTCGAATCGCTTCCCTTCCGAGCGCAGCGACGGGACGCCCAGGTAGCGGGCGACCGGGGCCGCGTCGAGGGTCGCCGACATGACGACGAGCTTCAGGTCCGGGCGCGCCGTGGCCTGGAGGCGGCGCAGGAGCGCGAGCGCGAGGTCGCCCGGCAGGTGGCGCTCGTGGAACTCGTCGAGCACCACCGCGCCCACGCCCGGAAGGGAGGGGGAGGCGACGAGCCGACGGGTGAGCAGACCCTCGGTGACGTAGCGCAGCCGCGTGCGCGGTCCCGCCACCTCCTCGAAGCGGACCTGCCAGCCGACCGTCTCGCCTGGTCGCTCGCCGAGTTCGTCCGCGACCCGCCTCGCCGCGAGGCGCGCCGCGAGACGGCGCGGCTCGAGGACGACCACCTCGCCCGCGCCGGCGAGCCCGGCCTCGAGGACCGCACGTGGAACGCGGGTCGTCTTGCCGGCGCCGGGCGGCGCCTCGATCACGAGGCCTTGGCCGGCCCGCAGTGCGGAGACGACGTCGGGGAGGAGCCCGTCGATGGGGAGGGGTTGCACGGCGCCTTTCACGGGCGGCGCGGCAGCTCGGCGCGGGGCGCCGGGTCTAGCTGAGCGCGGGCTCCGCCGGCACCACCGGGGTGACGGTCAGGCACAGATGCCCGTCTTCGGCCCCGACGACCACGTGCCCTCCCTCGCGCAGTTCGCCGAAGAGGATCTTCTCGGCGAGTGGCTTCTTCACCTCGTTCTGGATGAGGCGGCTCATGGGGCGTGCGCCCATCAGGCGGTCGAAGCCGTGCTCGGCCAGCCAGGCGCGCCCGGAGGCCGAGAGCTCGAGGGCGACCTTCTTCGGGGCGAGCTGGTCCGCGAGCTCCTTCACCATCTTGTCCACGACGCGTCCGATCACTTCCGGCGGGAGCGAGTCGAAGGCGACCCAGGCGTCGAGGCGGTTGCGGAATTCGGGACTGAACGTCTTCTCGATGGCCGAGCGCGCGGTGCCCTTGGACGGCTCGCCGTGCGCGAACCCCACGGACCGGCTCGACAGCTCCTGCGCGCCGGCGTTCGTCGTCATGATGAGGACGATGTGGCGGAAGTCGGCCTTGCGCCCCGTGTTGTCGGTCAGGGTCGCGTGGTCCATCACCTGGAGCAGGATGTTGTAGATGTCCGGATGGGCCTTCTCGATCTCGTCGAGGAGCAGGACGGCGTAGGGGGTGCGTCGGATCGCGTCGGTGAGGAGCCCGCCCTGGTCGAACCCCACGTAGCCCGGGGGAGCGCCGATGAGCCTCGAGACGGTGTGCTTCTCCTGGTACTCGGTCATGTCGAAGCGCAGGAACTCGATGCCGAGGATGCGGGCGAGCTGCCTCGCCAGCTCCGTCTTGCCGACGCCGGTCGGGCCGGAGAACAGGAAGGCGCCGATGGGCTTCTCCGGGCTCCCCAGCCCGGAGCGGCTCAGCTTGATGGCGCTCGCGATGGCCGCGATGGCCGGGTCCTGCCCGTAGATGACCTTCCTGAGCTCGGGCTCGAGGCTCGCCAGTGCGGCCTGGTCGTCCGCGGAGACGGTTCGCTCCGGAATCTTGGCCATGCGCGCGACGACCCGCTCCATGTCGCGGGCAAGGACGCGGTGGCGACGCTTCTCCTCGGGGCGCATGCGGTCGGCGGCCCCGGCCTCGTCGAGAACGTCGATGGCCTTGTCGGGCAGGCGCCGGTCGTTGATGTGCTTCGCGGCGAGCTCGGCGGCCGCCCGGATGGATTTCTTGGAGTACACCACGCCGTGGTGGTCCTCGTAGGCGGTCTTCAGGCCGTTCAGGATCCGGACGGTCTCCTCGACCGAGGGCTCGTGCACCTCGATCTTCTGGAACCGGCGCGCGAGCGCGTGGTCCTTCTCGAAGGTCTGCTTGTAGTCCTCGAACGTCGTCGACCCGATGCACCGCAGCTCGCCGGAGGCGAGCGCGGGCTTGAGGAGGTTCGAGGCGTCCATGGAGCTTCCGGTGGTCGCTCCGGCGCCGACGATGGTGTGGATCTCGTCGATGAAGAGGATCGCACCGGGGATCTTCTTCACCCCGGCGATGACGCCCTTCAGGCGTTGCTCGAACTCGCCGCGGAACTTCGTCCCGGCGAGCAGCGCCCCCATGTCGAGCGACCAGATGGAGGCCTTCTCGAGCACGCGCGGCACGCGCTTGTCCTGGATGGCGAGCGCCAGGCCCTCGACGATGGCGGTCTTGCCGACGCCCGGGTCGCCCACGAACACCGGGTTGTTCTTCCGGCGCCGGCACAGCACCTGGACGGTTCGCTCGAGCTCCGGGCGTCGGCCGATGAGCGGGTCGATGAGCCCGCGCGCCGCCTTCTCCACGAGGTTTGTGCAGAAGGCCTTGAACGGGTCCTTCACCGCGCGCGGTGCACCCTCCTCCTGCTGCTCGCCGCCGGTCTGCTCCTCCTCGCCCTCGCCCTCCTTCTCCTTGCCGATGCCATGCGAGATGTACGAGAGGATGTCGAGACGCCGCACCCCCTGCTTCTCGAGGAGGTACACCGCGTGGGACCCGCGCTCGCGGGTGATGGCGACAAGCACGTCGCCGGCGTTGAGCTCGGTGCGGCCCGCGCCCTGGACGTGCCAGGCGGCGCGCTGCAGCACCCGCTGGAAGGCCGCGGTCTGCTCCGGCTCGCCCGAGGACAGCCGCGCCTCGAGGGTCCGGTCGAGGTACTCGTCGAGCTCCTTCTCGAGCGCCGGGAGCTCGGCCCCGCACGCGACAAGGATCTCGGACGCCACGCGGTCCTTCACCATCGCGTGGAGCATGTGCTCGAGCGTCACGTACTCGTGGCGGCGGCGCCGGGCCTCGGCGACCGCGTTCTGCAGCGTTGCTTGAAGCTCTTTCGTGACCGTGACCATCGCTACTCCGGCTCCACCGTGCAGAGGAGGGGATACTCCGCCTTCCGCGCCATCTCCATCACCTGTGTGGCCTTCGTCTCCGCGATCTCGTACGGGAAGACCCCCGCCACCCCCACGCCGCGGTGGTGGATCGACAGCATGATCCGCGTGGCCACCGGCGTGGGGTGGCCGAACACCGCCTCCAGCACCACCACCACGAACTCCATGGTGGTGTAGTCGTCGTTGTGCAACAGAACCTTGTACAGCGGGGGCGGACGGAGCTTCTTCTCCGGCCGTGTCCGGGTGACCACCCCGGTGTCGTCCCCCGGACGACCCTGCTCCGGCATGCCCGTATAATAACCCCGCCGGGGTGGCGCGCTGCGGCACGTCGGGGCGCCAGACGAGACGCCCCGCGTCAAGTGCGGAGGTGTGGATGGCAGGGGAACTCGATGGGCGCGTCGTCCTCGTCACCGGGGCCACGAACGGCATCGGACTCGTGGCGGCGCGCGAACTCGCCGGGATGGGCGCCACCACCTGCCTCGTCGCGCGCGACCGCGCCCGGGGCGAGGATGCCATCCGCCAGATCCGCGAGGCCACCGGCAACGACCGGCTGTCCCTGTTCGTCGGAGACCTCTCGTCCCAGGCGGAGGTCCGCCGCGTCGCCGCGGAGGTGCGGGCCGCCACCGGCCGGCTCCACGTGCTGCTCAACAACGCCGGGGCCATCTTCACGCGGCGCCAGGTCTCCGCGGACGGGATCGAGATGACGTTCGCCCTGAACCATCTCGGGTACTTCCTCCTCACGCGCGAGCTCGAGCCGCTCCTCGTCGCGGGGGCTCCGTCCCGCGTGGTGAACGTCTCCTCCTCCGCCCACCGTCGTGCGCGAATGGACTGGGAGGACCTCTTCGGCGAGCGCGCCTATTCGAGCTGGAAGGCCTACGGCCAGTCGAAGCTCGCGAACATTCTCCACGCGCGGGAGCTCTCGCGGCGGATGAGCGATCGCGGCGTGGCCGCCAACGCGCTGCACCCCGGGGCGGTGGCCACGGGCTGGGGCCGGAACAACGCGGGGCTCTTCCGGCTCGTCATGCAGGTCGGCGCGCCGTTCCTCCTGCGGCCGGTCCGGGGAGCGCGCACCTCGGTCTACCTCGCGAGCTCTCCGGACGTCGAGGGCGTGACGGGCCAGTACTTCGAGGACCGGCGCCCGGTCCGGCCGTCGCGCGCGGCGACGAGCGACGCCGACGCACGTCGGCTCTGGGATCTCTCCGAAAGACTCGTCGCAGACCGCCGGTGACGCGGCGCCCACCACGGATTTCCGCTCCGGGCACGGCCTGCTGTACCCTGCGGCCGCATGCACAACCTTGCGCTCGGACTCGCCCTCGTCGCCGCCCAGGCCGCCCCCGCGGCGGGCGAGCCGACGACCCCCCGGCCCGCGGTCGCCCCCGTGCAGGCCCCGGCCGCAACCGCCGCGGCGCCGCTCGTCCGCCCCGCGACCTCCGTCGCCGGGGCGGTTCCGGTCGCGGGCCGTCCGAACCTGCTCGCCTACGCGGTGCCGGAGGTCCCCGGGGAGCTGGCGCAGCGCGCCGCCCCGCTGCTCGAGGCCCGCGCGGCGAGGCTCCTCGACGTGTCCGCCAACGGCGAGGCGATCCTCATCGCCACGCGCTTCGGCCAGAGCGCCCAGCTCCACGTCGTCGAGCAGCCGCTCGGCGTCCGCACGCAGATCACGTTCGGTCGGGAGCCGGTCCTGCAGGCCGCCTTCCTTCCGGGCGACCCCGCGGTGGTCTTCTTCCTCCAGGACTCGGGGGGCGCCGAGAACTACCAGCTCTACCGGCTCGACCGGCGCGGGGGGCGCCCCGAGCTCGTCACGGACGGCAAGAGTCGCCACGAGAACTTCGTCCTGTCACCCGACGGCCGCCGCATCGCCTGGTCCGGAACGGGCCGCAACGGGCGGGACACCGACGTGTACGTGGCCGAGACGCGGAGTCCCGGAGAGGCGCGGAGGCTCGTGGAGGGCGAAGGCACCTTCGGCCCGCTCGACTTCTCCACGGACGGGGAGAGGCTGCTCGTCCGGAGGTTCCGGTCCGCCAAGGACGGCGACCTACTGCTCGTCGACGTGGCCACGGGGGAGCGGCACCCGCTCACGCCCCCCGAGGGCAAGGGCTCGGTCGTCGACGCCCGGTTCACGGCAGACGGCAAGGGGGTGTACCTCGTCACCGATCGCTATGGCGACTTCAACGAGCTCTACCGCCTCGACCCGTCCGACCCGTCCGCGCCGCCGCGCCCGCTCTCCCGCACGATCCGCTGGGACGTGGAGCACCTGGCCGTGGCACGCGACGGGTCGAGGGTCGCCGTCGTCGCGAACGCCGACGGGGTGAGCCGCCTCTACTTCCTCGAGCCGAGGAGCGGCAAGCTCGAGCCCGGCAACCTCCCCTCCGGGGTCGTCCAGGCGATCCGCTTCCCCGCGAAGGGAGGCTCGTCGGTCTTCGCCGGGCTCGCGTCCCCGCGCATCCCGGGCGACGTGTGGCAGCTCGACCTCCGGGGCCGGAAGCTCGTGCGCTGGACCCGCTCCGAGATCGGCGGCCTGGACCCGTCTTCGCTCGCCGAGCCTGCGCTGGTGCGCTACCCCGCGAAGGACGGGCTTCAGATCCCCGCGCTCCTCTACAGGCCCAAGGCGCCCGGGCGGCGACCCGTGGTGGTCGTCTGGCACGGAGGCCCCGAGGCCCAGGAGAGGCCGGTCTTCCAGCCCCTCGCCCAGATCCTCGTGGAGGGTGGCATCGCGGTGCTGCTCCCCAACGTGCGCGGGTCGAGCGGGTACGGGAAGGCCTACGAGGCGGCGGACGACGGGGCGAGGCGGGAGGACGCGCTCCAGGACATCGGCGCGACCCTCGACTTCATCGCCTCCCAGCCGGACCTGGACGCGAGCCGCGTGGCGGCCTACGGGGGCTCCTACGGCGGGTTCATGTCGCTCGCGACCGTCGCGTTCTACCCCGACCGGGTGCGCTCCGCGGTGGACGTCGTCGGCATCTCCAGCATCCCCACCTTCCTCGAGTCCACGGCCTCGTACCGGCGGGACCTCCGGCGCGCCGAGTACGGCGACGAGCGCGACCCGGCGGTGCGCGCGGTCCAGGAGCGGATCTCGCCCCTCTACCGCGCCGAAGGGATCCGCGCCTCGCTCTACGTCATCCAAGGCCACAACGACCCGCGTGTCCCCCAGTCCGAGGCCGAACAGATCGTCGCGGCGCTGCGGCGCCGCGGTGGCGAGGTCTGGTACCTGCTCGCACTCGACGAGGGGCACGGGTTCCAGAAGCGGGACAACCGCGACGTCGCCTTCGTCACGGCGGTCCTGTTCCTCGAGCGGACGCTCTCGGCGGGCGGAGCGGCCGGGCCCGCCTCGCCCTAGCCGCCCCGTCCGTCGCCGACGTCCCAGGCGCCCCGCAAGGTCGCCTTCTCCAGGGAGGCGGCGAGGCGGGTGCGGAACTCCCGACGCGGAACGGACCGCGCCCCGAAGCGGCTCAGATGCTCGGTCTCCACCTGACAGTCGACGAGGTCGAAGCCGCGGCGCCCGAGCCATCCCACGAGCGCCGCGAAGGCGACCTTGGAGGCGTCCGGGCGGTCCGCGAACATGGACTCGCCGAAGAACGTTCCCCCGAGGGAGACGCCGTAGAGCCCGCCGGCGAGCTCCGCTCCCTCCCATGCCTCGACCGAATGGGCGAGGCCCAGCCGGTAGAGCGCCTCGTAGGCCTCGACCACCTCCGGGACGATCCAGGTGCCGTCCTGCCCCGGGCGTTCCTTCTCCGCGCATCGCCGGATCACGCTCGGGAAGGCAGTGTCCGACCGGACGTCATAGCGGCGGGATCGCATGGTCCTCGCGAGCGAGCGGGGGACGTGAAACTCCGAGGGAAGGAGCACCATGCGGGGGTCCGGCGACCACCAGAGGATGGGAGAGCCCTCCGAGTACCAGGGGAAGATCCCCCGCTCGTAGGCGGCGACGAGCCGCCCGGGCGAGAGGTCGCCACCCACCGCGAGCAGCCCGTCGGGCTCCGCGGTCTCCGGGTCCGGGAAGGAGGAGGTGCGGTGGAGGCGGTGGATGGCCACGGGCCGCTCCCAGTCTAAGTCGCGGGCGCGGTGCCGTCGTCGACGCAAAGGGTCGGCACAGTCCTCGCCTCTCGGAAAATGTACCCAAAAGGGTCGTTTCAAATCCTTTTGACAGACATCAATAAAGGGCGCGCATCGCCCCGCAGCCAAACGTAAAAAGCGTGAGATCGACCCCCAAGCCGACGTCTCGCGCAGCCGGGAGGCCCGTGCCGCAATGAGCGCGCTCTTCAAGCCTCGCTGGAACCTCCTGTCGCGCCTTTCGATCGCCGTCCTCGCCGGCGGCGCCGCCGGCGC
>Ga0335069_10012261_pt1 | contig 12065 bp, 15 predicted proteins | sample Lox_Sample_11_FD_206714 | JGI IMG/M metagenome (GOLD analysis project Ga0335069, IMG submission 206714) | Soil microbial communities from Loxahatchee National Wildlife Refuge, Florida, United States - Lox_Sample_1.1 | ecosystem: Environmental > Terrestrial > Soil > Wetlands | place: USA...
CGCCGTCCTTGCTCAGACTGAGATAGAACGAGCTTACGATGACCGCGACCGCCAGGCCGAATCCGCCGAGCGCGTTCGAAAAAAGATCGAGCGGCGAACCGCCGTTCAGAAACTGGCTCGAGAGGGCGGATATCGTGCCCGATGCCGAGGCCGATTTAAGGTTCAGCAGGAAGCCCAGCCCGCCGAGCGCGCCCTTATTGCCGGAAAAAACCGTGCTCAGCTCGACGATGACGACCGGCACCAGCGTGTAAAGGACGAAAATAAAGAGGATGACCGCCGCGAGAAAAATGAGGATGACGCTGATGCCCCGCGGCAGGCCGATGCGCGCCAGGGCATCCACGATCCCTTCCAGCCCGGACGAGATGATGATCGCCAAGAACAGGCCCAGAATGATCTGTCGTCCCTGGTAAAAGATAGCGACGAGAACGACGAACAGGAGTATCCGCCACAGGGTTTCCCACGTAATGTCGATGTTCCGGCGTTCCATGCTGGGTTAGAGATTAGAGATTGGAGATTAGAGATTGGAGATCGGAGGGTGGAGGGTGAGGATCTTTTCGAACATTTCGGCGTTCCGGTACGGGCCGATGACCGCAAGGTTCAGCCGCCGGTCGGCAAAGACCGCCCGGGCGACGTTCCGGACCTCCGCCGCGCTTATCCTCCTTATCGTATCAACTAATTTCTCCGGTGGCAAAAGCTTTTTCGCGAGGATCTCCTGGCTGCCGTAATAGCTCGCCAGGGCATCGGAGGTTTCGAGGCCGAGGACGATGCCGCCGACCATGTGGTCCTTCATCCGCTGGAGCTCCGCGCCCGGCACCAGCTCGTCGCGCAGGCGGCGGCACTCCGCAAGGATGGCCTTGATGACCACGTCGATCTTCCCGTGGTCGACGCCGGCGGAGATCGCGAGCGTTCCATGGTCAAGCGAAAGGTCGGCGTCGGCGTCGATGTAATACGCCGCCCCAAGCTCCTCGCGCACGCGCCTGAAGAGGCGCGAGCTCATGCCGCCGCCGAGGACGTCGGCGAGGACATGGAGCGCGTGCCGCCGCCGGTCGAAGAGGTCGAACGCGCGGAACCCGAGCACGAGATGGCTCTGGCCGGATTCCTTGAACTTCACCCTGGCCTGCGGCGCGCTCTGCTGTTCTTTCGTCTTCGGTTTCGCACCCGCCTTCCGCCGCGCGAGACCGCCAAAATATTCCCTGATCGCCGCGAGCGTCCTCTTTTCGTCGAACTTTCCGGCGACGATCACGACCGTGCCCGGCGCCACGTACCGCGCGTTCCGATATTCCAAAAAATCATCCTTCGCCAGTTTGCGGATGACCTCCTTCTCGCCGCTCACGTCCCACCCCGCTGGCTGGTCGCCGTAGAGCAGCGAGTTGAAAATCTCATGAACCCGGCTCGCGGGCGTATCCTCGTACATGTTGATCTCCTCGACGATGACGCCGCGCTCTTTTTCTATTTCGTCCGGATCGAAGATCGGGTTCAGGTACAGGTCCGAGACGAGCTCAAGGATCTTCGGCAGCTTGCGCGCTTCCGCTTTGGCCCAGTAACCGGTGTATTCCTGGCCGGTGAACGCGTTCGTCTGCGCCCCGAGCGACGCGAACTCCTCGGCGATCATGCCGGCCTTCGGACGCCTGGCCGTCCCCTTGAACATCAGGTGCTCAAGGAAGTGCGACACGCCGTTCACGGGCTTGGTCTCGTACTCCGAACCGGCCTCGACGAGGATGATGACGCTCGCGGCAAGGCTTGACGGCTGGGGCACGAACACGACGCGTAGACCGTTCGGCAGGGTGAGTTTTTTAGGAGGTTTCATGCTCTATACAACGCATTATAGCCCATATTGTTCCGCATTTCCAAAACAAAAACCGCTTCCCGGCCTCACACCGGAAAACGGCCTTTGTTTTAGATAGCTTTTGGCTACCTGTTAATGATAGCACACCGGAGCGGACGGCAATGTGTATAACTATCGCACTTTCGTGAGCGGACAGAGGTCGTGTTGGTGTGGTCGCGCGGGGCAGTATTTGCGGCCGTATTCGATGATCTCGTAGGTGGCGCGGAACCAGTCCTTGCGCGGGATGATGCGCATGAGGTCCTGCTCGATCTTTTCCGGCGTCTTTTCCCGGCTCAGGCCGAGCACGCGCGAGAGGCGCATGACGTGCGTGTCGACGGCGATCCCCTCCACCACGCCGTAGGCGTTGCCGAGGATGACGTTCGCGGACTTCCTGCCGACGCCGGGCACCTTCACCATCTCCGCCATCGTTTTCGGCAGCCTGCCATTATACTTTTCTTTAATATATTTCGCGGCGGCCAGAATGTTTTTCGTTTTCGCGCGATAGAATCCGCACGCATGGATGTCTTTTTCGAACGCATGGACGCCGCGCGCGGTCGCGCCGGCGCGGACGTAGTCGTCGAGCTTCCGGTATTTCCTGAAAAGCGCGGGCGTCACCTCGTTCACTTTTTTGTCGGTGCATTGCGCCGAGAGCTGGACCGCGACGAGCAGTTCCCAGGGATTGCCGAACGTGAGCGCGATGCGCGCATCGGGAAAAAGTTTTCCAAGGACGCGCGCCATCTTGCGCCAGCGGGCCTTTGCCTGCGGGAGATCTTTCCCGGATATCATGGCTTCCATTATAATGGAAAAGCAATACCATGGCGACCATGCTCACCCGGAAGTTCTTCGACCGGCCGACGCTCGCGGTCGCGCGCGACCTCCCCGGAAAATATCTGGTGCGCGAATATCGCGGCCGGCGCATCGCCGTCATGGTCACGGAGGTCGAGGCCTACGACGGCCCCCGCGATCTCGCCTCGCACGCGAGCCGGGGACGCACGCCGCGCACCACGGTCATGTTCGGGCCCGCCGGCTATTTTTATATTTATTTCACCTATGGCATGCACTGGCTCGTGAACGTCGTGACCGGCCCGCAAGACTATCCCGCCGCGGTTCTCATCCGTGCCGGGGCCTATCGCGATCCGAAGACCAGGCGGGAGGTTTTCATAAACGGCCCGGCGCGGCTTACCAGGTTTTTAAAGATCGACGGCGCGCTGAACGGCGAACCCGCGGCGCGGGCGGGCGGCCTCTGGTTCGAGGATCACGGCGTGAAGGTCGCCCGCAAAGACATTAAAATCGCCAAGCGGGTCGGCGTTGACTACGCCGGGCCGGTCTGGAGCGAAAAGAAATATAACTTCAAGATCACCGGAAAGCTACCGGAACGCTGAGCGAACCCGCGTTCCGCGGCAGGCCGGAAGGATTGTCTTTCGAAAAAACGATCGTGCCGGTCGCGGTGCCCGGCGTGGTAAAGGAAATGCTGGCGGCGAACGGGACCGTCGCGGTGGACATCCAATCCCCCAGCGATTGGGCGGTGCCGGAACCGATCACCTTCCCCGTCCCGTCGAGCACCTGGATCGGGAAGGTCCCTTCAAAATACCATCCTCCGCCCGTCACGGCGCCCTCGATCGCCACTGGCGAAGCAACGACCGCGCCCGGCTGGGGCATGACCACCTGCAGCGTGCCGTCAGCCGAAGTCGTGGAAGTAGCGGCTGCGGCGGGACCCGGCGCGGGCGGCACCGTCGGTCCCTTCGCCGCCGGGACGAACAGCAAAACGCCAAGCAGGATGACGATAACAACCCCCATGCCGATCGCCAGCGTTTTCACGCTCTTCATGCCTACAGTATAGCACCCTCGGCACGGAGCAAAGCCAGTTTCTTTTCCGGCCCGCCGCCGTTATAGCCGCCCACCTTGCCGTCGGACCGGATGACGCGGTGGCACGGCACTTTCGGATCGTGATTGCGCATCATAAGGTTCCCCACCGCCCGCGCCGCGCCCGGATTCCCCGCCCGCCACGCCACCTCCCGGTACGACATCGTCTTCCCTCGCGGGATCTTCGCCACTACCTGTAAAACTTTTTCTTTAAAGGTCGGTTTCATCATCGGATACTACTAATGATATACTATTTCTATGGATTTCATCCACACGAACTATCCGGTCGAGAACGAATATCCGAAACTGGTGCGCGACCGGATCCCGGAGATAATCAAAAAGAACGAAGGCGTCGAAGCCAAGACCAGAATACTCGATAACGATGCCGAATTCTTGGATGCACTGCTGCAAAAGATGGTGGAGGAGTCGGTTGAACTTAAAAATTCGGTAAAAAATGGGAATCTCGAAGAAGAACTGGCGGATGTTTTTGAGATCATCTCCGCGATCCTGGCCTTACAACATAAAACCAACGACGAGATCATTGCTATCCAAAATGAAAAGAGGATAAAACGCGGCGGATTCGAAAAAAGGATCTTAATGCTTGCCCCGGCGAAGCGTCCACCAGCCAGCGGTTAAGGGATCCCCGCGACCTCGCATTCGAGCATCGTTTCACCTTCGCCGCCAAAAAGGAATCTGCCTTTTATTTTTTTTCCGGCGAGCACCAAGGGAAGCCAATACGGATCGTCAATCCACATCTTCTCGAACGGAAGCTCGCTGATCGCATACCATCGCGGCCTCATTTCTTCCGATTCGGATGGCGCTCCGCGCCATCGGCGGACCACGAAAATATTGGAATCCTGCGCCCATTCGGGATGCTCCCGGAAGCGGAACTCGAGCACGCCGGCACTTTCAAGTTCCCGGGCATCGACGCCAATCTCTTCTTTGATCTCCCGAATAGCGGAAGCAGGCACGTCCTCGCCCTCGCCGACCTTCCCGCCTACGCCGTTCCATTTTCCCATCCCGAATCCCCGCTTCTTCATTGCGAGCAAAACCTTATCACCCTTCCGGAGAAAGCATAAGGTTGTTTGCTTCATACTAACCGTTATTCATCCACGCCGTAACGCTTGTATTGATGGATCTTCGCGTTCTTGCCAAACCAATGTTCGATCTCATGCTGGGCTTCCTCCGGTGTTTCCGACGCATGGAGAATGTTCGCCACAGCGCGCTTTTCGGTGTTTGCGAGAAGCGGTGAATCGATCGAGAAGTCGCCGCGGATGGTTCCCACTTCTGCCTTGTAAGGCAGGGTCGGCCCTGCGATCTTGCGTACAACGTCCACCGCGTGGATGCCCTGCACGATCATCCGCACCAAGGGCGCCGAGACCATATAATCCACCAGCCATTCACGCACCATCTTCCCGATCTCGAACTCGTCATCGGTGCCCAGCTTGTCCTTCGGGTCAACATCGTACGCCCGATAGGTCGTGATGGATTTCTGGCCAAGGCGGCGGATCCATGCTTCCTCCTTCGGATAATGGTCGCTGATCTGCTGCCGGGTCGGCATGAACATTTCAAGCGCCACGATCTTCAGGTCGCGCTGCTCGAAACGCCGGATCACCTCGCCCGTCAGGCCCTTCCGGACGCCATCCGGCTTGATCATGACAAACGTTTGTTCTTCTTTGGGATGCTGCATATGATTTATGAAATTTTAATTATTTTTTAATTCTCTTTATTTCTAATCCTAGTTCATCCAGCTGCTTCCTGTCCACTGCCGCCGGCGAGCCCATCATCGGGTCGCGCCCGTCGCCCGTCTTCGGGAACGCGATGACCTCGCGGATGTTCGGCTCCCCCGCCATGAGCATCACGAACCGGTCGAGACCCCACGCGATGCCGCCGTGCGGCGGGGCGCCGTTCCGGAGCGCCTCGAGCATGTGGCCGAAGTTCGTCCGGATCCTCTCTTTTTCGAAACCCATGATCTCGAAAACCGCTTCCAATGCGGGCGCCTGATGGTTCCGGATGCTCCCGCCGCCGATCTCGAAACCGTTCAACACGACGTCGTACTGGGTCGTCAGGATCCCGGGAATATCCTTTTTGGCCAGCAGGTCGCCCATGAACTCCGGCTTCGGCGCCGAGAACGGATTATGCGTGAACGTCCAGCCGGAAGGAGAATCTTTGGCCTTCTCGAAGAACGGGAAATCCACCACCCAGCAGAACGCCAGCAGGTCCGGGTCGTTCTTGTCCCTGCGGACGTCCGGCCGGTCGGTGCCGTACTTTTCCATCGCGTCCTTATAGGAAATGTGCGGGAACGGGACCTCCTGGATCTTCTTCTCCGGCGCGACGGCCTTCACGAGCGCGATGAGCAGCTCCTCGTTCAGCCGCATGACGTCCTCCTGTTTGACGAAGCTCATCTCCTCGTCGAGCTGCGTGAACTCCGGCTGGCGGTCGCCGCGCGTGTCCTCGTCCCGGAAGCACCGCGCGATCTGGAAATATTTCTCGATGCCGCCGACCATCAGCAGCTGCTTGTACTGCTGCGGCGACTGCGGCAGGGCATAGAAATCCCCCGGCTGGATGCGCGACGGCACGAGATAATCGCGGGCGCCTTCGGGCGTCGACCTCGTGAGGTTCGGCGTTTCGATCTCCAGGAACCCGCGCTCGTTCATGAAATCGCGGATGAACTTGATGATCCGGTGCCGCAGGACAAGGTTGTTCTTCAAACGCTCGCGGCGGAGGTCCAGGTACCGATATCTCAGGCGGGTCTCCTCGTTGATCTCGTAGCCGGCATCGTCGACCGGAAATGGCGCCGGTTCCGCGACGTTCAGAATCTCCAACGCGGTCGCGGCCACCTCGTAATGGCCCGTCGGCAGCTTTTCGTTGACCAGCTTTTCCGGCCGCTTCTGAACCTTCCCCGTCACTTTGACCACGTATTCCAGACGCAGCTCGCCGGCCTGCGCGATGTCCGGCCCGAACACGGCCTGCGCGAGGCCGCTCCGGTCGCGGAGATCGATAAACACCAGTTTGCCATGGTCGCGGCGGGCATGCACCCAGCCGTACAGCTCAACCTCCTCGCCTTCCTTATGCACAATGTTCGCAATGTGGGTTCTTTCCATTGGATCACTAAGATTAAATTTTAATAAAAACCGCCCTTACCAAATCATCATCGACGGATGATACCTTGGTAAGGGCGACGGTTGATCGCGGTGCCACCTTACTTCGTCCGGCGCCCCGCGGCGCGCAGACCTCATTGAAGCTGTCCCGGGCTTCTCCCGCCTCGGCTCGGCCCTTGTCGGGAGCGTCTTTGCCTCGGCCATGTTTATTTTACCGCCATATAACCATAGCAGGTCCCGCGGAAAATGCAATCTGCTATCATTAAGGTATGCTCACCTTCCAGGACATGCTCGCACGGCTCCTCGTGGCGCTCGCGCTTGGCGCGGTCCTTGGCGTCGAGCGGGAGCTGGTCAAAAAGGAAGCGGGCGTGCGGACGGAGATGCTCGTCGCCGGTGGCGCGGCGCTTTTCACGATGGTCGGGCTCATCCTGCCTTACATCGTCTCTGGGCCGACCAATAACCTGGCGGATGTCATCGCGCGGAACAGCGGGTTCCTCGCCGTCATCGCGAACGTGGTCGTCGGCATCGGGTTCCTCGGAGCCGGGCTCATCATCAAGCAGAACGACCGACCCTCCGGGGTCACCACCGCCGCGCTCGTCTGGGCCACCGCCGCCATCGGCGTCCTGGTCGGCATCGGGCTTCTCCAGTTCGCCGCCGCCTCGGCGCTCATCATCGCCCTGCTGCTTTTTTTCCTCCGCAAGCTCAACGTTTCGGAGCGCCTGGAGCGCGAGATGGAAAAATAACCGGCAGGCATCCTCCGCTACGGCGTACTGCTGGCGGTCTGCGGGACGAGGATGACCATGGTCTCGCCCGGGTTTTTGTAATTGAACTGCTCGCGCAGTTCCTTCTCGAGGTTGGCCGGGTCGGAAAGGTACTGCATCTCTTCTTCTAGATTGGCCTCCTGGGTTTTCGCCGTCGCGAGGCGGGACTGGACATCGCCCAGGTTCTGCTGCAGCGCCCGCTGTTCCTCAAGAAATCCGACGACGCGGACGCCGACGAAGATGACGACGAGCGAGAGGACGATGATGAACGCGATCTTCATAGTTCTATTCTACCTCTTATTTCCTCGTGATGTCCGCCCCGAGGTCCCGGAGGCGTTCGTCGATCCGCTCATAACCGCGGTCGATCTCGAGGACGCCATCCACTTCGGAGACGCCCTTCGCGACGAGCGCGGCGATGATGTCCACCATGCCGGAACGCAGGTCGCGGACGGCGAGGTTCCTGCTTGTAAGCTCGGTCGGGCCGGTAATGGCAGCGGTATGGTAAAAACCCCTCCCGGCAAAGCGGCAGGCGTTCCCCTCGGGGCAATCGGTCGAAACGCGGACCTTCGCCCCCATCTCGTTCAGGTCGTGCGCATAAGCGAAACGGTCCTCATAGATCGTTTCATGGACCTGCGACTCCCCCTCCGCCTGGGTGAGCAGGACGCAAAGCGGCTGCTGCCAGTCGGTCATGAACCCGGGATGGACGTCGGTCGTCACGGAAAGCGCGCGGAGCGGACTTTTCCGCGAGAACGCGATGCCGTCGTCCGTCACCTCGTACTCCCCGCCCAGCCGGCGGACGGTGTTCAAGAAGGTTATGAGATGTTCCTGCACGGCGCCTTTCACGAGTATCCTCCCGTCCGTCGCGATCGCGAGACACGCGAACGAGACCGCCTCGTTGCGGTCTGGAATGATGCGATGCGACACGCCGCGCAGCTTCTCCACGCCCTCGATCGTGATCGTCCGGGGCGGGCGAAGCTCGATGATCGCGCCCATCTTCTGCAGCATCAGGATGGAATCCAGAAGCTCAGGTTCAAGGGCGGCGTTTTTGATAACCGTCCTCCCATGCGCGAGCACCGCGGCGAAAACCGCGTTCTCGGTCGCGCCGACGCTCGGGAACCGCAGTTCGATCTCCGCGCCGCGCAAACCGCCCTTCGCCCAGGCCCGGTAGCTCGTCTTCGTGATCTCAAGCTGCGCCCCGAGCTTCGCAAGCGCCTCCAGGTGGATGTCCACCGGCCGCGCGCCGATCCTGTCGCCGCCGACGACCGGCACTTCCGCCTCGCCCGCGCGCGCGAGGAGCGGCCCGAGCGCCAGGATGGGGATGCGATTGCTCCGGGTGAGCTCCGTCACGCGGCTGTTCCGTATCGCCGGGGTTCGCACCTTCGCGGTCGAACCGGCGATCGCGATGTCCGTCCCGATGGTCTCCAGAAACTCCCGGATAATGTCCACCTCGCCGATCGCGGGCACGTTCTCCAGGATGCACGGCTCGTCGGTCAAAAGCGATGCCACCATCATTTTCGAAACCGCATTTTTCGCCCCGGCAAGCGCGATCTCCCCGTACAGCGGCTTTCCGCCATGGATGATGAATTTCATGATAGCGCGAAAATGATTACTTCGCCCGCGAGGATCCCCGCACCGACATCGAGCAGGAGGTCCGGCCGGCCGGCCGCGAAAGCCGCCGGCGCGGCAACCAGGTAAAACGCGGAAAATCCGGCCACGATGGCGATGAGTCCCGCCATCCACGGCTCAAGCGCGAACACCTTCCGGAATGCGTATGCCGCGAGCGGGATAAGCGCGAATGCGATGAGCGCCGGACTCGCTGCCGGTTCCCAGTTCAGGACAAATACCGCGAGAAGATCACAAAAAAACAGTTCCCAGAATCCGAATGTCATCGCAAGCGCGATGAGCGTTGCGAGCGTGAAGTTGACGTGGACGCCGGCCGAGCCGGCCAGCAACTGCGCAAAAAGCGAGAGGATGAGGATGGCGAGGCCGGCGAAGAAGCGAAGCATGGTCCCGGATCTATTCGCGGATTATCAGCACGGCCTGGGCGTCATTGATGCTGTAGGCGAATTCGAGCGACGCCTCCTGGAACAGGTTGTCCGCGGAAGTGCCGGTCGCGTTCACATCGGCAACCGGCAGGCCGTAGGGCATCCCCGGCGCGGCGGCGTACACGATGTCGCCAGCCGCCACCGGCGCGCCCTTCGCGATCGAGCCGATCTTCGGATACGCGCCGCCGACCAGCAATCCGTCGATACCGTCCGGGCCGATGCGGACGGGCAGCTTGAACGCCGGATCGAAGACCGTCTGGACGCGTCCGGAAAGACCTGCTGGACGGTTCCGATGAAGATCCCTTGGAACGTTACCGCGCTGCCCGTCGCGACGCCCTCGCCGGACCCGGCATCCACCGTCAACCCGTTTTTGAACCCGAAGGGATAGCTCGAATATACCATGGCCGGAACGGAGCTACCCGGGTCCTGCGGTACTTGCGCCTTGACGGCCAGCAGTTCCGCGAGCTGCGCTTGGAGCGCCTGGTTCTCGGCCGGGAGCGACGGATCATCAGCCGAAATCACGTCGCGCGCCGCGAGCCAATTCCGGAACCGTCCCCCGTAGGATGGTTCGAAAAAGACCAAAACGGCAAGCGCCGCCGTGCACAGCACCAGGATCCAGCTGTATTTCTTCGGTGAGCTCATATCTCTTAGCTCCACGCTCTTAGCTCTATAAATTGATCGCCAGCGGCTTCAGCGGGTTGTCCAGAAGTTCGCGATGCGCCTCGAAATCGTCCACCATCTGGCCAAGGCCGCGGGCGACGCAGGTCAGCGGATCGTCCGCCACATTCACCGTCACGCCCGTCTCCTTTTCGATCAGCTGGTCGAGGCCGCGCAGGAGCGCGCCGCCGCCGCAAAGCACGATGCCGTTCTTCAGCACGTCGCCCGTCAGTTCCGGCGGCGTTTCCTCGATCACCTCGCGGACCGCATCCACGATCGAGCGCAGGGATTTCCCGAGCGCCGCGCGGACGTGCGTGTTCTTCATCCCGATCTCGCGCGGCAGGCCGCTCGCCATGTCGCGCCCGCGGACCGGCACTTCGATCCGCTCGTCAAGCGGGATGGCCGACCCAACCGAGATCTTGGCGAACTCGGCCGACGGCTCGCCGATCGCGAGATGGAACTCCTCGTGCGCGAACCGGATGATATCTTCATTAAACCTGTCGCCCGCCGCCTTCAGCGTCCGCGAAACGACCGTGCCGCCCATCGAGATGACCGCGATGTCCGTCGTGCCGCCGCCGATGTCCACGATCAGGCTCGCTTCCGGCAGGGTGATCGGCATGCCGGCGCCGAGCGCCGCCGCCGTGGGCGATTCCACGAGATACACCTTCGCGCAGCCGGCGTTCAGCGCCGCATCCTCCACCGATTTCCGCTCCACTTCGGTCAGGTTGTTCGGGATGGCGAGCAGGGCGCGCCGATACGACGTCATGGCGCTTGCCTTCGGACGGAGCAGGAGGTGCCGCAGCATCTCCTCCGTCATCTCGAAATCGGAGATGACGCCGTTCACGAGCGGGCGCACCACGTTGATGTGCGACGGCGTCCGGCCGAGCATCTTCTTCGCTTCGTCGCCCACCGCGATGATGTGGTTCGTTTTCGTATTGATCGCCGCGACCGACGGCTCGTTCACCACGATACCCTTGCCCTTCAGATAGATGATCGAGTTTGCCGTGCCGAGGTCGATGCCGATGTCTTTGAAAATATTATCGAATAATGCCATGGATATCTTGGGGATCGACGATCTTTGGTTCTTTCTCCGTCCGCCGCTTCACCTCCACCCGGTCTTCCAGCTTGGGACTCACGACGATCCGCCATGGGATGCCGAGCAGGTCGGCCTCCGCGAACTTCTGCCCCGCGGAAACGTCCCTGTCGTCATAGAGTACTTCAATTTTTTCGCGTTGTAAATGTTCATAGACCTTCGATCCGTCCGCGCCGGCTAGCTCAAGCAGATGCGCGCGGAACGGCGCCACCGATTCCGGCCAGACGATGCCCGCCGGATCATTGAACTTCTCGACGATCACCCCCATCAGGCGCGAAATGCCGATGCCGTAACAACCCATGACCGGATGCTGGCGCTCACCCTTCGCGTTCGTGAACGTCAGCTCGAAATCCTCTGCGAACTTTTTCCCAAGATCGAACACGTTACCGACCTCGGATGCGCGCGCCTTGGCCAACCTTCCCTTTCCGCATCGCGTACATGCCTCTCCCTCCTTTTCTTTCGCGATCTCGACATTCACGCAGAACTCGCAGGCGTCGCAATACAGAATATCGTCCTCGCCGGCATCCGTGAGCACCATGAACTCATAGGAGATCTTCTTCGTGAATGCCCCGCCAGACGCCTCGGTGGCCTTGGCGACGAGTCCCAACCGCTCGTAGACCCGGAAGTACGCCTGCTTCATGACCCCGTAAAACCGGTCGAAATCGGCCTGGTCTTCATGAAAACTGTACATATCCTTCATTAAAAACTCGATGCCGCGCA
>Ga0335069_10012262_pt1 | contig 12064 bp, 10 predicted proteins | sample Lox_Sample_11_FD_206714 | JGI IMG/M metagenome (GOLD analysis project Ga0335069, IMG submission 206714) | Soil microbial communities from Loxahatchee National Wildlife Refuge, Florida, United States - Lox_Sample_1.1 | ecosystem: Environmental > Terrestrial > Soil > Wetlands | place: USA...
TCCAACAACTACCAGGGTTACTATCACTAACCGGAAAGAATCTCTCATCCTCGCCTCCGCAAGAGAGACGGCGGATTCGGTGCCCAGCTATACCGCCTGATGTCACCGGGACGGATACCGGCGTCCCTGCCTATGAATTCGCCCTCGGCGGAAATCTACGGGAAGGGGGAATCGGCAAAGGCGGACATGTCTCACGGCAGGTTGTGACGGAAGTCACATCCAGGTTGTGACGGAACCGGATCGAGTTTCCAGCTCCCGGAACGTAATCTGCTGTAATTCCACCTACTTAAACTGAGCCAGACGGCAGTTTTCGAGTACCGCGAACTGTCATACAACTTTTGTGGGACTTCCTTCCCGGGGCGAGACTGGAATCCAAAGCGGAATTGAATCGGGTAACGATCAGTATTTGCGCTATCGCCAGCAAGCGATCGCGCTTTGCGACCGGTTGTGCTGCGCGTCACAATTGTTCGTGACCTGCGTCGCGAAATATTCCTTTGCTGGCGTGTTAAATGTGGCTGCGCGGGCCCCCTATTTTCTCCGCAGGAGCACTTATGCCGGAACAGCAGTCTCTCAGCAAAGAAACCAAGATGGCTATGATTTCCCAGTTCCTGGGATTTGGGTTGGACGCCTATGACATGGCGATGGTCATCGTCATGGCTCCCATCCTCGGCAAGATTTTCATCTCACCCAAAGGCAGCCAACTCTGGCAATACATTGCCGTCGTGCTGGGCTATTCAATTACCATGGCCGCGCGTCCCATCGGGTCGGCCTTCTTCGGGGCCTACGCCGATAAGATCGGGCGCCGCTTCCTGCTGCTCTTCACTATCGGCGGCGTGGGGGTGATGTCGGTGTTTTCCGGCTTGCTTCCGACCTACGCGCAGGCCGGTATCCTCTCCTACGTTCTTTATTGTGTTCTGCGCTTGTTCATGGGCATCTTCTTCGGCGGCGAGTATGCCGTGGGTCACACCTTCGCCATCGAATACGCTCCGCAAAACAAGCGGGGCGCGATCGGCGGATTCATCCAATCCGGGTTCCCCCTGGGATACGTGCTGGCATCGCTGGTCTTTGCCTTGATCTCTTATTTCTGCGGCAAGGAAATTCTGATTCACTACGGCTGGCGCATCGCTTTCATGACCGGTGTGGTTCCGGTTCTCGTGGCGCTGGTGATTCGGCGCCATCTGCATGAGTCACCCGAATTCGAAAAGACCAAGGCGGCGGGGAAAATTGTTAAGGCGCCTTTCCTGACGCTGTTCGTACCGCCTCAGTTGTGGGATTTCTTGCAGGTCTTCTTCTTTATGGCGGGCCTGTTCTTGACCGACTATTCGGTTTACGGCTTCCTGCCCAAGATTCTCACTCTCGACGGCCGCGGTTTTGGCACCACGCAGTACGCCCTGATCTACGGTTTCGCGCTTTTCCTCTCGTTCCTGGGATACAACTTCTACGGCTGGCTCTCGGACAAGACGGGACGAAAAATTTTGACGCAGTGGTACTGCGTGTTCCTGGTGATCTTCGGCGTCCCGGTTTATTACGTGCTGTATCATGCCGCGCTCACTCGCAATGTTGCAATGGCAGTGCTGGGCACCTGCATGGCAGGCATGCTGAAGCTGGCGTGGGGCATCGTTCCCGCCTATCTCTGTGAGCGCTTCCCCACGAAGCGGCGCGCGGCGGGAGTTGGATTTGGCTACTCCGCCGGCGCGATTATCGGAGCGTGGTTCCCCATTTACACCCTCTGGGCCCATAAGATCCCGTTTATCCAGGCTATTGAAGGCAAGGACATCTGGTTGTCGCCGGCGGTCATTCTAACCGTTGGTTCCATCATGACCTTCGCCAGCCTGCTGTTCTCGCCTGAGACCAAGCACCTGCATCTGGACGAAGTAGGAGAGAGAGAACGGGCTCACCTCGCTGCCAGAGAGCTTGTGACCGCTGATTAATTTTCCCGGGGTTCCACGGCGCCACGGCTCCTGCCGTGGCGTTTTTCTTGCCATGACAATGGCGACCGGCGGTATTGCTAACCCCACGCGTTAGCGGAACTTCCGATCCTGAAGTAGGGAATACTCCACAGATGGGATTCGAAGGTGCTCCCGCGTATTTACCGTGGCTGTTTTTCACAAAACTTTACCCAGGTGTTACCAGACTTTACGGTCAAATGGCGGGCGCCGGGGTTCCAATAGGTGACAGACAAGCTGTCAGAAGGAGAAATGGAAATGAAGAAGAAGATGTGGAGCGTAGCGGTAGCTTTACTGGCGCTGGTACTTTGCGGCGCCGCGACCCTGTCCTACGCTCAGCAAAGTGAAGAGAACGGCGGCGGCGCGGCTGCCTGGAGCGGCCATCGCCATGGACATTTTGGATATCTGGCGCGCGAACTGAATCTGACTGATGCTCAGAAGGCGCAGATCAAAACCATGATGCAGTCGCAGCGCGCAACCCTGCGGCCGCTGATGCAGCAGATGGCACAAAACCGGCTGGCGATGTTGAACGCGACCGCCAACGGTGCGTTCGACCAGGCTAAGGTGCAGGCCCTGGCTAACCAGCAGTCCCAGATTATCGCCCAGCTCGCAGTGCAGAAGGCTTCGCTGCAAAGCCAGGTCTACAACCAGGTGCTGACCGCCGACCAGAAGACCAAGGCGGACCAGTTGCGGCAGAATCAGATTGCCCGCATCAACCAGCGTCTGGAGAAGCTGTCACAATCCAACTCCGCCCCTGAGGCGCAATAGACGCGAGCCTAAAGCTCTCCCCTCCGCAACCATGGCGACAGGCGGTCCGCTCGCAACGGGCCGCTTTCGCGCTGGTAACGTCCGACAAGCTCTTCGTCCGCACCCGACAGCATTTTGTTTGAAAATTCATTGCGCATCGGAGAGGTTCCTGCCACAATCTCCTGCACACTGTTCTGATTCCGGCCGATTTCGAAGCTCCAACAAGGAAGTGTGTGATGGCGTCTCAACCCACGCTGGCCCCCAATACCTCTACCCTTACAATCAACATCTTCGACGGCACGCGGGCGCCCCTTTCTGCCTCGGCTGACATCCTCTATCAGGTCACCGATGGCAACTCCAAAAGGATCTTCGACAAAGAGGAACGCACCGCATCGTTGCGTTTGACGGACCTGCCCTTCTATGACAACTGGGGTGACAACTACACCGTACTGGTGTGGGCGAAAGGCTACCAGCAGGCGGGCTTCACGCCGGTTAAGCTGTCGCCCACTCAGCCTGTCGTGCTTGACCTGATGTTGATACCGGCAAATCCGGGGCTCAATTTTGCCGACGCGCTGTGGGACAGTATTAAGACCAAGCTTCCCTTCCTGGCTTACGGCGTCGACGACAGTGCAGGAAAAATGCGTTACGGCAATCTGATGGAGGACAAGCCCAAAGCGCTGGCGGCGTTGCTGAACATCACAACGGCCATGGGACAGATTTCCCTGCGCGACGGAAATCCCCTGCAGTACCTCAAGCAGATTATCTGGGACGACACGCTGGCTCAGGACCGCTTCTTCGCTTATTGTGACGCCAAGCTGATCGACGAAGTGCGCCTGGCAGCAGCGCAGGGAGAATTCGCGCCCGAGCTTGCGCCATGGGTTTTTCATCCCGGCGCGACTTCCAGCTGGAAGCAGATTCAATTCGGCGAAGCCAATGTGCAGCTTACCTTCCACGAAACCGACAGAACAGTGATCGACGGCGTCGCCTGCGTCAAAATCGAGCCGGACATCGACTATTACAAAGACCCGGGAGCGCACTTCCTCTTCGAAGTGGTCACCAACCTGGTCACGCGCGGGCTCACCAATCCCGAGGTGGTTTATGTGCTGCGCTGGATTGCCGGGCGACACGCGGGCGTGCCGGAGTTCGCGCCGCCTTACACCATCGTCGCGTAGCCTGTCGCGGTTTGAGTGGCGCACAAGCATCTTCGCGTGAGGTTTGTCCCTCTCCGCACGATATACTTAGCTCGTCGTCATGATTCGCCGAGCGAAAGTCCTTTTGCAGCGCTTCTCCGCCGTCCTGTTTTTGATTTGCTTTGTCCACGGAGCGAGCTATTCGCAAGAGGCTCCCAAGCCGCAGCCCTCACCCGAGCTGAGCAATCCCAACAAGCCGCTGTCGCCGACCAGCAAACCGCAGTCGACGACGCCTGCAGAGACCGCTGCGCCGGCGACCCCATCCGCCACAGCCAGCCAGGCGCAGATCATTCCCGCCGGCGCTGAACGCCACTTTCATGCGGCCGTATCCTTCGAGCGCGACGGCAACACGGCAAACGCCATCGACGAGTACAAGGCGGCGATCTCCGATTATCCCGACTACTTCGATGCACGCTATAACCTTGGGCGTCTTTACCTGGATAAACAGGGCTACGGCGAGGCCATTACGGAACTCAAAGCTGCCGTCAAGTTGAGACCCGACGACGCCAATGCCCACAACAATCTCGGGCTGGCGCTTAAGCACAACCGGGACCTGAACGGGGCCTTGCTCCAGTATCAGGAAGCCGTTCGCCTGAACCCCAAGCTGGCGACCGCGCAAAATAACCTCGCCAATGTTCTTTACATCAAGCGCGACTTTGTGGGCGCGATTCAGCACTACAAAGCGGCATTGGCGCTGCAGCCCAACAACCCGGATACGCACATGAACCTGGGCAGCGTGCTGGACGACGCGGGCCACTCCGATGAAGCCATTGCCGAATACAAGGAAGCTCTTCGCCTGCAGCCCAAGGATGCCAAGGCCCATTACAACCTGGCGATCGTCTACAAGAAGAAGAACGACATACCGTCGGCAGTTGCCGAGTTGCAAAAAGCCGCGAAACTGGCGCCGGATTGGCCGACTCCCCACGTCGTGCTCGCCAATCTGTTGAAGGATTCCGACCCCAGGGCCGCTTACGATCAGTGCGTGGTCGCCGACGGTCTGACACAGGACGCCAAACTGCACGACTTCTGCACCGAGCTGCAGAAAAAGACGCGCTGAGCGGCAGTTTCGCGCGTACGTCTCACGTGCTATTCACTCCCACCGCATTGCGGCGTTAAGATAGTTAGTTCCCGTGTTGTATCCGCGCCCTCACTTACATCCTCTTATAAGAAGGGACTCATTTCATGAACAGCTTTGGCAGTCGTTCCGTCCTTCGCGTGGGCAAGCGCGAATTTGAAATCCACCGTCTCGATGCCCTGGAAAAGCATGGGTGTGCCATCAAGCACCTGCCGTATTCGCTGCGCATTCTGCTGGAAAATCTGCTGCGCCGCGAAGACGGCAAGGCCGTAAAGGCCGATGATGCCCGCGCGTTGTGCTCATGGAATGCGAAGTCGGTTCCTTCACAGGAAATCGCCTTCATGCCAAGCCGCGTGCTTCTGCAGGATTTCACCGGGGTGCCCGCGGTCGTCGATCTGGCCGCTATGCGCGACGCCATGAAGGCGCTGGGCGGCGATCCTGGGCTGATCAACCCGCTGCAACCGGCGGAGCTGGTCATCGATCACTCGGTACAGGTGGATGAGTTCGGCACGCCGCAGGCATTCCAGCTCAACGCCGAACTTGAGTTTCAGCGCAACAAAGAGCGCTACGCGTTTCTGCGCTGGGGGCAGACGGCGTTCAAGAACTTCGCTATCGTGCCGCCCGACACCGGCATCGTTCACCAGATCAACCTCGAGTACCTGGCGCGTGTCGTGTTCGTCGGCGCGGAAGGTCACGGCGGCCATCCGATGGCGTATCCCGATACGCTGGTCGGCACCGATTCGCATACCACGATGATCAACGGGCTTGGCGTACTGGGTTGGGGCGTCGGCGGCATTGAGGCCGAGGCTGCCATGCTGGGCCAGCCGATCTCCATGCTGATCCCGCAAGTCGTCGGCTTCCGCGTGAAGAACAAATTGCGTGAGGGCTCGACGGCGACCGATCTCGTGCTAACCGTGACCGAGATGCTGCGTAAGAAAGGCGTCGTCGGTAAGTTCGTCGAGTTCTTCGGCCCCGGCCTGCAGAACTTGCCACTCGCCGATCGCGCGACCATCAGCAACATGGCGCCCGAATACGGCGCCACCTGCGGCATCTTCCCCGTCGATGAAGAGACGCTGCGTTATCTGCGGCTCAGCGGCCGCGACAAAGACCTGATCGCGCTGGTCGAGGCGTACTACAAAGAGCAGGGACTCTTCTTCACGCCCGATACGCCGGAAGCCGAGTACACCGATGTACTGGAACTGGATCTCTCCAGCGTCGAGCCGAGCATCGCCGGCCCCAAGCGTCCGCAGGACCGGGTGACCCTGTCGCAGGCTGCGAAATCGTTCGAGGAGGCCCTGCCCAGTCTGCTGAAGCCCGGCCAACACGTTCCGCCCAAGCAGGAGGGGCGCTGGGAGAGTGAAGGCGGACATCCCGCAGGCGCTGACTCGCAGCAGGATGTCGTACAGGAGCACGTGAAGCTCGACCAGGCGCTGAACCACGGCAGCGTTGTGATCGCCGCGATCACCAGTTGCACCAATACCTCGAATCCGTCGGTGCTGGTCGCAGCCGGGTTGCTGGCAAAGAAAGCGGTCGAGAAGGGATTGACGGTTCCCGCGTGGGTCAAAACTTCGCTGGCTCCGGGTTCGATGGTTGTAACCGAGTACCTCACCCGCTCCGGCCTGCTGCCTTTTCTCGAGAAGCTGAAGTTCAATGTTGTGGGTTATGGCTGCACGACCTGCATCGGCAACTCCGGGCCACTGCCGCAGGAGGTCTCGGATGTCGTGACGCAGAAAGATCTCGTCGTCGCGTCGGTGCTGAGCGGCAATCGCAACTTCGAAGGCCGCATCAACTCCGAGGTCCGCGCAAACTATTTGATGTCACCGCCGCTGGTTGTCGCGTATGCGCTCGCCGGCCGCATCGATCTCGACATCTACAAAGAACCTCTTGGCTTTGGACGCAACGGCAATCGCGGCCCAGTGTATCTGAAGGACATCTGGCCGAACTCGGAAGAAGTCGACGCACTCGTGCAGAAATACATCACCGGCGATCTCTTCCAGAAGACCTACAGCGATGTCTTCAAAGGGGACGAACGCTGGCGCGGACTCAAAGTCCCCAAGGGCGAGACGTTCGCATGGGACGAAGAGTCTACCTACGTGAAGAATCCGCCATACTTCGAGAACATGCCGGCGCACCCTGCCCCAGTCAAGGACATCGCCGGCGCGCGTGTGCTGTGCTATCTGGGCAACAGCGTCACCACCGATCACATCTCGCCCGCCGGATCCATCAAGCACAACAGCCCGGCAGGTCAGTATCTGATCGCGCACGGCGTGCAGCCGGTGGATTTCAACTCGTACGGCTCGCGACGCGGCAATCACGAAATCATGATGCGCGGCACCTTCGCCAATGTTCGCCTCCGCAACAAGCTAACACCGCATCGCGAGGGTGCTTTCACACGGCACTTGCCTGATGGCGAAGAGATGACCATCTTCGATGCCTCGGAAAAGTACCGTGGCGAAGGGACGGCGCTGATCGTGCTCGCCGGCAAGGAGTACGGCTCGGGCTCGTCACGCGACTGGGCGGCGAAGGGGCCGCGGCTGCTGGGCGTGCGCGCCGTTCTGGCCGAAAGCTTCGAGCGCATTCATCGCTCGAACCTGGTGGGCATGGGCATTCTGCCGCTGCAATTCCTGCATGAGCAGAGCGCCGAAACCCACGAGCTCACCGGCGAGGAGACGTTCGATATCGTCGGGCTGACCAAGGTGCTGGACAACTTCGCTCCCGGCAGCAAGGTGAAGGTTCGCGCCAGGAAGGCCGACGGCGCTGTGATTGAATTGGACGCCATTGTGCGCATCGACACTCCGCAGGAGGTGCTGTACTACAAGCATGGCGGCATCCTGCAGTACGTGCTGCGCCAGTTGCAGGTCAAGCCGGACGCGGCAAAGGCGAAATAGAACGGCGCTTCGGCATTGCGCTGTAAAGGGGGAATGACTCAGTCAGGCCGAAGAAATTATCTCTACAAAAGGGCTTTAGCCGATGTCGCTGAGGCAGAGGCTAAAGCCCTTAGTTTTCGCGGTAACCGATCTAGCGAATTGTACGTGCGAGTGTATTACGCTGCCCGCGTCAGTCCCGGCAAGGATTGCTCATAGCGATGCAGCAGGTCGACGCAATCCTGATAAGTCTCCGCACATCCGGCTTGTTCCAGATCCTGCTTCGGAAAGCCGCCGCTTAGCACCCCGACACTGATGATTCCCGCTTTATTGGCTGCGATAGCATCGTAGGGCGAATCCCCCACCGCAACCGCCTCCGCCGGGTTGAGCTCTCCCAGCCGACGCAACGCCACCTGGTAAATGTCGGGATGCGGCTTGGAACGTTCGACATCGTCCGCACTGGTTTGCACGTCAACCAGATCGTTGATGTAAGCGATGCGCTTGTAGATCTCGATTTCGTCCTGCTTCGCCGAGGAGGCTAGCGCGATTTTCGTACCATCGTCTTTGACGCGCTGCACCAACTCGCGCACGCCGGGAAATGCCTTCACCTGAGGCAGGTATTTTCTCTTGTACAAATCGCCACGGAATTCCTCCAGCTGCTTACCAAAGCGCTCCTGCTCCTCGCGCGAAAGGAAAACGGGGAGCAACTGGTCTCCACCCTTGCCGATTTGACTGCGAATATTATCGAACTCAATCTGCTTGCCGAAAGGAGCAAAAGCCTCTTGCCAGGCTTGCGCGTGCAGGTCGACAGAATCGATCAGCGTGCCGTCAATGTCGAAGATTACCGCCTTAAACATGTCCCACCTTTCCTCAAACAAACGAAAACACCGGCGCCGCGGGCCGGTGTTGTTCGCTTCCCCTGAATTTTATGCCGCCTTCTTGCGTGGTGGGACCTTGGCGCCCGAACGGCGCGCCTCACTCAATCCGATGGCGACAGCCTGCTTGCGGCTCTTCACTTTGCTCCGTCCGCCGGACTTCAGTTTGCCGTGCTTGTACTCGTGCATTACCTTGCTCATCTTCTTCTTCGCCTTGGGGCCATACTTGCGGCCGCTGCTGGATTTCTTATGGCTGCCGCTGCGCGACGAACTCGACTTCTTTGCTGTTGCCATGTCTATCTAGCCTCCTTATAAAAATGAGACGCAGCCGCCCGCTGCATTGGTTGTGCGAGAGTCGCCGTTCGCGAACGCAGAGTAACGTCTGAGAGTTGCCAAATTGGCGAATGATATTTCAGCAGCGACCGCGAAATGAGAAGAAGGCCTGACGATCACGGACAGTCGGAATGCGGGACATTCAAAATGCCGCCTTGCTGGCTCGCCCACTCCAGGAATCCGGATGGCGCGTTGCGCACCTGTTCAAAGCTCGCGCCCTTGACGCTCTTGATCTTCTGCCATTTGATATCGCGGAGATCGCTGTGTCCGAGGTCGGCTCCGTCGAGCGTGGCGCCATCTAAGGAAGCTCCGCTCAGGTTCGCACGGCAAAGGTCCGCGTTCGACAATTCGGCGTCTTGAAAATTAGCGCCGCTGAGATTGCCTTGACGAAAATTTACCGAGGCGAGTTCTGCCGCCGTGAAGTCCGCGCCCTGAAAGTCGCTGTTGCGCGCGTCTGCTCCTGCCAGATTGCTCCGCACCATCTTCGCGTCCGGCAAGCGAATGCCCTGCAGGAACGCGCCGGCAACATCGACCCCCACCAGAGGAACGCCATCCGCGTTGAGCTCTTGCAACGCATCGATACGGCCGCCGCTGCCACCTTTGTCCTGCGCCGTGTTGATCACCTGCCATGCCTGATAATGCTTCTGCTTCAGGCGGTCACCCGATTCGCTGAAGTAGAAGATGACGGCGACCAGAATCGAAAAGGTGCCCATGTACTCCAGGACCGCAAGAAACGACCAGCGGCTCAACAGATAGGCCAGCCAATCGCAGCCCCAATCGAGGGCGCAAAATGGGCGCCACGCGCTTCGAACTGCCGCGCGGCGAATCCGCCAAGGCTCGGGCCGTTCTCTATGGATTATCATGCGTCGCCGTCACCTGAACGAAATGATCAATGAAGTGCACTCAGCTTGCGCCGATCTGGTATCAGAACCCAGCTCAGTTCGCAGACGATTGCCGGTTGCACCCCGAGGAATTTTTTGCGCCATTCCCCATCCCGCGGCGATGACCGTCATCCAATCCATTGCATTTACCTGCGGAGAGATGAGGGGCGCCATGCAGCGCTCATACATAAGGTGGCCCTGAAATTAGTCTTCCCACTCGCGCTGCTGGTCGTCGCTGCGGTGAGTCTGTTGAGCACGGTACCGGATCGGCAACCGAGCTCCGGCGATTTCACCGAAGCCGTAACAGCCTGCGGCGGCGCCACTATCGACACCACCATCAGCTATGACGATGGGACAATCTCGCATGACATTGTACTGAACTGGATCCGGCGGGCCGCCAGCGCCGTTTGCACCTACTACGGCAGGTACCCCGTTCCTCATCTTATTCTCCGGGTTCACGTCAGCGGACGCGAGGGCGTTCACCACGGTGTTACGTACCCGCATGACGACGGGGCACTGATCCGGATTAGCGTCGGGCCGTCAACCACGGCGGCGGAACTGGACAGCGATTGGACCCTGACGCACGAGATGATTCATCCGGCATTTCCTTCCATGACGGAAAATCATCACTGGATTGAGGAAGGCATTTCTGTTTACGTCGAGCCCATTGCGCGAGTGCAGGCGGGGCAGCTCTCCGCGACAAAGATGTGGCGCGACATGGTGAGCGACATGCCTCAGGGCGAGCCGCAATCCGGCGATCACGGTCTCGACCGCACTCACTCATGGGGCCGCACGTATTGGGGTGGGGCCATGTTTTGTCTGCAGGCGGACGTGCGCATCCGCCAACAGACACATAACCGCAAGGGCTTGCAGGACGCGTTGCGCGCCATACTGGATGCCAGCGGGGGAATCGATCACGACTGGCCCATCGAGCACGCTTTCGCAGTGGGCGACAAGGCTACGGGAACCACGGTGCTGACCGACCTGTACAAACAGATGAGCGATCAGCCGGCGCCGGTAGATCTTGCTGCCCTGTGGCAGCAGCTTGGAATCGAGCGCAAGCCGGACGGCTCAATCGAGTTTATCGATAGCGCGCCACTCGCGAACATTCGCGAAGCCATCACCCGAGCTGGGCACGACGCTCCGTCCCGCAGACCGTAATTTGGAGGTAAGCTGCTCCGGAGCAGGTCCCCAACGAAAGTGGCATGCCACCTACTACGAAAGGTAACACGTCCGTACGAACCTGCATGTTACTTTGGTAATTAATGACCCTTGATTTTTGCTGCCGTTTCGAGAGCACGTATCTATAATGCGAAACGGGGAAGTCTATTCTCAGGATCTCCGCAGGGCGCGAAACAAGAAGTTAATGACAGTTAAGAATAAAAGGCGCCCTGAATTGCTGTAGGTCTTCCATTTATGTTGGCTGGTAGCGGGCTGGCTAATTAGCCTGCGGGCTAATCCGACTACTGGCTTGCGCATCGCACTCGTCTAGCGCTTTTGCGTCCACTCGTCTAAGGGCCATCAGAACCCTATTTTCATCTCGAATTGGAGGTTGTCTCGTGAACAAACTACTGACCGCCATTGTTGCAGCTCTTATGTTAGCCGGAGGCCTTAGTGCTGTGTCCGGGTCAACCACCATGCCCTTCGAGAACGCCGTGACCATTGTTGGGGAAGGCTCGTCCCCTCTGCCCGTGGCACTGGTTCCCAATAGCTCCAGCGGCGAACTCGGTTCGCCCGTTAGCCAGTAGTACGGAATTCAGGTCAGTGCATGTCGACCTAAGGAGAAAATTCCATGAAGAATACCCTGCTTATCGCTGGTGTTGTACTGCTGCTTGTTACTGCCACTTTTGCCGTCAACAACCCGTCTTCGGCAGCCGGCGCTCAGGCGCTCGCCAGCCAGCACGTTACGGCCAACCACCCCGCCCTCTCGCCCGGGGAAGGCGCTCCTCTGCCTCTTTGCCAGCCCGGTCACAACTGTGGCGACACGCTTCGTCAGACTGCCGGAGAGGGAGCTCCTCTACCTCTTTGCCAGCCCGGTCACAACTGTGGCGACACGCTTCGTCGGACTGCCGGAGAGGGAGCTCCTCTACCTCTTTGCCAGCCCGGTCACAACTGTGGCGACACGCTTCGTCGGACTGCCGGAGAAGGAGCTC
>Ga0335069_10012263_pt1 | contig 12063 bp, 7 predicted proteins | sample Lox_Sample_11_FD_206714 | JGI IMG/M metagenome (GOLD analysis project Ga0335069, IMG submission 206714) | Soil microbial communities from Loxahatchee National Wildlife Refuge, Florida, United States - Lox_Sample_1.1 | ecosystem: Environmental > Terrestrial > Soil > Wetlands | place: USA: Florida...
ACTTCCGGATCGCCCCAACTCATACTGACGACACCGCCTCCGGCCTGGGCAACGAGTTGAGCAGCCAGTTGAACAGCGGCCCAAGTGGGGTCGGTGTTTTTGAGATCAGATACGACGAGATACATCTTGGCTTGAGGGGCCATGGCATGGGCCCACTCGATGTCGAGCGCCTCTTCGACGAGCCAACCTGAGTAGACCGGAGGGCGCTTTGTGCCGGGCCAAGTTACGGTCAGATCGGCGGGAGGTATTCCATAGTAGGAGGAAAAGGCCGCGAGATCCTGAGCAGCCGTCGGATAATACCCCGCATCCACGATGGCGATTGCGCCCCAACCGCCCGTAGGCACGGCGGTGCTCGTCGCCACCGGACAGCCAGCAGGCCCGCTTACCAGCTGATAGACGCAGGCGAGGGAACCTGGAGTTTCCACTCCTGAAGACGGCTGGGCTGCGGGTTGATCGGAGTCCACAAAGAAATAGTTCGTGTGATGACGGCCTGGTTGAGGAATGCTCGATTCCGGAATGATGATGCTGTGGCCGTTAAACACTGCTTCCTGGCTTTGGGCAACGCCATGAGAAGCGGTGAAGAAAAAGAGGAAAGCGATCGCAAGAATTGTGACCGCTGTCGCACGCAACAACCTAAGAGAGCTCTTCATCGTGTGGACTCCAACTGCGTATTTTGTAGGGCGTAATAATCACCTGTAAGGACGGGCAAAAGCAAGAGCGCATCGACTGAAATTGAACGCTAAAGCAGAGAGGCGTGTCTCCTGCACTTTCTTCTCACACGCTATTTCTCTTCCACTCCGAAAGCGAGCAACACATTTCCGGGCATGCCTCCCCACTGCGCGTAACCCGAGTACACGTAGACCATGCCTCCGACGATGGCGGGGCCGCCTGCGTCGATGGCTCCGCCGCGAGCTTTCTGGCCGTTGACCGTGTCGTAGTCGCGCGCTGTGTCGGAGTCCCAAACGACTTCGCCGGTCTTCGCTGAATAGGCGCGGAAGCGTCCGTCGACTGAGCCGGCGAAAACAACACCTGGAATTGCCGAGACCGCGCCCATTTGAGCGGGGCTGCATTGCTTGCGGTTTCCGCAGCTTGCAGGCAGTGCGCTCCACACTTTTTTCCCCGTCGCCAGATCCAAGGCGAATATGCCGCCGCCCCTCTCGGGATCGAGTTCGAATACTCGCATTCCAGGATGATCGGGGTCGGGAGTCTTCGCGCGGAAGGCCATATCGGAAAGGGCGACGTACATATTTTGCTGATCGACGGCAGATCCCCATTCCATTCCGCCCAGAACACTGCCTTTGCCGACTCGCGTTTGCCACAGAATCTTTCCTTGCGCGTCGGGATCGAGAGCGTGAGCAACGCCTGATTTTTGGCCGATGACCAGGACCTGTTTGCCATTTTGCAGAGAAGCGAGGATTGGTGGCTGTCCGAAATCGAAGTCTGGGCCTTTCGAGTCTGGGCAGTTCGTCGTTTCCGATCTGGCGCAGTCGACGGTGAAAGCATCACCTGCGGTCATTTGCTGCGACCAGAGAATTTGGCCGGTCGCGCGATCGAGAGCGAGGACGGCATCACTGGTCTTTGTGGGTGGGTCGGAATAGTTGTCGCCGGTAGCAACATAGATTGCGTTTCGTTTCGTGTCGATGGTTGGGGTGGACCAGACGGCTGCGCCGGAAGGTCCCCAGCGCTGTGCTCCAGCCTTCGTCTTCGAAGTCGCCTTGGGCGGCTCTCCAATCGTGTACGTCTGCCAATTGACCTTGCCGGTGGCAGCTTCGAGTGCGACGACGCTTCCGCGAAACTTGCAACACTCATACTTGGGGTCAGCGCCAGCGAGTTCCTCGAACGAAGAAACTCCAACATACACGGTGCCTTGGTAGTAGCTCGGTGTATCGGTAATGACGGCAGCCGGATGGGCGTCGACATGAACCTTCCAAAGGAGCTTGCCTGTGCCGGCCTCGATCGCGTATGCGTTGGCTCTTGCGTCGCCGAAAAAGACCGCGGGGTTGCCGGCATCGCTCACTACGACTCCAGAGCGGATCGGGGCCTCCGAGGTGAACTCCCAATACTGGCATCCGCTCTTTGGATCTAGCGCGTAGACTTTTCCGACACCTGATGTGACGAAGAGACGGCCAGCCGCGACTACGGGCTGTCCGCGCGCGTTGACAACGTCTCCGAGGCCGAAAGCCCAGCGGAGTTGCAGTTTCGGTACGTCGGCCAGACTGAGACCGGCGGCATCTGCGCTCTGGAATCGCGAATTTGTGAGGCCATTGCCGAAGCCATTCCAGCCGGGTCCTGACGTTGAGGGATTCGCGTTACTGCATTGATTGGACGTCGGAACCGCGGCAGCCTCTGTTTTTTTACCGCTGGAGAGAAAAGCCGCGACGGCCTGACGATCCTGAGCACTGAGGTCCTTGGCCTGTTCCCGCATCAGGCCGGAGTCCAACGCTCGCAGAATTGCTTCATTGCTCATGGAACGGAGCGTGGCGACTGAAGGAGTACGACCCTGCGGAGAATCGTGGCAGGCTGCACAGTGTTGCGAATAGACGGCGGAGCCGTCCTGGGCAAAGGCCGCACAGCACAACACCAACAGCACAAACAGAGGTGATCTCATTACGCCCCCACAAGCGCAATTGAAGCCGCGCAATTATAGCGTCAGGGCCGCGAAACGCACAGCAATTCACAGGTGGGCCGGAATTCTGTTGCGATAGACTAGGTATGTCCAATGTCCCAATTCGTCCACCTGCATCTGCATACCGACTACTCCCTGCTTGACGGCGCCTGTGACGTTGAAAAGCTCTGCGAACACGTAAGCAAGCTGGGCATGCCGGCGGTCGCGATGACCGATCACGGCAATATTTTCGGCACCGTCCACTTCGTGAATGCCGCCTACAAGCATGGCGTAAAGCCGATCGTGGGCTGCGAGCTTTACATCTGCAAGAAGGAAGACCACCGCGCTGCTCCCGAGGGCGATACCTACAATCACCTTGTGGTGCTTGCGCAAAATGAAGAGGGATACAGGAATCTCGCGAAGATCACCTCTGAGGCCTCACTGCATGGCTTCTATTACAAGCCGAGAATCAGCAAGAAGTTTTTGGCCGAACATTCACGTGGGCTGATCGGACTCTCCGGATGTTTGAAGGGCGAAGTCGCCGAGCGTTTAGTTGAAGGCAACTACGACGCGGCGCGCGTTGCCGCCGGCCAGTTCGCCGATATCTTCGGCAAAGAGAATTTTTATCTCGAGATTCAGGATCAGGGGCTGGAACTCGAGCACCGGATCCATGCTGGCCTGTTCAAGCTGGAACAAGATCTTGGCCTACCGCTGGTGGCGACCAACGACAGCCACTATCTTTGCGAAGACGATGCGCACGCACAGGATGTGATGGTGTGCATCCAGACGGGCAAGTCGATTCGCGATACTGCGCGCATGAAGTTCGATGGCACGCAGTTTTTCGTCAAAGACGCGCAAGCGATGCATCGCGTATTTAAAGACTCGCCGGACGTTCTGACGAGAACGCTCGACATCGCGGAGCGCTGCCATCTGAAGCTGGAAAAGATTCCGAATCCGTTTCCGCAGTTTGAGGTTCCCGACGGATACACGATCGACAGCTACTTCGCGCATGTTACGCGCGAAGGCTTTGCGCGGCGGCTGGAAACGCTTCGCCCACTCAGTGAGAAGGGGCGGCTAAAGCATTCGTTGAGCGATTACCAGCAACGGCTGGAGCGGGAACTCGGCATCATCCAGCAGATGAAGTTTCCTGGGTATTTCCTGATTGTTTGGGACTTTATCCGCTATGCGAAGGAGAACGGCATTCCTGTCGGACCGGGGCGAGGATCTGCAGCCGGATCGCTTGTTTCCTATGCGCTGGGCATCACCGATATCGATCCTTTGCAGCATGAATTGCTGTTCGAGCGGTTCTTGAATCCTGAGCGCGTGTCGATGCCTGATATTGACATCGACTTCTGCATGAATCGCCGCGGAGAGGTGATTGATTACGTTACGCGAAAATACGGGCGGGACAACGTGGCGCAGATCATCACGTTCGGCACGATGGCGGCGAAGGCGGCGATCAAAGATGTTGGGCGGGCGATGGACATTCCCTATGCCGATGTGGACCGCATCGCCAAGCTCGTCCCCACGCAGCTGAACATCACTCTGGAGAAGGCGATTGAAGAAGCACCCGCGTTGCGTGAGGCGATCGAGAAAGATGGGCAGATCCGCGAACTTTTCCAGACTGCGAGGAAACTGGAAGGGCTGGTACGCAACTCCGGGGTGCACGCTGCCGGAGTCGTGATTTCGCCGCGGCCGCTGACAGAACTCGTTCCGTTGCATCGCACGAAGAACGACGAAATCGTGACCGCCTACGACATGGTTGCCATCGAGAAGATGGGCCTGTTGAAGATGGACTTCCTCGGGCTGACCACGCTTACGATTCTGACCGACGCGTTGAAGCTGATCGCACAAACGCACGGTAATGCGGGGATGCCGGTTCTGAGCAGCGAGGAGAACTGGCCCAAGCCCATTCCAGTGAAGCTCGATGACATCCCGCTTGAGGACCAGAAGACTTACGAAAATGTCTTCCACAAAGGATTGACGTCTGGCGTATTCCAGTTTGAATCGCACGGCATGCGCGATGTGCTGCGCAAGTATCAGCCGAACTCGATTGAAGATCTCACCGCTCTCAATGCGCTTTATCGTCCCGGCCCGATTCAGGGCGGCATGATCGACGACTTTGTCGACCGCAAGCATGGGCGGAAGAAGGTCGAGTACGACTTGCCGGAGTTACAGGAGATCCTGCAGGAAACGCTCGGCGTGATCGTGTATCAGGAACAGGTGATGCAGATCGCGAACCGGATCGCAGGCTACTCACTGGGCGACGCTGATCTTCTCCGACGCGCCATGGGCAAGAAGAAGCCGGAAGAGATGGCGCAGCAGCGCGAGCGATTTGTAAAAGGGGCAGCCGAACGCAAGTTTCCGGCGAAGAAGATCGAAAAGATATTTGATCTGATGGCGCAGTTTGCGGGATATGGGTTCAACAAGTCCCACTCCGCGGCCTATGCCCTGCTGGCGTATCACACGGCGTATCTGAAGACGCATTTTCCGGTTGAATTCATGGCGGCGTTGTTGACGTCCGTTACCGGTTCGACGGACGACGTGGTGAAGTACATCAACGAATGCCGCGAGATGGGAATTGCAGTCGAGGCGCCGGACATCAACGTTTCCGATGCGAACTTCACACCACACGGCGAGAACATTCGATTCGGATTGGCCGCGGTGAAGAACGTTGGGGGAAATGCGATCGAGTCGATTGTCGCTGCGCGCAAGAAGCTTGGACGATTCAAATCGATTTTCGAGTTCTGCGAGAACGTCGATCTTCGCTTGCTTAACAAGCGCGTGCTGGAATCTCTGATCAAGAGCGGTGCCATGGATTCGCTTGGTCGGCGCGCTCAACTGATGGCCGTCCTTGATAAGGCCATGGAGCAAGCGCAGAAAGCGCAGCGGGACGCCGAATCCGGCCAGCATGGTTTATTTGGCGTCTTCCAACTGGAAGAAGCGGAAACCCAAAACGATCGACTGCCGAATATTCCGGACTGGGACGAGCACACGCGCCTGGCAGCGGAAAAAGAAATTCTTGGCTTCTTCATCACCGGCCATCCGCTGGAGAAATACAAAGACAAGCTGCAGGACCTGCGCGCCTTGAGCATTGAAGAGATCGCGTCGATGACCAAGTCCACCGCAAAAGACGAAACTATTGTGACCGCGGGGATCATCACCAATGTGCGCGTGTTGAAATCGAAGAAGGGCGACTTCTATGCGCAGGCTAATCTCGAAGATATGTCGGGATCGATTGAGATGATTGTCTTCCCTGAAGCGTACAAACGCCTGGGCGAGAAGGTGAAGTTGGAAGTGCCGGTACTCGTGAAAGCCGGGGTTCGAATCGAAGAGGGAGCCAACCCGAAGATCACGGCGGCTGAGATCATGACGCTCGAAGATGCCAAGGTTCCATTGCCCCGGGCGATCCGTGTGCGCATTCCGCTGGAGAATTCGGTCGAGTCGACGATCGACGGTTTGCACTCTCTGTTTCTCGAGCGGAAGGGCGAGGCCAAGGTATTGTTTGACGTGGAGCGAGAGGGAGATTTCATGGTGGTGATGGAAGCGGAAGGCTATAATGTCGTTCCAGACCGAAATTTCATTGCCCGCGTGGAACAACTATGCGGGCGCGGCAGCGTTCGCGTGATCAGCTGATTGCAAACATGCCTTTAACGGAAAAAGCGCAGCAGGAATTCGAGCAGATTGAGCGGCAGGTCGCGGAGATGGAGTCGAACAGTCCCGATGACGCGACTCGCCGCGAAATCGCGAAGTTGCAGGACCGCCTCGACCAGCTCCGGCTCGAAATGAACGCGCCTCCTACCGCGTGGCAGAAGACTGAACTGGCACGGCATCCCCAGCGTCCGCAGACGCTCGACTATATCGAACGCGTCTTTACGGACTTTAGCGAAATTCACGGGGATCGCGGATTTGGAGACGACGCCGCGATCGTGTGTGGGATGGCGCGCTTTCACGGGGACGAAGTTCTGGTCGTCGGCACGCAAAAAGGGCGTGATATGAAGCAGCGTGTCCACCGGAATTTTGGCACGCCGCATCCTGAGGGTTATCGAAAGGCGATTCGGGTAATGCAGATCGCGGAAAAATTCCGGCGGCCGATCTTCACGCTAATCGATACGGATGGCGCGTATCCGGGCATACACGCGGAAGAGCGCGGTCAGGCGGAAGCGATTGCATACAATCTGCGCGAGATGGCGCGGCTGGAAGTGCCAATCATCGCTACGGTAATTGGAGTGGGAGGAAGCGGAGGCGCATTGGCGATCGCGGTGGCCGACCGCGTTCTGATGATGGAAAACGCGATCTACTCCGTGATCTCTCCGGAGGGTTGTGCTGCCATCATGTGGCGAGACGCGACCAAGAAAGAACTGGCGGCGGAGGCTATGCGCATCACTGCGACCGACTTGAGCGAGCTTGGGTGCATCGATGATATTGTGCCTGAGCCGGAGGGCGGCGCGCACCGCGATCACGAGGCTGCGGCAAACCTGCTCGACGCGACTTTGCAAAAGCATTATGCCGAGTTGAAGAACATCCCGCCCGCCGAATTGGTCGCCTCACGATATAATAAGTTCCGTACGATCGCCCAGTTCTATAAGTCCGAGGCGTGAGTTCTTGGGCGCATTCCCCTCAGCGCTCTCCGCGTCGTTCCTTGAGGCACTCGGTGCGTCCAAAATCTTTTGAACCGCTGAGTTCGCCAAGAAATCCGCAGAGCGCGCCGAGAAAAGCTCCTGCCGGACCATGAGAGCTACTACAGACGGGGGCGGTTGGCCACGACTGGCGGGCGAAGCCGCCGTATAATAGATAGGTTTCCTCCTCTCGCAATTCAATTCGGGCGAATGGGTTCAGCCGGTAACTGAAGGAAGGTGTAGGGATGGCCACAACGGATGTCGTGCCCCGCGGATCGACCGGAGGCACAGGCAAGCAACGCATCGTCAACGACATGAGCATCCAGGTCGCGACGGTCAACGGCTCTGGTTCACAAAGTTCCAACACAGTTCTGCTGCGCGCAATTTTCCAGATGGGCGTGCCGGTTTCCGGGAAGAACATGTTCCCGTCGAACATTGCCGGCCTTCCCACCTGGTATACGATCCGCGCCAATAAGAACGGTTACATCGGACGCAAGAAGGAGATTGACTTCCTGGTTGCGATGAATCCCGAGACGGCGACGGAAGACACAATGTCGCTCGCTCCGGGCGGGTCCGTTCTGTATGACGAGCCTCTGGCACTTCATAAGCTCCGCAATGATTTGATTTTCTACTCGGTCCCGTACGACAAGATCGTCGCGCAGGTCTGCCCTGAGGCCAAACTGCGCAAGCTGGTCAAGAACATGGTGTACGTGGGAGTAGTCGCGTGCCTGCTCACGATCGACATGGCCGAAGTGGAGAAGGCGATCCGAAAGCAGTTCGCGAAAAAGGTGAAGGCCGCGAACTTGAACCTGGCGGCGGCCCAGGCGGGATTTGAGTACGCGAAGGCGAATCTGGAGAAACGCGGCGCGTTCTATATCGAACGCATGGACAAGACCGCGGGCAAGATCATCATCGACGGCAACTCGGCCGCAGCGCTGGGCTGCATGTTTGCCGGGTGTACCGTCGTAACCTGGTATCCGATTACTCCGTCGTCATCGCTCGTGGAAACGATGATCGAGTACATGAAGGAATATCGAATCGGTCCTGATGGTAAGGCAACATTCGCAATCGTTCAGGCTGAAGATGAACTCGCTGCGATCGGCATGGTGATTGGCGCGGGCTGGGCCGGTGCACGCAGCATGACGGCGACCGCTGGCCCTGGGATCTCGCTGATGGCGGAGTTTGCCGGGCTGGCTTATTACGTTGAAGTTCCCGGAGTTATCTGGGACATTCAGCGCGTAGGCCCATCAACAGGGCTTCCTACGCGCACCTCGCAGGGCGATTTGCTGTCGACGGCGGTTCTCTCGCACGGCGACACGAAGCACATCATGCTGATTCCCTGCTCTGTTGAGGAATGCTTCACGATGGCGACTGAGGCGTTCAACCTTGCGGAGCAGTTCCAGACTCTTGTGTTCGTCATGTCGGACCTTGATCTCGGGATGAACAATTGGATGTCGGATCCGTTCCCGTATCCCACGACGCCGATCAAGCGCGGCAAGGTTCTGAGCAAGGAAGATCTCGATCGGCTGGGCGGATTCGCGCGGTACAAAGATATCGACGGCGATGGAATTGGTTACCGCACTTTGCCTGGCACTTCTCATCCGGCGGCGGCTTATTTCGCGCGCGGCAGCGGACATAACGAGAAGGCTCTTTACAGCGAGCGCGCCGACGATTTCGAGAACAATATGGAGCGCCTGAACCGCAAGTTTGAAACGGCGCGTTCCTTTGTCCCTCGGCCCGAAATCACGAAGGGGAACAACGCGAAGATCGGCATCATCGGGTACGGCACGTCGCATTGGGGGATCACCGAGAGCCGCGACCAGCTTCGCGAAGAGTACGCCATCGAGACTGACTACCTGCGACTGCGCGCTTACCCGTTCACGCGTGAAGTACACGAATTCATCGAGCATCATGAGCATGTTTACGTGGTCGAGCAGAATCGCGACGCACAGATGCTGAGTTTGCTCAAACTCGATGTAAAAGCCGAACTGATACCGCGGTTGCGGAGCATCGCGCACATCACAGGGCTGCCGCTCGACGCGCGGTCCATCACGGATGAACTGACCAGCATGGAGGGCAAGTAATGGGAACCACCACGGTTGAACCCGGCGCAGCTTCACCCGGACCTAAGACAAATCGTATTGGCCTGACCGTCATCGACTACAAGGGCGGAAAGACTACGCTTTGCGCGGGCTGCGGACATAACGCCATCTCCGAACGGATCATTGAGGCGATGTACGAAATGGGCGTCGAGCCTGAGTTCGTGATCAAGCCCAGCGGGATCGGCTGTTCGTCGAAGACCCCGGCGTATTTTTTGAGCCGCTCGCACAGCTTCAACGCAGTCCACGGGCGCATGCCTTCGGTGGCGACCGGCGCCCTGCTTGCCAATCGTAAGTTGGTCTGCATTGGCGTGAGCGGGGATGGCGACACTGCCTCAATTGGAATCGGGCAGTTCATGCATCTGATGCGCCGCAATCTCCCGATCATCTACATCATCGAGGACAATGGCGTTTATGGCCTGACCAAGGGCCAGTTCTCGGCTACTGCTGACCTTGGATCGAAGCTGAAGAGCGGCGTGTTGAATGACCTGCCTCCGATCGATACGTGCGCGCTGGCGGTTTCACTGGGTGCGACGCTCGTTGGGCGCTCGTTCTCCGGGGACAAGAAACAGCTCAGCGCCATGCTGAAGGCCGCCATTGCGCACAAAGGCACTGTTATGCTCGATGTGGTCTCGCCTTGCGTGACGTTCAACGATCACGAGGGTTCGACCAAATCCTACAAGTACGTGAAAGAGCACGAGGAGACTCTGCAGGACGTGAGCTTCGTTCCGCACTTCGAGGACATCGACGTCGACTATGATCCCGGATCGACGATCCAAGTGACGATGCACGATGGCTCCCGGCTGAACCTGCGGAAGCTGGAAGAAGATTACGATCCGACCAGCAAGATTCAGGCACTGACGAGGCTGACTGAGGCACATGAGAAAGGTGAGGTCTTGACCGGAGTGTTCTATGTGAATCCGAAGGCACCGAACTTCCTCGAGATGCTGAACGTGGTCGATCAGCCTCTGGCAACGCTGCCGGATTCGATGACGCGTCCGCCGAAGGAAGTGCTCGAGGCGTGCATGGAAGAGTTGCGCTAGTCTTACTCGAAAAGATTGAGGGCCTCCAGGTTGGAGGCCCTTTCTATTTGCGTTATGACAAGAGCTAAGCAGTCTTGAGCTGGCGCTCTCCGCTGTGCTCAGGATTCTCGCCGGGCTCGGGAAAGTCCGTGTCAGCATCCTTCAGCATCGGGTCCTGATCTCGATGTCCTAACTGTTCCTGCATTCCGATATTTCCAGGAATCTTGTGATCTTCGGTTTCCCTTGCGCCCTTAGCGGTGTCCTGGTCCAGTTTGGTATGAGTCATGATTCCACCTTTTGGCCTTTCAGCGAAGCGTGATGACAATAGTATGAAGAGTTCCGCTTCGAAGCCACTTTACCACTGCCCTGCCATGCGGAGAATAGCTATAAGTGACAGGAATGTGCCAAGAAACTATCGTCGCCGGGGATGAATAAGGTAGACTCGAATGCACGGGAATGAGCTTATGAAAACGTTTCTCCTTATTCTGATCGCCTGCGTGCTTTTCAGTACATTCTCTTTCGCAGCGACACAGCAAGCTTCCGTGAGATTGATCCGTCACCGTGTGAATCATCATGTGCAGCGCCACCATGCGCACAAAGCGGGGAGACACCACGGAGGCCGGCATTACCGTTCGATCTAGCGCGTGCGAAAGTCAACTGCTCGCTTCCCTTCTTCGTTCCTGTGAATCACTTTTGACGATCGAAGCGGGCCGTGTCTGCGAACTACGGTGCTTCAAGTAAATTAGCCTCGCGTTGAGACTCCCAATTTGCGCAAGCGATCGCGTGCTTGCAGCGCCTCGGGTGAGTGCGGATAGCGCTGAATGAGGTGACGAAGCTCAGTCACTCCATCGTCCTGCTTGCCCGCTTCGACCAAGGCAAAACCCTTCTTCAACTGGGCTGACGCAGCCTTGTTCCCGCTAGGGAAATTCTGCAGTACCTGATCGTAGCTCTGCACCGCTTGCGGGTAATTTCCGTTTTTGAACTGGATTTCGCCGAGGTAGTAGTAACTGTTTCCCGCAAGATCGGTATTGGGATAGAACTTGACGTAGTCGGAGAACTCCTGGGCTGCGATATCCGGTTTGCCACCGTTATAGTCGCGCAGCGCATTGTTGTAGAGGACATCGGGCGGGGGCGCGTTCTTTGCGGCTTCAGCCGCGGCCTGTTGCGTGGCTTGCTGTGCGGCGATACTTTGCTGAGCCGCCTGCATGTCTTCGAGCTGTTTCGCGACCTTTGCCAGGCGAACCTTCAGTTCGTCGAGCGTGTCGTTGAGTGCCTGGATCTGACCTGAGAGCTGATCCGACTTTGCTCCGGCATCGGTCTGCTGCTTTTGCAGCGTGGTTTCCAGTGCCGTGAGAGACGCGACAAGTTTGTTCATCGAGTCCGAGTTCGTCTGCACCAGGTTGTTCATCACGCCCATGCGCTCGTCAAAGCTGCGCTGCATCGCGGTCATCTGCTCCTGCAGTTGCTGGACCTGAGTCTGGAGCTGGACCATCTCTTTACTGACGCCCCAAGCGGGAGCGGCTCCAATCCAAAGCATCGAAAACAACGCCAAGCACGCCGAGATACGATGTGGTTTCATAGAAGTTGTCCTGAATCCGTCAATTTAGATGCCTAGATTCTCCCATAGGCGGCGGGCACTTCGCACAGAAACGGCGAGCGGGAACCGGAAGATTCAACGGGAGAAAGCAACCTTAGTCCTGAACGAGGCGCAGGTACAC
>Ga0335069_10012265_pt1 | contig 12062 bp, 6 predicted proteins | sample Lox_Sample_11_FD_206714 | JGI IMG/M metagenome (GOLD analysis project Ga0335069, IMG submission 206714) | Soil microbial communities from Loxahatchee National Wildlife Refuge, Florida, United States - Lox_Sample_1.1 | ecosystem: Environmental > Terrestrial > Soil > Wetlands | place: USA: Florida...
AGCACCGGCGCGCGCATCCGGTCGGCCTTCGCCCGGATTTCAGTCCAAAGGGTGCCAAGAAACTTCAGGTCAGCCTTGAATTCGTCTTCGGAGCGGCCTTGCCCGGCGGTGCGCACAATGAAGCCGCCGCTAAGCGGGCCTTTGTTCTCTAGGATGATGTTGCGCAGGCGCAGGCGTTCTTCTTCCGAAGCAATCTTGCGCGAGACGCCGATGTGATCAATCGTGGGCATGTAGACCAAGTACCGTCCGGGCAGCGCGACGTGCGAAGTGATACGCGCGCCTTTGGTGCCCAGCGGCTCCTTGGCAATCTGCACCAGGATTTCCTGGCCTTCCTTAAGGATCTCGGAAATCTGCACGGGCTGATGGTTGCCGGGACGCGAAGACTCGTGGCGGTTGTCGTAGCGGCGGCCACCCTGCCCGCGGCGGCCACGCCGGCGGCGCGGGGCAAAGCGCGGGCGCTCTTGATGCTCGCGCAGCGTGTAAGTACGGTCGCCGGACTCGGTCGAAGCACCTGCAGGCGCCTCAACCGGCGCCCCCTCAGACGACGCGGATTCAGCAGACACTTCCTCCGCCGTTGCCTCAGCCGATTCCTCACCTACACCCGAGATTTCTTCCTCTTCTGGCTCATCACATTCAGGCCCGTCAACGCTTGCATCGGCTGCGGCTTCAGCCGGAACCACCTCTTGCGCCGCGGGCTCCTCTGCCTTTTCAACCAGAGCGGAAGGTGACGCCGGCTCGACAGCAGACGGCTCAAGCTCCGGCTCGGGCTCGCTTGCCAGCGCATCGACAAAAGGCCCAACGGTCGAGGATTCCGGCGCCGACGCCTCTTGCGGCGCTACCGACTCCGCCTCAGTGGCCGATTCGGGAATCGCCAGGGGTTCTGGAACCGCAGTGGGTTCAGGGGCCACTACAGAGTCAAGCTCCAAGGGAGCAACCGGCGGAGCCTCGACGACTTCGGCGGACGCCGAACTCAGAACCGGCTCACTTTCAGGCGTATCTTCCGCCGGAGGTTCCCCGGCAGCTTCAACGACCTGGACCGGCGTTTCTACGTTCGCTTCGACGGTCGAATCTGGAATGTACTCACAAGGTTCAGCGGCCGCCTCGGGGGCTTCTAGCTCCGGCGTCGCCTCGAGCAAGGCGGAACCGGTTTCCTCCGCCGGAGGAGCAGCGTGATTGTACTTGGCCAGTGATTCGCCCGGCAGGATCTCGAAAGCGTGTGGACTTTCCTGTTCCTCGGCGGGCGGCGTGAACTTCCGCTCACCGTACCGCTCACGCTCAAACCCGGGCCGGCCACGATGACGGCGGCGGCGGCCACGGCGCGCATCGAAACCATGCCGCTCGCGAAATTCCGGAGCGTTCGAGGACGGCGGTGGCGGCGGGGCCGCCGCGGCGGGAGCCTCGGCAGGCGCCGCAACGGCCGCCGGTATCTCCGCGGGTGCGGCCGGCGCCGTCGCCGGTTCCGGCGGAGCGGCAGCTTGGGCTTCCTGTGCTGTCAACTTTGTGGCGCGGGCTTCCGCCTCTTCGAAGACCTTGTCGTACTCTTCCTGATCCTCGTAGAAGAAGTCCGACACGTACAGGAACGCATCGCGCTCCAGGCCAATATCAACAAAGGCCGACTGCATGCCGGGAAGAACCCGGTTGACCCGGCCCTTGTAAATCCCGCCCACTAATCCCACATCGGTGTCCCGTTCGAAATAGACCTCTACCAACTGGTCGTCTTCCAACACGGCCACCTTCGTCTCGTGGGGAGACGAGGAAATATACATCTCCTTCGACATGGAAACTCCTTTTTCCGGAGCGCCGCGAGTTCAACCCATCCGAATGGGGAACAGCTTACGGCGTTCCCGGTCCTGCCATGCCTGGAACGGCGATCCCGTAACCAGATCATGGCTGGATGAAAATGATCTTAGGCGGCTCCAAGGCCGCGCCTGCGAGCGCGAGTCCTTATCGACCCGCGTAGTCCGCGATTCGCGACGCTGAGGTGACCGCCGAATCGCTTTGCCTTCCCAACCACCCGGCGAGGAGGCTCGCCCCCTGCTACCCAGCCGGGGAAAAGGCTTAGTTTACAAACTGCCTCGCCTTCACGCTCATCGCCAACCCCAGACCCAAAAACGTGAAGAGCAAGGATGAACCGCCCTGACTCATGAGCGGTAAAGGGATGCCCGTCATGGGGACTATCCCGATCATCATCCCGGTGTTGACCACAACTTGAAAGAAAATCACCGAAGCGAGGCCGATCAGCAGAAAGGCTCCCGCCCGGTCTGTCGCCATCTGTGCGGCATCCAACAGGCGCAACAGCAAGGCGAAATACAAAAGCAGCACAACCAGCGTACCTACAAAACCTCGTTCTTCAGCAAAGGCGGCGAAGATCGAATCCGCGTGGGAGACGGGGATAAAACCCAGCCGGCTTTGCGTGCCGTTGCCTAACCCCTTTCCCCAAAACCCGCCCGAACCTATCGCAATCTTGGTCTGAGTGACCTGGTAGCTTGACCCCTGAAGATTCTGTGTAGGGTGCACGAACGTCATTAATCGTTCGCGTTGGTAGGGTCGCAGAAAGTGCCAACCCACCGGCAACGCCAGGATACCCGCCAGACCCAGTACGGCGATCTGCTGCCAACGCACGCCGGCAAAAAGCACTCCCGCGGCCACAATCGGGATAAACGTCAACGCCGTGCCCAAATCGGGCTCTAGGGCCACCAGAGCTGCTGGAAGCCCTGTCAGCACTCCCAGCTTGAGCAGATCACCCCAACTGACCGCTTGCATTCGCCGCTCGGCAAAGTAAGCAGCCACCATTAATATTATAACCAACTTGGCGATTTCTGACACTTGGAAAGTCATGCCACCAATGAACAACCACCGGCGCGTGCCCGCAATCGTATGACCCGCCACCAGCAGCCCCGCCAGAGCCAGGACCGAGACGATGTACAGCCAAGGCGTTTGCTCTAGAATCAGGTGATAGTCAATCCGGCTGGCCACTAAAGCCAGCAGGAAGCTCAAGACAAGCCAGAACACCTGCTTCTTGTACTGGCCCGCCAGAGATGAATGAACCGTCGTGGAATAGATCTCCACGATGCCGATGACCGTGATGGCCAGGGCCAGCAACAGCAGGAACCAGTCCACGTCCCTCAAACGGAAATGCTTACGCAATTCTTAATCCTCACTCAACGCCGCTTGGCGGGGGCGGCCTCGACCTGTGCGGGAACTGTCTGCAACTGGCTCAGCACTCGCACTTGCGACTCCATCTGGTTAGCCGGAGGTTTGGGGCCGGCCTTCTTGTCGAAATAGGCCTTAATGACATCACGGACCACGGGCACAGCCGCCGTCGAGTGTCCGCCGTGCAACACCAGCGCCGCCACGACAATTTCTGGCTTATCGGTAGGACCGTAGCCCACAAACCAGGCGTTGGTCTTGAACTCCGCGTTTGCTGACGATTTCTGAAGCTGGGTGCTCACCACCTGTGCAGTACCGGTCTTTCCGGAGACTTCAACCTCCGGGCAGCGTGCACCAGCACCCGTTCCGCCTCCCTCGTTCACCACGGCCCACATGCCAGACTTCACGGCGGCCACGGTTTCGGGGCTCAGCGGGAAGTCCTGGGCGGGTTTGTCCGGGGCCGCCCCGAGCGCCAGCAACTGGTCCTTAAACACCAGATGCGGGCGATGATAGTCACCACCCGAAGCGATCCCCCCGATCATGTAGGCGATCTGAAGCGGCGTAACGGTGACCGCGCCCTGGCCTATCGCCACCGAAATCGTCGAGCCCGCATACCACTTGTGCTTGAAGACTCTTTGTACCCAGGCGGGTGTCGGAATCAGGCCCGGCGCTTCGCCGGGCAGGTCAATGCCGGTCCGGCTCCCGAGCCCCAAGCGGGTCGCGAAATAAGCGAGCTTGTCGATCCCCAGCAATTTGCCGACTGTGTAGAAGAACACGTCACACGATTCGCGAATCGCCTTGTGCACATCCACCGTGCCGTGACTCTTATGCGTCTCGAAAACCCAGTCTTGATACAGATGGCCGTAAATGGTGACCGAGCCCGCGCACTGGACGGTGTAATCCTTTGTGATCGTGCCGGTTTCAAGCGCCGCCGCCGCAGTGATAATCTTGAAGATGGACCCGGGCGCAAGTTGTGCCTGGATGGCCTTGTTCATCATGGGCTTCTGCGGGTCGCTGGTAAGCTCTGCCCATTCTTTGGCGTCGACGTGCTTCGCAAAGTCGTTGGGGTCAAACGCCGGGTGGCTGACCATGGTAAGTACTTCCCCAGTGCGCGGATCGATCGCGACCACGGCGCCAGCACGCTCGCCCAGCGCGGCCTCCGCCACCATCTGCAAGTCCAGATCGATTGTGAGCCTTAAGTCGTTTCCGGGCAAGGCGTTAACGGTGTTCAGCAGGCCCATTTCCTGGCCGCGGCTGTTCACCACCACGCGTTTCATGCCGTCGCGCCCGGCCAGAATTTGGTTGTATTCACCCTCAATGCCGAACTTACCCACGACGTCACCCGGCCGGTACGGCGAGCCGGGCTTAGCAATCATCTCCTCCGAAACTTCTCCGACGTAGCCGAGCAACAGGGCCGCCACCTGCTGCTTGGGATAAACCCGTTGCTGCACTTGGATCAGGTCCAGTTCCGGGTACTCAAGACGGTGGGATTCAACAAAAGCAATGTCTTCCAGCGTGGCCGATGGCTTGAGTACCACAGGCTGGAATTTGGGCAGCTTCGCGGTGCGCTCAATCAGGCTCTCGACGTCGTTGGGATCGATCTGCAGCCCGCGCGCCAGTCCCTCGATGCGCTCCGGCGACAAGGGAGACTGCGATTCTCCCCGCATTAACAGCACGCTGAAGGCCGGAAAGTTGTCGGCCAATACACGCCCGTCGCGGTCGAGAATGCGGCCGCGCGGCGCAATGACCGGAAGGCTGCGGATGCGATTGCGCTCGGCCAAATCCTCGTACACGCGGTGCTGCCCGATCTGCAATCGCCAATAGCCGATCAGCAGGCCGAGGAAACTTGCCGCCATCACGTACTGAAGGAATACGATCTTCCAGGCGGGAGGGCGTTCGTCACTGGGGAACCGGACTTCCATTCCTGTTCAGGCCGCCGAAATCCTGCTGGAACTTCGGCGTGCAGTTGAGGGGGAGCTTCAAGATTCTACGCTCTCCGAGACGTCAAAGCACCGGCCCCTCCGGCGCCTTGTCCGTATTCTGACCGTAGCACACCAGGCCAGGTAAAACAAGGTCTGCGACGTTCTCCGTGCACTCTGTGAGCGAGAGGTTTGATGACCCCCTCGATGGATGACTCCGTGACCTCTGTGTGAAACGTTCTTAAGGCCATCGTCGGCTCATCATTCTCACGAACCACCCGGGCCAGGGAAGATCCCAGCCTCGGCGGCTTTATGCCCGCCCTTCCGGCGCCGCCGGAATGCTATGATGGACAATGGTCCTTTCAGACTGTTCAATGACGCTGATCGGGAGCACTGGCCCTGGGCACCGCAAATCCACTTCAACCCTCCACGTCGCGATTGCCGGCGATGTTCCGTGCACTCGGGCACCGCAACTACCGGCTCTTTTTCACCGGGCAGCTTATCTCCGTCGTCGGGACGTGGATGCAAAACATCGCGCAGTTGTGGCTGGTCTACCGGCTCACAGGATCGGCACTGCTGCTGGGATTGGTCGGCTTCGCAGGTCAGATTCCTGTCTTCATCTTCGCCCCGGTCGGTGGGCTATTTGCTGACCGCCACAGCCGCCATCGCATCGTGATTGCCACGCAAACCGCCTCCATGCTGCTGGCACTCATCCTTGCGGCACTGACCCTGATGAGGCAAGTCCGCGTCTGGGAGGTCCTGGTCCTGGCGGCCCTTTTGGGCCTGGTCAACGCCTTCGACATTCCCGCCCGCCAGTCCTTCATCATTGAGATGGTAAATTCCGAGGATCTTATCAACGCCATCGCACTCAATTCCGCCATGTTCAACGGCGCGCGCATCCTGGGTCCTGCGGTCGCTGGCGTGATGGTGGCGGCTATCGGCGAGGGATGGTGTTTCTTCTCGAACGGCGTGAGTTATATTGCCGTGATTGCCGGTCTGCTGCTGATGCACGTCGCACCGCGCGAATACGCGCACCGAGCCATCTCCGGCTTGGAAAGTGTCATCGAGGGCTTCCGCTTCGTCTTGCGCACTGGGCCTATCTGCGCGTTGCTGCTTCTACTGGGCGTCGTGAGCGTCACGGGCATGCCCTACGCCGTGCTCATGCCGATTTTTGCGGACAGGATTTTGCACGGCGGGCCGCGCGGCCTGGGAGTATTGATGGGCGCGACCGGAGTGGGAGCGCTGGCCGCCACCTTGACGCTGGCTGCACGGCGCGACGTACGCGGGCTCGGACGATGGGTTCTCTACGCGTCTTCGGGCTTTGGGGCCAGCCTGATTCTGTTTTCCTTCTCACGTTCCTTCCCGCTGTCCGTCCTGCTGCTCCTGCCAGCGGGCTATTGCATGCTGTTGCAGATGTCGAGTTCCAACACGTTGATTCAGACCATGGTGCCTGACGAGTTGCGCGGGCGCGTGATGGCCGTCTATTCCATGATGTTCATGGGGATGGCGCCGTTCGGAGCGCTCCTGGCCGGTGCCATGGCGCATCGCTTCGGCGCGCCCGTGACCGTGGCGCTCGGCGGCGCGGTTTGCATTGTGGGTTCGCTGGTCTTCGGATCCAAATGGAGAGCCCTGCGCGGCGAGGCTCGCCAACTCATCGTCGCGCAAGGCATGAGAAGCGGCGAACCCGCTGAAGAAATGACCGGCCAGATGGACGCACTCAGCAACCGCAAAGCCGGCACACCTGAGCCTTCGTAAACGCACACCCGATACCGTGCTCCCAGTCCGCGAGCCACAGCCTTTCTATCCCCCGCTCGCACCGCTCGCGCGTTAACGAGCTTGCTCTCGAACACCCAAGCACGGTACTGACAGCCCGTACTAACGGCCTAGCGACAGACCGTCTAGGTAGCATGTGGTTTCGGGGCTTGGCGGCAGTCCGGAAAGGAACCCCTCGCCCGCCGGCGTAGGGCCGACGTCCTCTCCCCTCGGGGAGGATGGGAACCCAGTGGGGCGTGCGCTTGCCTGGCACAGCATCCACTTCCCGAGCGGAGGATTCAAATCATCAGTCGCAGGCGCGCGCCAGCAGGAGTGCTTTTGCCTCTCCGGTCAATACCGGCAGAATGCCTTGCCTCTCCGAGGGGAGAGGACAGACGACGGAGGAGGCCGGGCGAGGGGTCACTTCCCCCGCCGTCCCTGTCTTACTCCACGGTGACGCTCTTCGCAAGGTTGCGGGGCTTATCGACGTCGCGGCCCAGCAGGACGCCGCAGTGGTAGGCAAAGAGCTGGAGGGGCACCACGGAGAGCAGCGGCGCCACGACTTCGTGCGTGCGCGGTAGGTAGATGTAATCATCAACCAGGTCGCCGAGCGAATTGCTTCCCTCGCTCGCGACGGCCAGGATTTTGCCACCGCGGGCGCGAATCTCCTGCATGTTTGAGATCATGCGCTCGTAGGAACCATCTTCCAGCGCCAGGGCTAACGTCGGGAACTCCGGCTCGATCAGGGCGATGGGACCGTGCTTCATCTCGCCCGCCGCGTAGCCTTCGGAGTGAATGTAGGCGATCTCTTTCAGCTTCAGCGCACCTTCCAGTGCAATGGGATACTGATATTTTCGGCCGATGAAAAGGAAATGCTCCGCCTGGCAATACTTCGAGGCGAGCGCGCGAATGTGGTCCGACTGCTTCAGGATTTTGCGGATCTGACCGGGCACGCGCTCCAGGGCATGAATGATGGCACTGCCTTCTTCGTAGGAAAGGTCGCGGCCGCGCCCGACGAGCAGCGCCATGAGCGTCAGAATGGTGATCTGCGAAAGGAACGACTTGGTAGAGGCAACGCCCACTTCGACTCCCGCGTGGGAATAGATTCCGGCATGCGTTTCGCGCGCGATGGTGCTGCCCACGACGTTCACCAACCCCAACACCAGCGCACCTTTGCGCTTGGCCTCACGCAGGGCCGCCAGCGTATCAGCCGTCTCTCCCGACTGGCTGATCGCCAGCACCACCGTTCCCTGCCGCAGGTTCAACTTGCGATAACGGAATTCCGAGGCCAGCTCGACTTCCACGGTCAGGTCGGTCAATGTTTCAAAGACGTAGCGGCCGAACAATCCTGCGTAGTAGCTGGTGCCGCAGCTCACGATAATCAGATGGCGGGCTTGCAGCAGCCGCTCCAGCACAGATTCCAGACCGCCCAGTTTCGCTACCGCTTCCCCGTGGTTCACGCGGCCACGCAAGGCATTCTCTACAGATTCCGGCTGCTCGAAGATTTCCTTCAACATGTAGTGCGGAAATGAGCCACGCTCCATGGCCTCGATATTCCAATCGAGGTTGGTGGTGCCACGATTCACGGGGCGGTTGTCGAGGGTAATGATGGAATACCCGCCGGGAGTAAGCGTTGCCACTTCGTTGTCTTCCAGATACACCACCTGATCCGTGTGCCGGGCGAGTGCCGACGCATCGGAAGCGGCCAGCGAGGCCTTTTCACCGATACCCAGAACAATCGGGCTGCCCCGCCGCGCCACCACGATGGAACCCGGATGTTCAACGTGCATCACGGCAATGCCAAACGTTCCCTGCACTTCCGCAAGAGCCTTCTGCACAGCGGTTTGCAGATTGCCCTGGTAGCAGGCCTCGATCAGGTGGGCCAGCACCTCGGTGTCGGTCTCGGACTTGAACTGGTGGCCGGACTCCGTCAAACGTTTTTTCAAGATCTGATAGTTCTCGATGATGCCGTTGTGAACAAGGTAGAGCTTTCCCGCGCAGTCCGCGTGCGGGTGGGCATTCTCCTCACTGGGCTTTCCATGCGTGGCCCAGCGAGTGTGGGCGATTCCTGCGACACCGTCCGGGGAGGAATCCCAAACGCGCCTTTCGAGTTCGGCGACTTTGCCGACCGCTCGCGCCAAGTAGGGAGTGGAGTTCTGGATAAAAACGCCGCTGGAATCGTACCCGCGGTACTCAAGACGCTTCAGCCCCTCAATCAGGATTTCTTTGGCAGACTGCTCCCCGGTATAAGCCACAATCCCACACATGGTTCACCTCTTCGGGCTGAATGGATACGGCGAGTCGTGGAAACGAGTGTGTACTATGAAACAGGGCGGGCCGACGGTCAAATTGGAAAGGCAACCCTAACACACTGCGGCGCTCGGCGTGCCCGTTCTCTTCGCTTCTCGAACGGGCCGCGCAGAGCGCCGCCATGCTCAATGGCTTTCTGATCGGCAGCGTTCAGGCACTTACGCGCCACCGCTCATGATCACGTCCACAGGCGCCTTAAGGGTGAAGTCCAGCTTGGTCTCGGCGGGGATCTTAACTTGCTCGCCTTTGGTTGCAACCTGAACGGCCGTGCCGGTCCCAGCTCCTACCGCGGAACCGATCGCGGCACCTTTGCCGTGTCCCAGGAGGCCGCCAACCAACGCCCCCAGCACGGCGCCGCCACCCACGGTCGCAGCCGTGCGCTTACCTCGCGAGGCCCCATGCTGCTCGTAGTAACCGCTCTGGGTGGAATAGGCTTTCCCGTTAACGGTCACGCTGATCAGTTCGAGCTGTAGCTGGGACTGGCCCGTCATGCTGCCCGCAGTTTTGGCATTCACCAAGCGCACGCGTGCATCCGCGCCGCGCTGAGCCACAACGCGATCGCCCACCACAATCGGTGCGTCGAGGCTCGCCGAGAATTCTTCGCCCGGCCGGTTGCTGCGCGAGTCGATGCCATCAATCATCCGAATCGTCACGACCGTGCCGGAGGGGACCGTCACCTGATCCACAGGCTTCGGCGCCGGGGCAGGAGCGGGAGCAGGCTGAGGCGCCGGAGCAGGCGCAGGGGCCGCTGCGGCCGGAGGATTACTAGACACCTGGGCGGCTGGCGTCATGGCAGAAGCAGCGTCCATATAGTTATTGGGCTGCATGGATGCCTCTTCGACGCGAGTCGGCTTGCGGTGGCGAGCTTTCGGGGACTTCTCCACCGGCGCTGGCGGAGCCGCTTGCGCCGTCTCCGGTGCGGTCTCAGGCGCCGGGCTGGCCTCCGCGGGCTGCGAAGCCGGTTGCGAAGCCACAATCAACGTGTTCACGACACTCTTGACGCCCTCTTCGCCGGCGGCAAAGTGTTCGGCGGCAGCCTTCTCAAGATCCGTACTGACGGTCCCGGAGAGGGTCACGACGCCGCTCTGCGAGTTCACACGGATGTCGCGCGTCTTCAGGACAGGATCGTTGAAGAGTTTCGCCTGAATGTCCGAAGTGATCGCACTGTCCGGTTTGGAAGCACCGCACGCCCCGAGAAATGAGACTGCCACAACCATGAGGATTGCAAGCTGCAGTTGCGGTCTACGCATCCTCCACCTCCGTGTGGGGAAAAATGGCTCTATCCTCTGCTTTGATTCCTACTTAGCTGGAAGGGATGCACGTTGAGGGCCAGACTCACACACGCTTTCAGGCAGCCTTGCAACGTCTTCAGAGAAGCGGGCTTTGCACTTCTGGATTTGGACAGCCCGGCACGCCAAGCGTGCTAAAATTACCGATCGCTGGCGCCGTTACATGGGGCAGCGTTCGGCTGCAAGGGAGAGTTCGCCGCCGAACCCATTCACGGCCATACGCACTTAGGCGAAGGATCTGATCGTATCGGCCCGCCAGCTTGAGAGAGGAATTTCGTGGTAAGCGGATCGCTCAGCGTCGTTATCCCGGTTTATAACGAAGAGGAGAATATTCCTCCCCTGATCGAGCAACTGCAATCGGCGGTGGCGAACTGGTCCGGGGAAGTGGAATTCCTATTCGTGGATGACGGCAGCAGCGACCGGACGCTACAGTTCCTAAAGGACGCCCAAGGCCGGAACCCGAGAATCCACATCGCTCATTTCCGGAGGAATCTCGGCCAGACTGCTGCGATGGCTGCGGGCTTTCACTTGGCGAAGGGGCGCGCAGTCGTCACCGTGGATGGCGACTTGCAGAACGATCCCGCAGAAATCCCTCGCCTCGCTGGCATGCTCGACGTCTGGGACGTCGTTTGTGGAGTCCGGACGCGCCGCAAAGACACTTGGTGGAGACGGCGGTCTTCGCTCATTGCTAATGGCTTTCGAAACTGGGCGACGGGCGATGACATTGTCGACACGGGATGCACCCTTAAAGCCTACCGGCGTGAATGCGTCGAGCACCTGGAGCTTTACAACGGCATGCATCGCTTTCTTCCCACGCTGCTGAAGATGCGGGGGTTCCGGGTTACCCAAGTCCCGGTCAGCCACCGTCCGCGAGTTGCCGGGAAGACCAAGTACGACACTTGGCGGAGACTCAAGAAAGGCCTGGCGGACGTCTGGGCGGTGCGCTGGATGAAAAAGAACTGGATCGCCTACCAGGATGTCCTGGAAGTTGTGGAGGCACCTGCCGCGGTGGCTCCACAAGATGGCAGGACTGGTCGCTGAGGCGGCAAACACGCGCGATCACGTTCTGAGGAACTGGACGTGATCGGAAGCGGCGAATTCTCCGTTCCGGATAGCCAACGACCCTTGACTGCACCTGAAACCACATCGGAAATTGCCCCTGAGTACCCCGCCGGCCGCCACATCCGCCCGGCCGTTCAACTTTTCTTGCTCGCGGCCGTGGCCGGACTGATGTTCTTTGCAGGACTGGGCCAACTGCCCTTGCTGGAACCCGACGAAGGCCGTAACGCCGAGGTGGCGCGCGAGATGCTGGTGGCGGGCGACTGGATCACTCCTCACTACAACAGCTTCGTCTATCTCGATAAGCCCGCCGTTTTCTTCTGGATGGTGGCGGGATCGCTTCGGGCCTTCGGCGTCTCCGAAGCGGCCGCGCGCCTGCCGTCCGCGCTGATGGGCGTTGCCACGCTGTTGCTGGTCTGGTTCCTGGCGCGCCGGATGTTCGGAGAATCCGCGGGGCTGGCGGCGGGGATCATCTGCGCCACTTGTCCCTTGACGATAGCCTTCTCGCGAGAAGTCATTTTCGACATGACGCTCACGTTCTTCGTCACCCTGGCGTTCGTAGCCTTCTGGCTTGCCGAGCACA
>Ga0335069_10012266_pt1 | contig 12062 bp, 7 predicted proteins | sample Lox_Sample_11_FD_206714 | JGI IMG/M metagenome (GOLD analysis project Ga0335069, IMG submission 206714) | Soil microbial communities from Loxahatchee National Wildlife Refuge, Florida, United States - Lox_Sample_1.1 | ecosystem: Environmental > Terrestrial > Soil > Wetlands | place: USA: Florida...
CCTAGGCGTGAACTATCCCTGGAGTCTTTACGCCCAGGACTTCGGCGTCGGCCCTGCAGGACATCACGGAATTTCCCTCCCGGAAAATCGCTCCAAGTTGGCTGGTGAATTTGCACGCATTGGCGATTGCGGCGCAAAGGTGATTCGCTGGTTTCTCTTCGCCGACGGCCGCGGGGGTTTCGTCTCCGAGAAGGGGATTCCGAAACGGCCGGACGGATTCCTGTTCGCCGATGTGGAGGCGGCCCTGGAACTAGCGCGGGAATTTGACCTACAGCTCTGCTTTTCGTTGATCGACTATCTCTGGCTGCAGGATCGCGCAAGCAAAGATTCGTTGCATGCAAATGAACGCACGATGCAGTTTGCCGCGGGGCGCGAAGCGTTTCTGCACCGTGTTCTCATTCCAATGTTCCGAGAATTTCGAAAGCATCCTGCCCTGTTCGCCTGGGAAATTGCAAATGAACCGGAATGGGCTATTCACGAGTTCTACCGGACTCCCTCAGCAAAGATGCATTATGCCGATTTTCGCGCGTACGCCGCTGAAGTCGCGGGTGCCGTCCGCGAATTTGGTGAGGTGCCTGTGACGCTGGGTTCGGCGCACCTCGATTGGGTGCGCGCATGGACCGAGCTGGAGCTCGATTTTTATCAGGCACACTACTATCCCTCGCCGGGGATGGATTGTTCGGCTGAGTTGGCAAAACTATGCAGAGTGCTTCGTTCGCTTGACAAGCCACTGTGGCTCGGCGAACTGCCGGCGCGTGACGGCCGCGCCGATGGCTATTCCCTCGAATCCACTCTCAATCACTGCAAGGATGAGGGGCTTCTGGGCGCCGCCGTCTGGCGCTGGACTGTTCCGGAGACTACCGGAACGGATGTGCACCTCGGTGCGATTGATCCGCAGATCCTCGCCGCCTGGACCTTGGGCTCACAAACCAAGAGCGCTGCAGTCTAATATCGTTGTACATGCTCCTTCGCTCCCGACTCTGTCTCCTTGTGTTTCTTGCGCTATTCCTGTGCGTTCTTGCGGGCTCGACTCCGATTCGTAGTCAGGAGGCGACCGACGACACCGAACTCCGCAAGCAATTGGCACTGGGCGAGCAACTCCTCGGAAAAACCCCGGATCGCGCCGCGGTTCTTTATTTCATCGCCGCAACGCATGCCCTGCTGCGCGAACCCCACGAGGCCATCGTGAACCTGAAGGAATGCATCGCGGCGAAAGAGGGCTTCGATCCTTCCGGCGATCCGATCTTTCGCGGGCTGAAGTTCTCGACGGAGTTCCAACAATTAGTGGGAATCGCGCACAAGAACTTTCCTGAAGTGAGCCGCGCACAGATTGCCTTCGTGGTACCCGAAAAGGATTTAATCCCAGAAGGACTGGCCTACGATCCTGCACAGGATGTCTTCTACCTGAGCAGCCTGCATCTGAAGAAGATTCTGAGGATTCCCCGCCAGGAGCCCGAGCATTTCAGCGATTTTGTTCTTACCGATCGCTATGCCCTTCTGCCGGTTTTGGGCATTCGCATGGATCCGACGGACGGTTCGGTGTGGAGCGCGTCGTGGCTGGACAACGGCAAGACAGAGCTTGTGCATTTCGATAGAAACGGCACACTGCTTGGCCGGTTTTCTTTGGCGGAGGAAAGCAAGCACGGCTTCAACGATCTCGTGGTGCTGCGCGACGGCAGCGTGTTTGTGACCGACACGGCAGGGAGCCAGGCCTACCGCTTCGATCCACAGAAGAAGACGTTTCAGGCATTAGCTCTCAACAGGGCGGTGTTTGAGCCGAACGGGATTGCGATCAGCGACGACCAGCAATTTCTGTTCATTGCCGACCAGTTCGGCGTCCTACGCTACGAAATAAGATCGGGTCACGCGACAGACGTTTCTCCCGGCACGTCCAATACGCTGGCCGGCGCGGACGGTCTCTACTGGTACAAGGGCTCGCTGGTGACTATTCAGAATGGGATCGGTTCTCCCCGCATTGCGGCGTTTCAACTTTCTGACGACGGTCTTCGCGTCATGAAAACTACAATTCTCGAAAATCGCTCCGCTTTCACCACGCTGCCGACCACCGGAGCCATTCGCGGCGACAAATTCTATTTCATCATCAACAGCCAGATTGACAATCTCAATGGCGACCGCATCCTGGATCCCACGACGCTTGCGCCAGTGCGCATTGGCGTACTCACATTGCCGTAGGATGACGCCTCTTATCGCTTGCGGCATCTGGGTGGAATTTCCGTTATCGCCGCCGTAAAGTGGAAGGAGCCATTGACTGCACAAGAAAGAAGGCTCCATGAAATCGCTCGCCAAGATTTGCGTTGCTGCAGGATTCCTGATCGTCACAACCGGGTTGCTCGTTCTCCCGCAATTTGCCGCTTCGCCTTCGCAGCAAATGGCCGGAATGGATCACAGCACACAAGCCACGGATGAACCGACGCCTGCGTTCCACGCAAAGCCGCCGCAGGATGCTTTGCCGCCGACGATGGAAGCCTCGCTCTTTATCGATATCCAGACCTTCAACGCTTACGTGGTCGCCAGCCGCATCAAGAAAGTCCTCTACCAGCAGCCCTGCTATTGCCATTGCGACCGCAGCCAGGGTCACGGAAGCTTGCTCGATTGCTACGTCAGTCGTCACGCCACGGGCTGCGATATCTGCCAGAAAGAAGATTTTTACGCCTACGAGCAGACCCATAAAGGCAAGACGCCCGCGCAGATTCGTGAGGGGATCATCCGCGGGGACTGGCAGAAGGTGGATACGGCGAAATACGCGAAAAATTACCTACCGCCCCAGAATACTCCAGCCAAGTAGGCGCAAGCCTTTTTCCTCATGTCGCGCAAGGAGCATGCGCCGGAAACTCCGGCCACTTCCTTTCTCCGCCAGCACGGGGTTCCATTCAGCGAACATCTTTATTCCTACGTCGAGCATGGCGGCACCAGTGAATCTTCCAAACAGCTAGGTGTGGACGAACATGCCGTGGTCAAAACGCTGGTGCTGCAAGATCAGGACGCCAAGCCGCTGATCATTCTGATGCACGGCGACCGCCAGGTGAGCCTGAAAAGCCTTGCGCGGCAGATCGGCGCGAAACGCGTGAAGCCCTGCGAACCGGAAGTAGCACAGCGGCACACCGGGTATCAGGTTGGCGGGACTTCTCCCTTTGGGGCGCGGAAGACCTTGCCGATCTACGTGGAGCGAACCATCCTCGAGCTGCCCGCGATTTTCATCAATGGAGGAAATCGCGGCTTCCTGGTGCAAATCTCGCCGCAAGTGCTGACCGATCTGATGCACGCAAAACCTGTAGATTGCGCGGCGGTCGAATGACTGCCTGGGCTGCGGGGGGAGTTGGGTTCTGTTACACTTTCTCCCTGCTGTCTATTGCACCTTCCGTTTGAAGGACTTCACCTCAGGGGTCAGCCATGAAATGGGCACGTCTCGCAGCCGCATCTTTCGTTCTTCTGCTGTTCGCAACTTCCATCGGATTGATCTTCTCCGCCGCGCGGCCGGCTCATGCCGCAGGTGATACGAATTGGGGATTCTCCTTGAGCAATCTCGACCGGAGCTGCAAGCCCTGCCAGGACTTTTATGAATTCGCCATGGGCGGCTGGATGAAAGCCAATCCGATTCCCGCGGAATATTCCACGTGGGGCACGTTCGCGGAATTGCGAGACAAGAATCTGACGGCTATGCGCACCATCCTCGAAAGTGACGCCGATTCTCATCCAGCATCCGGCACCAACGACCAGAAGATCGGCGATTTCTACGCGAGTTGCATGGACACCGCCGCGATCGAAGCCGCCGGGGCCAAACCGCTGGCCTCCGATTTCGCGGCCATCGAAGCGATACAGGATCGGAAGAGCCTCGAAGCCGAAATCGCGCGCTTGCATTTGGACAACACCAACGTGGCGTTTGCGTTCGGCGCGATCCCCGACTTCAAGAACAGCTCGCAGATGATCGGGCTGGCGCATCAAGGCGGCCTCGGAATGCCGGACCGCGACTACTATCTCCGCGAGGACGATCATTCCAAGGAATTGCAAGCAGCGTATCTGCAGCACGTCGCGAAAATGTTCGAGCTCTCCGGGGACGCTATGGACAAGGCCGCCGCCGAAGCCAAGACGGTCATGGAGCTGGAAACCTCGCTCGCCAAGGCCTCGCGCACGCGTGTGGAACTCCGCGATCCGGATAAAAACTACAACAAGATGACGATGACACAGCTCCAGACGCTGATGCCGGACTGGTCCTGGGAAAGCTATCTACGCACCGTAGGTGTCAGCGGAGTCTCCGAAATCAACGTGGGCCAGCCCGACTTCTTCAAGGAAGTGGACCATCAATTGGCCTCGACTTCCCTAGCGGATTGGAAAACCTATCTGCGGTGGCACGTGATTCACAAAGCCGCACCGGCCCTTTCGGACGCCTTTGTGCAGGAAAATTTCAATTTCTATATGAAGCAGTTATCCGGTGCGAAGGAAATTCAGCCGCGCTGGAAGCGCTGCGTGCAGTCCACGAATCAGGAGATCGGCGAAGCACTGGGCGAGGCGTACGTGCGCAAGTATTTCCCGCCGGAAGCGAAAGCGCGCGCGAAAGAAATGGTCAATAACCTGATCGCCGCGTTGCGTTCGGACATTCCCACGCTCACGTGGATGGGGGCGGAAACCAAGAAGCAGGCGTTGGCAAAGCTCGAAGCGTTCGCCGTGAAGATCGGCTATCCCGACAAGTGGCGCGACTATTCGAAGCTCGCGATCAACCGTGGCTCTTATGTGGAAAATGTGCGCCGCGCGCAGGAATTTGAAGAAGCCCGCGATCTGGCGAAGATCGGCAAACCCGTGGATCGCTCCGAATGGGGCATGACGCCGCCCACCGTCAATGCCTATTACAATTCAACTTTCAACGAAATCGTGTTTCCAGCCGGCATCCTGCAGCCGCCGTTTTACGACCCGAAGGCGGACGACGCAGTGAACTACGGGGGGATCGGCGCGGTGATCGGCCATGAAATCAGCCACGGCTTTGATGACCAAGGCTCCAAATTCGACGGGCAGGGCAATCTGCGCAACTGGTGGACCGACGACGATCGGAAGAATTTCAACGAGCGCGGCGATTGCATCGTGCAGCAGTTCAACAGCTATGAGGTCGAACCCGGCCTGCACCAGAACGGCAAACTGGTGCTGGGCGAAAGCATTGGGGATCTCGGCGGCCTGGCCATCGCGTATGCGGCGTACGAGAAATCGATCGAAGGCAAGCGCCCACCGCACATTGACGGCTTCACGCCGGAGCAGCGCTTTTTCCTCGGCTGGGCCCAGGTGTGGGGAGCAAATCAGCGGCCGGAAGCCGCGCGCCTGCAAACGAACACCGACCCCCATCCGCTGCCACGTTTCCGCGGCAACGGTCCGCTTTCGAACATGGAGGCCTTTGCGAAGGCCTTCGGCTGCAAGAAGGGCGATCCCATGGTGCGCGACCAGTCCTGCAAGATCTGGTAGTCGGCAAACGCAACGAATCGAAAGAAAAAACGGGCGAGGCTGAATATCCTCGCCCGTTGGTTTTGCGAACCCTGCGTTACCAGATGACTTTCAGTCCCAGTTGAATGTGCCGGGAACCGCCGGATCCGATCACCGGGTTAGACGCCCAGACGTCCGGTGTTCCGCGGACTTCGCCGAAGGTGCTGGAATAGAGATTTTTCTTAATGGACGACGTGGACATGAGCGGATGGTTCAGCACATTGAACACTTCTCCACGGAACTGCAGGCGGAACCTTTCGTTCAACCTCCAGACTTTCCCCACGGAAGCATCCCAGTCGTAGAAACCAAATCCCCGAAAAATATTGCGGCCCATGTTGCCGTAAGTACCCGGAGCGTTCGGATAGAGGATGGTTCCGTTGATGTCGAAACACCCTTCGTTGGCGTCCAGCCCTGCTTCCAAACCCGGATCGCCGTGAGCCGCGAGTTGACACGGCGCGCTACTGGGATCGAGCAGAGGAAAGGGGTCACCGCTCTTGGAGAACTTAACGGCTAAGGGATCACCCAGAATATTCCAGCGGTCGTTGCCCGCATTGAATTTTCCTTCCCCCGTGGCGGTCAAATCGTTGCCGGCGTCGTAAAATTCCACCGGGTAACCGCCCTGTAAGGTCACCAGGCTGGTGATCTGCCACCCCTCGAGCATCTGCGCGAAGGATTTTACGGAGGGAATTTCATAGGTGGCCGAAAAGGTAAACCGGTGGCGAATGTCGTAATCGCTGCTGCCTTTTTCCGCGGCGTAATTCAGACTGTTTTGGGGTACATCGGCAAGGTTCGTGGTCGCGCCGGCGGTGTCAATACCGTGCGAGAAAGTATAGCCTGCCAACAGGTACAGACCTTTCGAATACCGTTTGGTCAGCGTGATCTGCAGACTGTTATAGTTGGAGCCTGACTGGTTGGCGAGATAGTTGAAAAATCCAAGATACGGATAACAAGGTCCCCCGTTGCCCAGCCCGCCAAGAACGCTCGTGGGGCAATTGGTCGTGTAGGGCCGCGCCAATTGCTCGACAGCGATGTTCGATGAGCTTCCTGGTGAATAGTCCGGATTTTGTACTACAAGACTCGGATCGGCTTGATTCGGATCCGTGATGCTGTAAAGCTTCACTCCATGGTTCGCGACGTACGCGACCTGCAATACCGTATTGGGTGTAAGCTGCTGCTGCAAGTTCAGGTTCCAGTTCAAGACATAGGGCGTCCTCAGGTTCGGGGCCACAGCGAAGACATTGCACGGTACATCCGTACTGCAGGTGTTTAGACCCGTGTTGTTGACGTCGGGAAAGATCGTTGGGCCGGTATTGTTCCAGTTGATGAAGCCGGGGTCGCCGCCGCTCACGTAGTAGGAAGTCAGATTGCCGGCGCCGGGGATGACCGTTTGCGAGCCGTCGGTGTTGTCAATCACCTTGTTGAGGCCGCTAGGATTCAGGTTCAGCCCGCCGCCACTGAACATAAACGTGCGAATGGATGGCTGTATAAAGATCATGCCGAAGCCCGAGCGGAGGACCGTCTTGCCGTTACCGAAGATGTCCCATGCAACACCCAAGCGGGGAGAGACGTTGTTGTAGTGCGTGGGATACGGTTCGTTGATCCCGTGGCCCACCTGAACGAGCCCCTGCGACGGCGTGAAATTGGCCAGCAGGTTGTTGGCATCCTTGATCGGGAAGGTGACGTCGTAGCGGATGCCCAGATTCAACGTGAGCTTACGGGTGACCCGGTAATCGTCCTGAGCGAACAGCGCGAACGACTTCAGGGAAACATTTCGGGCGGGATTCCCGTACTGTAAATACCAGGACGCCGGATTGCCGGCGATGAAATCCTCTAAGTAGTCGAAGTCGACTTCGCCGCGCCCTTCGGTCGCGCGCAAGTAGTCCACGGCGCCCCAGCTATAGAGGCCACCGAATTTCAGCGAGTGCTTTCCCTTAATGAAAGTCAGAGTATCCGAAATGTTCTGGGTGTGGCTGGGAGTGGTCCACAAAGGCCAGCTGTAGTTTCCGCCCAGAGGGTCCATGTCTTCCGTGCTTTCATAAATGCTGGGGAAACCGAACAGTCGGGGATCCGTGATACCCGTATTCAATCCGTAGCTGGTGGGATTCACATTCGCGTCCACTGGCTGAATTTTTTCGTAAAAGCTGTTATAGCTGAAGCGCACGTCATTCGTGATCCGGGAGTTCGGCACCCAGGCCCAGTCCACCCCGATTACCGTGGTGATGGGCTTGGCCTGACTGAGCCAGATCGCAGCCACCGGCTTGACGTCTTCCTCGATTTGGTCGGAGTTGGCATAGATGAATCGGCCGGAGATGACATTTCTTTCGTTTGGATGGTAGTCCAGCTTAAACACCAGATTGTCGGCACGATTCTGGTTATTGAAATCCGTGCTCATCAACGTAGGATCCGACGAGCTCGCGGTAAATCCCGGATTGGCCGGGAAGTACTTAACCAAAGAAAGACTCAATGCGTTGCACGTGGTGGGCAGAGGGCTGATGCTGCAACCGGCCGCGTTCGCCGCATCCACAATGCTGTATTCGGTCGGATCAGTGTCGGGATCAACTCTGCCAATCAGGGAAGTCGTAACCGGAGTGTTCACCGTGAGGGGATTTCCTACTTTGCTGCGAACCCCTTCATAGTTGGCGAAGTAAAACAATTTGCCCTTGATGATCGGTCCGCCGACGGACGCGCCAAACTGATGGAGGTTCAGGGCCGAAAACGGCTCTGGAGAAGGATTGAAGTAGTTCCGTGCGTCATAGGCGCTGTTGCGGTTGAAATAGTACGCTGTTCCATGCAGCTGATCCGTTCCGGACTTGATACCGATGTTTACAACCACGCCGGGTTTTTGCCCGTAATCGGCTTGCGGCTGCTCCTGGGTGTTGAACTCCTGGATGGCGTCGAGTGGCAACGTGCTGGCGGGAGTGCCGGAAATGCCGGCGTCGTTCACGACAGTTTCGCCGTAATAGATGTCGTTGTCGTTCGCACCGTCAATAATGTAGTTGTTGTCGTCGGGCCGCAGACCGTTGGAGGTCACAGTATGAAAACCTCCGCCCGGGTCGCGCTGGACGCCTGGGTGCAATGCCAGCAAGTTCTGGAAATCGCGCCCTTGCAGGGGCAGTTCGTTGATGGCTTTATTGGAAAGCACGCCGCTCAGCACCGCGTTGGATGTTTCCGTGAGCGGTACGGCTTCCGTTACTTCGACGATTTCACTGATGGAACCCGGCTGCAACTGGAAGTCGATCTTGATGTCATTGCCGACTTCCACCTGAACGCGTTCCCGGACGACAGTCTTAAAACTGACGGCCTCTGCTTTTACCGAATAAAAGCCGGGGTCAATATCCAATGCCAGGTATTCGCCGGCGCTATTGGTATTGATGATGCGCTCCACGTGTGTGCCCAGGTTTTCGATCGTAACTTTTGCGTCAACGATCGCACCTCCCGATGAGTCCGTTACCTGGCCACTAATCCGGCCGCGGTTGGTCTGAGCGGACCCCACAACTGCAAGAGAGAGCGTAACAACCAGTGCAATGATAAGCGCGTAACGATATTTCATGAGTCCCCCAAATACGCCAGGAATGGATTTAAAAGACCTCGGAACCTAACTCTTTGGACCAGGAAAAGGGCGAAAATTAGCGGGAGTTAGAGACCTGATTCGCGTGACCCGGTCAAGACTTGTTCACTGATGCGATCCTGCCGTCGGAGAAAGAAGCAAAACAAAAATGCGGATGTTCTTACCACCCCGGATCCCCTTTACTCCATTGAAGCGAAGTATGTGTGAGGGAGTGCCTGAAGTCAACGGCGAATCCTGAAATTTTGTAAGGATTTGTAAATACTCAGAGTGCACGTAAAAGCAAACCACTTTGCAGAAGCCTGTTTGGGAGATTCCTGCCTCACCGTATACTCGGGGGATGGTTCCTTCTTCTCGAATTCCCTTTCGTGTTTTCGGTTTCATTGCTTTCGTTGCCTGCCTTTCCCCAAACGCTTTTGCCGACGAGGCCAAATGGAAATATTTTCGCGAAGGAAATCCGGCGGACATCAGTGTTCAGCCGCGTGGCGGGCTGGCGCTGATGGGCGGCGGCTCCAAGCAGGATGAGGCGTTCAAATTTCTCTGCGAACGCACCAACGGAGGCGATTTCCTGATCTTGCGCGCGAATACGGAGGACGACTACGCACAAAAAGTGAATAAGGAGATCAAAGCCGTGTGCCCGCTCAATTCCGTGGGCACCATCGTCTTTGCAAGCCGCGAGGATTCCGACGACCCGAAACTAGTGCAAATCATCAATCAGGCCGAGACGATCTTTCTCGCCGGAGGTGACCAGTCGAATTACGTGCGCTTTTGGCAGGATACTCCCGTGGAGGGCGCATTGAACCGCCACATCGCCGAAGGTAAACCCATCGGCGGCTCCAGCGCCGGACTCGCGGTGCTCGGCGAATTCGCTTTTGCCGCCATCATCGATACAATTCACTCGCCCGATGCGCTCGCGGATCCCTATGGCAACAAAGTGACGTTGTCCCGCGATTTTCTCAAGATTCCGCTGCTGGTTGACACGATCACGGATACACATTTCGTGAAGCGCAACCGTCTGGGACGCCTGCTGGTGTTTATGGCCCGGATTTTGCAGGATGGCTGGGCCGACCGCGTTCGCGCTATCGCCGTGGACGAAGACGCTGCCGTGCTGGTGGAACCCGACGGCGCGGGGAAGATCGTTGGCGGGCCAGTTTATTTCCTGACCGCCTCGCAGCGCCCTGAAAAATGCGCTCACAAAACTCCGTTGGAGTTCAAGAGTATCCAGGTCCACAAGGCCGTGGCCGGACAGACTTTTGATCTGAAAACGTGGACCAGCACACAGGGCGACGGCTATCGCCTATCGGTGGTAAATGGCAAGGTGCAAAGCGACCCCGCCAGCCATGGCGTTTACTAGTCGCCGGTCGCCTAGCGCATCGGGACGTCTTTGCGCAGGTAGACGTCGGTTTTGTTCAGCCAGTCTTCACGCGGCGGGTTGAAGACGTCGAGATCCAGCGTATCTTCCAGGGCCCAGGCTTCGTGCGGCATGTTGGAGGGAATGCAGAGCACTTCGCCGGCGCGCACCACAAGCTCTTTTCCATCAATGGCAAACTTCAGCGCACCTTGCAGGATGTAGGTGACCTGTTCATTGTGATGGTGATGCTGCGGCACGTGGGCGCCCTTCTTTAGGAATACATGCGCAAGCATCAGGTTGTCACCCACCACCATCTGGCGATCGATCATGTCGTTCAGTTTCTCGCGCTCCACCTTGTTCCACGGAATATATTTAAGTTCGCTCATTTCTTTTCTCCGTAAAGGCGTGCGGCATTGTCGTGGAGATAGTTCCGTGCCAATTCCAGGGCCTTTGCCTCGTTGAACGCTCCTTCATCCACAAGCTCCGCGAGCGCGGCAGCCAGGCCGGTGCGCGTGGTGCGCGCCGCCAGCCACATGCTTTCTTCGGCGCCCAGCGCGTCGTTGAAAGGAAAGGCATCGGAACCGTACATCATCTTGTCAGGGTAGAGCGTGAGAAGTTGCTTCACCACCTCTTTGAACTGCGAGGGATAGAGCATTTCGGTTTGATAGGAAGTATCCAGGTAGACATTCTTCACCGCGGTCAGCAGCGCTGCTTCGCGCTCGTAGGGCCAGCCGCCGTGAATCAGCACGAAGGTCACGTTCTTGTAGCGAGCGTCGCGCACTACGTTTTCCAGGTTGAGCACATTGCCGTTGTGCAGGCTGAAGTAATCGCCGATGCCCACACAACTGTGAAAGTGCATCGGCAGGTGCAATTTGCCAGACTCGTCCACGATGCGCCGGAAAATGTAATCCTGAAACGTCCGGTATTCCTCGCGGGTCGGCATACCACCGGCGCGGTACTTGTTGTAGATGGCTTCCACCGTTTCGCGCGAAGGATCAGTAAAGTAAAGGCTGCGGAAATATGCGGCTTCGAACTTGATGGCCACGCCGCCGTTTTTCTGGTTGTCTTCCATCGTCTTCTGAACGAAAGCAACGTAACCGGCAAGGTCCGCGGGCAGGCCGTCAACGCCTTCCTGCTTCTTCCAGCGTGAGAGCATCTTTTCCTGCAGCGGCACGTAGACGCCCATGTCCGGCGAAATCGCGGCCTGGTCGTGATTGTCGAAGGGATAGAAAAACGCATCTCCGAAGAAGACCCAGTGGAAGCGTTTGGTGTCCAGATACGGTGGCATCATGGCCCGGTTTGCGAGGCAGATGTCCACGTTGAGCTTGTCCAGAATCTGGTCGAAATAGGCGGTGCCGCCGGCCTTTTCGGCCGCGGACTTCTTGTCGGCAAGCCACTTGGCGTGTTCCGGCTTGAAATCGTCGTAGGGATAGCCAAAGAGCGCTTTGGCTCCGGCCACAAACTCCGGATTGTCGTCGCGCAAGCGGAGCATGGCACTTTCCTCAGGCGGCGAAGCCATGGCGTCCACGTCGCTGTCATCGGCAAACCCGGTGTGCGCGTGGTTGTCGTACATCGGAATCTTTTCAATTTCTTTGAGCAGGCGCTCGTAGGTTTTCTGGACGTCCCCGGAGGGATACGGCTTGGCCTGCCCTGCGGCAAACG
>Ga0335069_10012267_pt1 | contig 12062 bp, 5 predicted proteins | sample Lox_Sample_11_FD_206714 | JGI IMG/M metagenome (GOLD analysis project Ga0335069, IMG submission 206714) | Soil microbial communities from Loxahatchee National Wildlife Refuge, Florida, United States - Lox_Sample_1.1 | ecosystem: Environmental > Terrestrial > Soil > Wetlands | place: USA: Florida...
TTCGTGTTTGAGGCGCTGCGGCCGGGCTCCTACACCGCCGCGGCCTGGGCGGAACTGGTGGGCGAGGTTCGGGAGTCGCATGGCGCCGCTTTCACCAAACTGTACCGGGAGCGCGGCAAAGCGGTGGCCGTGGCATCCGGTACGCCGGCCTCCGTGACGCTGACTTTGATTCCGGCGCGGGACATAGACGCCGTTCGCCATAAGCCGTAAGGCCTTGGAAAGGAAATCATCATGAAGACTCTCTGCGGGCGCGTGAGTGACTCGTTGCAATCACTCTTTAACTTCTCCTCGCGAGGCGGCGCGGCGCGCGCGCTCTGCCTGGCCGCGATTCTGGCGCTGCCCTTGTTCTTGGCGGCGCAAGCCGGCAAGATGGCCTCGGTGGAAGGGCAATTGGTGGGCGGCGCGGACAACGCGCCGGTACGGCGCGCGACCATCACGCTGCAGCTGACGAACTCTCCGTATGCCGTGCGTCCCGGACAACCGCCCAGGGCCGATAGTATGACGAGAGTGTCGCAGGCGGAGACGGACGACCAGGGCCATTTCACCTTCACCAACCTGCGCACCGGCGGATACATCGTTACCGTGCAGCGCCAAGGGTATGTGCGCTCCGGCGCTGCCATGGGGCCGGCTTCGGAACTCTGGCTCGGGGAAGGGCAGAAACTCACGGGCTACGTGATTCACGCCACGGCGCAGGCCGTGATTGCGGGGAAGGTGCTGGATGAGTTCGGCGACCCGGTGATGGGCGCTCAGGTGTACGCACAGACGGCCGCGGGAGACGGGCGTGGGCTCAGCGGCGGAAGCGTGCAGACCAACGATTTAGGCGAGTACCGTATAGCGGGTTTGAGCGCGGGCGAGTACTTGGTGGTGGCTAGCTACCAGGATAGGAGCCGGAGCATGTATGCGAACCAGCGCCCTCCGGAAGGGCCGCAGATGGTTTACACGGCGACCTATCATCCGGCGGCCACGGACCGCGCGCAGGCGGAAACGGTGCGCGTGGCGGCGGGGGCAACCGTGAGCGGTGTGGATATCAAGCTGGGCAAGACTCGGGCGTACTCCGTGCACGTGAAGGTCGACGATCCGGGGGCCCCATCGGGAATCAACTCGTACCCGAACTTGAGGTCGCGGGAGACGACGCCGGTCAATAATCAATTCTTCCAGGCGAGCCGCCAGGAGGACGGCTCCTTTTGGTTCTGGGGTGTACCGCCGGGCGATTACGTGGTGGCGGTGCAGAGACCGCAGTCGGTGGGTCCGGGGTCTGCTCCGGCTCCGGTGCTTCAGGCGATGGCTTCCGTGGATGTAAAGGACCACGATGTGGAGGGCGTTACGGTGCGCTTCCTGCCGAACGTGGAACTGACTGGCGTGGTGAAGTCGGACCCGCCGGGCGAGTGCGGCACTACCGGCGTGAGCGTGCAACTTCGACAGCCCACGGGCGTTTACTATGGCCGGCAGCCACAGCCCGCGCAGGTGGGCGAGGATTCGCGGTTCACGCTTAACGACGTCTCACGCGGGGAATGGCAAATCTATTTGAACCCCATGTCGGCCTGCTACTTGAAGTCCGTGAGCTACGGAGGAACTGTTGCGGCGGGCGACACGGTAACGGTCAGCGAGGGCGCGCCCCTGGAACTGACCCTGGCGCCGTATAACGCATCGGTGAGCGTAAGCGTGGTGGACGCGGCCGGCAATCCGGCGGCGCGCGCCCGCGTTACGCTGCGGCAGACGCAGAGCTCTACTACTACGTTGACCCAGGCAAACGGCACGGCGACTTTCGGGCGAGTGCGGCCTGGGACGTATGAAGTGCTGGCCGTGGAGAATGGCGGGCAGATCCCCGGGAACGCCTACAACGCAAGCATGACGGACAGCCGCGCGACGAAGATCACCGTGGGCGGCTCCGGACGCGTGACGGTGCAGGTGACGGCTGTACCGGCGGCGGAGACAGCCGCGATGGATGTGGCGCTCCCCGGCATGAAGGGAAGCCTGGCGGGAAAGGTGCTGAGCGCCGCGGACGGCGCCGCGGTGGCGGGCGTCGCAATCACGCTGCGCGGCTTGGGGTTTAACGGCGCCGCGCCGCAGGTTGTCAGCGCGGAGTCTGACGCGCAGGGGCGCTTCTCGTTTGCGGAGTTGGCTCCAGGGAGCTACAACGTAACGGCCATCAAGCAGCGCTACGCCGGCTTGGGGCCCTCCGTGGCGGGCGGAGCGCCGGTACAAGTGGTTGTCGGGGAAGGCCAGCAGGTCGCCGATTACGTGCTGAAGATGATGCCGATGGCGGTGATTGCGGGAACGGTGAAGGACGAGGCCGGCCAGCCGGTGATGGGCGCGCGCGTGCAAGCCTACCGCTTCGTGAACCAGGTGGGCCAGCCGAGAATGATGTCCACGGGGGCGCAGACCACCGACGACCTGGGCAATTACCGGCTCTTCGGTCTAACGCCCGGTAATTACTACGTGCAGGTGATGAAGGAGAGTGAGCGAGGTCTGAATGCGCCGATTCGCGCGGGCGTGGTGGGCAGCGCCGTGACTACAGAAGGGTCCGCGTTTATGGGCGCGGGGCCGCAACAATCGATCTCAATCTCTTCTGGCGCCGCGCCTCCGTCCCCCGTGGCGCCGGCGTCCACCCCCGATACGATTACGGGAACAATTCCCACGGACGAAACCGCGTACCTGCCGCTCTGGTATCCGAACAGCGCGCAACAGGCGGGCGCGGCGGCGATTCGCGTGGTGATGGGCGCCAACCTGAGCCACATCGATTTTACGTGGCGCCGGTCCCACGTGGTGCGCCTCCGCGGCAAGGTGATGAACGCAGGGACCGGGAGCGTGAGCGTCACAATTGAGCCCGCGGGCTTTGCGATGAGCTATCCGGTGGCCACGGCCGTCGTGGCCCGCGACGGAACGTTTGAGATTTCCGGAGTTGGGCCGGGTTCGTATGTGCTGGTGGCGCGGCCGATGGTTCAGGTTATGTTTGAGGGAGCTCTGGCGGCGCCATCTTCCGGGCCATCCTCGCGGCTGGCGGCGCAATTGGTGGAGGTGAAGGATGCGCCCATGGAAGGGATTCAACTGGAGATGGGCGACGGCCGCACGGTGAAGGGGACGATCCGGATGGATGACGGCAGCCCGGTCCCGCAGCAGCATTTCTTTTCATTAATTTCGGAAAGTTTCGGCAGCGCGCAGTATCGTCCGGGCACGGGCGATGCGTTCACGCTGGGTGGGGTCCGTTCGCTGCCCTACCTCCTGGACGCGCGAAATTTGCCGGCGGGTGTGTACGTGAAATCGATCCGTTATGGCGGGCAGGACGTTCCTCTGAGCGGCTTCTCGATGAATGGCTCCGGCGACCTTGAGGTAGTATTGGGCGCGGCGGGGATTGTGGAAGGGTCCATCGTCAACGCCACCGGCGGGGCCGCGGTGGAGGCTGGCATCACCGTGGCGCCGGCGTCGGGATCGGGCCAGGCGCATACCGGCAACGCGGATGAGGATGGGAACTTCTACTTCGGCAGCCTGCCGCCGGGAGAATATCGCGTGGCGGCCTTCGATTCGATGTCACCGGAAGGCTACGACCCGCCGGAATCGCTGGCGGCCTACGCCAGTTATGCGAAGACCGTGACCGTGGGTGCCAAGGGGGATGAGAAGGTGCAGGTGACGGTGGTTCCGGCGCGTCCGTAGAGTGGAGGTAGCGGCGTGAGACCGGTCTGGCGCGTCTGGTGCTTCGCCGTGGCAGGCTCGCTGCTAGCCGCGCAGGCGGCGAGCGCTGGCTCGGTGGAAGGTCAGGTAGTCAGCAGCGTGGATGGGACTCCGGTGCGGCGCGCCGCGGTGTTCCTGACGGGCGGCCCCATCCACCCCGTTCCAGGCCGGCCGCGCAATACGCCGGCTCAGGCGGAGACCGACGACCAGGGTGGCTTCGTCTTCGAGCCTCTTGAAGCCGGGCGCTACATCCTCAACCTGCGCCGCGACGGGTACGTGGTGAACGATGATCCGAGGGGCGGTCTGAACCTCTCGGTGGAACTTGGCGATGGGCAGCAGTTGAGCGGCCTTAAGCTACGGATGACGCCGCAATCCGTAATCGCCGGCAAGGTCACCGACGAGAACGGCGATCCCGTGGTGGGCGCCGAGGTCATCGTGCAGCGCGCCGGCACGGCGAACGGGATTACCGTGCCGATCATGAACGCCGCCGAGGAAAAGACCAACGATCTCGGTGAGTATCGAATCCCGAACCTGGGCGCGGGCGACTACATTGTGGGTGCGCGGATCGAGAACCGGGGCCGCGACTCGACCGTTTCCTATATGGGTGGCTACCATCCCAGCGCTTCAGCCGCGAAGGACGCGGCGCGGATTCATGTAGCGGCAGCCGCCGTGGCAAGCGGGGCCGATATTCATGTCAAGAAGATCTCGGGATTCACGGTTCGCGGCAAGGTGATGGACGGGGATGGGCCGGGCAACCTTACGGGCGTCACGCCGCGGTTGGTCTCTTCGGACCAGTGGGCCTACGTCGGCGTGGTGCGACCGAAGCCGGACGGATCGTTCGAATTCACCGGCGTGCCGGCGGGAACTTATACGCTCTATGCTTCGAGGCCTGTCACAGCAGGCAGCACCGCGCCTCTTGAGGCGACCGCATCGACAACGGTCGAGGTGGGCGGGGACGTTGGAGGCGCCCTTCTGCAAATGAAGCCCACAGTCGAATTGCAAGGGACCATCACCGCCGACAACTCCTGTTATGTTCCAGGCTCAACGGTTACGCTGGCTCCGACACGGTCGGGCTTCCCGGTGGGCGTGCCCACGGCGACGGTCTCCAGCGATTCGAGGTTCACGCTCAAGAACGTTTCGACTGGCGCTCAGTACTTCCTCTTCAGCAACGGCGGCTCCTGCTATGTGAAGTCCCTCCGCTACCGCGGCCAAGCGGCGTCACCGGACGGGTTGGTGATTGATGCGGCTGGCGCCCTGGAAGTCACCCTCGCCGCTTTCACGAGCGTGTTGAACGTGGCGGTGGTGGATCAGAATGGCAAGCCCTTGCAGCGCGCGCGGTTCACTGTGACGGCGATGGACGACTCGCCGGAGGCAAGTGGCATCACGCTTGACAACGGGCAGGGGAGGATTACGTTCCTTCGCTCCGGAACCTATCGGGTGTATGCGTTCGAAATGGTTCAGCAGATCCTGGCGCCGAACGCGGACTATCTGAAAGCCTTCGAGAGCCGCGCGAAGACCGTGACGCTAGGCGCCACCGGAACGGCCACGGTTCAGGTCACCGCGATTCCGGCGCCGGAGACGGGTGGCACCCGGCCTTCAGGCTATTGACTGCGCGCACGACGTTGGTTAGCCCGGAAGGCAGACCCGGAGGTCCGCCTACTCGGCCGGCGCCGGGCCGGGGCAAGCCTGGAGGCCGGCTCCGCGGCCTCAGTTCCACAGCCGATTAACCACCCGCACCACGATGCTTCCGGTGACTATGAAGGCCGCGGTTAACGCGGCGGCCAGGGCGGTTCGGCCGTAAAGAAGATTGCCGACGGCGAAGAGGGCGGACCAGATCATGGCGCAGCCTGCGGACCAGCCCAGGAGGGCCAAGGGGATGTTGTCGCTCTTGACGCTTTCCACGATGCCGGCCTTGGCTCTTACCTGGTTCCAACCGGGGCCTATGGGGTTCACCTTGCGGTAAAAGGCCACGAGTGTGGCTTCATCGGTCCGGGGACCGGCGAAGGCGGTGACCAGCCAGCAGACGGTGGTGAAGGCCACGGTGAGGAGCAACTGTTGGTCGTCGGCGATGGCCGCGCCGTTGTGTTTCAGGATGAGGAACACGACGGAGATTCCGAACGACGCGGCCATGGCCACGACTTCACACCAGGCCGTGATGCGCCACCAATACCAGCGGAGCAGATAGAGGAGACCGGTGCCGGCGCCGATTTGGAGGATGAGGAGGAAGGCGTCCTTGGCGTTATCGAGCGCGAAAACCATTGCGGAGGAGCAGGCGAACAGGATGATGGTGGCGATGCGGCCGGCGAAGACGTAGTGCTTCTCAGGAGCTTGGCGGCGCACGAAGCGGCGGTAGAAATCGTGAACCAGGTAGGACGCGCCCCAGTTGAGGTGCGTGAGGATGGTGGAGGAATTGGCCGCGACGAGGCCGCCGACCATGAGGCCGACCCATCCGGCGGGCAGGAAACGGAGCATAGCGGGGAAGGCGATGTCGTGCCCGAGGAGACTGGGGTCGAGGTGCGGAAAGGCCTTCTGAATATCGGATAGCCGCGGGTAGACGATCAGCGAGGCCAGCGCCGTGATAATCCACGGCCAGGGGCGCAGGACGTAGTGGGCGACGTTGAAGAAGAGGGTGCTGCCGAGGGCGTCCTTTTCGGATTTCGAGGCCAGCATGCGCTGCGCCATGTAACTGCCGCCGCCCGGTTCGGAGCCGGGATACCAGACGGCCCACCACTGGACGGCGAGCGGCATGACGAAGATGGCGACGGCGAGGGTCCAATTGTTGGAGAAGTCCGGGAGGACGTTGAGATAGTTGAGGCCGCCGGGGCCGTGGACGTGGGAGAGCTTGTCGACCAGGCCGCTCATGCCGCCGACCTGGGGCAATTGCACGGCGAAGTAAGCGGCCGCGATGACGGCGGACATCTTGATGAAGAACTGGATCATGTCGATGACCAGGACGCCCCAAAGGCCGGAATGCGCGGCGAAGACCACATTCAGGAGGCCGACGGCGAGGAGCGTCTGCCAGCGGTCGAAGCCGAAGAGCACGGCGGCGATCTTGCAGGCGGCCAGGTTGACGGTGGCCATGATCATGCAATTGAAAAAGAATCCGAGGTAGACGGCGCGGAAGCCGCGCACGATGGTAGCGGCCTTGCCGGAATAGCGCAGCTCATAAAACTCCAGATCCGTGAGGACGCCGGAGCGGCGCCAGAGGCGCGCGTAGAAGAAGACGGTGGCGACGCCGGTGAGCGTGAAGGCCCACCACTGCCAATTGCCGGCGACGCCCTGAGTGCGCACGATGTTGGCGACGAGGTTGGGCGTGTCGCTGGAAAAGGTGGTGGCGACCATGGAGATGCCGGCCAGCCACCAGGGCACGGAACGGCCGGAGGCGAAGAATTCGGCGGTGCTCTTGCCGGAGCGCTTGCCGAAGAAGAGCGCGGGCGCGAAGCAAACGGCGATCGAGAGGAGGGCGACGATCCAATCCAGCGTGTGGAGCTGCATGAGTTAGCAGGGCTCCAGTGTGCGCGCCGGCGTGGGCTGGCCTGGGCCGGATGAAGCCGGTCCGCGGGCAGGAGCGCATGCCCCACCGGGCCTACCTGCCCCAGTCTCCGAAAAAAACAAAGAAGGCAGACCGGGAGGTCCGCCCCACCGGGGATCTGGCGTCACCCGCTCACAATAGCATGGGTTGGAATTGCATTAACCTTGATGGATATGACGATCCGGTTTTCGCTTCGGCGGGCCCTTCCGGTGGCGGTGATTTTGAGCGCTTGCGCCGCGCTTGCCCAAACCGCTCCGAAGATCACGACGCCCAAGGAAGCGCTGGGCTTCAATATCGGCGACGACTATCAGGTGGCCAATTACACGCAGCTTGAAGCGTATTGGAAGACGCTGGCGGCGGAATCGGACCGCATGAAGCTGGTGAGCATCGGGCAGACCGCCGAGGGGCGGCCGCAGTACATGGCGATCATCAGCTCGCCGGAGAACCTCAAGAGGCTGGACCACTATAGAGACATTTCGCGCCGGCTGGCGCTGGCGGAGGGGCTCACGGACGAACAAGCCCAAGCGCTGGCGGCCGAAGGGAAGGCTGTGGTGTGGATTGACGGCGGGCTGCACGCGAGCGAGACGGTGGGCTCGCAGCAGTTGATGGAGATGGTGTACCAGATGGTGAGCCGGACGGACGCCGAGACCATGCGCTTCCTGAACGATGTGATTCTGCTATGCGTGCAGGCGAATCCGGATGGGCAAGAGATTGTTGCCAACTGGTATATGCGGGAGAAGGATCCGCTGAAGCGCAGCATGAGCGACTTGCCGCGGCTCTACAACAAGTACGTCGGGCACGACGATAACCGCGATTTCTACATGTCCAACATGCCGGAGACCACCAACATGAACCGGGTGATGTTCCAGGAGTGGTTTCCGCAGATCGTATACAACCACCATCAGACGGGGCCCACGGGCACCGTGATCTTCATGCCGCCGTTCCGCGATCCGTTCAATTACTATTTCGACCCGCTGGTGCCGCTGGGGATTGAGATGGTGGGGACCGCGATGCATGAGCGCCTCGTGGCGGAGGGCAAGGGCGGCAGCACCATGCGGTCCGGGCAGGACTACTCCACGTGGTGGAACGGCGGGCTGCGCACGGTAGGCTACTTCCACAACATGATCGGGATCCTGACGGAGATTATCGGCGACCCGACGCCCATGAACGTGGCGCTAGTGCCGGACAAGCAGTTGCCGGCGGGCGACCTGCCGATGCCGATTGCGCCGCAGGTATGGCACTACCGGCAGTCCATCGACTACGACATTACGAACAACCGCGCCATTCTGGATATTGCGTCGCGGTACCGCGAGACGTGGCTCTACAACATCTATCAGATGGGGCGGAACTCGATTGAGAAGGGCAGCCGGGACACATGGACCGTGACGCCGAAGCGCATCGCGGCGTTGGAGGCGGCCGCGCCGGGCGGAGGGCGCGGCGGGCGGGGCGGCGCCGGGGCGGCGGATGCGGGCGCGCGGCCGGTTCCTCCGGAGCTCTACGACACGGTGCTGCATGACCCTATGGCGCGCGCTCCGCGCGGCTACATGCTTCCCCGCGACCAGGCGGCGTTCCCCACCGCGGTGGCGTTCGCGAACGCGCTGATCAAGACGGGCATCACGATTCTGAAGGCTACGGCGCCGTTTGAGGCGGGCGGGAAGAGCTATCCGGCGGGGTCGCTGGTGGTGAAGACGGCGCAGGCGTTCCGCCCGCACATCCTGGACATGTTCGAACCGCAGGACCATCCCAACGATTTCCGGTATCCAGGCGGGCCTCCGAACCCGCCGTATGACATCGCCGGGTGGACGCTGGCGTTTCAGATGGGCGTGAAGTTCGACCGTCTGCTGGACGGCTTCGACGGGCCATTCGAAAAGGTCAGCGGGCTGCTGGCGCCTCCGCCGGCGGCGGTGAGCGCGGGGAATGGGACCGTGGGTTATCTCATCGACCACCGCGTCAACAATTCGTTCCTGGTGGTGAACCGGCTGCTCAAGGCCCATTGCGAGGTTTACTGGCTGACCCAGGCGCAAGGGGAGATGGGCCCGGGCGCCATTTGGGTTCCGGCGTCGGCCGCGGCGCGGCCCATTGTGGAGCGCGGCGCGAGGGAACTCGGCGTGGGCGCGGCGCCGCTGGCAGAGGCGCCGGGCGGCGGAGCCATGAAGCTGAAGCCGATCCGGGTGGGTCTCTACGATCCGTATGGCGGGAGCATGACCTCGGGTTGGACGCGATGGCTGCTGGAGCAGTACGAGTTTCCGTTCCAGGTGGTGCACGCGAAGACGCTGGATGCGGGCGGGCTGATTGACAAGTTCGATGTCCTGGTATTTACCGATGGAACCTACGGGCGAGGCGGAGGGAGAGGCTTTGGCGGCCCGAATCCGGACAGCGTGCCGGTGGAGTATCGCGATTCGATTGGGAGAATCTCCGAAGAGCGGACGGTTCCGAGCCTGAAGAGCTTTGTGGCGGCGGGCGGCACGGTGGTGACCATAGGCAGCGCGACTTCCTTGGGGGAACTGCTGGGCGTGCCGGTGAAGGATTACCTGGTGGAGAGGGGCGCGGACGGGGCCGAGCATCCGCTGCCGCGGGAGAAGTTCTACATTCCCGGGTCGCTAATGCGGGCGACGGTGGACAACACGAACCCGGTGGCCTATGGCATGCCCGGCACGGTGGACGTGTTTTTCGATAGCAGTCCGGTATTCCGGCTGCAGCCGGCGGCGGATCTGAAGCGGCTGGCGCCGGTGGCGTGGTTCAGCGGGGCAAGCACCCTGGACAGCGGCTGGGCCTGGGGCCAACCATACCTGGACGGCGGCACAGCGGCGGTGGAGGCTTCGGTGGGGCAGGGAAAGGTAGTCCTACTGGGGCCGGAGGTGGCGTTCCGGGCGCAGCCGCACGGCACGTTCAAGCTGCTGTTCAATTCACTGTATTACGGGAGCGCGGAGGGAGCGGCCCGTTAGTTGGGCTGTTGCGGCCGGCGCCGGGCGGGCGCGCGGTTTGCGGCGGGTTGTGGCTTGCGCTCTCTAACGTTCGCGGCTCGGACTGGGGGTGCGCGGACCTGGCTGACCGGCTCCTGTGGTAGTATTAAGAAGTCTGAAGTTTATCTGCTAGCTTTCTCCCCTCACCGGTAGGCAGTTCGCCGATTTTCCTTCCTCACAAATTTGAACGATGAACACTTTCTCTGAATTTACTCTCTCAACACAACTCAACGCCAATCTGACGCGCAACGGCTTCGACGAGCCCACTCCGATACAGGCCGCGGCCATCGGGCCCGCGCTGGCCGGAAAGGACCTGGTTGCCACGGCTCAAACCGGGACCGGCAAGACCCTGGCCTTCGTGCTTCCCATCATCCAGACGCTCAGCAGCGCGGGGCCGTCTTCGGGCATCCGATGCGTCATTCTGAGCCCCACTCGTGAATTGGCGCTGCAGATCCATGAGACCTTTAACAAGATGGCGGCGGGTACGGGCCTGAGGGCGGCCGCGGTGGTCGGCGGCTTGAGCGAACAAACCCAATTGCAGGCAATTCGCAAGGGCGCGCAGGTGGCGATCGCCACGGCGGGGCGCTTGTACGACTTCCTCAGCCGCGGGCTCATCCAGTTGAACCGCGTGCAGATCCTGGTGCTGGACGAGGCGGACCGGATGCTCGACATGGGCTTTCTGCCGACCATCGAACGCATCATTGCGGCGCTGCCGGCCAAACGGCAGACGCTGTTCTTTTCGGCGACCATCGAAAGCTCCGTCCGGCATCTGGTGGACACCCACGTTCCCAACGGCGTCCGAATCGAAATCGGCTCCGCGACCAAGCCCGCCGGCCAGATCGACCTGCGGTTGTACGAGGTGGAGCAGAGCCAGAAGTTGGCGCTGCTGCACCGTCTGCTGCGGGAGGACGAAGGCTCGTTTCTGGTGTTCGCCAGAACCAAGCACGGCGCGGACCGGCTGGCGCGGCGGCTGGCCGACGGCGGCGTGAAGACCGCGGCCATTCACGGCGACCGCAGCCAGAACCAGCGCAACCAGGCGCTGCGCGGCTTCCAAACCGGCTCTTACCGCGTTCTGGTGGCCACGGACGTGGCGGCGCGAGGTATCCACGTGGACGGGATTTCACACGTGGTGAACTACGATTTGCCGCAGGTGGCGGAAGATTTCATTCACCGCGTGGGCCGCACGGGGCGGGCCGGAGCGCGGGGCACGGCCTCGACGTTCGGCACCTGCCTGGAGCGGGGCAGCGTGGCGGAGATCGAACGGAAGCTGGCGATCCGGTTGACCCGCTACACCGAAACCGGCGAAGTTTCGCAAGTGCAGACCCTGGCGGTGGCGGCGAGGCCGCGCTGGCGGCAGTCGTTTGGGCCGGGCCGGGGACGGCGCGTCCGGCGGACGGCGTAGAACCGCGCGGAGCGGGCGGCGGGAAGCCGGAAATACCGCGCCGGCGCGCGCGATGCTCCGCGAGGATCCATTCCATTTACACAGCTCCATTTACACAGCTTCGGCGTTAGCCGCAGGCTTTGGCGCTGGGTAAACGGCGATTTTTCCAAATTCAGGGACGTTTGGGGCTCGGCGCCGGGCTCTTAGCGCTTACGGTCCAGGTTTTCCGGGATGGGCGGGAGCTTGACGGCGAATCTTGCGCCCGGGGTGTAGGCAGGCCTCAAATCTGCGGGAACGAAGCCAATTTCCGCTGATTCCAGGACGGTTGCCGGCTGGTCCGGGGCCTGGGGGTTGGCTTCGGCGACGGGTTTGGCCGGGGTTTGTGTCGGCGCCGGGCCGGCGCAGGCGGCGATTTCGGCGGCGTGGATTTCGGCGTCGATGCGCTGGGTCTGGAGGCGGCGGAGTTCCTTGAGGTTGCGGAAGTAGCTGCGCTCGGTGGCGGCGATGCGGCGCTCCA
>Ga0335069_10012269_pt1 | contig 12061 bp, 14 predicted proteins | sample Lox_Sample_11_FD_206714 | JGI IMG/M metagenome (GOLD analysis project Ga0335069, IMG submission 206714) | Soil microbial communities from Loxahatchee National Wildlife Refuge, Florida, United States - Lox_Sample_1.1 | ecosystem: Environmental > Terrestrial > Soil > Wetlands | place: USA...
CGCCGAAGTCGAGGTACTCGCGCCCGTCGGCGTCCCAGATCTTCGCGCCCCAGGCGCGCGAGACGACGAGCTGGGGCGTCGACACCCCGCGTGGCACGTACCGTTCGCGTGCCTGGATCACCCGCTCCGTGGCGGCGCGCTCTTCCACCGACATACGTCGGCGGATTATTCCTTGTCGGGATCCATGTTTTCAACACGTATCGCTCACGCAATGCGCAGCGATTGCGGCCCGGCGCTGTCGGAATGCGCAGCGGAGGCCGGCAATCGGGCCGGGACGGAGCGCTTTCCCCGGCGTGGGGAAGGCGCGGGGCTCCTCGACCGGGCTAGCGCACGTCGATGGACTCGAGCACGATGCTCTGGGCGAGCGGGTCGTGCTCGTCGATCGCCTCGACGTCGCAGCGGGCGCCCTCCGCCACCGTGCCGCGGGTCGCGTCGACGAAGTGCTCGACGAAGTGCTCGGGCGTCATGTGCGACATCGGCCCGACGCGCACCTTCACGGCGACCACCTTGTCCGCGCCCTCGCGCGCCGCGACGGACTCGATCTCCCGGACGAGGTCGGCGAGGAGCGCCCGCTCGTGCATCAGCTCCGCTCCGAGAGCTCGTGGCGAATGGACGCGGCGACCTCGGCCGCCGCGGCGCGGACCTCCTCCGAGAGCGGCGCGCCGGTGTCGAAGCTGCCGCCCTCGATGCCGTAGACGATCGTCCGCTCCGGCAGCCGCCCGAGCGCGCGTGCGAGCTCCACCGCCTCGGCGACGCCGAGGAGGTGCGTCGAGGCCCGCTGGAGCTCCGGCGGCAGCGGTCCGTCGTGAGCCGAGAGGCGGCGCACGGTTCCCGCCTCGCGGCCGGACGACGTCGCATCGACGAGGTACGCCCGGTCACAGCCCTCCCAGGCGGAGAGGATCGCCACCGGCTCGCCCTCGCACTCGACGACGCGCACGCCCTCCGGCAGCGTCCCGTCGAGGAGCCGCGCCACCTCGAGGCCTGCCGCGTCGTCGCCGCGGAGCGCGTTCCCGACGCCGACGACGCACGTCGTCATTCCCGCTCCACGTCCAGCGTGAGGAAGTGCGTCGCGCACGAGATGCAGGGATCGTAGTTGCGGATCGCCTGCTCGCAGCGATGCCGGAGCTCGTCCTCGTCGAGGCCGGCGTGGCCGCGGACGAAGGCGTCGAGGTCCTCCTCGATCATCTTCAGGTTCTGCGAGGTCGGCGGGACGATCTTCGCGTCGAGGATCGTCCCCTCGTCGTCGAGCCGGTAGCGGTGGTAGAGGGCGCCGCGCGGCGCCTCGCTCGCGCCGTGCCCGAGCCCGGCCTTCGGCACGACCTCGATCGACGGCGCGGGCGGCTCCTCGTACTCGGCGATCAGCCGCAACGCCTCGTCGCACGCGTGCACGAGCTCGACCGCGCGGACGACGATCGACCGGAACGGGTTCCGGACGACGGGCTCGAGGCCTACCTCGCCGGCCGATGCGAGCGCGTCGGGGGAGAGGAGCTCGCGATGCAGCGCGTAGCGCGCCAGGGGGCCGACGAGGTAGGCACCTCGCTCGCGCAGCCGCGCGTGCAAGGCGTTGGAATGCTCGACGTGCTCTTCGACGACGTGGTCGTAGAACTCGGAGATCGGGAAGTCGAGGCCGCGCGAGGTGACGAGCCGCGCCCCGCGGTCGATCGGGTACTCGCCGCCGGCGTCGAGCGCGACGAACTCGTAGTCCTGCTCCAGCTCGGGGAAGTCGAGCCCGGCGGTGACGCGGACCGCCTCCTGCGACGCCTGCTTCGCCCACTCGAGGTCGGGGACGAGCGCCTCGAGGTCGGCGCGGCTCGGGGTCTTGTACCAGCCGCCGACGCGCACGTTGATCGGGTGCACCTCGCGCCCGCCGACGACGCGCATCACCTCGTTGCCGATCTTCTTCAGTCGCAGCGCCGTCTCGACGAGCGCGGGATCGAGCTTCGCGAGCTCGACCGCGCTCGGGACGCCGAGGAAATCCGGCGCGTGGAGCATGAAGACGTGGAGCGTGTGGCTCTCGATCCACTCGCCGCAGTAGAGGAGCCGGCGGAGCGCGTGGAGCTGCCCGTCGACCTCGACGCCGGCGAGCGACTCCATCGCGAGACACGAGCTCATCTGGTACGCGACGGGGCAGATCCCGCAGATGCGCGCGGTGATGTCGGGCGCCTCGGTGAACTGCCGGCCGCGGAGGAACGCCTCGAAGAAGCGCGGCGGCTCGTAGATCCGCAGGCGCACGTCGACGACCTCGTCGCCGCGCATGCGGACGAGCATCCCGCCCTCGCCCTCGACGCGGGCGAGGTAGTCGGTGCGGATCGTCCGGGTGCTACTCATGGAGTGTCGCCTGCCTGCGGAAGTCGGGGGCGTTGCCGGTGAAGGAGCGGAAGGCGCGCAGCAGCTGCGGGTCGTCGGCGCCGAGCTCGCGCCAGTGGGCGGCGAGCGCCTCGGTGTTCGGCTGCTCCTTCGGGCCGAAGCAGCCGAAGCAGCCGCGCGCGTAGAGCGGGCAGAGCGCGCCGCAGCCGGCGTGCGTCACCGGACCGAGACAGTGGACGCCCTTCGCCACCATCACGCACGGGATCCCGGCGCGCTTGCACTCGACGCACACGCTGTGCGCCGGGATGTTCGGCCGGCGGCCGGCGAGAAACGCGCCGACCACCTCGAGCAGCTGGTGCTTGTTGATCGGGCAGCCCTGGAGCTCGAAGTCGACGTGGACGTGGTCGGCGATCGCCGTCGACGTCCGCAGCGTCGAGATGTACTGCGGGCTCGCGTACACCGCCGAGACGAAGTCGCCGACGTGCGCGAAGTTCCGCAGCGCCTGGATGCCGCCGGTCGTCGCGCAGGCGCCGATCGAGACGAGGAACTTCGACATGCGGCGGATCTCGTGGATCCGTTCGGCGTCGTGCGGTGTCGTGATCGAGCCCTCGACGAGCGTGAGGTCATACGGGCCCTTCGCCGTCGCGCTCGTCGCCTCGAGGAAGTACGCGATCTCGACCGCGCCGGCGACGGCGAGCAGCTCGTCCTCGCAGTCGAGGAGCGAGAGCTGGCAGCCGTCGCACGAGGAGAACTTCCAGACGGAGAGCTTCGGCTTCTTCACGACCGCCGCCTTGCGTGGACGTCTTCCGTTCGTGGCCTCGCTCATAGCTCCTGCACCCCCAGCAGCGGCGCGAGCTCGTCCCAGCGGTAGACGGGCCCGTCGCGGCAGATCAGCGTGGGCCCGAGCTGGCAGTGCCCGCAGAGGCCGACGCCGCAGCGCATCGTCCGCTCCATCGAGATCCAGATCCGCTCGGGCGGGAGGCCGCGATCGATGAGCGCCTGGGCGGTGAACCGCATCATGATCTCCGGCCCGACGACGAGCGCGACCGCGTCGTCCGGGTCGAACGGTGCTGCGGGGATCAGCTTCGTGACGACGCCGACGTTGCCGCTCCAGCCGGAGCCGGCCGAGTCGACCGAGACCTCGACGTCCATGTCGAGCCGGCCGCGCCAGCGCTCGAGCTCCTTCCGGAACAGCAAATCCTCCGGGGTGCGGCCGCCGTAGAGGAGGACGATCTTCCCGAAGTCGGAACGGTGCGCGAGGGCGTGGTAGATCGCGGGGCGGAGCGGCGGGAGCCCGACGCCGCCGCCGACGAGCACGAGATCGTGCGCCTGCGCGGCCTCGATCGGCCAGGTGTTGCCGAAGGGCCCGCGAACGCCGAGCACGTCGCCGGGGCCGGCGGCGCAGAGCGCCTTCGTCACCGCGCCGACGGCGCGGATCGTGTGCACGAGGGTCGTCCCCGCCGCCTCGATGTCCCCGCTCGTCGAGATCGGCACCTCGCCGACGCCGAACGCGTAGAGCATCGTGAACTGGCCGGGCGCGATCGGGTCGATCGCGTCGGCGACCGGCTCGAGCTCGAGCGTCCAGTTGTCGTGGTTCTCGCGCCGCTTGCGGACGACGCGGTACGGCAGCGGCGTCATCGAGCCGCGGAGGGCGGAGGCGGGCTCAGTCGTGGCGGTCGCCATAGACGTCCATCAGCTGGAGGCGGGTGGCCTGGAGACGGGAGACGAGCACCTGCGCGAAGCGCGTGATCAGGTCGTAGCCGAGGACCGGGTCCTCGTCGCACTTCTTGCGGAGGCAGGCGCCGTCGAACTGCACGGCGCGGACGAGGTCGACCGCGCGGCCGGTGAAGTGCCAGCGGTGCGGAGGCAGCAGCCACGACCAGCCGACGATCTCGCCCGGGCCGACGGTCTCCACGGTCAGCTGCCCGCGGTTCGGCACGTAGGCGTCGAGCGCGACGAGCCCGTGCCGGATCAGGAAGAACGTGTCGGCCTGGTCGCCCTCGCGGAACAGGCGCTCGCCCGCGGCGAAGACGGTGTTCGAGGCGCAGCCGGCGATCAGCTCGAGCTGGTCCTGATCGAGCCCCTTGAACACGGGGCTCTCGACGATGAGTGCGTCAAGCGTGCGCATGCTCTTCCTCCTCGGCGCGGATCGACCGCACCTCCTCCCGGATATCGATCCCGACGGGGCACCAGGCGATGCAGCGGCCGCAGCCGACGCAGCCGATCGATCCGAACTGGTCCTCCCACGTCGCGAGCTTGTGCGTGAGCCATTGGCGGTAGCGGGCGCGCGGCGTCGGCCGCGTGTTGCCGCCGTGCATCTCGGCGTACTGGACGGAGAAGCACGTGTCCCAGACGCGCGTACGCTCGGCGGTCGAGCCGTCCAGCGCGTTCGCGTCCTCGACGTGCGTGCAGAAGCAGGTGGGGCAGACGAGGGTGCAGTTGCCGCAGGTGAGGCAGCGCTCCGCGACCGCGTCCCACTGGGGGCTCTCGAGGTTGCGGAGCAGCAGGTCGTGGAGATCGGTCGAGTCGAACCGTCCCTCCATGTCGCGCGCTGCGCGCGCGACGACGAGGCGTGCCTCCTCGAGATCCGCGTCGCTCGCGGCGGTGACAGGCAGCTTCTGGAGCACGGCTTCACCTGAAGGGGACCCGGGCCGGATCAGGAAGCGGTGGCCGCCGTCGAGCAGCTCCGTCAGGGCGAGGTCGAAGCCCTCGGTCGCGCCCGGGCCGCCGCCGACGGAGGTGCAGAAGCAGAGGGAGGAGGGGTCGCCGCAGTCGACGGCGACGAGGAAGACGTCGGAGCGGCGCGCCGCGTAGTCGCGGTCCCGGAAGCGGCCGCCGAGGAACACGCGGTCCTGGATCTCGATCGCCGCGAGCTCGCACGGGCGGACGCCGACGAACGCCGTCGGCTCCGGCGGCGGCGGCTCCTCGTCGACGACGAAGCCGCCGTCCTGCTGCCGCCGCGTCTGCCAGAGCCGGACTCTCGGCGGCAGCAGCTCCTGCTTCCACGAGTGCGGTCCGACGGCGTAGCCGAACAGGGCGCCGTCCTCGCGCCGCGCCAGGCGGTACGACCCGGGCGCCTGCTCGTCCGTCCAGCCCGCGGGGAGGGCGGAGGCCGCGCCGAGCTCGGCGTAGACGATCGCGCCGTCTCGCACCGTGGGGCCGACGACCCGGTAGCCCTCGTCGCGCAACGCGTCGATGAGCGCGTCGAGGTCTTCCGCGGCGAGGACCGCAGGCTCGTTTGTGCCCTTGCTCGGCACTGGGCCTCCTTCCGTCTCCAACCCTTCCTCGGGCGGGGCCCGGCTGCATCGGTATGGCCGCCGGATCGCCCTGCGGGTTTCCCGCGCGGGAGGGCGTGCTTCTGCCGATGCGGCGCCGCGCGGCACTTGTGACGCTTGGTTCGTGACCGTGAGCAGCAGCGTCGAACGCCGCCGCTACCGGGCGCGAGGAGTCGTGCAAGGAGTCGGGTTCCGGCCCTTCGTCCACCGGATCGCCTCCGCCCGGGGGCTCGGCGGCTACGTCCTCAACGACGGCGAGGGCGTCGTCATCGAGGCCGAGGGGCCGGCGGCCGCGCTCGACTCGTTCGCGACGGATCTCGTCGGCGAAGCGCCGGGGCTCGCGCGCGTCGACTCGCTCGTCGCCGAGGCGCTCGCGCCGCGCGGCGACCACGAGTTCGCGATCCGCGCGAGCGCGGGAGGGCCCGTCGCGGCCGCGGCGGTGATCCCGCCCGACGTCGCGACGTGCGACGACTGCCTGCGCGAGCTGTTCGACCCCTCCGACCGCCGCTATCGCTACCCGTTCCTCAACTGCACGCAGTGCGGGCCGCGGCTGACGATCGTCGAGTCCGTGCCGTACGACCGGGCGCGGACGACGATGGCGCCGTTCGAGCTCTGCGACGACTGCCGCCGCGAATACGGGGACCCGTCCGACCGCCGCTTCCACGCCGAGCCGATCGCGTGCCCGGCCTGCGGGCCGCAGCTGTCGATGCCGCTCTCCGACGCCGTCGCCGTGCTTCGCGACGGCGGGATCCTCGCGGTGAAAGGGCTCGGCGGCTACCACCTCGCCTGCGACGCGCAGAACGAGCGTGCGGTGGCGCGGCTGCGTGCGCGCAAGCACCGCGAGGAGAAGCCCCTCGCGCTCATGACCGGCGACCCGGCGGCGCTCTGCCTCGTCGAGCCCGACGAGTGGGAGCTGCTCCGCTCGCCGGCGCGGCCGATCGTCCTGCTGCGCCGCCTCTGGGGCGCCCGGGTCGCCGACTCGGTCGCACCCGGCTCGCCCTGGCTCGGCGCGATGCTGCCGTACACGCCGCTGCACCATTTGCTGTGGAACGACCTGCAAAGGCCGTTCGTCCTCACGAGCGGGAACCGGAGCGACGAGCCGATCGCGTTCGACGACGAGGAAGCGCGGCGGCGGCTCGGCGGCATCGCCGACGCGTTCCTCTCGCACGACCGCCGCATCCACCGCCGCTGCGAGGACTCCGTCGTCCGCCGCGGCGCCGTTCTTCGCCGCTCGCGCGGCTACGCGCCCGCGCCGCTGCCGCTGCCGGTCGAGGCGCCCGCGCCGCTCGTCGCCGCCGGCGCCGAGCTGAAGTCGACCTTCTGCGTCGCGCGGGGCGGCGAGGCGTTCCTCTCGCCGCACCTCGGCGACCTCGACTCGGAGCCGGCGTACCGCGCGTTCCGCAACGACCTCCGCCTCTACCTCGAGATGCTCGCCGTCGAGCCCGAGGCGATCGCGTGCGACCTCCATCCCGAGTACCTGTCGACGAAGTGGGCGCGCGAGCAGGGCCTGCCGCTCGTGGAGGTGCAGCACCACCACGCGCACGCGGCCGCGTGCCTCGCCGAGCACGGGGAGGAGGGACCGGCGCTCGCGCTCGTCTTCGACGGCACCGGCTACGGCACCGACGGGACGCTCTGGGGCGGCGAGCTGCTCGAGGCCGGCCTCGAGACGTTCGAACGGCTCGCGTGGCTCGAGCCGGTTCCGCTCCCGGGCGGCGAGGCGGCGGTGCGCGAGCCGTGGCGGGTCGCCGCGCTCCACCTCGAGCGCGCCGGCCTGCCGGTGCCGTGGCCCGAGTGGGAGACGGTCCGGGCGAGCCTCGCCGTCAACGCGCCGCTCTCGTCCGGGATGGGGCGGCTCTTCGACGCCGCCGCCGCCGTGCTCGGCGTGCGCGAGCGCGTGACGTACGAGGGGCAGGCGGCGATCGAGCTGGAGCAGCTTGCGGGGTTCGTCCAGGCAGAGCCGTGGCCGTGGCGCTTCGGCGAGACGACCGCGCTCGTCGCGCGCGTCGCCGACGAGCTCGCGGCCGGGCGTCCGCGCGCGGAGATCGCCGCGGGGTTCCACGAGACGATCGCCGCATCGGCGGCCGCGTCGGCGTACGCCCACGCCGGCGGCCTCCGCACTGTCGTCCTCTCCGGCGGGTCGTTCCAGAACCGGCGCCTTGCGGCGTCGACGCGCGCGCGGCTCGAGGCGTACGGCTTCCGGGCCCTCGAGCACCGGCTCGTGCCGCCGAACGACGGCGGGGTCGGCTACGGCCAGGCGGCCGTGGCGGCGAGGAGGCTCGCATGTGCCTAGGCGTTCCGGGGCAGATCCTCGAGCGGGTCGACGCCGATCTCGCGCGCGTCGACTTCACCGGCGTCCGCCGCACGGTCAACGTCGCCTTCACGCCGGAGGCGGAGCCGGGCGACTGGGTGCTCGTCCACGTCGGCTTCGCGCTCGCCCGGATCGACGAGGAGGAGGCGCGCGCGACGCTCGCGCTGCTCGGCGAGGCGATCGCCGCGGAGCTCGACGCCTCCCAACCCCAGCCAAGTGACAAGTTGTCACTTGGAAGGAGGGAGGCGTGAGGTACGTCGACGAGTTCCGGGACGCCGACGCGGTCCACGCCATCGCGGCCGAGCTCCGCGAGCTCGTCGAGCCGGGGCGCCGCGTGAAGCTGATGGAGGTCTGCGGCGGGCACACGCACGCGATCTACCGCCACGGGCTCGAGGCGCTCCTCCCCGACGAGGTCGAGCTCGTCCACGGGCCCGGCTGTCCCGTCTGCGTCATCCCGATGGGCCGCGTCGACGACGGCATCTCGATCGCGGAGCGGCCGGAGGTGACGTTCGTGAGCTTCGGCGACATGCTCCGCGTTCCGGGCGGACGCCGCCGCTCGCTGCTCGAGGCGAAGGCGCGCGGCGCCGACGTCCGTACCGTCTACTCGCCGCTCGACGCGCTCGGGATCGCCCGGCGCGAGCCGGAGCGCGAGGTCGTCTTCTTCGGCGTCGGCTTCGAGACGACCGCGCCCGCGACCGCGCTGACGTTGCAGCGCGCGCGCGAGCTCGGCGTCCGCAACTTCTCCGTGTTCTGCAACCACGTCCTCATCGGCCCGGCGTTGCGCGCGATCCTCGACTCGCCGGAGACGCGGATCGACGGCTTCGTCGGACCGGGCCACGTCTCGACGGTGATCGGCACGCGCCCGTACGACTTCGTCTGCCGCGAGTACGGCCGGCCGGTCGTCGTCGCCGGCTTCGAGCCGACGGACATCCTCCAGGCGGTGGCGATGCTGCTGCGCCAGCTCCGCGAGGGGTGCGCCGAGGTGGAGAACGCGTACGGCCGCGTCGTCCGCGACGAGGGGAACCCGCGGGCGCTCGCCGCGCTCGACGAGGTGTTCGCGGTGCGCGACGACTTCGAGTGGCGCGGCCTCGGCGCGATCCCGCGCAGCGGTCTGCGCATCGCCGACGCGTACGCCGACTGGGATGCGGAGCGGCGGTTCGAGGTCCCGGGCGCGCGGATCGAGGACCCGAAGGCATGCCGCTGCGGCGACGTCCTGCGCGGGCTCGCGAGGCCGGTCGACTGCGGCGTCTTCGGCACCGCGTGCACGCCGGAGCGCCCGCTCGGCACGTGCATGGTCTCGAGCGAGGGCGCGTGCGCCGCGTACTTCGCGTACGGGCGGCACCGCGCACGCGACAAGATGCCGGTATGAGCGTAGGCTCGACGGAGCTCATCAGAGAGCGGAGGCGCCGGCTTCGCCGGCGCCGGGAGCGGGTATGAGCAGCGACGTCGTCACATTGGCCGACGGCGCCGGCGGCAAGGCGTCGCGCCGGCTCGTCGAGGGGCTGTTTCTCGAGGAGCTCCGCAACCCGATGCTCGAGCCGCTCGGCGACGCTGCGCTCGTCGCGGCGAACGGCACGCGGCTCGCGTTCACGACCGACTCCTACGTCGTGCGGCCGCTGCGCTTCCCCGGCGGTGACATCGGTGAGCTCGCCGTGAACGGTACGGTCAACGACCTCGCGGTCTCCGGTGCTGTCCCCGTCGCGCTCAGCGCCGGATTCGTGATCGAGGAGGGCTTCCCGCTCGACGAGCTGCGCGAGCTCGCGGCCTCGATGGCGCGCGCCGCGCGCGACGCGGGTGTCTCCGTGGCGGCCGGCGACACGAAGGTCGTCGAGCGCGGCGCCGCCGACGGTCTGTACGTGACGACGGCGGGAATCGGATTGCTCGACCTGCGGGCCGTCCTCGGCGTGGACCGGGTGCGCCCCGGCGACCGGGTGCTCGTCTCGGGCGGGATCGCCGAGCACGGGATCGCGGTCATGTTCGCGCGCGGGAACCTCGAGCTGGAGCTCGACGTCGAGAGCGACACCGCGCCGCTGAACGGGCTCACCGCAGCGCTCTGCGCGCTCGGGCCGGAGCTGCGCTGGATGCGGGATCCGACGCGCGGCGGCCTGGCGACGACGCTGAACGAGCTCGCGGCCGGCGCGGGCGCGACGGTTGTCCTCGACGAGGAGTCGATCCCGGTGCGCGACGACGTCCGCGCCGCCTGCGAGCTCCTCGGCATCGACCCTCTCTACGTCGCGAACGAGGGAAAGCTCGTCGCGGTCGTCGCGCCGGGCTCCGCGGACGCGGCGCTGGCGGCGCTCCGCTCGCATCCGCTCGGCGCGGGCGCGGTCGCCGTCGGCGAGATCCGCGCCGACGCCGAGCCGCTCGTCCTCGTCGACACGCCCTTCGGCGGGAGCAGGATCGTCGACATGCTCGTCGGCGATCCCCTCCCGCGTATCTGCTGAGCGTCAGTGGCCCGACGGCTGCGAGGCGACCGCGGCCGGGCACTTCCAGTAGACGTACACGCCCTGCTGGCCGACCTGCCTGCACCCGTCGGGCGACAGGTCCGGCTGGCCCTGCAGCTTGCCGGCGCGGCACGCCTCCACCTGCGTCCCGTCCGGGTTCGTCAGCGTGACGAGGCACGTGCCGGTGAGCCCGGCCGTGCGCAGGAACTTCCCATCCTTGATGCCCACCATCACCGCGAGCGCGAGCGCTGCGACGACCAGAACCCTCGTGACCATGCGACATCCCTCCCGGTGCCGCAGGTCCGGATCTACCCGCCTCCGTCATCGGCTCGGGAGCGCCCGGAGGTCGATCCCTCGTTCGAGGGTGCGCGCCAGAGCTCCGCGGCCGCCCGGCCCTCGGGCATCGCCAGGAAGTGCTCGAACGGGACGTGGACGAAGGCGGCTCGGGCCTCGGCGAGAATCTCGGCGCCGTCGCCGAGCTCGCCGCGGACGTGCATCCGCCGGCCGCGCTCGCTCTCGAGCTCGGCACGGACGAGCAGCTCGGTGTTGATCGGCACCGGGCGCCGGTAGCGCACGAAGATCCGTCCGGTCACCGCGGGAAAGCGGTACCAGGTCGCGAGGAGCCCGCATGCCTCGTCGAGCGCCGCGGCCACGAACCCTCCGTGGACGAGCCCGGGCCCGCCCTGATGCCGCTCGTCGAAGGTGAGGTGGGCCTCGTACTTCGTCGCGCCCTCGACCGCCGGATGCGGCATGCGGATCCCGCCCGGCGCGTCGCCGCAGCCCCAGCAGCCGGGGTCGTGGTGGGGCGGGATGCGCCGCGTCAGCGCGTCTCCCAGACGTTCTCGAACGTCCCGAAGCGGAGCTCGTGCTCGTAGTGGAAGCGCGTATCGTCGACGCGGCGCATGTACTCGTCGCGGTGCGCCGCGATGAAGTCGTTGTAGGCGGCCGCCGTCTCCCAGCGGTCGACGACGAGGTACCGGCCCGGCACCTCGACGTCACGGAGCAGCTCCGTCCCGATGTACCCGGCGCCCTGCCGGAAGAAGTCGGCCCATTCGCCGTGGGGCCCGTAGACCCGCTCGAACTCAGCAGCGTCGCGGACCTCGTAGCTGAAGACGAGGGCGATCACGCGCCGATTCGTACCACGGGGGCGTTAACCTCTGCGCGATGAGCGCCGAGCCGTTGCCCGCCGAGCAGGAACCGGGCGAAGACCGCAGCGCCTACGCGGGCGTCCTTCGCTTCTACCACCTCGCGAAGCACCAGGAATGGATGGTCCGCGACCTGCCGTGGGGCGAGATCCCGCCGGTGCCGGAGGGGAAGGGATCGCCGCGGCGCCGGGCGCGCCGCCTCGACGTCTGGCGCTCGGTCGTGATGCAGCAGCTCCAGGCCGACATGCTCGCGGTCGAGATGTCGGCGCAGCTGCTCAACACCGCGCCCGACCCGGAAGCGAAGCTCTATTACTCGACGATGGTGCAGGACGAGTCGCGCCATACCGAGGCGTGGCTGAAGCTGATCGGCCAGGTCGGCGGCGAGGGGGAGCGCGACCCGCACCTCGACACGCTCGGGCACATGTTCCTCGAGGCCGACTCGCTCGAGGAGAAGGTCTTCCTCATGCAGGTGTTCTTCGAGCGGCTGATCATCCCGCGCTTCCGGCTGATCGCCCGGTCGTCGCGCGGGACGGTGCTCGAGGATCTCTGCAACCGGCTGGCGATCGACGACGGGATCCACCA
>Ga0335069_10012270_pt1 | contig 12060 bp, 13 predicted proteins | sample Lox_Sample_11_FD_206714 | JGI IMG/M metagenome (GOLD analysis project Ga0335069, IMG submission 206714) | Soil microbial communities from Loxahatchee National Wildlife Refuge, Florida, United States - Lox_Sample_1.1 | ecosystem: Environmental > Terrestrial > Soil > Wetlands | place: USA...
GCCCGACGACGAGATCAAGGAGGCGCTGCAGGCCTTGCCGGAGGAGTTCCGGATGGCGGTCTACTACGCCGACGTCGAGGGATTTCCGTATAAGGAAATCGCAGAGATCATGGATACGCCGATCGGGACGGTAATGTCACGGCTGCACCGCGGCAGGCGTCAACTGCGCGGTCTGTTGGCCGACGTGGCCAAGGAGCGTGGTTTCAACCGCGGTCAGCAGGCGCACGAGGAGGTGTCGTCATGAGCGAGTTCGCCGGTCCCCCCGACCCGCGCGCCGACGACCGCCACTCCCACGGCCTCGGCTGTGCCGAGGTGATCGCCGAGGTATGGACCCTGCTCGACGGCGAGTGCACGCCGGAGGCCAAGGAGCGGCTGCGCCAGCATCTCGAGGCATGCCCGGGATGCTTCCAGCATTACGGGATCGAGGAGCGGCTCAAGGCCCTGATCGCGACGAAATGCACAGGCGAGAAAGCCCCCGAGGGCCTGAAGGAACGCCTCAGGCTGGAAATCCGCCGGACCACCATCATCCGCGGAGGGGAGTAGTCCCCCGGCTAGGAATTCGGCCGCTTGCCGTGGTTGGCCTTGCTGTACTTGCGGTCGCGCTTCTTCCGGCCACGCTTGGCCATCGTCATCCTCCGTGATTGCTTCGTCGAAAACGGGCGCCCGGCGCCCGTTAGCCTGCCTCACAGTGTCTCACGGCGGGCCGTACGCCCCGGCCCGGGCCCGTCCGAGGCCCGCGTCCCGCGGTCCCGGCCGGTCCTGTGGTTCGATAGACATGACGTTGATGCACCAGCAGCCAGCATGCGCAAATGGCCCGGGACGAGTGGGGTGAAGATGGCGGAGGATGTTCGCGCCGAGATCGTGGCCAGCGTGCTCGAGGTTGTTGTCAGCGAGGGTGACCCGATCGGCAAGGGCGACATCGTGGTGCTCCTGGAGTCGATGAAGATGGAGATCCCCGTGCTGGCCGAGGTCGACGGCACGATCAGCAAGGTGAGTGTGGCGGTGGGCGATGTCATTCAGGCGGGCGACCTCATCGCCGTGATCAGCTAGCCCGAAAGAAGTTCGCACCGTTCGCAGCTACCGCCGGGAAACGACGCGGGAGTAATCGATGTCCACGCTCGGTGACCTGCTTGCCGAACACACGATGCTGCCGGGCAACGCGGTCGACCACCTGCACGCGGTGGTGGGGGAGTGGCAGCTGCTGGCCGACCTGTCCTTCGCCGACTACCTGATGTGGGTTCGGCGCGACGACGGGGTGCTGGTGTGCGTGGCGCAGTGCCGTCCGAATACCGCGCCCACGGTTCTGCAAACCGATGCGGTGGGGACGGTCGTCGCCGCCGACCGGCTGCCGCTCGTCAACGAGACGTTCGAGGCCGGCGCCGCGGCACCGGAAGACGCCGGGGGCCAAGAACATTCGTGGCCACTGCCCGGCCCGCACGTCACGGCCTCCCCGGTGCGGTACGGCGGCCACGTGGTGGCGGTGGTGACGCGGCATCAGACCGCGGAAGCGGCCGACCGCACGCCCGGCCAGCTGGAGACCGCCTACCGCGAATGCGCTATGGACCTCGTGCAGATGCTCGCCGAGGGCACCTTTCCCGACGTCGGGGACGTCGTCATGTCGCGCTCCACCCCGCGGGCTGGCGACGGCTTCATCCGCCTCGACGTCGACGGCGTCGTCGCCTACGCCAGCCCCAACGCGCTGTCGGCCTACCACCGGATGGGTCTGACGTCGGAGTTGGAGGGCCAGCATCTCATCGACGTGACGCGGCCGCTGATCTCCGACCCGTTCGAGGCGCAGGAGGTGGCCGAGCATGTGCGGGACCTGCTGGCCGGCGGGAGGAGCATGCGGATGGAGGTCGACGCCGGCGGTGCCACGGTGTTGCTGCGGACGCTGCCGTTGGTGGTCCATGGCGCCAGCGCCGGTGCCGCGGTGCTGATCCGCGACATCACGGAGGTCAAGCGCCGCGACCGGGCCCTGATCTCCAAGGACGCCACCATCCGCGAAATCCACCACCGGGTGAAGAACAACCTGCAGACGGTGGCGGCGCTGCTGCGTCTGCAGGCGCGGCGCACCGCCAACGCCGAAGGGCGGGAAGCGCTGATCGAGTCGGTGCGTCGCGTGTCGTCGATCGCGTTGGTGCACGACGCGCTGTCGATGTCGGTGGACGAGCAGGTGAATCTCGACGAGGTCATCGACCGGATCCTGCCGATCATGAACGACGTGGCGTCGGTGGACCGGCCGATCCGGATCAACCGGGTCGGTGACCTCGGCGTGCTCGACTCCGACCGTGCGACTGCCCTGATCATGGTGATCACCGAACTCGTGCAGAACGCCATCGAGCACGCGTTCGATCCGACGGCCCAGGAGGGCTCGGTGACCATTCGCGCCGAGCGCTCGGCCCGCTGGCTCGACGTCGTCGTGCACGACGACGGGCGCGGACTGCCGGAAGGATTCAGCCTGGACAACTCCGACAGCCTCGGCCTGCAGATCGTGCGGACCCTGGTGTCGGCGGAACTGGACGGCACGCTGGGGATGCGGCACGCCGCCGCCCGCGGCACCGACGTGGTTTTGCGGGTGCCGATCGGCCGCCGGACCAGGTTGTTGCTGTAACGGCCCTGCGTACGCAACAGTGCGGCCCCGACAATGGTCGGGGCCGCACTGTCAGCGATCCTGCGGTCAGACTCCGCTACGGGCCTTCGTCCGGGCGTTGCGACGCTTGAGTGCGCGCCGCTCGTCTTCGCTCATGCCTCCCCAGACGCCCGAGTCCTGGCCGGTGTTGAGGGCCCAGGACAGGCAATCCGTGGTCACCGGGCACCGATTGCAGACCAGTTTCGCGTCAGCGATCTGCGCGAGCGCCGGGCCGCTGTTCCCAACCGGGAAGAACAGCTCCGGGTCCTCGTCGCGACAGACCGCCTTGTGGCGCCAATCCATAAGTAATTACTCCTCACTGAGTGCGCAGCAAGGCGCACGGCCATTTTTCTTCGTTGTTAACGCGTGCACAAAGAAAGGGTCCGCACCCCTACGTAAATTTCTGCATGCAACCTTCCGATCGTTTCACAGGCCCAACAGATGTCAATAGTGTGAGTAACCTCGTGGCCTATCTCACTTCACCGATTTCTTAGTCAGGCCCTTACTCCGTTGTACTACACTAGCGGGCCGCTTCTGGCGAAAGATTTTCCGGGCCGTCACGTCACCCCAGGTCAGCGATAGTTTTTGCCGGGGGCGCGACCACCGGCAGCGCATCGGGAACCGACCTGAACGTCATCGATTGGCGCAGGCCCAGGTAATCGCCGTCGAACTGGCTGGCGACCGGGTCCCCGGTCGCGGTCACCCGCACGCAGGGCGCGTCGTCGTCGCGGATGAGTTGTTTGGGCTCGCCCTTGGGCCCCTTGCCGAGGAGCTGGGCGACCAGCCGCAGCGTGGGAATCACCTTCATGTCGGTGAGCGCGAACACCCCGAGTCCCGACTCGAAGCTGCAGCCCGGGTTGGTCACCAACGGCCGGCTGTTGCTGTAGGTCCATGGGGTGGTGTTGGACACCCAGGCGAAGTGCACGCCTCCGACGGGTTCGCGGCCGGCCAACTCGACGGTCAGCGTGGGTTCGCGGCGGCTGAAGGCCACGGTGACGGGTATCGCCACGCGCCAATAGCGCAACGCGTTGACCTTGACGCCCTTGTTCCGCTGGGCTTCCACCGCGGCGACGACCTCGGCATCGACGCCCATTCCGGCATTGATCACCGCCCACCGCTCGCCGCAGTCGATCAGGCTGATCCGCCGCCAGGTCTGGTGGCGGCAGTAGTCGTCGAGCAGCTGGATGAGCTGGTTGGTGGCGGCGACCGGGTCCGGGGAAATGCCCAGCGAGCGGGCCAGCACGTTCGCCGACCCACCGGGGACCACCGCGAGCGCGGGCACCGGTCGCGCCGGCGCGGACCCGGGCCGGCCCAGCATCCCGTTGACCACCCCGCTGACCGTGCCGTCGCCGCCGTGGACGACGACCAGGTCGAGGCCGTCGTCAACCGCCCGTTGGGCGAGTTCCGCACCGTGACCGCGGTGGGTGGTGTGCTCGACGGCGAGCTGCAGGCGGCTCTTGAGCGCGTGCGCAAGCAGGTCGCGGCCGGCCGGAGTGGTGGAAGTGGCTGTTGGGTTCACGATCAGCACGGCGCGCATGAGCCACGAGCTTATGCGGTGCGACGATGCACGCCGCTGGGCGGCGTGAGGAGAAGCAGCGCGATTGACGGTGCGGGCGGCTAAGGGCCCGCTTTGGGGCAAGCGCCGCTGACTACGCTGACGCTGTGAATCCGCCACCCCCTCCGGCCGCGGTCCGCGCGGCGGGCCTGATCGTCGCGGTGCAGGGCGTGGCCGCGCTGGTGGTGGCCGTGGCGCTGGTGGTGCGGGGCATCGGGGGGGCCGACCAGCGCGTGGTCAACGGCTCCCCGGCAAGCGGGTGGTACCCCCAGGGCACGGCGGTCTGGTTCGTTCTGGTCGGCGGCGTGGTGCTGGCCGCCGGGCGCGCGCTGGCGCTCGGCAAGCGCTGGGGCCGTGGGCTGGGGGTCTTCACCCAGCTGCTGTTGCTTCCGGTGGCGTGGTACCTCGCGGCCGGCTCGCACCGGCCGGCCTTCGGGATCCCCGTGGGCGTCCTGGCGGCCACGGTGCTGGTCCTGCTGTTCAGTCCGCCGGCCGTGCGCTGGGCCGCCGGCCGCGATCAGGGAGGTCCCGCCAGTTCGGCCAACCGCGGGCCGGACACCCGATAGGTGGTCCACTCGCGCTGCGGCGCGGCGCCGACGCCGTCGTACAGCGCGATCGCGTCGGCGTTCCAGTTCAGCACCGCCCACGACAACCGCGTGTAGCCGTTGTCGAGGCATTCGCGGGCCAGCGCCGCCAGCAGGGCATGGGCCAGGCCGTGGCGGCGAAAGCCCGGCCGTATGAACAGGTCTTCGAGGTAGATGCCCGCGACACCGTCCCAGGTGGAGAAGTTGACGAACCACAGCGCCATGGCGGCGACCTCGCCGTCGACTTCGGCAACGTGCCCGTGCACGGTCGGTGAATTACCGAAAAGCGCTGTGCAAATTTGCGCTTCGGTGACCGTGCATTGCTCGGCGGCACGTTCGAATTCGGCCAGCGCGTGGATCATGCCGGTAATATCGGCGGCGTCTTCCGGTATGGCGCGGCGGATGTTTTTCGTCATCGCTCGACTTCCAGCGCGTTCAGGATTGTGGCGAATTTCGTTGTGGTTTCCGCGACTTCGGCATCGGGATCGGATTCGGCGACGATGCCGCCACCCGCGCGCGCCACTGCGGTGCGGCGGTCCGCCGACAGCTGCGCACAGCGGATGGACACGACCCAGCGGCCGTCGCCGCCGGCGTCGCACCAGCCCACCGCGCCGGCATAGAAACCGCGGTCGCCCTCCAACTCGGCGATGAGCTCGGTGGCGGCCTTCGTCGGAACACCGCCGACCGCCGGGGTGGGGTGCAGCGCCAACGCCAAATCGATTGCGGTAATTGACTTGTCGCGCAGCCGGCCGCTGATCGGCGTGCACAGATGCCACACCGCCGCGGTGCGGCTCAGCTGCGGTTCCGAAGCGATGGTCAGTTCGTCGCACAGGGGTTCCAACGCGGCGCGCATGGTGTCGATCACCAGCCGATGCTCGTGGCGGTCCTTGGCCGAGGCGGCCAGCGTGGCGCCGTTGGCGGCGTCGACTTCCGGGTCGGCGGCGCGCGGGGCCGACCCGGCGAACGGCTGGCACACCACGCGGTCACCGCTGCGCGCGACCAGAAGTTCGGGGGTGGCGCCCACCAGCGCCATGCCCGCGTAGTCGCCGCCGGCGACGGTCAGGTCGACGAGGTAGCCGTAGGCGGCCGGGTCGGCCGCGACGAGGCGGCGCAGGACGGCGCGGGCATCCAGTGGAGCGTCGGCGACCAGTCGCAGCGCGCGCGCCAGCACCACCTTGTGCAGGGGGTTGTCCGATGCGGCCAGCGCGTCTCGCGCGCGGCTGATCCGGTCGCGGTAGTCGGCCGGCGACGGCATGGCGGCGGCGACACGCACCGGTGGCAGCGGACCCGTCGGCCAATCGGGCGGCCCGTCGGTGGAACTCACGGCGCCCGGGACGAGCAAGGCCGCGGGCCCGCTCATGTCGAAAGGCAACGCGCCCAACACTATTGGGGCCGCACCCGAGCGCAGCGCGGCCTGGGCCGCCCCGATATCGCGGTAGCCCGCGCGCATCCCGTCGGCAACCAGGGTCCGGCGCGGTCCGCACAGCGCGAACGGCGGTTCGGCGTTGCTCACCCCGGTGCGATCGCCTGCGGCTGGCCGGTCAACCCGAGCGCGGCCAGCTGCCGCACGCCGTGCTCGAACCCGCACACCGCGATCGAACCGGCGAGCATCCAGAAGCGGCTGCCCTCGACCAGCGGCAGCTCGACCCACCGCGTGATCACCGAGCGGGAGAAGTGGCTATGTCCCACGAACAACACGTCACGCGAGGTCATGTGCTCCAGCGCCAACGCGACGGCGCGGTCGGCGCGATCGCTGACCTGCTTCACGCTTTCGCCCTCGGGGCATCCGTGCGTCCAGACCAGCCAATCGGGGTCGGTTTCGCGGATCTCCGGGGTCGTCAACCCCTCGTAGGCGCCGTAATCCCATTCGGCGAGCAGGGGCGACACCTCGTCGATGGTGAGCCCGGCCAGCTTGGCCGTCGTCATGGCGCGCCGACGCGGGCTGCTGATGATGAGCGGGTGGTCCAAATTCAGTTCACTCAGCACGCGGCCGGCCAGTTCGGCCTGAACGCGGCCGTTGTCGGTGAGGTCGATATCGGTGCGACCCGTGTGCCGGCCTGACCTGGACCATTCGGTTTCGCCGTGGCGCAGGAGAACCAGTCGGTGGTTGTGCATGCCCATGCCGACCGATTCTGCCCGACGACACGCCAGCACCCCGCTGGAGTCGCTGCCTGACGCGCACGGCGATCGAACATGCCAGGATGGGCACTGTAGAAGGTGTGGCGATGTGAAGGGGCGGGCGCTTGTGAGCAAGACCCGGGTACTGGCGGTGGCCAATCAGAAGGGCGGCGTCGCCAAGACGACGACGGTCGCCTCGCTGGGCGCGGCGATGGCGGACGAAGGCCGGCGCGTGCTGCTCGTCGACCTGGATCCGCAGGGCTGTTTGACCTTCTCGCTCGGTCAGGATCCCGACAAGCTGCCGGTGTCCGTGCACGAGGTCCTGCTCGGCGAGGTCGAGCCGAACGCCGCGCTGGTGACCACGATGGAGGGAATGACGCTGCTGCCGGCCAACATCGACCTCGCGGGCGCCGAGGCGATGCTGCTGATGCGGGCCGGCCGCGAGTACGCGCTGAAGCGCGGGCTGGCCAAGCTCTCCGACCAGTTCGATGTGGTCGTCGTCGACTGCCCGCCATCGCTGGGCGTGCTCACCCTCAACGGGCTGACGGCCGCCGACGAGGTCATCGTGCCGCTGCAGTGCGAGACGCTCGCCCACCGCGGCGTCGGCCAGTTCCTGCGCACGGTGGCCGACGTCCAGCAGATCACCAACCCGGAGCTGCGGCTGCTGGGCGCCCTGCCGACGCTGTACGACTCCCGCACCACCCACACCCGGGACGTGTTGCTCGACGTCGCCGACCGCTACGACCTGCCGGTGCTGGCCCCGCCGATCCCGCGCACGGTGCGCTTCGCCGAGGCCAGCGCCTCGGGCTCATCGGTGATGGCCGGGCGCAAGAACAAGGGTGCCGTGGCCTACAGCGAGCTGGCGAAGGCGTTGATCAAGCACTGGAAGACCGGCAAACCGTTGCCGACATTCGCCGTCGAGGTGTAGCTACACCGCGCGAGCTGGGGGCACCTCCCGCTTGCGGGGGAACATAAAAGCGCCTGAGCGCACGGCGTGTCGGGGGCTTTTGTGACTGCTCGGCCGCCTAGTGGCCCTCAGCCCAGCGCCACCACCGTGTCGCCGCGCTGCTCGAACACCCGCGATCCCGAAACGGCCGGGACCACCGCCGCATCGCCCGGCGCCCGGTTCACCGGGATGTAGCGTTCGTTCGTGCCGCTGAGGGGGTCGTAGACCCCGATCGCGCCGGTGACCGGCACCAGCAGCCGGCCGGCCATCATCACGCCGGGTCCCAGCGGTGCGGTCGTCTCGCCCTTGGCGATCGTGTAGCGCAGGGTCATGTTGTTCGCGTCGAACACCATGAGGGAGTCGCCGGTCCACCAGGTAACCAGGTTGCCCGTCTGCGACACCGCCGCCGAGCTCGACGGCGGCCCGGGCAGCAGCGTGCTCGCCACGGTGGTGCCGGTGTCGTCGACCACCTCGACCCTCGGCCGCGTGCCGGAATTACCGGGCAGATACACCGCGGTGTTGTTCTCCCACACGGCGAGCACCCGGGCGCCCGAGTCCGCCCCGATCCCGGGCTCGGCGACGACGTGTTGTTGGGGTTCGTCGTCTTCCTTGGCGGGGCGCAACAGGACCAGCCGCAGGTCGGCCTGGTGCGCGCAGCTCTCCAGCACCGAAACCGCCGACGAGCTGGCCGCTGCCGAGATCAGCCGGCACCCCGAGTGCGGTCCCCGCGCCGACGGTTTCACCCTGGCGTCGGTCTCGCCATAGGCCAGCATCCGGACCATGTCCGAGCGCCACAGCTCGAGCCGGGTGTCGCCCACCGACAACACCGTGGTGCCGTCGGAGGAAAGCCGCACGCGCGGGTCGGCGTAGCCGCTGCGGGCGGCCCCGCGCCGCCCCGTGGACCCGTCGAGGGTGCTGACCTGACCGCAGCCGCGGTCGTCTTTGAAGACGGCGACGGCGTAGTGGTAGACCCAGGACACGCCACACAGCTCGCTGTCGCGGGCGTAGCTCCAGCGGGACCGACCCGTGCCCGGGTCTCGCCCGTCGACCCGGCGGCCGTCCGCCGTGGCGATCGTGCCGCTCACCACGACCGGCGCGGTGGTGCCGGGGCTGCGTGCGGTCCACAGCTGCTTGAGCGTGGCCGGGACTTCCCGGGCGGGGGTCGGGGCGGGCGCCGGAATCGCCGCCGGACGGCTGACGGTGGCCCTGGCGTCGCTGGTCCACCAGATCAACGCCGCCCCCAGGGCGACGACGACCGCGATGGCCGCGGCGGCCAGGACGTCGCCCTTGGTCCGGCGTTCCGGTCTGACCATGCGGCGGCGCGGGCCTCAGTTCGAGGTGGCGGCGGTGGCTGCGGTCGTTTCCGAGGCCGGCTTGCGGCGCCGCCGGCGGCGGCGAGGGGCGGCGTTACCCGCGGGCGCGCCGGAAGACGGCTCAGACGGCGCCTTCGGGGCGGCTTCACCGTTGGCGCCGGCGGGGTGCCCGGTGACCGGCTGGCCGCCGCGGGTCCTTCGGCGGGTGCCGGACCGCTTCCGGGCCGGCTTGTCCGGTGTCGGGCCGTTGCGGTCGGCGTCGCGGCGTTTGGCCGGGGATTTGCGCGGCGACCCGATCGTGCTGCCCGCCTCGGCGGGGATGCCAAGCTCGTCGTACAGGTGCGGCGAACTGGAGTAGGTCTCGGCGGGGTCGGGGGATTGCAGGCCCAGGGCCTTGTCGATCATCGTCCAGCGGGGCAGCTCGTCCCAGTCCACCAGGGTGACCGCGACGCCGGTCTTGCCGGCGCGGCCGGTGCGGCCGATCCGGTGCACGTAGGCCTGCTCGTCCTCGGGGATCTGGTAGTTGATGACGTGCGTGACGTCGTCGATGTCGATGCCGCGGGCGGCCACGTCGGTGGCGACCAGCACGTCGATGTCGCCGGTGCGGAAGGCCTTCAGCGCCTTCTCGCGGGCGATCTGACCCAGGTCGCCGTGCACGGCGCCGACCTTGAAGCCCCGCGCGGCCAGTTCGTCGGCGACCTTCTGCGCGGTGCGCTTGGTGCGGGTGAAGATCATCGTCGCGCCGCGGCCCTCGGCCTGCAGCACCCGGCTCACCAGCTCCACCTTGTCCAGTGCGTGCGCGCGGTAGACGAACTGCTCAGTGGTGTCGTGAGTGGCGGCCGAGTGCGGCGCCTCGGCGCGGATGTGGGTGGGCTGGTTCATGAAGGTGCGGGCCAGCGTGATGATCGGGTCCGGCATCGTCGCCGAGAACAGCATCGACTGCCGTTCGGCGGGGATCTGGCGCAGGATGCGCTCGATGTCGGGGAGGAACCCCAGGTCGAGCATCTCGTCGGCCTCGTCGAGCACCAGCGCCGACAGCCCGCCCAACTGCAGGTGCCCCTGCTGGCACAGGTCGAGCAGCCGGCCGGGGGTGCCCACCACGACGTCGGCGCCGGCGCGCAGCGCATCGATCTGCGGTTCGTAGGCGCGGCCGCCGTAAATGGACACCACCGCTAGCTTGCGGCCGTCCTCGGCGGTCAGGTACCTGGCGGCCGCGGCCAGGTCGTCGGTGACCTGCAGGCAGAGCTCGCGGGTGGGCACCACGACCAGCGCCCGTGGGGCGCCGGTGAGCGGACTGAGCGCGGCGCCGTCGGTGATGCGCTGCAGCAGCGGCACCCCGAACGCCAGGGTTTTGCCCATGCCGGTGCGGGCCTGGCCGATGACGTCGTCGCCGGCCAGCGCCATCGGCAGGGTCAGTTCTTGGATGGCAAAGGGGCGTTCGATCCCCTTTTCGACCAGCGCGCGGACGATTTCGTCGCGAACGCCGAGTTTGGCAAACGTTAGTTCAGTTGTGCTGGTAAGTGCGGTCATACGTGGTGGACAAGCCTTTCGGTGACGGTATCGGTGCTGTCGGTGTTTCTCTGTCGCGGTCACGCGCGCACGAGTTCCGACTCCGAATACGTCGCCGAGTCGCGGCCCTGCAACGGTCTGGGCCAGCTGTGCACGCACATTTCGCCGGTACTGGCGGTAATGGGAATTCAGCCAATACCTGCGTCCATGATAGCTGGTCGAAAGCTGGCACCCATTTTGTCCTAATCCCGCCGACTACAGTGTTGCCATGACCCCGCCCCTTTCCGGGCCCTCCCACGCCGACCAGGTGGACGCTTCGACCACTTCTCGGCTGTCGGCGGATCACCCCGGCGTCAACGAGTTGTTCGCCGTTTTGGCCTACGGCGAGGTCGCCGCGTTCTACCGGCTGACCGACGAGGCGCGGATGGCGCCCGATCTGCGGGGGCGGATCTCGATGGCGAGCATGGCCGCCGCCGAGATGCAGCACTACGAGCTGCTGCGCGACGCGCTGGAACGCCGTGGCGTGGACGTGGTGTCGGCGATGGCGAAGTACGTCTCGGCGCTGGAGAATTACCACCGGCTGACGATGCCGAGCACCTGGCTGGAAGCCCTGGTGAAGACCTACGTGGGCGACGCGCTGGCCGCCGACCTGTACCTCGAGATCGCCGATGGGCTGCCCGACGAGGTCGCCGACGTCGTGCGCGCGGCGCTGGCGGAGACCGGGCACTCGCAGTTCGTGGTCGCCGAGGTGCGCGCCGCGGTGACCGCCAGCGGCAAACAGCGCAGCCGGCTGGCGCTGTGGTCGCGTCGCCTGTTCGGCGAGGCGATCACCCAGGCCCAGTACGTGCTGGCCGAGCACGACGAGCTGGTCGACCTGGTGGTGTCCGGCCCCGGGGGCCTGGGCCAGCTCACCGCGTTCTTCGACCGTCTACAGCAGACGCACGACCGGCGGATGCGCGAACTCGGCCTGAGCTGACCCGCTCAGCGGGTGCAGGTCGCCACGACGCCGTTGTTGGCCGACGCCGCCACCGGTTGGCCGGCGGCATTGACGATCGCGCAATTGAGCCGGCCGTAGAAGCTGGTCGCCACCACCGACTCCGTCGTGACGCCCGGGTTCAGGACGACCACCTTCGACCAGGGCAGCGACACGTTGAAGTCGGTCTGCGGGTAGCCCCGGGCATCGGTGTAGACGACGTTCACCAGGTCCAGCAGCTGTTTCGTGCCGGTCACGCTGTAGACGACGGTGCGCGGGTTCACCGCGACCGGCGGCGGCGCGGCCGTCGGAAGCGGCGCGGCGGTCGGCGTCTGCGCCGGCACCGGGCTGAGTGATGCGCTGGGCGGCGGGGTCACGGTGGTCACCGTCTCGGGCGGTAACGGGGTCTGCGAGGGGCCGGGCGCCGCACTGG